>FWPU01010862.1_pt1 | contig 13172 bp, 9 predicted proteins | sample 2228361 | NCBI WGS metagenome assembly FWPU01 (sample SAMEA103939777, study PRJEB20133) | metagenome | reverse complement strand
GTCTACCTCGGTGGCCTTTTCCCCGCGGCACTTGACCGGGCGGGGCGGGGGTCGTAGAATTAACAGGGCGGACGAGCGGGATCCTTTTGAGACCCTCGTCCTTTTTTTTTCGCCCATCGGAGGTCGTCATGAGAAAAATCCTTCCGGCGCTGGGCGTCCTGGCGATGGCCGCGGCGGGGCTGGCTCAGGACGGAGTCAGGCTGCGGAGCGGCAAATACCTCTCGGGTACCGTCTCGATCAGCGAGGAAGACAAGGAGGGTTTTGAAGTCCGCAGGTGGGACGGCGCCGGTTCCGTCTACGTCCGCTGGACGCAGATCAGCGACGCGGAGAGGGCGCGACTCCTGGGGATACCCTTTGAAACGGCCGTCACGGCCGCGCTGATCGACGCCGTGCGCATTGTTACCGCCAGCCGTGAAGTCGTCGGGGTCCTCGTCAAGGAGGAGGCGGGGCAGATACACGTGAAAACAAAGAAACAGAAACAGCCGGAAATCGTGCCGGCCTCGGCCGTCATGCTGAGGGAAAAAGTCCGGATACCGGAATCCGAGGCATACAGCCCCGACGAGATGGTCGACATGAGGGTCGAGAAGATCGACCCGACGAACGCGGACGCGCTGCTGGAAACGGCCGAGTTCGCCGCGTCGTTGAAGCTCTATGAGAGGGCCAAGGAGCTCCTGCAGAAGGCCGCCGCCGCGGATCCCGCCAGGAAGGACTACTTCGACAGACGCATCGCCGAGAACGAAACGCTCATCAAGGAGGCAAAGGCCGCCGCGGCGCTGGCGGCGGTCAGGAAGCTCATGGAGGAGATGGAATATCCAAAGGCCGTGGAGGAGGCTCGGAAGTTCCTGAGCGAATACGGCGACACGGACTTGGGCAAGCAGAACAAGGATCTTCTGGCCATCCTGGAGAAGGAATCCAAGGACTTCGAGGTCCGCCGCGCCGAGGTGCTCAAGTCCAAGGTGCCGGAGATGTGGAAGGCCAAGCGGGCGTCCCTCCTGTCCCAGTACTCGTCAGCCAAGTACAAGCTCTCCGAGGCGAGGTCCAACGTCCACAAGATAGACACGGAGATAGCGGCGGATCTGGCCAAGAAATTCAAGGTCTCCCCCGAGGAGATCACCAGGGCCTGGGAGCTCAGGGATCCCAAGCCCCGCACGGTCAGCTACGGCAGCGGCAGCTGGATCGCCAAGGGCGGCCAGGACGGCGGGCTGGATACGGACGCCAAGTACGACCCCCGCCAGAACCAGCCCCAGCAGAGCGTTCAGAACAACCCCTTCTTTCCGTTCGGGGGTTTCGGAGGGACCAGCCGCAGGAGACAGCCGCAGCAGCAGAAACCCATCGTCCTGGGGCAAAAGCTGCAGACCAGCGAGGAGTGGTGGCAAACGGCGTCCTCCAGCGACCGCCGGAGCTGGCTGGAGGCCGAGTACGCCAACACATCCCAGTGCGTCAAGAAGGTCAAGGAAGACACGAGGAAATGCCCCGACTGCGCGGGGGAGGGGGTCTTCAGGGCCAACCGCATGGGAGTGAATTGCGAGGTCAAGTGCAAGCGTTGCCACGGGGTGATGGTCGATCTCATCATACAGTATTACTAGCGGCCGGATCGGGGCGCGGTCCGACGACCGTCCAGCCGGCGCATGCCGCCGGACGATAAACCACATGATGGGGCGGAAATCGACGGCGATCTGGACCCTCATGCCGCTCCTGATTTCCTGTATCGCCTCGGGATGTTACGTCCTCAAACAGGCATGCGGGGAGCTCCGCATCCTTGCCGGAATGAGACGGATCGAGGACGCGCTGGCCGACCCCGAGGTGCCTGCGCGGGTCAAGGAGAAACTCCGCCTGGTCCTGGAGGTCAGGGAGTTCGGGGAGAGTGAGATGGGGCTGGCCCGGACCGGCAATTACACCTGCTACTACGACACGGGAGGCTCTCCGGTCGCCATACTCGTCTCGGGATGCCGCAAGGACCGCTTCGAGCCTTACACCTGGTGGTTCCCCATAGTCGGCACCGTGCCCTACAAGGGTTTCTTCGACCCGGAAGACGCCGCGGCCGAGGCCGATCGGCTCGAGGAGGAAGGATACGACGTCGCCTGCCACGAGGTCTCAGCCTTCTCGACACTGGGATGGTTCAAGGATCCGATCTTTTCGAGCGCGCTGGAGTATCCCGACGAGGAGATAGCGGCGCTCGTGCTTCACGAGCTCGCCCACGCCACGGTCTGGATACCCGGCGAAACCGACTTCAACGAGGGGTTGGCCAGCTTCGTGGGCCGCCAGGGGGCGGTCGAATTCATGCGCCGGCGCCACGGCGCCGCATCCCGGGAATACGAACGCGCGGTACTGCGCTTCGCGGCGGCGGAGGAGAGGGACGCCCGCGCCCGCGAGATGTTCAAAAGGCTCGACGACCTCTACCGGTCGGATACCCCCAGGGAAGAGAAGCTGGGGCTACGAGACCTGGTCGCGGGGGAACCCGTCAACAACGCCGAGATACTCATGCGGTTGCGCTACGGCCGTTACGACGAGTTCCGCCTGCTCTTCGAGCGGTCGGGCGGAGACTGGAAGGCCTTTTTCGACGCGGCGCGAATGGAGGCGGAGATCGCCTCCGATGATCCGTGACTGGTCAGCGGCCCGCGCGCCGTGCGATCAGGTTGAGGGCCGAGCCGGCGCGGAACCAGCCTATCTGCTCCTCCGTCATGGTGTGGCGGAGGCGTATCCTGTCCACGCTGCCGTCGGCGTGGCGCAGGATGCCCTCGAGCTCGCGGCCGGGCGCAAGGCCCGCCAGGCCGGAGATGGTGACCAAGTCGCCCTCCCGGACCAGGTCGTAATCGGAGGGGTCTCGGAACGTGAGGGGCAGGAGCCCTTGCTTCTTCAGGTTAGTCTCGTGGATGCGGGCGAAGCTCCGCGCTATGACGGCAGCCGCCCCGAGGTGGCGCGGCGACATGGCCGCGTGCTCCCTGCTGGAACCTTCGCCGTAATTCCAGTCGCCCACCACCACCCAGCGCCTGCCTTGCCTCTTGTATTCGCGGGCCTGCCGGGTAATCCGGTCTCCGGCCTCGCGCCCCGTGAAGGCGTCGACCGCCGCCGTGAACATGTTGTCGCTGATCCTGTCGAGATGCCCCCTGTATGCCAGCCATTTCCCGGCGGGCGATATGTGGTCGGTGGTGCACTTGCCCTTGGTCTTGAGGAGGACCGGGCAGTTCGTGAAATCGCGGCCGTCCCAGGGCGGGAACGGCGCCGGCAGCTGGAGCCGCTCGCTTCCGGGATCGATGGCGATGCCTACGGAGGCGCCGTCCTCCGCCGGAGGCACATACCCTTCCGCGCGCGCCGAGAAGCCGGCCGCCGGCACGTCTGCGGTCGGCCCGGGGGGCCTGAGCCTGACACCCCCAGGCAGCTCGTCCTCGAGCGGGTTGAACGAGAGGCGACCGGCCAGCGCGAGGGCCGTCACGATTTCGGGGCTGGCGATGAACGCGAAGGTCCCGGCGTTGCCGTCGTTCCTGCCCGGGAAGTTGCGGTTGAAGGAATTCACTATGGAGTTCCTTGTCCCCCGGGCGATGCCTTCCCTCCGCCACTGCCCGATGCAGGGGCCGCAGGCGCTGGCGAGGATCGTCGCCCCGATCCCCTCCAGCGGCTGAATCAAACCGTCCCGCCGCACGGTCGCATGAATGCGCTCCGACCCCGGCGACACCAGCAGTGGCGCCGACGACCTGAGACCAGCGGCAAGGGCCTGCCTTGCCACGTCCGCCGCGCGGGCCATGTCTTCGTAGGACGAATTGGTGCAGCTGCCCACCAGCGCCGCCGAGATGGTGTCGGGATAGCCTTCCCTGGCCGCCTCCTCATTCAGCATCGATATGGGGCGGCTGCGGTCGGGTGAATGGGGCCCGGTGACGTGGGGCTCAAGCCCGGACAAGTCCAGCTCGATGATCGTTTCGTAGTGCTTCTCCGCCCCCTCGTCGGGGACGAGGAGATCCGCGTTCCGGTCGGCGAGCGCGGCGGCCTCGCCGCGGCCGGCCGCCTTGAGATACGCGGCCATGCGCTCGTCGTAGGGGAATATCGACGCGGTCGCGCCGATCTCCGCCCCCATGTTGCAGATGGTCGCCTTCCCGCCGGCGCTGATGGAGGCGCACCCGGGGCCGAAATACTCCACTATTCGGTCCGTGCCGCCGCTGACGGTGAGCCTCCGGCAGAGCCACAGGATGACGTCCTTCGGGGAAGCCCATCCCTGGAGCCTCCCGAGCAGCCGCACGCCGATGACCCGCGGCTGCTTGACCTCCCACGCCATGCCGGCCATCGCGTCCACCGCGTCGGCGCCGCCCACCCCCACCGCGACCATCCCGAGGCCGCCCGCGTTGGGAGTGTGGGAGTCCGTCCCGATCATCAGCCCGCCGGGGAAGGCGTAATTCTCCAGTATCACCTGGTGGATGATGCCGGAGCCGGGCCTCCAGAAGCCGATGCCGTACTTCTTCGAGGCGGACTCGAGGAATTCGTAGATCTCCTTGTTGGCCGACAGCGCGGCGTCTAGGTCGGGGCCCGCGCCGGCGCAGGCCCGGATCAGGTGATCGCAATGGACTGTGGTGGGGACCGCCACGCGCGGAATCCCGGCCTGGGCGAACTGAAGGATCGCCATTTGCGCCGTGGCGTCCTGCATGGCGACGCGGTCCACGCGAAGGCGCAGGATCGCCTCGCCTGGAGACAGCTCCTGCCCGGCGGGATCGTCGAGATGGCCCAGGAGTATCTTCTCGGCCAGCGACAGCGGCCTTGCCAGCCTCCCGCGCCCCTCCGCCAGCCTCCGGCGGCACGCCTCGTACGCGCGGGCGATCTCCTCCGGTCGGGTTTCAGGTCCCATCGGGGACATTCTATTGATTCGGCGGTCGCGGTCAACCCGCCCTCGTCAAAGGGGTGGCGGACGCGGCGCGGGGGGAGTTATACTTTGATCATGAGGATCCTGCTGGCGATCGCCCTCCTGGCGGCGGCGGGCTGCGATTTCTCGCAGTGCCCGGCCTGCGGGGGGAAGGGGAGGAATCCGTGCACGCTGTGCGTCAAGGGGAGGCAGGATTGCGGGGTGTGCGTCGGCGGGTCGACCGACGCCGGCAGGCCCTGCGCCTTCTGCAAGGGGGCAGGCACGATAGTCTGCCAGGCCTGCAGGGGGGAGTGCAGCACCGTGTGCGATTACTGCAAGGGGAAGGGACGCCGGTGACGGAGTAGGCGATCCCCCGCCCCACCGGCGGGCGTGCGGCGTTCAAGAATATGGAGGTGCGGCGGCATATGTTCGGGACGCTTCGGCGGGGGGCCGGCCCGTGAGCGTGACTCGAAGGCGCACGGTACGGGCGCGCCGGAGGCCCAGCCTGGGATCGACCGCCGACGGCATTCTCAACGGAATCATGGCGCTGGCCTTCCTGGGATGCCTGGTACTCCTGGGGATATACGTCGCGGGGAGGATCAAGAGGGACGCCGCGGAGAGGGCGTCGGCGGCGGAGAAGATCCCGCCGGCGGAGGGCAAGCCCGCGTTCCCGGGAGACACGCGCCGCGCCCCGGCCCACGGCGGCGGGGGGCCGCGCGCGTCGGGACCCTCCTTCGACCAGCTGGCGGCGGATCTCGCCATGGCGGTGATCTCCAAGGAGATATCCAGGTTCCGCGGGGAGGGCTGGGCCGTCGCAAACAAGGAAAAGGCCGCCGCCGTTGCCCACGGCAACCTCCTGGCGCGCGCCGGCGACGCGGAGCTGGCGGATCGCGTCCTGGAGCCGGCCGACAGGTTCGTGTCCGTGGAGGACCGCGATCTGACGGCGATGGATCCCCGCGAGGCGGCCGACCTGCTGACCAGGACTTTCGAAAAGGTCCGCGCGGGCAGCTGCTACCGGTTCCACGTGCGCCGGGGGTCCGAGGACCGCGTCCTCTACGTGGCGTTCGCGGTTGACGCGGCGCTGCCGGACGCCAGGCTGACGCTGCCTGCGAAGATAAAGGTGAGCGACGATCTGGCCAAGCAGATACAGCAGAGCCTCTGGGGCCTGGGGACATACTACCAGCAGACGTACTTCACGCCGGAGGAGAGGGCCATCGTCGAGCGGTGCCTCGGCAGCGGCGAGGCGACCCCCGAGGAATACGTCTTCCTGACGCGGCGGCTGATCCGGGAGGCGGCGCCCGAGGCCAACGCGGAGCAGACGTGGTTCCGCTCGCACCTGATCGAGCTGGAGAACCGCATCAAGACGGCGCAGGTGCCGGACGTCGTGGTCGGCAATGACGGCAGAAGGGTCGAGGGGCGAATCATCGAAGAAACCCCGCAACACGTGAAAATTCAGACGGCCTACGGCCGCCTGACGTTGTACCGCAACGACGTCCGCGAGGTCGTCCCCTCGGAGGAGGTGCGCAAGGAGTTCGACCGGAGGGTGAACGCCGCCGTCCAGAATCCGGAGGCCTATCCGGATCTGCTTGCCTGGACGAAGGAGTGGAGGCTGCCCGTTCACCGCGAGTACGTCGCCTACCTCATGCTGATGAGGGATCCCGCCGACCGCGCGGCCCGGCTGGCGGCCGGGTACTACCAGACCGAGGGCGGGCGCTGGGTGATGAGGGAGGGCGGGGCGCAGAGCGCCTCCATAGACACCGCGCTGCCGGCGACGCGCGGCGAACTGAAGGCCAGGCTCGAGGAGATGGGGTTTGTCCTCAGGGAAGGGAAGTGGTTCCAGAAGGTTTCGTGGGGGACCGGCATCAACACCCTTTACCGTTCGTCGGAGGTCAAGTGGACGGGACAGGGCGTGGCGATCATGACGGCCCGCGAGGGCGAAAGCCAGCTGGCGGTCCTCACGAGGACGCAGATTCGACCTGGAGGGGCCAGGGAGATGTTCCTGTGCCCCACCGGCCCCACCGGCACCGTTTCGATCTCGGTGGAGGCTCCGGGGGAGATCGTCGAATGCAGGGTGAGGGCCACCGGCTGCGTCGTGGAACGCGACCGCATGGGCAGGATCGAGGTGGCCCTGATGCCGGAGGGGGGGAAGCTGATTCCCCTCTATTCGATCGACAGCCTCAGCAACGGCGAGTATTTCGACGTGACGGACGCCCTGAGGGGCAAGAGGCGCTTCACCGTTTCGGCGCGCCTGACGACCACCAACGACAAGTTTCACACGTACGCCAGGTTCCTGCCCAGCCTGCCGGATACGACCGAGGCGTTCTGGGTCAAGGGCACGGTGCTCCAGCCGGCGCCGGAGATCGACGCGTCCTGGGCCGGCGCCAGATAAGGGGGACCCATGACAAGGTCGGCTCTTGCGGCGCTGTGCCTGGCCGCCGCGGCCGGATCCGCCTCCGCGGACGTGCTGGTCCTCAAGGACGGCCGCAAGGTGGTCGGCAAGGTGGTCGAGCGCGGAGATTCCTATGAGGCGGTGGTAGAGGGCCAGCAGCTGGTCTTCCCCAAGGACGAGGTCGGCCGGTGGGTGAGGTCCCCGAAGGAAATTATCGGAGACGCCGACAAGCTGGTGGTGGAGGCGAAGGCGATCTACCTCCAGGCCGTGGAGATGAAGGATGCAAAGGAGGCGGACTCGAAATTCAGGGAGGCGCTCCCGAAGATCGTCAAGGCGCGCGAGGCCTACGCCGAGGCGCGCGACCTCTTCCCGGATGGATACGCCGAAATAGATCAGCAGCTCGCCAACATCATGAGGCTGATGAGGCTGGTCAGGGAAAGGGTAGGCTCGGAGATCGCCTCCAGTAAACCCCCTGAGGTGGCGCCTCCGGCGCCACCAAAGCCGGAACCGGTGCCTGTGCAGCTTCCGCCCCCCACGCCGCCACCGCGGCCGGCGGTCCCCGTCCCCGCCCCGGCGGGCGGTATGGCCGACGCCTTCTCGACGATGGTGGATCCCGCCCGGCGATCGGACCAGGGATTGCGCCGCGCCGCCATGGAATTCTTCCGCCGAATGTGGGAGGGGAGGGGACCGAAGGCCGACGCCGCCGCGGCCGCCTACCTGTTCCTCTCGCAGGACGACAAGGACTGGCGGCTCGTGGTGGACTCGGTCTTCGTCAAGGGGGCGGGATTCGAGAACCAGTACGCCGGCAGGCTCGTGCGCAGGAGCGACTCCATAACGTCCCTCCTCCTCCCCGGACGCCGCGAGCTGCGATTGAGGAAAAATCCCGACGGCACGTACGTCCTGCCGCCCGGAGGATCCGAGTTCAAGGCGGACGAATGCCGCATCTCCCAGGACGAAAAGTCCGAGGCCTTCGGGGCGCTCCAGGCCTTCTTCAACGGGCTGACCGCCGGCAGGATGGAGGATCTGCCCGAGGACGAGATCGTCGGTGCCGTGGCCTCGCTGGCGCGGAAGGCGAAGGAGATCCAGAGGCGCAGTGCGGAGGCCCCCGCCGACGCCCTCAGGTTGTTCGCGGCGGGACTCTGCGGCTCCCTCGTGGCTAAGGCCGGGGGCAAGGCGTCGCCGGCGGTGGAGGCCGTTTTCAAGGAACTGGGTTACGAGAAATCCGAGTTCGGGGAGGTATGGGGGCCCAAGGCGGACTTGGCCCTGGACGATTTCAAAAAGTGGTTCGCCTCGGGGGAGTACGGCCTGGCCGTCTTCCAGTTCCAGAAGGATTACGCAAACCTGGCCGATTTCGGCGTCAAGTACGCGCACGGCTTGCTGATGCTTTTCAAGGCCGTGGCGGACAACCGATACTACGGCCGAGTGGCGTCTCACTTCGAGGTGATGTCGAGGTCGGCCCGGACGGCGGCGGCCCGGGAGCACCTCGCCGCACTGGCCAGATCCATACGCGACGCGTCGCCCTGCATGGCCTGCGGCGGGACGCACCGGGTGAACTGCACGGCATGCAAGGGCAAGGGAAAACTCACGCTTGAGTGCGGCACCTGCGGAGGTTCTGGCAAGGTGCAGGCGCTCCGGGGCGTGGAGAACTGCAGGGCATGCAGGGGGAAAGGCCGGTGGGTGAACGCGAACTGCCCCAAGTGCAAGGCCACCGGCAAGACCGAGTGCAAGGCGCAATACTGCGTCCGGGCGGTGCCTACCCCGAAGCTGGCGAACTTCGTCGATCTGCAGTCCTGCCCCCTGTGCAGGGGCAATGGGAACATGATGCGCCACGTTGCGTTCCCCTGCCCGCGCTGCGAAGGAATCGGCTTCATGGTCCTCCCGAAGGCCGATCCCTCCAAGACGCTGACGAAAGATTGAGAACGGCCGCAAGATTCCGGCGTCTCGGCGAGTGATGTCATGGGGTATGGACATGGATGCCTCGCGCCGCGAGGTGATGCGCCTTGCCCTTGAAAACCGCTCGCAGCTGTGGGGATTCCTTATGGGATTGACCAAGGATCCACAGCGGGCGGAAGAGGTCTTTCAGAACACCTACCTGGTCGTGTGCGAGAAGTGGGATCAGTACAGGCCGGGCACGAACTTCGCCGCATGGATCCGCCAGATAGCGCGCTACGAATATCTGGCGTCGGTGGATCCGCGCAGGAGGCCGTTCGTCACCGTCGAGATGGACGTCCTGGAGTCGGCGCTGGAGGCGGCCGTGGCGCGCGGGACCGCGTCGGGCAGGAGGGAGGCGCTGGAGCGGTGCCTAGGGGAAATGCCTGAGGCGCGCGCCAGGCGGGCGCTGGAGCTCCGCTACGGTGAGGGACTCCCGGGCGAGGCGGTGGCACGGAGGCTCGGGATCACGCCCAACGCCCTCTACACGCTGCTCTCCAGGGTCCGGAAGGCCCTTCAGGAGTGCGTGGAAAGGCGCCTGCGGCTGGAGGAGGCCGGCGCATGAGGGACTCCGTCAGGACCGAGATCGAACGATATCTGGCGGGCGGGATGACCCCCGAGGAAGCGGCCTCTTTTCTCAACGGCCTCCGGCAAGACAAGGAGGCGATGGCCTGGCTTGGCGGCGCGCTGGAGCAGCAGGCTCTCGTCTTCGATTCCCTGCGGGCCCGCGCGGCCTGCCGGCATGACCGGACTTCGGCGGTGCACCGGACGAAGGGGCGCCGCCGGCGCGCATGGCGCGACGCCCCGATGCCGGCGGCCGCATGGATCGCGGGACTTGCCGCGGCCGTGATGGGGTTCGCCGTCCTTTATGCGCTCGTCCCGAGGAAGGGAGAGACCCCAACCCTGCCCCCCGGTATCCCCGAACCAGTGACGGCGGGGACACCGTCAGAGGACGCGCATGTCCCGGCGCGTCTTGAAAGGCCGCCGGTCCTTCCGGAGGCGGCGCCGGCGCCGACGCCTCCCGCCGCGGCAGCTGGGCGGCCGGAAGCCCCGGAGGCCGACGTGCCGCCGGGTGCCCGCGCGCCGCATCACCACACCGGGACGGCTCGGGAGGTCCCGGGGCCATCCGTGCCTCCGCCGGTGATTCAGCCCGCCGGATCCACCGCCGCCGCGGTAGCGACCGTCGAGATGGTCGATGGAGAGGTCGTGTTCGACGACGGCTCCCCGGTCGCGGCCGGCAGGCCCCTGTTCGACCGCGGCGGTTTGCGGACGGTCGGTGGCGGCAGCACGGCGGTTCTGAGGTTCCCGGATGGCACAAGGATCGAGGCCGGAGGCGATACCGTGTTGCGGGGAATAAGGCTCGACGGCGGCAAGCGCCTCGCTGTCGCCGCGGGGGCGATCTCGGCCGAAGTGCCCAGGCAGCCGCCGAATCGTCCCATGGCGGTCTTTACGCCTCACGGCGAGGCACTTGTGCTGGGGACCTCGTTCCGGCTCGCGGTCGATTCCCAAAGTACGCGCCTGGAGGTGACCGAGGGCAGGGTGAGGCTCAAGCGGACGTCGGACGGGAAAAGCGTCGACGTCGCGGCGGGGCATTACGCGGTAGCCGGCCAAGGGATCGAACTAGCGGCGAGGCAAATGCCCATAGACGAGATATTGTTGCTGCCCCAACACGGCGCGATTCTCGGCCGGGAGTGGAAGCAGGTGAAAGACCCCGATGCCTTTGGGGGGCTGGCGCTTGAGAATCTCCGCACATCCAACAGGTTCCCCGACGGGGTCAACGCCGACGCGTCCCGCGTCACGTTCGCCTTCCGCGCCGAGGCGAACAGGATCTACACGGTATGGATTCGCGGGCGTACCCTCGCCGCGAAGGATCAGATGCCGAGGGACGCGGTCTTCCTGGAGTGGCCGGAGGCCCAGCTCGCGGAAACTCCCGGCGTGAACAAAGGGAAGGGGGGCAATCAGTCCCGCGCCCTTTTCAACGGGTTCATGCACCGGCAGGGCTACTGGTGGGTTGGGGGTGACGCCGACGGCGACGCCGACGCCTCGTCCCCCGTGACCGTGCGGTTCCCGAGGCCGGGATGGCAGACGATGATGATCTACGCCTACGAGCCTCCGGTCAGGATCAACGCCGTCTGGCTATCAACGTCCCGGAAGACGCGTCCGCCGGATTCTAGCAAGGGCCCGCGGTAATCCCGCGATCCGCAGTAAATCGCCGCAAGATCCGACGAACGGCCGGAGTATGCATATGGGTCCCATATGCAAAAGGGCCGGTTCGAAGGAGCGGACATATGAGAGCATCCTTGGGCGCGCCGCTGGCGGCCCTGGTCCCGGCGCTCGGGTTCGCGCGGAACCCACAGGTCGCCGCGGGTCCCCTTCGGGTCCACCCGACGAATGCGCGGTATTTCACGGACCTCACCGGCAGGGTGGTCTACCTGACCGGCTCCCACGTCTGGGAGAACTTCCAGGACCGGGGCGCCAGCAGCCCGCCGCCGGCGTACGACATCACGGCGTACCTCGATTTCCTCCAGGCGCGCAACCACAACTTCATCCGGCTGTGGGTTTGGGAACAAGCGCGCTGGGCGCCCTGGACCACGGGGGATGTCTATTTCAACCCTATGCCTTACGCGCGCACCGGCCCCGGCACCGCCCTGGACGGCGGCCCCAAGTACAACCTGGATCAGTTCAATCAGGCCTACTTCGACCGCCTCCGCTCCCGCGTCGTCGCCGCGAGCGACCGCGGCCTCTATGTCTCCATCATGCTCTTCCAGGGGTGGAGCATCGACAACAACGGCAAGGGATCGGGCAATCCCTGGCCGGGCCATCCTTTCAACCGCGCAAACAACATCAACGGGGTCGACGGCGGCCTCAACAACGACGGGGAAGGGGAGGAGATACACCGTCTGGCCGTCCCGGCCGTCACCGCCCGCCAGGAGGCTCACGTCCGAAAAGTTATAGACACGGTGAACGATCTGGACAACGTGCTCTACGAGATTTCCAACGAAAGCACCGGCCCGGAGAACACACAGTGGCAATATCACATGATCAACCTTCCCGGCCACCTCCGACTGGCGCGAGTCGGCCCGTAACGCCATGGGACATGCGCGCCGGTACGCCGAAAAGATGAACCTCGCCGCCATGACGCCGCGGGGGGAGCTGGCGTCCACCGGCTACTGCCTCGCCGATCCCGGCTCCGAGTACCTCGTCTTCCAGCCGGGCTCTGGCGGGTTCACGGTCACCCTCGCGGCGGGCGCCTACACGGTGGAATGGTTCAATCCCTCCAACGGCGTCGTCTCTACGGCGCCACAGGTCGCCGGCGACGGCTCGACGGCGTTCATGCCCCCATCCAACGGGACAGCCGTCCTCTATCTGAAGGCGGCTGGGACTGCGACTCTCCGCGATCCGGAAAACCCGGCCAATGCGGTTCCGGGGCTTGACTACGAGTACTACGAGGGCTCATGGTCGGCCTTACCCGACTTTGGATCGTTGCCATCCTTAAAGACCGGCACGGTTCCCAACTTCGACCTCACGCCTCGCAACCGCGACGACTACTTCGGCTTCAAGTTCACTGGATCCGTGAGCGTTCCCGCGGACGGCGTCGACACGTTTTACACGACGTCCGACGACGGCGGCAGGCTATTCATTGGCGCTACCGAGGTCGTCAACAACGACGGCCTTCACGGGATGCAGGAACGGTCAGGTTCCATCGGTCTCAGGGCGGGGAAGCACGCGATTACGGTGATCTTCTTCGAGGCCGCCGGCTCCCATGGGCTGGAGGTCCGCTACGAGGGGCCGGGGATTGCAAAACAACTCATCCCAGACGCGCCGCTTTTCCGCATCAAGACTACTCAGCCGCCCGGGGGCGGAGGATTGAAGGGCGATTATTTCAACAACCCAGACTTCACTTCGTACGCCTTCGCCCGAGTGGACGCCGTCATCGATTTCGACTGGGGTACGGGCTCGCCCGATCCATCCACGGGGCCGGACGCGTTCTCCGTCAGATGGACGGGCTTTGTCGTGCCGCGGTATTCC
>FWPU01010290.1_pt1 | contig 13173 bp, 14 predicted proteins | sample 2228361 | NCBI WGS metagenome assembly FWPU01 (sample SAMEA103939777, study PRJEB20133) | metagenome | reverse complement strand
TTTCTACCCGCAGCCTTGGCCATCCTTCTCTACTAGCGCTACAGGCTCATGAAAAACCTACACTTGTAAAACCTCCAGTAAACACTTCAGCCCCAGTGGAGTGACCGCTCCACCACATAACTTAAAGCGCGGGTGAACGGCTTTTTCTAAGATCACCAGCCGCTCTGCCCAGCTTGGGTCGCATAGCAGTAGGTGCAGGGCGGTGGAAAGGCCGGCCGGCCCACTACCGATAATGATCACCTCATGTCGAGCGTTGCCGTCCATCGCTCTTGGCAATCACCTGAGAATAAAAAAGGAGCGGTCAATTGCCGCTCCCCACCTTGGCGCCCCCGGCGCGATTCGAACACGCGACCCCTTGCTCCGCAAGCAAGTGCTCTGATCCACTGAGCTACGAGGGCAAACAGACCGCTAAGCGGTCTTCTAAAATCTGAGCTTATTGTATCGCGAATCAGGATGCAGGTCAAGAAAAATTAACCCGATTTCCTCTTGACAAACTGCCAATCCCAATTAAAATAGAACATAAGTTCTACTTATGGAGAATTAATATGGAAATCGGCATGTTATGGTTTGATAACGATCCCAAAGCCGAGCTGGCAGAAAAAATCCACAAAGCCGCGACCTACTACCGCCAAAAATACGGCAGAACGCCGGATATTTGCTTCATTCACCCCACCATGTTGCCCAAGAACGGCAGTGATCCCACTTCACTGCGCTCGCCGCTGCCGGATGTCGAGATCCGCCCGTCGAAATCCGTCCTGCCCAACTACTTTTGGATTGGCGTCAATCCGAAATCTGGCGAAGTGTGAGTCCCGCCACCAAGCTTTCTAGCGCCACATCTGCGTCGCTCTCACCGCGCTTTATGGCAACGTCTATTTCCATCAGGCGTTGATAGAGATGGCGCAAGCCCGCTAAGGGAAACTTTTGTGCCTGCTCGATCGCCAAGCGTGCCGGATAGGGTGAAATGCGGAAACGGCTTAAGGTTTGGACGGCCTCGGCAGGCGTTTGCCCCTCTTCTAGAGCCAACTTTGCCAACAGGATTTGACGGAATTGATGCACCACGCTGAAAAAGATCATCACCGCGTCTTGGTCATTGAGCATCTGACGCAATACCTTCAGCGCTTTGCGTCCATCTCCCTGACGAAGCGCATTGGCAAGAGCAAAGTTTTCGACCGTTTCAAGATACGGACAGAGCTGCTCTACATCGGCTATCTCCACCGCCCGCTCGAAATTTACATAGTTCAGCAGTTTTTCGATTTCCATCTCCGCCAGACGGCTGTCCTCGGCAACGATTTCGGATAAGCGTTCGGCGGCCGGGCGGGAAAACTCGCCTCCCAATTGGCGAGCGCGATCGAGAATCCATTGCGTCATCTCTGCACCACGCCGCAAGCGGAATTGACGGACGAAAACGCGCTGCGGCTGGCTCTCTGCCCAGCGTTCCAGCCAGTGGCGCTTGCCCTTCTCATAATCTTTGGGATCGGTGAGCAAGCCTTTTTGGAGCAGCACCAGCGCTGTAGAGGGTGGGACTTGCTCTAGCAGAGCGATCAATTTCTTTTGATCACCTTCGCTGTTCGCTAGCGCCAGAGGATTCTCCACAATCACCAGACGTCGGGCAACCAAGAAGGGAATAGCTAAGACGCTTTCTCGCAGAGTCTCCAAATGGATATTTTTACCGTCCAACCGCTGAATGTTGAGCGCCGCCATCCCTTCATCGCCAATGCGCTTTTCCATACTATCAATAAATTGTGCTGCGCTGAACTCATCTTCGGCTTGCAAAAGGTAAATGGTGGGTTTTGTTGAACTCACCCCTCAGCTCCGCGTTGAAATCCGATAAGCGCGCATCCATCCCCGCCGCATCAGGCGGATGTCGGTCACTTCGAGCATCTGCACCTCTCCTGAGGTGGTCACACGGCGCTGCAACCAGACGCCGACTGGGCGGGCTAACAGGATGCTCAGTCCGGCAAGCGAGATAGCTAACGGTAAGCGTTCGAATTTATCGCGCAGGCGTTTCCCCGAACCCAGAAAAGCCAGCAAAGCAGATGCCCCGCTCAATAGGGCGGCCGCGGCCAAATTCGTCCCACAGAAGGGATGAATTGCCAGCTCCCGTTCACCGCTTTTCAAGCGTTGTAAGGCTTCTGCAATGCTCTCCTGAACCTCCTCGAAGGATACATCGCCCAGAATCCAAAAGCCGAAGAAATCGGATTGTCCCGCCAGCGAGGTGTGCGGCTTACGCTGCGCAAGCACATGCAAGGTGGCATGTTCCAGTGCATGGTTGCGGCGGACGCGATCGACTATTTGGGTTAGGAAAAAAGCTCTTGTAGTGTGCCCTAGGACAGATGACATCGGTAAACCTCTTTCAGGGTTCCAGCCTACAGTGATGTGCTAAAGATATGCCAATTCTACCACTTCAACTGCAGTGAGCGAGGGCAGCCGATTCCAAAACGGGGAAGATAGGGATCATTAATTTCTGATCTATGGGAGGACTTACGCGCACAAGGCTTTCTTCGAACGGAGAGTCCAATACTGCCACTAGATGCCAACATGGGTGTTTGCCATTACAGAAGGCGGTCTGCGCCAGACGGAATGGACGAAACATTAACACACTTCCATCGATTAGAGAGTTTAGGGTACAATCGATGCTGACATGATGCAACAACGCACGCTGGATCGACGCAATCTCTCCATGTTGATTTTGGCACACATGATGACCGACCTCAACCAAGGGGCTGTTCCGGCGCTCATCCCCTTTCTGGTCGCCCAGCAAGGATTGAATTACGTAGGCGCCTCTGCCATCACCGTTGCCGGCACACTGATCTCCTCCGTTTTGCAACCGCTATTAGGGTTTGTTTCGGATCGCAAATCCCTATCCGGACTGCTGGTCATCGGTCCTTTTTTAGCCGGCTTAGGGCTGGCATTGAGCGGCAACCTGCCTGGATACGGATGGGTCTTGCTTGCCATCCTGACCAGCGCCATTGGCGTTGCGGCTTTTCACCCCGAAGCGTATCGTTATGCCAATTATTACTCAGGATCTCAAACTGCTACGGGCATGGGAATCTTCTCAGTAGGCGGCACAATTGGTTATTCGTTAGGCCCGCTTGTGCTCACTTTTTTGATCGTACAAGGAGGATTGACGGCTACGGTGTGGATGTGCCTGCCCACTCTGGGTGTCGCTGCCTATTACCTGATCCGCCAATCGCGCTTGCGTTCCCTGCGCTTTGAACAACAACAGTCTATCCAGCAGAATGGGCAGACCAATTGGCGGGCAATGTCTTTGCTGCTCTCGGTGATCGTCATGCGTTCGATGTCTTATTACTGTCTGGCGACTTTTGTCCCCCTATTCCTGATCCGTGCGCGAGGATTCTCTACGCCGCTGGCAAACAGCGCCCTGACAGTGATGTCCGTTGGCAGTATTATTGGGGCTTTGCTCAGTGGCCCAATTGCTGACCGAATCGGGCGACGGCGCGTGCTTTTCTGGCTGGCTCTGGTCATCAGCGTAGCTATTTTCAGCTTTGTCTTCGCCAATGCGGCGCTCTCTTTTCCGATTTTAGGGCTAGCCAGCGCGGCACTGTCTGCCTCGTTTACCATTTCAATGGTCTTGGGACAATCTTACGGGCGCGGTCATCTAGGATTGGCTTCGGGGTTGACGGTGGGGCTAGCAGTTGGATTTGGCGGGCTCAGCGCCCCCCTTTTCGGATTGATTGCCGATCAATTAGGTTTGACCATCACCCTGTCTTCTGTCGCCATTCTCCCCTTGATGGCAGCAGGGCTGATCCTTTTCTTGCCTCAGGAGAGCCCATGAACTTCGATGAGAAAGCCCGCGAATGGGATCGTAACCCACTGCGTGTAGAACGCGCTCGAGCAGTCGCCGAGGCACTGCGCCAGCAAATTCCACTTCACCGCCAAATGAAAGCCTTAGAATACGGCTGTGGCACCGGCTTGCTCAGCTTTGAGCTGCGCGCCGACCTGGGTGAGATTCTCCTCGCCGACCGTTCAGTCGGTATGCTAGAGGTACTAAGGGAGAAAATTGAGGCTGCTCAGGCGCATCATCTCTTCCCTATCCAGCTCGATTTGCTCACTGACCCTCTGCCACCTCAACGCTTTGGGTTGATTTACAGTCTAATGACCCTGCATCATATCCCCGACACACAGCGCATTCTTAGCCTTTTTTACCAACTCCTTGAGCCAGGCGGCTATCTCGCAATTGCCGATCTGGATCAAGAAGATGGCACTTTTCACAAAGATCCCTTTGAAGGCCATCTGGGCTTTGACCGCCAAGCCCTTGCCAAGCTGGCTGAAGCAGTTGGCTTTCAGGTTTTGGGCTTTGAGACCGTCTATGAGATGGTCAAAGTGGTTGAAGAGCGGCAGCGTGCCTATCCGATTTTCTTAATGACCGCTCGAAAACCCTGAAGCGATACGATTGGTTACACAGGAGCGATTCGAAATGCTCAGCAGGTACCTCCAAACCTGAACGATACAGAACGGCGCAGTTCTGCGCTGTGAGACGCTTCGCCTGTGCCGCTGAGCAGAGAGGATACCGTTTCTTTTCAACGCCGGCGGCACAAGTCGGCGTTGCTAGCGATTTCCATTGCTGAGAGGATCGAGCCAAGCTGGGCAATGGGGAATCTCTCCATAAAATATTTTACTGAAAGGAGATTGAACCATGTCCGACTTTGATTCCAACACAGTCATCCTAATCACCCGCAACGGGATGGGCGATGCCGACCCCGCCCTGCAGCAAAAACTGATCGGCGTTTATCTTTCCCTGCTCGATCAAAACAACCTCTTACCAGGGGCAATTTGTTTCTACACCGAGGGGGTAAAACTGGTCGTCGAAGGATCACCTGTTCTCGAAACGCTCGCTTCATTGCAGAACAAAGGCGTCTATTTGCTGATCTGCAGTACTTGTTTAGACTTCTTCCAATTGGCGGATAAAGTGAAGGTTGGTATAAAAGCCGGCATGACCGACATCATCGAAGCTCAGCGGCGTGCTTCCAAAGTGATTTCAATTTAACTACAACTCGGGGTAATACTATCCAAACCGCAGAAAGTTTTCTTTAGAAAGACGGTGCGAGAGGTGATCCTCTCGCACCAGTTATTCTTTCAGTGGAGGTCGAGAGAAAAAACTATTTCCTTTGAGTTCTATCCCCGCTCGAACAGGCGATCAACCTCCGTAACCCAGAACCATGCATCAAACCGACCGATAAACCCTATAGCGTGCGGAGTTTCCAGTATGTGCGCGGCAGGCGCTTGATTTTCTCCCTCGCCGAAAGGTGAGCGCGCCGATGAAAGACATCATAATCATTGGCTTCGATTTTATCTAAAATGGCGCGGTAAACATCTAAAGCCACCCCAATGGCAAGTCGGCCGTCTGGATTCAGCAGGCGAATACCCGGCCAGGCTTCGGTATAGAGTTGTCGGGTGCGCAGGATTTGAAAGCGCATAAATTGTCTCCAGCGCTCGGTCACTTGCCCAGCAAAGATATCACTCTCATCCAAACCAAAGGCTTCCAACTCTTCAAGAGGCAAATAAATGCGCCCCTTGCGATAGTCTTCACCGATGTCTCGCAGGATGTTCGTCAACTGAAGAGCAACCCCTAACTTGATCGCATAGGGAATCGCTTCTTGGCTGTGATAGCCGATAATGTGCATACTCATCAGCCCCACCGTGGAGGCGACCGAATAGCAATAGGTTGCAAGCTGGTCGAACGTTTGATATCGATGTTGTTGGGTATCCCGTTCGACCCCATCGATCAGTTGTAAAGCATAATGGCGGGGAATGGCATACTGGCTGAGGGTATCTATCCAAGCCAGGGCGACTAAGTCCTTCAATTCACTAGGGGGATGTTGGACAACGTGTCTCCACCACTGCAGGGATTCACATGGGTTTTGGTCGTGATCTTCGATATCGACAATGTCATCCACGGTGCGGCAGAAAGCATACAAGGCGCGCACGGCTGAACGCTTGCCGGAAGGAAGGAAAGCTGAAGCAAAGTAGAAAGATTTGCTGTGTTGAGCGGTGATCTCAGCAGCCAATTGATACGCTTGGCGCAATCGCCCTTGATTTTCCTCAACTCTCATCGACCAATTCGGGGACGCTAAGTTGGCTTGAAAAGCTAAAGAGAGCAGTTGATCTTCCCAGTTTGCTTCCATCTCCATCCTAATCCTCAGTAGTGTACGCCCGTATTATACATGAATTGTCCAATTTGTCAATAAAAAAACGGAAAATATCTTGAAATTATCTTGACATATTATAGATTTCGGCTATAATACAAGTAATTGGGACGTCCACAGCTTTGTCGCACGACCATCGCTACCGCAGATTGCTCCCTATGGACGTCCCATCTCAACTTGCGAGAACAAGCCATCCAAGCGGATGGAAGGAGAGTTTATGAAACCAACGGTTCTGATTGTCGGTGCCGGCATTGGCGGGATTGCCACCGCAGCCCGTTTAGCAAAAAACGGCTTTGAGGTCACCGTAGTAGAAAAAAACGAACAACCAGGCGGTCGCTGTGGGCAATTTATCCGTGATGGTCACCGCTTCGACATCGGGCCGACCCTTTTCCTCATGCCCGAGGTATGGGGAGAGACCTTTGCCGCCCTCGGCGAACGTATGAGCGATCACCTAGATTTACGCCGTATCGATCCCACCTACAAAGTTCACTTTGAAGATGGACTTAAAATTGCCCTAACCTCAAATCTGGGTGCAATGCAAACCCAATTGGAAAAGATCGAAAAGACCGCCTTCACGGGTTTTCTGCACTACATTGCTGAGGGCAGCAGGCATTATAAGATTTCTCTGGAGAAGTTCGTGGGGCGCAATTTTTACAGTCTGTTGGATTACTTTGCCCCCGCCAATCTGCCTCTCCTCTTTCAACTCAAGGCGCTGGTAAAACATTACGATAACGTCGGAAAATACTTCAAAGACCCGCGTCTAAAAGCCGCCTTCACCTTTCAGAATATGTATTTGGGCTTAAGCCCCTATGACGCCCCGGCAACCTATTCTTTACTGCAGTACACCGAACTTGCCGAAGGAGTTTGGTACCCCATTGGAGGGCTATATGCGGCCATTCAAGCCCTGACGAAGATCGCCGAAAAACTCGGCGTACGATTCGTTTACCGTTCTGAAGTAACCCGCATCGAAACAGCAGGGGATCGGGTTGAATGCGTTCATTTAAATGATGGCAGCACCTTGCGCGCCGACATCTATATCGGCAATGCCGACCTCCCTTACATTTACAAAGAACTGTTGCCCGACAAAGAGGCAGGACGCAAATTCGATCGCCTGCTCTACACTTGCTCAACAATCATGTTCTATTGGGGAGTCGATAAACCCTATCCGCAAATTGCCTTACACAATGTCTTCCTGAGCGGCGATTACAAAGCCTCTTTTGATCGGATTTTCAAAGATCACACCCTGCCGGATACCCCTTCGTTTTATGTTCATGCACCGGCGCGGGTGGATGCCTCTGCTGCGCCGCCTGGGCAAGAGACGCTCTTTGTGCTCGTGCCGGTTGGCCACCTTGATGAAGAACGCCCCCAAGACTGGGATAAACTCGTGCAACACGCCCGTGAGACCGTCTTCAGCCGTCTTGCCAAAGAAATGGATGCGGCTGATTTGCCACAACACATCAAGTTCGAAGTAGTCTACACCGCTCAAGACTGGAAGCAGCGCTTCAATCTCGATAAAGGGGCAGCCTTCGGGCTCAGCCACAATTTCTGGCAAGTGGGATATTTGCGGCCGCAAAATCGGCACAAGCGTTACCACAATTTATACTTTGTAGGCGCTTCCACCCATCCAGGCACCGGCTTACCGATTGTGTTACTTTCGGCGCGCCTGACCACCGAACGCATCCAACGCGAATCAGAGACTTTGCTGTCCCGCTATACCTCATCCATCCCCACGACGGTGACTTCATGACTCCACTTAATACCACTCCTGCTTTTAATTTGAAAGTTGTGCTGAAGGAAACGGGGATTCGCCCAGACACCCTGCGAGCTTGGGAAAGACGCTATGGGCTTCCTAAACCGCAACGCTCGCCAGGCGGACACCGTCTTTATTCCCAGCGCGATATCGAAATGATTAAATGGCTCATGGCGCGTCAGGACGAAGGACTTTCCATCGCTCGCGCCATTGACCTGCTGCGCAGCCAGATTGCTCAAGGCAACGACCCCTTAGAACAAGCCCACCCTGTTTCCCCTCAGCCCATCACCACGCCAGGCACGCTGCAAAGCTTGCGCGAGGAGTGGATCGAAGCTACTTTAGCCTTTGACGAACACAAAGCAGAAGCGCTCCTGAACCAAGCTTTTGCTCTTTACCCGATCGAAACGGTAGTTTCCGAAATCTTGCAATCTGCCATGACCCGCATGGGCGACCAGTGGTACTTGAACGATATCTCCGTTCAACAGGAACATTTCGCCTCTGCGTTAGTGCAAAGACGGCTGAATTCGCTCATTGCCGCCTGTCCATCTCCTACGCGAGCCGAGACCGTGTTGATCGGGAATCCTCCCAAAGAGCAACACCTTTTGCCCATCCTGATGCTCAATCTTTTCCTCCACCGCCGCGGTTTTGGGGTGGTCGACCTCGGCGCAAATGTCCCCTTGGCACAATTCGATGAGACGGTAGCGCGGATTAAGCCCCATTTGGTCGTCCTGAGCTCTCAAAGATTAACAACCGTCGCTCCCTTGCTTGAGGTGATCCTTGCCTTACATCCGTTGAAGGTTCAGATTGCTTATGGGGGACGCATCTTCAACCTGATGCCTGAATTGCTCGAGTTGATTCCGGCGCATTTTCTGGGAAAGAGCCTTGATGAGGCTGTACAAAACGTGGAACGTATCGCTCTTCAGCGTCCCCCTATGCCTTTGCCGTCCTCTGTGTTAGACGACTACCATCAAACGGCGGAGGTTTTTCGCAGCCATCGACCGCAAATTGAAGCGCTGTTGACCGATGAATTGCGAGCTATGCAATTACCTCAGGAATACCTAACCACAGCACTTGAGGATTTTGGCGATGTAATCCACTCGGCGCTGGCAATCGGTTATCTCGACTCGATTCAGCCGGAATTGGAGTGGTTACAAGGCTTACTACATCAACATCATCTCCCTGCTGGGATCGTGATCCCGTTTTTATTGAGATACGCCCATGCGGTGCGTGCTGTCAACCTCGTGGAACTAACAGCCCTAGCGGAGTGGCTTGAACAGGCTGCCGAACGGCTGACGCTGTCTGGGGATAAAACGGCTCATCGAAGAATGTCTGAGGAGGAATAACCCACAAATTGGTTTTACGAGGGTTTGCGCCGCTCAGAGCGAGAGTTGGATGGATATCCGTGGTTTCATTTGGATCGCCATCAGTCATCATCTCAAATGCTCTTTACTGGTATGTCGCATGTCCTCTCTTGTAGTGTCGCGCGCTCTATCCTGTCAAGTCGAATACTCGCTCCTGTCGTGACATTCCTACTTCCGGTCATGTCGCACGCTCCCCCCTGTCATATCGAACGCCATCTCCTCTCGTTTTGAATGTTCTCTGCTGTCATATCGAACGCAGTGAGATATCTAAGACCCCTCACTTCGTTCAGGGTGACACAAGAGGTGCTTCGTTCGGGGTGACGAAGGGACGCAGGTTGAGTAGCGGAACGAAGTGGAGCGTATCGAAACCAATTGGGTTGAGCCTGTCGAAACCTCGCGACTGGGTCTCGATACGGGCTGACGCCCTACTCGACCCGCCCTCACCCTTCGACAAGCTCAGGGCGGCGCTCCCTGCCCCTCTCCCAGAACGGGCGAGGGGAGTCAAGCTCCCTTCCCCCATTTTGGGGGAAGGGCAGGGGATAGGGTTGCGGATTGACTAGCGGAACGAAATCGATCGGTTTAAAAGCCGTCTTCGCCTGCACCCATGAGCAATAGACAATGACTCTCGATGGAAAATAGCCGGAAAAGGAGCCCTTTCGACCATTGACAAACAGCACAATTCATTCTATACATGAAGAGACACATCCGGTTATAACAGAAAAGCGATGAAGACTTTAGGAATCAAGACTTATGCCGGCAATTTGGTGGATTCGCCGTGATCTGCGCCTAACCGATCAGCTTACCTTGAAAGCAGCCTTGAGTGAGGGGCAGGTTGTACCGCTCTATATTCTCGACCCTCAACTGCTCTCTCGCCCTGCTCCAAAACGGCACAATTTTCTCTTTGCGGGCTTAAACGTTTTAGATCAAAGCCTGCGCGAGCGGGGCTCCTACTTAGTCGTACGCGCTGGCGAACCCGGCCAAGTTTTGCGTCAGGTGCTCGCGGAGAGTGGCGCAACGACCATCTATGCCGAAGAGGATTACACCCCCTACGCTCGCCGCCGCGATGAGCTGATCCGGCGTGAATTGCCCCTGAAGCTGATCACCGCTCAAACCGTCCATCACCCGGCTTCCATCCTGAAGCCCGATGGCAAGCCATATACCGTGTTTACCCCCTTCTCGAAGGCTTGGAAAGCCAAACTCGGTGAACTCAAGCCGCTTGCCGCGCCGCAACTGATCCCAACGCCGCCCAATCTGTTCAGCGAACCTTTGCCCGCTTTTGAACCCGACCCAACCTTCCCCGCGGGTGAGCCGGAAGGGCTACTGCGTTTGGAAGACTTTACCCATCCGCCTGCTTACCCGTTCAGAACAGAGACAGCCAGCGGGATCTATGCTTATGCCGAGTTGCGCAACCGCATGGATCTAGATGGCACTTCCCAACTTTCTCCTTACCTGCGCTTTGGTATGGTTGGAATGCGCCAAGCCGTTGCGGCTGCCGTTCAGGCAATTCGAGCTTCATCGCCCGGCATGAGCAAATCGGCTGAAATTTGGTTGAACGAGTTAATCTGGCGCGAGTTCTACATCCAAATCCTGTACCATTTTCCTTATGTAAGCAAAGAAGCCTTCAACCCTGCTTTTGCGCGCATTCCTTGGGAGAATGACGAAAGGGCTTTCCAACGGTGGAAAGAAGGGACGACCGGGATGCCCATTGTCGATGCTGCCATGCGCCAACTGCGAGCCAGCGGTTGGATGCACAACCGAGCGCGCATGATTGTGGCATCCTATCTAGTTAAAGATGGATTGATCGATTGGCGATGGGGGGAAGCTTGGTTCATGGAAAATCTGGTGGACGGCGACCCGGCGGCAAACAATGGCGGTTGGCAATGGACAGCCGGCACCGGCACAGACGCAGCGCCGTATTTTCGCATCTTCAATCCTGTGCTCCAAAGCCGCAAATTCGACCCCTTTGGCGATTATATCCGTTGTTGGGTGCCAGAACTGCGCCATTTGGAGGCTGACACCATCCATGCCCCCTGGCTAAAGGAGGTCAAGGTGAGCGGCTATCCCGCTCGCCCCATCTGGCTACCCGATAAAGCCCGCACGCTTGCTGCTTACGCCTCAGGGCGTGCTGCCGGTCAAGGAAGCTGAAAACTCACTCAAACTACGGGCGAGCACATCCAAATCGGACTGGGCAGCGTAGATGTCTTTTTCCAACCCACTGATGGCTAAATTGAGGCGTGTTTCCATTTCGCTCAGGGCAGTGCGTTGCGCTGAGTTTGCTCCAGCTTGAATGGCTTTGAAGATGGTTGAGGCGTTCTGGAGGGCAGTCTGTGCTTGATCCTTGTTGTTTTCATAGAGCGCAATGCGGGCAGTAGCAATTTCCATCTGCAGGTTTAGCACATCATTTTGCAAGTCAGCCTGTTTCAAACGTTGCAGGCTTTCTTGGTAGGCTTTTTCTAATTGGTTTTTCTCGACTAGTTGGCTCTCTAACTCGCTAATGCGGCTCTGGGCGGCGTTCAATTCGTTGGCTTGGACAGCCGCCTGACGGCGCAACGGCATGTAAAAGAGCAGCAGCGCAGCCACAAACCCGATCCCCAATATAATCAGGACGCCCAACGTCCAGCGCACCAGATGGCGAAAAAAGCGCCGTACGCGGCTTTCTTCCTTTACAGGCGGTGCAGCTTGGGCGGGGCTGAGAACTGCCTCCGCCGGGGGAGTTTCCTCTTGCCCCTCGGCAACAATATCCAACTCGCCTTCTGAGTCTTCGGTATTCATTTTTTACCTCCGTTTCAATCACGATCCTTTGCGCGCGGACGAGGGAGCGGATAGGGTACGGGGATATATTCCACCGTTGGTCGCCCCATCCCTGCTTGAGGATACATGTTCATTAACTGATAGACTTCTTTGGGCACATCGGTAGAGATCGGCAAGCCTAAACCGCGCGCTTCTTCAACCGTAATGGGGTAATCGTGGGTCCAACGTCCACTGGAAAGGATTTCGGCTAGGGTCTCAGCTTGTTCAGCAGTTGTATGGCTCATCAGGATCTCACGCAGGGTATCTTTGACCTGCCGAATTGCTTTGCGGGAGACATCGGCTAGGATCAACGTCTCGTCATTGATCTTTTCGATCGGCTTTTGCTCCAAAACCGCCAAGATCGAAGCCGCCGGCTGTTGACCGATTTGCGGATCCACCGGCCCGAGGACGGCATTTTCATCCATCACAATTTCATCTGCCGCCAGTGCGATCATCGTGCCGCCCGACATGGCATAGTGAGGCACAAAGACGGTCACTTTGGCAGGATGACGACACAAGGCTTTGGCAATCTGTTCGGCGGCTAAGACCAGCCCCCCTGGTGTATGCAAGATAAGGTCAATCGGCACATTCGGATCGGTGAGTTTGATGGCGCGCAGCACCTCTTCTGAATCGTTGATGTCAATATAGCGGGCAAGAGGGAAACCCAAAAACGAGAGGCGTTCCTGACGGTGGATCAGGGCAATGGCTCGGGAATTGCGTTTAACCTCCAACGCCCGCAACATGCGCGCTCGGCTGGCCTCCAACATGCGCTGACGAATCACCGGCTGCAAGGAAGAAATGACCAAAAACAGGAAGAATAAGATCGTAAAGTCCATAGCTCACCTCTAGGATGGGATTACCACGGGAAGTATTCATCTGGGTAGATGCGTACATAGGGCGCAGGACGACGCGGGGCGAAGATCTTGACGGTCAACAGCCCGAAGACAAACCCGCCAATATGAGCAAACCAAGCGATGCCGCCGATGCTCATTTGAGCTGGCGAGAGCAGACTGGCGACGCCGGAGAAAAATTGGGTGACAAACCAAATGCCCAAGTAGAAAAAGGCGCTGATCTCAATGAAATAGGGGATGAAGAAGAGAGGAAT
>FWPU01005561.1_pt1 | contig 13175 bp, 9 predicted proteins | sample 2228361 | NCBI WGS metagenome assembly FWPU01 (sample SAMEA103939777, study PRJEB20133) | metagenome | reverse complement strand
ACTGATTGCAATAGAGAAAAAAAAAGAAAAGAACTTTCAATTCCTCTCAATAAGTATGTTTGGGTAACGATAAGTCGTTTCGATTATCCAAAAAACATGGATGAAGCGTTTGCGATTGCAAAAAAATGTCATGAGATGTTGTTTTTGTGGATTGGGGATGGTGAAAGTAAAGCACGCTTAGAAAACAAAATGCATCAAGAAAGATTTGATAATATACTGTTTACAGGTTTTGTGAGTAATCCTATCGAATATATGATGGCATCAGATGGATACTTAAGTACTTCTAGATGGGAAGGTATGCCTTTAGGAGTGCTGGAGGCAATGTCTATAGGCTTGCCAGTAGTAGCCACAGATGTGATAGGAAATAATGAAGCCGTGATTCATAATATGACAGGGTATCTATATCCTCTTGGAAACATTAATCTGGCTGTTGATTATATGAGACAAATTGCTCAAGATGCACTTACTTATAGGAAGTTTTCGATAAATGCACAGAGATTTCAAAGATTACGTTTTTCCAACCGACAGATGGCTGAACGTATTTATAGAGTGTATCAGGAAATAATCAATGGTAATTGATCGTTCTCTAAATTATGGTCGACATATTGTAGCTGATTATCTCTCTAGCATTAAGCCCTATCAGGTTGTGGTTGATTTGGGTGCCGGTTTGGGTAATGATCTCTTCATAGCACGTCAACTCGTCCCTAATTGTCACGCTTATGCCATTGAAGCGTACAAACCATATGTAGAAGCCTTGGAATTAAGGGGCATTACAACATTTAGTTTGAATATCGAGCGAGATTCTTATCCGTTTGAAAATCAGAGTGTTGACGTGATCATCAGCAATCAGATCATCGAGCATATCAAAGAGATTTTCTGGGTTTTTCATGAAATTTCTCGAGTCCTTTCTGTGGGCGGACATTGGATAATTGGAGTACCCAATCTAGCTTCCTTGCATAATCGCTTATTGCTTTTGGCAGGGAAACAACCATCAAGCTTAAAAAACTCTTCTGCTCACGTTCGGGGCTTCACGAAAGGGGATTTGCTAAATCTTTTAGATAAGGCGTTTCCAAATGGATTTCGAATGGTAAAGTTTCAGGGCAGTAATTTTTATCCTTTTCCACCTCAGCTAGCTCGTCCATTGGCAAGGGTTTTTCCTTCATTCGCATGGAGCATTTTTTTATTGTTGCAGAAGACCAAAGACTATCATGGGGAATTTTTACGGTATCCTATCGAAAACAGACTGGAAACAAATTTTTACCTCGGCGAAAGTTGAAAACTGTATTAATACACGACTGGCTAATCGATCGGGGAGGGGCAGAGAATGTTCTGTCTTCTTTGCTCGAACTTTATCCCTCCGCGCCAATATTTACCCTGTTTTATGACCCCAAGGGGACAGCAAGCGAATTAATCAACGGGCACTCAATCGCCACTTCGTTTTTGCAGCGTTATCCTCGGCTGAGAAGATATTATCGCAGTTTCTTGCCGTTGTTCCCGATTGTGATTGAGCAATTTGACCTTTCTGAGTATGATTTGGTGATTTCAAGCTCCCATGCAGTTGCAAAGGGTGTCATTACCCACCCCAATCAACTCCACATCAGCTATGTGCATTCGCCCATGCGTTATGCTTGGGATTTACAGTCACAATACCTTAGCGAAGCGAAACTGACAAAAGGGATAAAAAGTATCTTAGCTCGTCTTATCCTTCATTACGTTCGTTTGTGGGATACTTGCGCTGCCTCGAGAGTGGATGAATTCATCGTCAATTCGCGCTTTATCGCGCAGCGAGTCGCTAAGTTTTATCGCAGAAAAGCAAAGGTAATTTATCCGCCAGTAGATGTGCATTTTTTTGATCTGTGCCCCAAAAAAGATAATTATTACGTTACCATTTCCCGCTTCGTACCCTATAAAAAGGTTCACCTCATTGTGGAAGCTTTCGCCCGTCTGCCATCTCAGAAATTGGTCGTGATTGGGGATGGCCCGGATCGACCGAAGATTACCTAGATCGTGGGAAAGTGTAAAAATATTGAGTTGGTGGGGTATCAGCCGAGAGAGAAATTGCGTGAATATTTACAAAAAGCGAAAGGTTTTGTGTATGCTGCTGAGGAGGATTTCGGCATTGCTCTTGTGGAAGCCCAGGCTTGTGGGACGCCGGTCGTGGCTTATGGAAAAGGGGGCGCATGTGAGACGGTAATCGAAGGAAAGACAGGATTACTCTTTAAGGAACAGACTGTTGAGTCCTTGCTTAACGCTATCCAAGCTTTTGAAACTTACCAAGCGTCTTTCCGACCCAGGGAGATTCGCAAACATGCCGAAAAATTTTCGAAGGAACGCTTTCAAAAAGAAATCAATCTCTTTGTCCAAAAGGCTTGGGAGAGTTTTCAGCAGCGTTTGAGCTCTTGTTAGCTTGTTGGAGGAACTGAATGGAAAATGTAAATAGGGTCAGAGAGGAATTAGTGATAGATGTTCAACGAGTCCCTATTCCCCTACTTAGTCAACTAATTCTACTGTTTGGAGATCTGACGATTTGTGCAATCTCATTTGGATGGGCGATTTTCATTCGAAACAGTTTAGAGGGGTATCTTGTGTTCGAACAATACCTTTCAATCTGGCCTCTCATGTTTATTTTTCCCGTCTCCTATTCCCTCGCCGGCTTGTATCAGTTTGGGATTGCTCAACCAGAAGAGTTGCGTCGGTTGACCTATGCAACGACACTCAATTTCATTGCCATCGGGGCGGCAACGTTTTTGTTAAAAGTGGGCATCCTGTACTCACGGGGCGTTTTTCTGCTAGCGTTTTTCTTCACCTTATTTGGTGTGCCGTTAGGGCGAGCTTTGCTGAGGAGCTTGTTTGCTCATCAAAGCTGGTGGGGGGTGAGTGTGATTATTCTCGGCGCTGGCAAGACGGGGGAATTGGTGGTCAAGGCGTTGAGAACCCAACCGTCATTGGGCTTGAAGCCCTTGGCGATTTTGGATGATGATCGGGAAAAGCATGGCAACCGCATCGATAACGTCCCTGTAGTAGGAGATTTGGAACTTGCAGAGGAGTTTACCCAGCAGGGGATCTGCATTGCGATTTTTGCCATGCCGGGTTTGGAGCGACGGCGTATGTTGCGTCATGTTCAGCGTTTTAGCCGCTTCTTTCCCCAATTGATCCTCGTCCCAGATTTATTTGGCTTTGCCAGTTTGTGGGTGCAAGCTCAAGATTTGGGCGGCGTGTTGGGCTTGGAGGTGCGCCAACGTCTGCTCATGCGCACCCCCCAAATGATGAAACGCTTGATGGATCTCGGTTTGATTCTGCTTGCGTCACCTGTGGTCATCCCATTTTGTACAGTAATTGCCTTGTTGATTTGGATTGACTCGGGAAGCCCGATCGTCTACCGTCAAACTCGTATCGGTTATGGGGGAAGACCCTTCCAAGCCTGGAAATTTCGCTCCATGGTCAGGAATGCGGATCGCTTGCTCAAGGACTACCTAGATCAAAATCCACACTATCGAGAAGAATGGGAGCAGACTCAGAAATTGAAAAATGATCCCCGCATCACCCGAGTGGGAAAATGGCTGCGCAAAACCAGTTTGGATGAATTGCCCCAGTTGATCAATGTACTACGAGGTGAAATGAGCTTGATTGGTCCACGGCCTATTGTCAAGGAGGAAATCCGACATTACGGTGAGCAATTTGAGTTATACTGTCAGGTGCGACCAGGCATCAGCGGGTTATGGCAGGTTTCGGGACGCAATGAGACAACCTATCCAGAACGGGTGGCGTTGGATGCCTATTATGTCCGCAACTGGTCGCCATGGTTAGACCTGGTCATCTTAGCAAGAACGGTAGGGGTGGTGTTGAGCGGCAAAGGGGCTTATTAGGGCGAATAGTTTGCGTGGCTATGCCCGCTTGGGAATACAAAATAAATATGCGAGCATTATTTCAACCTCTTAAAGGAGTAATCTTCTCGGCTTGGGTGGTTTTATTCTTCGCAGCGGTGAACGGTTTGATCTATGTGTTCCTTGTTCCACCGTGGGAACACAACGATGAACCGGGCAATTTCGAATACGCGTGGATGTTTGCCAATATGCCCGGCAGCCGCGAGGAATGGGTTTGGAAAAACGATCAGCAATTGCGTCGTCAAGTTGCGGCGTCGATGATCGAGCAGGGCTTTTTCGAGCATCACCCGGTGGGAAAACCTAACCTGATTCTGCTCGATCAGGAGATCTGGATTGGACTGAAGCAGACACCCGGATTGCCTTTTCATTTCTGGTTGACTTCTCTGCCGCTGCGTTTCTTGAGCTATATAGATGTCGTCATCCAGCTTTATGCCGCTCGGCTGGTCTCATGGGCATTGTTTGTTTTTACTGTCTATCTCTCATTGAGAGTCAATCGGGAACTCAATTGGGAAACGAAGGTTGGTTTGCAACTTCCATTTTTATTTGCCCTCTTTCCCTCCTTTGTGGATAAGATGACGGCAGTCAATGACGATGTGGGGGCGGTGGCTTTTTTTACCCTGTTTCTGTGGGCTTGTGTAAGTATCTGGAAAAATGGGCTTTCGATTTGGAGAGTGGGTGTTCTCATCACTGCGATAGCTCTGTGCGTAGTGACCAAACGCAATGTCTGGGTAAGTGTGCCTCTGGGGGCTATTGTCTTCTTGTGGGTTTTGTTGAGCAGATGGCGGAGGCTGCGGTGGGTGCTTCTTGGTTTCGTTTTCGTGAGTCTTGCTTGGGTTTTGATCTCTTTTGAACGGCAAATACCAGCGTTTTACTATACTTTTGCCAATCACCAATTAGCCAGCACCAAGCATTCCGAGATGAGCGTGGCAGGCAAGGGGGTGGTTGCTTTGTCACCCGGCTACCGCATGATGTATCAACCCATTGCAGGACAGAAGTTAGACAGCCTGACATCCCAAACGGTTGAGTTTGGCTATTGGGTTTGGGGTGAGGGGGAGTTGAGTTCATCACCCGCGAGAGTGTGGGTGAATGGAGAGGTGGTCTCATCCGATCAACCCCTAAGTCTTTCTAGTGAGCCGACCTTGGTCTCCCAGACGTTAAGGTTACCCGCTCAATTAAAAAAGGTGGCTGTTGAGGTGAGCGTTGTGGTACCCGAAGGAGCGGAGGCATATCTGGATTGCTTGTACTTGGTGGTCGGGCAATCCCTTTCCCCTCCTCAGCCGAAGGATGCCTCCTGTTCAAAGATGCAAGTCAACGGCAGGGAGGTGGAAAATTATCTTCGTAATGGTTCATTTGAACAGCGTTGGTTGCGGTTGCAACCGTGGTTGGAAAGCTGGGTGGATGAGCGGTTCAATTTTTCCATCACTCACCTATGGGCAGTGACGGATGTCAATGTCGGTTTGCCCTATTTGAGGGCATCCGGCGGTCATGTTTTTGAGACCTTTTGGGGTCGATTTGGTTGGGGAGCTGTTGCCCTGAAAGGGCAGTATGCCTATACGGGATTGGCATTGTTTACTGTTCTTCTCTTTGTGGGGAATGGGCTTGCGATGTTTCAAAATCGAAGAACATTGGCATGGGATGGGGTGATCTTCATGGCTTTATCTTTCGGTTTGATTTTGGTGATGACGCTTTTCCGTAATGGAGGCAATTGGATTTGGTACGAAGCAACACCCAATGCGCGCTATCTAATGCCTGCTTTTTTGCCGATGGGGATGTTTCTCGTTAATGGTTGGAATACATTATCTCAGTTTGTGTTAAGGGATTCTGAAAAGAAACATTTTCTCATAAATTGGTTATGGTTGGGGTTGTTAATCGTTTATAATCTGTGGTCAATGGTTTCGATTTGGAGTTTTTACATAAACATAAGGAGTTTATCATGAAGAAACGATGGATTGCAATCATGGTGGGCATTCTGGTTGTCTCCTTGTTCTTTTCAAACATTGGAGGAGCGAGGTTTGCTAAACCGGCATACGCCAACCCTCAAAGAACTATTTCCCAAGAAGACTCATCAACACTTCTCTATTTGCCACTCATTATGAGAAATTATCCACTGGTGACGATCTTTGGTACGGAAGCGGGCGGATTATTGGATAAGGTTCAAGAAGCGGGTTTATCTTGGGCAAGAGGGGCTTCGGTTTTGTGGGAAATTGTCGAACCCGTAAAGGGGGTGTACAACTGGAGCGTCTATAGTGGCTTAGACAGTTTTTTGATCGATGCTTCCCAGAGAAACATTCAGGTGATCTTAATCGTCCAACGCGCACCGGGTTGGGCGCGAAAATATGACAAAGCCTGTGGACCGATCAAGAGCTCTGAGTTAGACTCTTTTGCTAATTTTATGTTCGAAGTGGTCAAGCGCTACAGTGTTCCACCCTATAACGTTCGCTATTTTCAGGTTTGGAATGAACAGGATGCTCCTACTTGGGTTTCAGATAATCTAGGTATTGGCTGTTGGGGGGAGCTAAGTTACCCGGGTGATCCCTATTATGGCGGGGAGTATTTCGGAGAGATGCTCAAAAGGGTGTATCCGAAAGTCAAACAAGCCAACCCGGCTGCGCAAGTGGTTACCGGCGCCCTGTTGCTAGATTGTGATCCACGCGGTGTCGGCAATGGTTTCTGCCCTTCATCGAATCCTAATGATCCCTATCATCCCTCGAAGTGGAATTTTACCGAAGGGATGATTAAAAACGGCGCTGCTTTTGACATCTTAGCTTTCAACGGATATGCTTATTATCAGGAGGGTAAGACAGGGGTTTGGAAGGAAAGAACCAGAGAGAAGTGGTCGGCATATGGGGGTGTAGTGGATGGAAAACTCCATTATTTGCGTTCCTTGCTCAATAAGTATGGGGTAAATAAACCGATCATGCTAACCGAGGCAGGAATATTTTATGTAAATTCCCTCTATGATGAGCCAACGATTCCCGCCTATGAAGAGGAAAAAGCCGATTATTTGGCCTATGTCTATGCCAATACCTGGGCACATGGCTTGCAAGCAACCATTTGGTATTCGCTGAAACATTTGTCTCCGAAATTGTTGGACGCCAACAACAATCCGCGGCCTGCCTATAATGCTTTAAAAACCATGACCAGCATCTTGGCACAAGCGGATTATAAGAGCCGTGAGGATACTGCGGGATATTCGAAATTCATCTACCACCTCGGCAATCAGGAAATTTGGTTGTTGATTCCAACCGGAGAGCTGGCGGGGACGAATTACAATATTGCCAAACCGAGTAATTTCGTAAAACTGGTAGATATCTACGGCAATGAACTACCTGATCCGGGTGATACGATAACTTTTTCCCGACCGACGTACGTTTTCCGCAATCGATAACGGGTATAAGTTTCAGTTTCAAGTTGGAGGGTATTGAGTAGGAAATCGATGGCACGCAGAAAAGGACTCTGCGTGCCCTTATTTTTTCTTTGGGGAGGTTAAGCATGAAAAGCCATTGTAATGCAATATGGGTGGGAATTGTCGCATTAGCCATCTTCCTGCTGATGAGCATGCCACTTACTCGGTGGCATCGTTATCCGATAAGCAAGGTGGTGCCCCCAAAAAGCGAACGCGAAGTTTCTTTTCATCAGCCTTCCATCACCCATTTTATCCCTAACCTCGGGCAATATCCGCCCGAGGTTCTTTTTGTGGCTCGCAGGGGAAATCTGACCCTCTGGTTTACTGCGGATGCAATTTGGTTTTCGCTGCTCGATAAAAAGGATAGTGGGGGTGAGCCAGCAGATATCCGCCTACGCAAATTTCCCGATTTGGCTTCCGAAACGAGAGCCGTGCATTGGAAAATGGCATTTTTGGAGAGTGCCGAACAGGCTTTTGTGACCGCCGATCAACCTATCTCGGCTCGGTTGAATTTTTTCTTGGGAAGCGATCCTGCTCAATGGGTGACCGATGTCCCTGCATACTCGCATTTGGTCTATCGTAGTTTGTATCCTGGACTGGATTTTGAAGTTGGTTTTGATCGGGAAGGGCTGCAATGGGGTTTTGTCGAAAATGGTGAAAAAACTTACCAAACCATACAAGCACCTCATCTACGTTTCGAGGGGTTGCCGGAAGTTGAATTGAAGGAAGATCACAACATTATGCTTCGATCTCTCGCAGGTAACCTTGAGGTGCCCTTGCCAGATGCCCCGCAGGGGATGACGTTGAGTTGGCAGATGGCGGATGGAAACCAAAGGACGGTGAACCTACCGCGAGTAGGTGATAGTAGGTCGGTAAAAGAACCCTTGCGTGTAGCCGATGAAGGTTTGTTGGGCAATGCCAACTTCTTTCCTCGGCGTGCCTTCGGTCAAGACAACCTTGATGAATTGGTATTTAGCACCTATCTGGGCGGGGGTGGAGAGGAAATTGCCTATGATGTCGCAGTGGACTCGGCTGGTTACATCTATGTTGTAGGTTCTACCACTTCGCTGGACTTTCCTGGCGTGAGCAGCGGCTTTGACCCCCAACACAAAGGGAAAAGCGATGTCTTCATCAGCAAATTGTCACCAGATGCCTCCGCTTTGGTTTATAGCACCTATTTGGGGGGGAGTGAAGACGAGCGTGGTCATGCGATCGCTTTGACCCAAGAGGGAAAAGCAACGGTTGCCGGTGTGACGGCATCGGGGGATTTTCCGCGCACTTACGGAACGGTGGCTGGACAAGGAGATGGTTTTGTGGCTCAGATCTCTGCGCAAGGGAATGAGCTTGTGTTTAGTCGTATGGTGGGTGGGAATGGATGGGATGCAGTGAATGCTCTTGTCCTAGATGGCGAGCAAAACATTTACATCTCAGGAGAAACTACGTCATCTGATTTCCCCATATCCTACGGGCATTTGGGCGGTTTTGATTGCTTTGTTTGTAAACTGGATGGTCAGGGTAAAGCCTTCAGCTCTATCGGTCTATTGAGCGGTTCGGCTAATGATGTATGTTACGGCATAGATCTGTGGGAGAATAACCTAGTGACGGTGGTGGGAAGCACGGCCTCGAGGGACTTTCCGGTTACTCAGAATGCCTATAACACCCAATTCAATGGGGGCAATGCGGATGGCTTTATGGCTTATCTCAACCTTGCCAATTATGACGCTTCGATGACCTATAGTTCCTATCTGGGAGGAGGAGATTGGGATGAAGTGATGGACATCAAGAATCAAGGGGGTTTTTCTTTTTTAACGGGCTTTACGGACTCCGCTGACTTTCCGACAGTGTCGGCTTATGATACGAGTTTGAGTGGCAGTTATGATGCTTTTGTCGTGAAGTTAAATCCCACTTTGGGCATTTCCTACAGTACCTACTTGGGTGGCAGCGCTCTCGACCTCGGTCGAGCAATTTGGGTGGACTCAAGCGGCGAAGCGCTGGTGACCGGGAAAACTTCTTCGGCTGATTTTCCGACCAGTCAGACAGCTCTCTATCGAACGGCTCGAGGCGGAGAAGATGTTTTTATCACTAAACTGAACTCTGGAGGGAATGGACTGATTTACAGAACGTATTTTGGCGGCAATGGCAGCGATCAGGCGTATGGACTCACGGTGGGGGGTGATCCGCGACCCTACCTTGTGGGGGTTACCGAATCTGACAATCTATTACTTTCCTCCTCGGCTGTGGATCAAACATTTGAAGGGAAGGAGGCTTTTATTTTGATGATCTCAATGGGATTCTTCCCGACCCCGACAGCAACCGGCTCGCCCACCTTGACCGCTACCCCAACCGCAACTCGGACACCCTTACCGACTCGAACCAGCACACCCACGCGAACGATCACACCGACACGAACACCTACGCCGACCAAAACCCTGACTCCCACCCGTACCCTCACTCCGACTCGTACCGAGCGCCCGACGATGACCCTCGTGCCAACCTCGACAACGCGTCCCTTTCAAGCCAACTGTTATCTCTATCTTCCATGGGTATGTGATTCTTACGAATCGGGTAAAGATTAGGCAAAGACAATTGATGATGTTCATGGAATAACAGCAAGCAGAAAACCCTGCTTGCCGTTATTTTTTTGACCTCGCCGAATTAAAGGCAGGCAGACTGTACCTAAAACAAATCCAAATCGACAAAACTTTGACAAGACTTAATGGAAAAAGTTCGTTGCAGTTTCGCAAATCTGTGAGAATGGTCCGACGTTACTTAGAGTTAGGTAAGGACAGGAGAAGGCAATATAGTCCATCCGTGATTTGGGATATAATCGAACTTGTTTGAGTGAACTGTCGCTCCCGTGGGTTCTCTGCAGGATCGACCCGCTGTAGAGTTGGGCACGAGCATCACTCTTGGTAAGAAGATAAACAATTTTGGAAAAAGGGTAAAAACTCATGCGGCGTCCTTATCTGATCATTGTCCTAGACGGGCTGCTTACGTTGGTCTCTTTTTTATTAGCCCTCATGCTCCGATTTGAGTTCAATGCCATTGACTATTTTCTGAGAGCGATGATGCCTGTTATTCTGGCAGGTATCGTTTTGCGACCACTTACCTTCGCCATCGGTGGGATGTACCGCAGAGTCTGGCGATATGCAACCACGCGGGATTTTTTCCATCTTGCGCTGGCAGTATTGGTAGGATCGATTCTTATTTCTGTTGTTGCTTTTACGCTATACCCTCGTTTTGTTTATACCTTACCCCGTTCTGTCTTGGGAATTGAGTTTGCGCTAAGTCTGATCTTACTGGGCGGGTCGCGGGTCGTTATCCATCAGCTTGAACGCTACCCGGGCGACATTCTTTGGAGAAGGGTTAAACTTGATCCTGCTCGGAAGGTTATCATCGTCGGGGCAGGCAATGCGGGAGTACAAATGTTGCGGGAGATCCAATCCAACCCCCAACTGGGATTGAAAGCAATTGGATTCGTGGACGATGACCCGCGAAAGATCGGTCAACGGGTATTAGGACTTCCCGTAGAAGGCCCGATTATCAACCTACCCAAGATTGCAATGAACCGTCAAGCTGATGCAGTCATTATCGCCATCCCCAGTGCACCTCAGCAGACCATTCAGAATGTTAAGAGCTTATGCCATGAAGCGCAATTGCCTTATTCGACTATGCCATCCTTGAGTAGCTTTCTCAAGACGGAGGATGATCAGCCCTCAACCCTGTTGAAAGTACCCATGGCTTTGCCAGACATCACTGGCGAAGAGATCGAAGCAGTGGTTAGGGTGATGCAATCACGGAATCTCTCGATCGGCTCTCAAACCATGGCTTTTGAGAAGTATGCCGCAGCAGTCGCTCACTCGGAGCATGCTGTTGCGGTGATTAATGGAACTGCCGCCTTGCATCTCTGTATCGTAGCTGGCGGTATCGGGCAAGGCGATGAGGTGATCACTTCTTCGTTTAGTTTTGTCGCAACGGCAAACGTCGCTCTATATGAAGGGGCGAAACCGGTGTTTGTCGACATTGATCCGTTTAGCTTGAACATCGATCCCAATCGCATCGAAGCTGCCATTACCCCGCGCACCAAAGCCATCCTACCGGTGCATATTTTCGGTCAGCCGGCAGACATGGACCCGATCTTAGAGATCGCTGAGAAGTATGGTCTGTTGGTCATTGAGGATGCTTGTGAGGCGATTGGAGCTGAGTACAAGGGGCGACGAGTAGGCGCATTGGGCAAAGCCGGCGCATTCGCCTTTTACCCGAATAAACAAATTACCACCGGCGAAGGCGCGGTTTTAGTGACCAATGACGAGAAATGGGCGGATCTGTTTCGTAGCTTGCGCAATCAGGGGCGAGATGTGTTTGATGGCTGGTTGAATCATTCTCGCTTGGGATATAACTATCGCATTTCCGAGATGAATGCCGCTGTGGGAGTTGTACAGATGCGCCGTTTGGATGCACTGTTGCGCAAGCGCAATGAAGTCGCTGAGGAGTACCAAAAACACTTAACTGGCATCCCAGGGGTCTCTACCTTGACGATTGTCCCGACCACCACACGCATGAGTTGGTTTGTCTATCCAGTACGCTTTGACGAAGAGATCGATCGCAATCTCGTAATGGAGAAATTGGCTCAACGTGGCATTCCGGCACGCCCTTATTTCACACCGATTCACTTGCAGCCATTTTATCGGGAACGCTTTGGCTACAAAGAAGGCGATTTTCCGATATCCGAAGCAGCCGGGAAATCTATTCTGGCGTTACCCTTTTCTGCCTTAATGAAAGCCGAAGAAGTTCAGTTTGTGTGTGAAAATCTGGCTGAAGTTTTAGATGAAATTAGGAAAGCATAAAGGTTGAAAATGAAGTCCGTTTTATTTGTCTGCACAGCGAACATGTGCCGCTCGCCAATGGCGGAAGGATTACTTAAAGCTCAGCTTAGAGAGCGGTTGGATGGCTGGAGAATCGAATCGGCCGGCGTTGCGGCGTACGATGGCAGCCCGGCAAGCCAAAAAACCGTCCAACTATTGGCTGAAAAGGGGATCGATTTATCTCATCATCGAGCGCGCCAACTGGATCGCTACTTGATGGAGCAATTTGCGTTAGTTCTCGTCATGGAACATCGGCATAAGGCTATCCTTCAGTCGCAATATCCTGAAGTTGCTTCAAAAGTCTTTTTACTAAGTGAGATGATTGGGGATCAAAGTGAGATTGATGATCCGGTTGGTGGAACTTTGGAGGATTATCGGGAGACAGCTCTCCAAATAGAGATGATCTTGCAAAAAGGCTTTGATCGCATTGAGCAATTGGCTCAAGGGTAGGATAGAGCCTGACTGGTGTTTAGGGTGATACATGAGTTGGTTTGTGGAGTGACTCAAGTCCAAATCAAGCATGAAAATCCTTGCAGTCAGTGACACAGTCATCGATACATTGTATTCTCCTCAAGTCAGTAGACGATTTTCGGGGATCGATTTGGTGATTAGCTGCGGCGATTTACCGTATTATTACCCGGAATATCTAACCAGTTTACTCAATGCCTCATTGTATTTCATTCGAGGGAATCACGATCGGGCAACAGACCATCCGATGCAACCTCATCCTGCCCCTTTGGGTGGGGTAAACCTACATCGCCGCGTAATCGGTCATCAGGGATTGCTTTTGGCGGGGGTTGAAGGCAGCATCCGATATAAAGATGGACCCTTTATGTACTCTCAGAGTGAGATGTGGATGCATGTTTTTAGTCTGATACCCGCTCTTCTGATTAACAAATTGCGTTTTGGAAGATATTTAGATGTGTTTGTTACCCACGCGCCACCTTCTGGGGTGAATGATCAACCAGATTATGCACATCAAGGGATACGCGCTTTTCGGTGGCTGGAGGTAGTCTTTAA
>FWPU01002942.1_pt1 | contig 13175 bp, 13 predicted proteins | sample 2228361 | NCBI WGS metagenome assembly FWPU01 (sample SAMEA103939777, study PRJEB20133) | metagenome | reverse complement strand
AGGCGATAGCGCTCCTTGGGCTGGATGTCCGTCAGCTCCACCTCGCCCTCAAAACGCCCCTGGACCGGCCCCACCCGCACATGCATGGCGGCCTTGTAGACGTTCTCACCCACCTGTTCCAGCTTTTCGCCGCCGGGCAGCGCTTTGGCCAAAACGGTGGGATCCATCAACGCGTCCCAGACCACATCCCGGGGGGCGTTGAACATATGTGTGCCCTTAATTTCCATGGTCAGCTCCTTGGGACGCCGAAACGCCGGACGGCTTCAGCGCCTTAATGGCAGCCACAGGTGCCGCCACAGCAGCCTCCCCCGACACCGACCGACTGAAGGGCCCCTTCTCCGTTGGCTTTGACGCTGCTGGCGAATAAAGATAGAATGCGCTGGGAGGACTCCCGGGCGCAGTGGGGACAGGCCACCGGTGCATCCGCCATGGAGGACGGGCGCAAAGACTCGAACGTGGTGTTGCATTCCGGACAGAAATACTCGTACAGTGGCATGCTCAGCTCCTTGATCTGGATCTGGACGGGTCGCTTACAATTGTTCAGGCCAGTGATCTGGCCCCATTGTATGCACTTGACCGGCCGACGTCAAGGAAGTGGCCGGGGGGCTGGGTGATTGGGTCATTGGGTGACCGGAAGAGTATCTCGTCCAATCACCTAATCCCCCACTCCCTCCCCTTGCCCCTGGGTTGGATTTTCGCCGGGATGACCGGCCTGTGGTATCTTGTTAGACAATGGCAGAAGAAAGATTGCAGAAGGTCATGGCGGCGGCCGGGGTGGGCAGCCGCCGGGCCTGCGAGAAATTGATCCAGGCCGGCCTGGTCCAGGTGAATGGCCAGACGGTCACCGAGCTGGGCACCAAGGTGGATCCGGCGCAGGTCCAGATCACGGTGCAGGGCCGGCCCATCCACCTGCCCAAACGCCACGTCTACGTCAAGGTCCACAAGCCCCGGGGCGTCCTCAGCGACCTGGGCGGCCCGACCCATGGCCGGCAGACGGTGGCCGACCTGCTGCCGACGGAGTTGCGCCGGGTCTTTCCGGTGGGTCGCCTGGATCTGAAGAGCGAGGGGTTGGTGCTCCTGACCGACGACGGTGAGCTGGCCCATCGGCTGACCCACCCCCGCTACGAGCACGAGAAGACCTATTTCGTCCTGGTGCCGGAGCGCCCCTCGGACGAGGCGTTGACCCGGCTTCGGGAGGGCGTGGATCTGCCCACCGGTCGAACCGCACCGGCTCGGGTACGGGTGGTCTCCGGGCCGCCGGCGGAGCTGCGGCTGGCCCCAGGCCCCCAACAGGGCGTCTGGCTGGAAATGGTCCTGCGGGAAGGGAAGAAGCGCCAAATCCGCCATATGACCGCCGCGGTGGGCTACCCGACCCTGCGCCTGGTGCGCTGGGCCATCGGCCCCCTGACCCTGGGGGACCTGCCCGTGGGCCAGGCGGCCCTCCTGAGCCGTCAGGAGGTGGCCGCGCTACGTCAGACCATCCGGCCGGGACAGGAAAACCGCAAGGGTCGGCGCTCCCGGCGACGTTGACAGGGCAGCGGACGGGCGCATTGGGCCAGGCCCAACCTGGAGGAAGAGTGGGGATGGAGATTCAGCCACGGGATGGAACAACTCCCGGCCACCAGGCAGCCGGGCCGGACGACCCACGGGTGCAGACCTTGCGGACCCATCTGCGCCCGGCCATTATCGCCATGGACGGGCCCGCCGCCTCCGGCAAGAGCACCGTGGGCTACCGCCTGGCCGCGCTACTGGACTTCCTCTTTTTTGACACGGGAGTCATGTACCGGGCGGTGACCTGGGTGGCCCTGGCCCGAGGGGTCGACCTCCAGGATCCGGACGCGGTTGGCCGCCTGGCCGAGACGGTGGAGCTGGCCGTGCGCCCGCCCGGCCGGGCGGAGGCGGACGGCCGCCAGTGCACCGTCCTGGCCGACGGGGAAGACATTACCTGGCAGATCCGCACGCCAGAAGTGGACCGCCAGGTCTCGGTGGTCTCGGCCGTGGGCCGGGTGCGGCAGGCCCTCACCGTGCAGCAGCGCCGCATCGGCCAGGCCTACGGCGCCGGCACCCAGGAGAAGGCCGGTATTGTCATGGTGGGCCGGGACATCGGCACGGTGGTGCTCCCCCAGGCCCCCCTCAAGCTCTACATCGACGCCTCTGCCGAAGAGCGGGCCCGCCGCCGCCATCGGGAACTGCTCGCCCGGGGCAAGGCGGTCTCCTTCCAGGAGGTACTGGCGGATATGGTCCGGCGGGACAGGCTGGACAGCGAGCGAGACCTTTCGCCCCTGCGGCCTGCCCCCGATGCCCTGGTCATCGACACCACCGGCCTCAACCCGGACCAGGCGTTGGAGCGTATTCTAGACCTGGCCTGCGCCCGGCTGGCGGTCAGCCCATAGCACCAGGGGCCAGCCGGCCCCAACCCACCGACCACCGATCACCCACCCCTGTCCACGGGAGGTATCATGTCCGAGTCATCCCTGACCCGCGAGCGGAAGATCGAACTCTACTACTGGATGTGCCTGACCCGCACCTTCGACGACATGATGGTGGCCTACTGGAAGCAGGGCAAGGGGCTGGGCGGCACCTTCAGCCAGCGGGGCCACGAGGCCATCAGCGTGGGCAGCGCCTACGCGCTGGCGCCCGACGACGTGGTGGCGCCCATGCACCGGGACCTGGGCTGCTACCTGCTGCGGGGGATCACCCCCCGGCGGATCTTTGCCAACCTGTTGGGCAAGGCCACCGGTGTCAGCCGGGGGCGGGACGCCAATCTCCACGGCATGGGGGATCTCAACCACAACATCATCGGCTACATCAGCCACCTGCCCCAATCCCTCCCCGTCACCGTGGGCGTGGCCATGAGCTTCCGCTACCGCAACGAGCCCCGAGTGGCCATGACCTATGTGGGGGACGGCTCCAGCAGCGCCGGCCTCTTCCACGAATCCCTCAACCTGGCCTCGGTCCACAAGGCGCCGGTGGTGGTGATTGTGGAGAACAACCAGTATGCCTACTCCACCCCCCTACACCAGCAGATGAACATCCAGGACATCGCCATCCGGGCCGCGGGCTACGGCATCCCCGGCGTGGTGGTGGACGGCAACGACGTGGAGGCGGTCTACGCCGCCACCAAGGAGGCGGTGGACCGGGCCCGGCGAGGGGAAGGGCCGACCCTCATCGAATGCAAGACCATGCGCATGTTGGGCCACGCCATCCACGACGGCGCCGAGTACGTCCCCCGGGAGCTGCTGGCCGAGTGGGAGGCCAAAAATCCGGTGCTCCGCTTTGAACAGTGCCTGTTGGAAGAAGGCCTGGTCGACCAGGCGGAAATCGATGAGATCCGCCAACGCTGCCAGGTGGAGGTGGCCGACGCCATCGAGTTTGCCGAAAAGAGTCCCTACCCCGATCCCGAGACCCTGGAAGAAGGGGTCTACGCTCCCTGAGGCGGTCAAATCCCCGCTGAAAATACATCCCGGTCGCTCACAATTTCGACGCGGAGTTGGCATCCTCAGATGCCGGGCCAGACTATTTAACGCAAAGGCGCAAGGGGCGCAAAGGATTTCCAGGGAGAATCCTGGCAAGCTCTGTGTTCATCTGTGGTTTCTGCAGCCATCTAGAAGATCTTGTGGTCTCTACAGCGGAGTCATTGCGGAGAGGAAGATGAAGACAGCCGTTGCAACGGAAGCCCAAGTGGCCACAGCCGACCAGGCCCATGCCCCGGCAGCCGTCCGGGAGATGACCTACCTGGCCGCCATTCGGGAGGCCCTACAGGAGGAGATGCGCCGGGACCCCGACGTGCTGATCCTGGGCGAGGATGTAGGGGGCAGTTTCGGCGGCGCCTTCAAGGTGACCCAGGGCTTCGCCGAGGAGTTCGGCGACCGCCGGGTGATGAACATGCCCCTGGCAGAGCTGGCCTTTGTCAGCGCGGCCACCGGCATGGCCCTCATGGGCCTGCGGCCGGTGGTGGAGATCCAGTTCGCCGACTTCATCACCACCGCCTTCGACAGCATCGTCCAGTTCGCCGCCACCAACTACTACCGCTGGCAGGCCCCGGTGCCCTGGGTCATCCGCGCGCCGGCGGACGGCGGCATCCGCTCCGGCCCCTTCCACAGCCAGAACCCCGAAGCCTGGTTCGTCCACACGCCGGGGCTAAAGGTGGTGGCACCGGGCACACCCGCCGACGCCAAGGGGCTGCTCATCGCCGCCATCCGGGACAACAACCCCGTCATCTACCTGGAGAGCAAGACCCTCTACCGCAGCCTGAAGGGCCCCGTGCCGGCCGGCGAGTATGTGGTCCCCATCGGCCAGGCCCGGTTGGCCCGGGAGGGGGAACACCTCTCCATCATCACCTACGGCACCCAACTCCGGGAATCCCTGGCCGCAGCAGAACGGCTGGCCCAGGAGGGCATCGAGGCCGAGGTGCTGGACCTGCGCACCCTCAAGCCCCTGGACCGGGAGGCCATCCTCCAGACCGTGCGCAGGACGGGCAAGGTCCTGATCGTCCACTCGGCCAACCGCCTGGCCGGCGTGGGGGCAGAGCTGGCCCAGATCGCAGAGGACGCCTTCGAGTGGCTGGATGCGCCCATCCGGCGCCTGGGCGGGGCGGACACGCCCATCCCCTTCATCCCGCCCCTGGAGGACGCCTATCGCCCCGACGCGGAGAAGATCTACCGTCTGGCCAAAGAGCTGGCGGCCTATTAGATGGGGATGATTGAGCCAACGGGGAATCCCATGAAACTGGCCACCCTCTGCTATATCAAGTTCGGCGGCAAGACCCTGATGATCCACCGGACCAAGAAAGAGAACGACATGCACGCCGGCAAGTGGAACGGCCTGGGCGGCAAACTGGAGCCGGGCGAGACCCCCGAGGAGTGTGTGATCCGGGAAGTGCGGGAGGAGAGCGGCCTGACCATCGTGGCGCCCCAGCTGCGGGGCATCCTCACCTTTCCCGCCTTCAATCAGGAGGAAGACTGGTACGCCTTCGTCTTCGTGGCCCACCGCTTCCACGGCCAGCTCATCGACTCCAGCGAGGGCAAGCTGGCCTGGATCGACGACCACCGCCTCCTGGAGCTGGAACTGTGGCAGGGTGACCGCATCTTCCTGCCGTGGCTGGAGCAGGAGCGCTTCTTCTCCGCCAAATTTGTCTATCAGGCGGGCAAATTGACGGATTATTCGGTCGTCTTCTATACTCCAGATGGCTATACGCCCGATGGCAGGGGGGAAACGGCCGACTCTACCGAAAGGGAACCGAACCCCGCCGTCCCCACCTACCGGCCGGAAGCCGATGCCGAATGCTGGCTCTGCCATGGGCCGGTGATCAAACGGCATTGCAAGATTGTCTGTCTGCGCTGCGGCTTTACCCGAGATTGCAGCGATCCGTGAGCCGGCGGCGTGCACAGGCGGAGGACCCGTTGACGGGAAAGATGCTCGGGAGGCCGGGGAATCAAACCGCCGGGAACAAACCTATGACCAAGGCACATGAAAAGTGGCTCCATTTTTTGAATCGCCTGAATCCCCTGGGCACGGAACAGGCACGGGCACCCCGCCGGGAGGCCAACCACGGCGAGGCCGTCCTTCCGTACCCTGCGGCCAAGAAGGGTAAGACCAACGAATATGTGGTTATCGGCCTGGGGCGCTTTGGTACGTCGGTGGCCAAGACCCTGGTGAGCTACGGCCGCAACGTGTTGGCCATCGACAGCGACTTCAACCGGGTGCAGGAGTTGAGCACCTCCCTCCCCCACGTGATCCAACTGGATGCCACCAACTACGAAGCCCTCAAACAGGCTGGCGTGGATGAATTCGACACGGGCCTGGTCTGCATTGGCACCGACTTCGAGAGCAACGTCCTGGCCACGGTGCTCCTGAACCGGCTGGGCGTGCAGCGGGTCATCGCCAAGGCCCGCACCCGCACCCAGAAGGAGATCCTGCTCCGGGTGGGCGCGGATGAAGTCATCCTGCCCGAGCACGAAGCCGGGGTGCGCCTGGCCCGCAAGCTGGCCGCCGGGCACTTCATCGACTACCTGGAGGTCAGCAACGACGTGGGCATCGTGGAGCTGGTGGCGCCCGCCAGCTTTTGGGGGCATACCTTCGCCGAGCTGGCGCTGCGCCAGCGCTACGGCCTTACCGCCGTGGCCGTGCGCCGGGGGTCGGAGCTCATCGTCAGCCCCAGCGCCAACTTTCGCATCGAGCCCAACGACATCCTGGTGGTGCTGGGCAAGATCGAGGATGCGGAGCGGTTGAATCAGTAGGGGCGGGTTTGGAACCCGCCCGATGTCGCCGGGCCCAGGCGGACGAAGAAACAGAATCCGTGGAATTTGTGGCTTTTTGCAGTGGAGTTACCATAGAAAGAGAAGCATCGTGCGCATCATGGATGTGAGCACGGCCCGGCGCACCATTCTGCGCCGGCTGGCGTGGGATGAGATCCAGGTCCCCGAGCAGGTTCTGGACCGCAACCTGGCCCTCTTCGGCCAACGCCTGACGCCCGACGAAGCGGTGCGCCGCATTCTGACCGATGTGCGGACCCGGGGCGACGAGGCCCTCCAGGCGTGGACGGCCCGGCTGGATGGGGTGGAGGTGAAAAACCCGGTGGTGGATGGGGCAGCCATCCAGGCAGCCTACCACCAGGTGGAGCCGTCGGTGGTGGAGGCGCTGCAGGCCGCGGCCCGGCGTATCGAGGCCTTCCACCGGCGCCAGCCAGCCCTGAGCTGGATCCACAACGACCACGAGGGCACGGTGGGCCAACTGGTGCGCCCCATCGAGCGGGTGGGCGTCTACATCCCCGGCGGCACCGCGCCCCTGCCCAGCTCCCTGCTGATGACGGCCATCCCGGCTCGGGTGGCTGGCGTGCCCCACGTGGCGGTCATCACCCCACCCCAGCGGGAGAGCGGCCTGCCCCACCCGGCCACCCTGGTGGCGGCAGACATCGCCGGTGTGGATGTGATCTACGCGGCCGGGGGTGCCCAGGCCATCGGCGCCCTGGCCTTCGGCACCGAAAGCGTCCGGCGGGTGGACAAAATCTGCGGCCCCGGCAACCTCTACGTCACCCTGGCCAAGCGCCAGGTCTTCGGCCTGGTGGGCATCGACGGCCTGCCCGGCCCCACGGAGACGGTGGTCATCGCCGACGAGCACGCCAGCCCCGAGCTGGCCGCGGCGGACCTGCTGGCCCAGGCCGAGCACGACATCCTGGCCTGTGCCATCCTCCTGACCCCCAGCCGCCCCCTGGCCGAGGCCGTCCAGGCTGCGGTCCTCCACCAGATGGAGGCGCTGGAACGCAGCGAGACCATCCAGGGCTCCCTGGCCCGGGGCAGCGGGATTGTGATCACGGAGAGCCTGGATCAGGCCTTCGAGCTGGCCAATGAGTACGCGCCGGAGCACCTCTGCCTGCTGGTGGCGGACCCCTGGCGCCACTTGGCGCAGGTGCGCCACGCCGGGGGTGTCTTCCTGGGCGAAGACAGCTTCGAGGTGTTGGGCGACTACGTGGCCGGCCCCAGCCACGTGATGCCCACCGGCGGCACCGCCCGCTTCGCCAGTCCCATCAACGTCAACGACTTTGTGAAGATTGTCAGCATTGTCGGGCTCAACGCCCAGGCCCTGGCGGCCATCGGCCCGGCGGCCGCCACCCTGGCCCATGCCGAAGGGCTGACCGGCCATGCCGCGGCCGTCCGGCGCCGCCTTCAGGAGGAAAGCCCGAAGTCCGGAGTCCAAAGTCCGAAGTCCTGATTCTTGACATCTGACTCAGGACTTCGGACTCTGGACTTTGGACTTCTATTGCGCACCAGGTTCAGACCATGAGCGACTTCCACCCACAGGATTACCTGCGTCCCCACATCCGGGAGATGGAGGAGTATACCCCCATCCAGCCCTTCGAGGTGTTAAGCAAGCGCCTGGGGATCCCGGCTGCCTGCATTGTGAAGCTGGACGCCAACGAGAACCCCTACGGGCCCGTTCCCGCGGTGGCCGAGGCCCTGGCCGAGTACCCCTTCTACCACATCTATCCGGACCCTCAGCAGGAAGAGCTGCGCGCGGCCCTGAGCCGGTTCGTGGGTGTGCCCGCGGAGCACATCCTGCCCACCCACGGCGCCGACGAGATGCTAGACTACCTTTGCCGCCTTTTCCTGGGGCCGGGCGACCGGGTGATCAACTGCCCGCCCACCTTCGGCATGTACAGCTGCGACGCCGGCCTGGTGGGCGCGCAGGTGGTGGATGTCTGGCGGCGGCCCGACCACAGCGTGGACGTGGACGGCATCGAGCGGATCGTGCTGGAGGCGCCCGACGCCCTCCCCAGGCTGCTCTTCCTCACCTCGCCCAACAACCCCTCGGGCACCTGGCTGCCCGACGAAGATCTGCGCCGGCTATTGGCTTTGCCCCTGCTGGTGGTGCTGGACGAGGCCTACGTGGAGTTCGCCGACCACCCCAGCCGGGCGCCCTGGGTACTGGAGCACGAAAATCTGGTGGTGCTGCGCACCTTCAGCAAGGCCGCGGGCATCGCCGGCCTGCGCCTGGGCTACGGCATCTGCCCCGGGTGGCTCATGGCCCAGCTCTGGAAGTTCAAGCAACCCTATAACGTCAACGTGGCCGCCACCGTGGCCGGCCTGGCCAGCCTGCGCCACGTGGAGCAGATCCTGGAGGTGGTGGGCAAGATCAAGCAGGAGCGGGAGCGGCTCCTGACCGGCCTGGAGCAGGTGCCTTACCTGCGCCCCTACCCTTCCCAGGCCAACTTCATCCTGTGCGACGTGATCGGGCTGGATGCCCTGGCCCTCAAGCAGGCCCTGGAGCAGCGGGGCGTGCTGGTGCGCCACTACAACAAGCCCGGCCTGGCCAACTGCATCCGCATCTCCGTGGGACGGCCGGACCAGACCGACCGGCTGCTGGAAGAGCTGCACAGCCTGGCCGCTGAAACACGCTGACCCACCCCTTACCGTCAACCGTCAAACCATCGCCGCAGAACCATTGTAGCAGAGCCAATCCCTGGACACATCCACCGGAAAGCAGAGCAACCCGTGTTCGACCTACTCATCCGCAACGGTACCATCGTCGACGGCAGCGGTGCCCGGCGTTACCGGGCCGACGTGGGCATCCAGGGGGACACCATCGCCCAGATCGGCGATCTGCGGGAGGCGTCGGCCCGTGGGACCATCGACGCCACGGGCAAGGTCGTGGCGCCAGGCTTCGTGGATGTCCACAACCACTCCGACGCCTGGCTGCTCAAGACGCCCCACCTGGTCTCCAAGACGGCCCAGGGCTTTACCACCGAGGTGATCATGGCCGACGGCATCTCCTACGCGCCGGTGAACGCCCACACGGTCCGCCCCTGGATCTACTACCTGCGCGCCCTCAACGCCCTGCGCCAGGAGGAGTACGCCGGCTGGGAGAGCCTGGCCGACTACATGGCCACCCTGGCCGGCCGCAACGTCCAGAACTGCATCCCCCACATCCCCTACGCCAATGTGCGCGCCCTGGTCTGCGGCTTCGGCCCTGCTGCGCCCGATGACTTCCAGCGCCGGGCCATGGTGGCCGAAATTGAGCGGGGCATGGAGGCCGGCGCGGTGGGCCTCTCCACTGGGTTGGACTACATCGTCCAGTGCTTCGCCAGCACCGACGAGCTGGTGGAGGCCTGCCGGCCCCTGGCCGCCAGCCAGGGGCTCTACGTGACCCACATGCGCTACAAGGTGGGCATCCTGCGGGCCCTGGAAGAGGCAGTGGAGATCGGCAGGCGGGCCGGAGTGCCGGTCCACATCTCCCACCTCAAAGGCGGCAGCCCCGAGCTCACCCAGGCCATCCTGGACTACATCGACCGGGTTGCAGTCAACGAGGTGGACTTCTCCTTCGACGTCTACCCCTACATGCCGGGCTCCACCATGCTCAACTACCTGCTCCCTTACGAAGTGTGGGTGGACGGTCCCCTGGGCGTGCTCCCCCGGTTGGCAGATCCCCAGGTCCGGGCCCACTTTGCCCAGGGCCTGGCCTTCCTGGACCTGGAAGAGACCTACATCGCCTGGGTGGCCGGCAAGGAAAACAGCCACCACCAGGGCAAGAGCGTGGCCCAGTATGTGGAAGAGGTGGGGCGATCGCCGGCCGACGCGCTGGCCGACCTGCTCATCGAGGAGAATCTGGCCGTGCTGCTGGTCATGCACCAGGGGGACGACGCCCTCATTGACCCCTTCCTGGCCCACCCCTGCTACATGATGGGCAGCGACGGCATCTACCACGAGGACGGCGGAATCCATCCCCGGCAGTACGGCTCTGCCCCACGGCTGCTGGGCCCGTGCGTACGGGAGAAGGGCCTCTTCAGCCTGGAGGAAGCGGTCCACAAGCTAAGCGGCCGCCCGGCCGGGCGCTTCGGCCTGACGCGGCGGGGCCAGCTGCGGGAAGGCTGGTTCGCCGACATCGTCATCTTCGACCCGGAGACCATCCAGGATCAGGCTACCTACGACGCTCCCCATCAGCTCCCGGTGGGCATGGCACACGTGATCGTCAACGGCGTGCCCGTCATCCAAAACGGCGTGCCGGTGGAGCCGCTGCCCGATCCCCTGCCTGGCCGCACCTTGCGCTTTCGGGAGTGAACACCAAAGATTGAAGATTGAAGATTGAAGATTGAAGATTGAAGAGTTGGAACCTACAACCTGTAGCCTGTAGACGGAGAGAGCGACTGTGACCCGGACCGCGCAGATTGTCCGCAGCACCCGCGAGACTCAGATTGAACTGACCCTGGCCCTGGACGGCCGGGGGCAGGCCGACATCCAGACGGGCATCGGCTTTCTGGACCACATGCTGACCCTGCTGGCCGGCCATGGACTCTTCGATTTGACCGTCAGGGCCAGCGGCGACCTCCACATTGACGATCACCACACCGCGGAGGATACCTTCATCTGCCTGGGCCAGGCCCTGGATCGGGCGCTGGGCGATCGCCGGGGCATCGTGCGCACGGCCCACAGCTACGTCCCCATGGACGAAGCCCTGGCCCTGGTGGCGGTGGACCTGGGCGGCCGTCCCTATTGCGTTTTCGAGGCCCAGTTCGTCACCCCCCGGTTGGGTCAGTTGGGCACCGACCTGCTCTTCCACCTCTTCGAGAGCCTGGCCATCCATGGCCGCATGAACCTCCACGCCCGGGTACTCTACGGCCGTAACGATCACCACAAGGCCGAGGCCCTCTTCAAGGGCCTGGCCCGGGCCCTGGACGGCGCCACCCGCCTGGATCCTCGACGCCAGGATGTGCCCAGCACCAAGGGCACCCTGACCGCCTGAACGCCATGACCCGCGCCCAGAAGCAGGCATCCGGCGGAGCGACCCTCTACCTGGTGGCCACACCCATCGGTAACCTGGGAGACATCACCCTACGTGCCCTGGAGACCCTGCGCGAGGTGGATTTCGTGGCCAGCGAAGATACCCGCAGGACCGGTCGCCTGCTCCAACATTTCGACATCCAGAAACCTCAGCTCTCTTTTCACGAGCACAACGAGGCCCAGGCCGGTGCCCGCATCCTGGCGCTGTTGCAGGAGGGCAAATCGGTGGCCCTGGTGACCAACGCCGGCACCCCGGGCATCTCCGACCCCGGCTTCACCCTGGTTCGGCAGGTGGTGGAAGCCCAAGAGGCCGGCGCCGACATCGGCCTGACCATGATCCCGGGCCCCAGCGCCCTGGTGATGGCCCTGGTCCTCTCGGGTCTGCCGGTCCACAGCTTCACCTTTCGGGGCTTCCCGCCCCGCAAGCCAGGCCCCCGCCGGCGCTTTCTGGAGGTGGACAAGAATTCCCCCCACACCCTCATCTTCTACGAGAGTCCGTATCGGCTGCTGGCCTTCCTGGCCGATGCGCTGGCGATCTACGGCGACCGCCCTGCCGCGGTGGCCAACGACTTGACCAAGCTGTACGAAAGCGTCCTGCGGGGCACCATTTCTTCACTACACGAAAAACTGGCCGGCACCCGCCTGCGGGGCGAGTACGTGGTGGTCATCCAGGGTGCCCAGGAGCCCCAATCGACCTGACGCGCAAGGCATGGAGGCGTGAGGGTATGGTGCAAGATCGTCGGGGTTCGCCCATCGGACGCCGCCGTAGGGGCGCACCTGCTTTTGGACGCGCCTCGGGGCCCCTGCCCCTACATTCTGCACCGACGATTCTGCACTATCCCAAGGCGTGAACCGCAATTGACACCTCTCTCAATCTGTGCTAAAGTAAATTCGTAACACCAACGTAAGTTTTTCGTTATATTCGCCTTAGCTTCCCAGCCAATCTTAGTTTACTCAATCCCAACCATCGTTCGTCGCCGTTCACAGGGCCAGGTTGTCTCATGTGGCCCGGATGCCTCCCGCCCCGAGAGGCGGTGAACGCCCATCGCCCCGGCCAGAGTCGCAGGAGCTCGTCCCACCCCCGGCTGTGGGCGACAGAGTATACCCAGGGCCTGTTCGCCCTGCCCCCTGTTGGAGCCATGGGCCGTTGTCCGCGCCCAGGTGGCATGGTCGCCGGACTCCCTTGGGCCGGGTGGCCCCATGGGCAGTGAGCCCTTCATTGCCCGGTTGGCATGGCTGCCGGCCGAAGGTGGAGCCGGATGGAAAAGGGTTAGCCCCCCCTCGTAACGCATTCTTTTTCGTTTGCCATCATAACCACAGGTGAATCCCATGCAACGGGTCTGCTTTCTGCTCAAGGTCAAGCCAGACAGAATCCAGGAATATAAGGAACGACACAAAGCCGTTTGGCCGGAGATGCTGGAGGCCCTGCGGGCTACCGGTTGGCACAACTATTCCCTTTTTCTGCGGGACGATGGCCTGCTGGTGGGCTATTTGGAAACACCGGACTTTGAAGCTGCCCGGGCCGGCATGGCCCGGCTGGAGGTCAACGAGCGTTGGCAGCGGGAGATGGCCCCCTTCTTCGAAGCGTTGGAGGGGCGACGTCCGGATGAGGGGCTGCTGGTGCTGGAAGAAGTGTTCCATCTGGACTGATCCACCATCACAGCAGGAGCAATTGAACCCATGGACCTGACGCAGCGTAACTACCCCAAGGCCAGGGTCGGCCTCTTCGCCATCGGTCTGGCCGCCTACTGGCCCCAGTTCCCCGGCCTCAAGGAACGCCTCGAAGGCTATTATCAGCATATTGTCCAGGAGCTCAGTGCCTTTGCCGACGTGGTCGGCGTGGGCCTGATCGATACGCCCCAGGAGGCGTACGCCGCCGGGGCGCGCCTGGCCGCCGAAAAT
>FWPU01008240.1_pt1 | contig 13178 bp, 18 predicted proteins | sample 2228361 | NCBI WGS metagenome assembly FWPU01 (sample SAMEA103939777, study PRJEB20133) | metagenome | reverse complement strand
CTTTTTTTTCAGTAACTTTTCGCATTAAGCAGGTTTTGGTGGGGGCGTTGGCGAGGATTAACAGGAATTACGCGAAGCTGGCCGGCGGGTACTTGTTTCCTGAAATCGCGAGGAGGGTGGACGCGTTCAAAAAGGCTTTTGCGAGGAAGCACGGCAGGGAGCCCGAGGTCATGCGCCTCGGCATAAGGGACGCGGTCGAGCCGTTGCCTCCAGCAATCGTCATGGGACTGCGCGCCGGCGTGGAGAAGCTCGCGGCACCTGACACCGACAACGGTCATGGCGACGAGCAGGGGGACGAGAGGCTGAGGCAGGCGCTGGCCAAACAACTGGGCTCCAAGAACGTGATTCGCCCCACACTCGGCGACTGGGTTGGTTTGCGCGCGCACCAGGTTTCATTGGTTGCCTTGTTCTTATCTCCGGGCATGTCCGACATCTTGTACCATGCCGGCAGGCAGTTGGGCGCGGCGTATAGCAGGGCCAACGGCAATTCGAGCAACGGTGACTTGCGCGCCGGAATAAACAAGTTGTTTGAAACAGTCAAGGAAAACAAGCTCGGCCTCCCGTCGCTGGTCGAATCAAACAAAGTTTACGCGGTCGTGCGCATCACGGAGTGCGCCACGTGCTGGGGGCTGTCGAACGTGGGGTGGCGTGTGTGCACGTTCGACGCCGGGATCCAAACAGGCTTCTTGTCCGCGTTCACCGGCAAGCGAATCGTGTCGACTGAGACAAGGTGCTACGCGTCCGGCGACAAGTGCTGCGAATTCAAAATCCGGGTGCTTTCGCCGGAACTCGCGTTCAAGGAAGCATTCGAGGTGTGAATTACTGCCGTGGCTGCTGGAATTGAGGGTGGTTGAATGACTGACGCGTTGTCGCTTGGACTCGGGGTGGCCCAGATACTGCTTTAGCTGGTGGCTGCCTGGTATGCTTACAGGGTAATGAGATTGATTGGAATCGCTCGCTTCTGGATTCTCGTGGTCGTGGCTCTGCTTCTAATGACCGTCCGCAGGCTCACCGCATTGGCCATCGAGGCCGGGGCGGTTCCCGCCCTCACCGCGTGGGTCGCGTCCCTCGACCGTCTCGTGCTGCCTTTAGTGATTTCAGTGTGCCTGCTTCTGGGAATGTACGAGTTGTTCTACAGGCTGAGGCAAAAAATCAAGGGATAAAAAACGCGTGGGTCCCGGCCGCGGCAAAGGGGTTTTTTAACTTTTCTTTACGCTGTTAAGTCAATTGTTTTTTGGAGTCCGCTTGTTTTCTTTGGCGGTGCAATGATTGCCGAATTCATCATAACGTTCAGGGAGGCCCTAGAGGTTTCGCTGATTATCGGAATAATTCTTGCCTACCTCGAGCGCACGAAGGGCACGCAGTACAACAAGCACGTTTACCTCGGCCTTGCAGCAGGCCTCGTGGCGAGCGCGGTCGTCGGCTTCCTGTTCACCAGCTTCGGGACCAGCATTGAGGCCATGGGGTTGAGTGAAGAGGTGTTCGAGGGGGCTGTCATACTGGTGGCCGTCGCAATGATTACTTGGATGATTTTGTGGATGCTTCACCAGAAGCACATCCGCCACTACATCGAGGAGAGGGTGAGGCGCGAAATCGACAAGAAGTATGCGGTGGGCCTGGTTCTGTTCACGTTCGTTTCAGTGCTGCGCGAGGGTTTCGAGACAATTGTTTTCCTGGGCGCCACGGCGTTCACCGCCGGCGCGCTGTCAGTAATCGGCGCCCTGGGAGGAGTGGCCGCGGCAGTGGTGCTTGCCTTCATTCTCTTCGAGGCGATAATGAAGGTGAACATCAAGCTCTTCTTCAACGTCACAAGCATCCTGCTCATCCTTTTCGCAGCAGGCCTCTCGGCGCACGCGGCCCACGAGTTCCAGGAAGGCGGGCTCCTGCCCGAGGAAAAGGAGCTGTGGAACACAAAAAACATTCTCGACGACAAGAGCGTGCTCGGCTGAAACGCGCGCTAATCGGATACTACGACAACCCAACGCCGCTCGAGGCAACCGCGTGGGCCGCTTACCTCGTTATCGTGGCCGCGCTTTGGCTGAACCTGGAGAGGAAGGAGCACAAGGCGAGGTTCGCTTGAGTAGAAAAAAAGCCATTGCGAGGGCAAGCCAGTTCGCTGCCAGAAAGAAGGGGTTGTTCCAGTGAACAAAGCCTTCAACCTGAAACGGCAGGGGATAAAGCGGCGCCTGCACGGCGACAGACCCTTTGTGCGTGAATGCGTCGAGGGAAACGTGGAGGAGCCAGCCGAGGACAGGCCAGTAAATTCTTTTCAAAACAGCTGAGGCGGCAACGAAAACTGCGAGCGCGGCGAGGTAACTGTGCGCCACTGCATACAGCACCGGAATCACTGGAACCGTGTAAAAAACGGGTGTTTCGAATCCCTTCGCGATTATTTCAAGCGCTTTGGGGGCAAGCAGGAGCAGGAGCGGGACGCCGAACGCCAGGTCAGGCAGGACTCCGAAAAAAACGAATTCCTTCCATTCCGTGCGCCATTTTTTTCCGGCGCGCGACAACAAGTATGCCCAGGCCGCGTGGGAAAAGAAATCCAATTCAAACCACTTTCAATGCAATAAAAAATTCAAGTCCCGCCGGGGTGACTTCCACGCCCTTTTTTTGGTGCAGCTTTTTGCCGCAGCAAAAAAAGTGTTTTGAACACCCAACCACCTGATGACTGCCCTGGGCGGTGCCAAACCGAAACCGGCGTTGGCTTCGCCAACGCCCAGTTAGTTCGGGCATGGCCGGCGTAGCCCGGGCGGCGCCAAACTACAGTCAGGTGCTCTGCCAAATTGAGCTACGGCGGGGCAAAGAGGAGAGGAATTGTTTTAATAAAAGAGTTTTCCCGGCGCCGGGTCCCCTGCCTCGGCCGTGGTTGGTGGCGCGGTTTTATAAAACCTTTTGGGTTCATTTTTTGCATGCGTAAAAAACTGGTGCCGGCGGTCGCGGCCTTGTTCGCATTGTTTTTGTCCGGCCTTGTTTCCTCGCTCGGTCTGGACCAGGAAGCTGGTTTTTTCGTGGCGAGCGGGGAGACGATGGCGTTAGCGAATTTTTCGCACGAGGGAAAAACGTATCACGTCCTTAAGATAAACGGCGAGAATTCCGTGTTGTTCCAGGAAGCGGACGGAAATTTTTCTGCGGTCACGGACGAGGCCCTGCTGGCAGTCCTGGTGCCTGCTTTCCTGAAGACCCAGCCCCTGCCTTTTGACGAAAGCGTTTTGGAGGGCGTGAGGACGAATTATGACTTCGTAAACAAAGAGGTTGGGGTGTGCGTGCACGGCGTGGAGGTCTTTTATGCGTGTCAAACGCCCTTGATTTGTGCCTACAAGCAGATACAACTTTTTTCGTCTGATTACGCGACGCAGCTGGCGGAAGTCAACAAAATGGACGTGGCTTTCCCGAACCTCCGCCAAGGAATGAGCGACTTGTCCGCCGGATTTTCTTCGCTTGAAACCTCTTTCAGAGCCAATGACTTGGACGGCTTGGCTTCAGCTTCTTTAATGATTTACAACGGGGTTTCGGCCATTCAGGCCAGCTTCAATGTCATCGCAGCGGCGGTTTCCGTAATCAGGCCCGTGTTTCCTCCGGCTTTCACTTTCTGGAACGCCACCACCTCCACCAACGTGGATCCGAACTGCACTTCAAGCTCTGCTCTGTCAACCGCGCTTAGTTCACTGTCCTCGTTCGCCTCTTCCACGAAGGCCCTTTCCACCGCGGACACGCTGAACAAAATAAAGTCCGTCACCCTGGCGAGGAACGCGAGCGCGGCTGCCAAGCGGATTCATTTCTCCAAGTCAGAAGCGTTCAAGCCCGTTTCCCGGGACGCGAGAAAGGTCTTGGCGGACTTTGGTTCAGCGGGCCTCGTGGTAACGGGGTTGAACAGTGAATTGACCCAGCTCACCAACCTCCTCGAATCCGTTCGAAACGCCTCCACTGTCGAGGACGCGGAGGCTAAGGCGAAGACCTTTGACTCGAAGTCAGCCGAGTTCAAGACAAAGGTGGCGCTTTACGCGTCGCTGGCGCCCGAGTACAACGCATCGGTTGTGGCGAAATCGAATGCGAGCGCCCAGATTTCAAAAGCCGCGAAGCGGTACGGCGCGAACAGCGAGTTCGTCATACCCCTCCAGAAACAGTATTCGGCGACCACGAATTCGCTGAAGACAGTCCAGGAAAAACTGGCAGCGGGACAAAACGTTTCCCTGGCAGACCTCCAGGAAATAACTGCCAACTACACCCAAATCATTTCCACCGCAGTCGGACTAAAGCCCAGGGAGAGCCAGATTGATTGGTTAATAATCGGCGGGGTTCTGGCGGTCGTCCTGGCTGTGCTGGGCACAGTGGTTTACTTCAAGAAATTCAAGCCGCCCGCGCTCAAACTTGGGCTGAAAAAAGAGAAGATTATTGACATCAGGCAGCTGCCTGCTGAAAAACCGCCTTCAACCGGCCCTCCCATCGAGGGCCCGCCGTGGGTCAAGAGGCCGTAGGATTCAGCGAAAAAAAAAGTAGTTGGCGCATCCCGACTTTTCCCTTGATCGCGTTTTTTTGGTTGGCTTTTTTTATTGCGTTTTTTGGCCGCGTTTTTTTGGTGAAGCTTTTTCTTTTCTAAAAAAAAGGTTCAGTGGGGGGACCGAGATTTGAACACCCTAACCGCTTCTTTCTTTTGGTAAAGCTTTTCTTTCTTGCAAGAAAGAAAAGGTTTCTCGGGTCAACAGCTCCCAAAGCTGTCAGCATACTGCTCACGCTTTTTGGTGAAGCCTTTCGCCACCCTAAACCGGCGATGGCTCAGCCATCGCCGAGTTCGTTCGGGCAAAAAGGTTCCAAGCTAGCCCATCCCCCCGCTAGGACTTGGCCGGCGGATTTAAAGAAGTTTGCGCAGGTCGGGGGTCACCCGCTGGGCGCGAGGACGGCGAGTTTTTTCTCGATTTCGTCGAACTTCCACAACGAATAGAGGGTGATGAGCGCGAGGAAAACGCCTTCGACGAGCGCGAATGTTTCCGCCGCGAAGCCGAAGAATCCGATGACGTAGGCCAGGAGGAATATTATGAACCCGAGGAGCGCGATGGCGAGCACGAGTTTTGCCTTGTCCATGGTTTTTTTGTCCAGCTTGATTTTCTTCACCGCCCCACCCGCTTTTTTCCCGTTTTTTGCTTTCATTTCACTTCCTTGCCATTCTTCCCCTCGGTTTCGGTATCTTGACTTCGGGAAACGCGCGCCCGACCATTTCAGTCGTCACGTACGGCGCGTGGCCGAAGCGCTCGAAGAGAGCGCAGTAAAAAAAATCCGTGGCTGCTCTTAAATGTTTTCCGCATGCTTTTTCAAGGGCCGCCGCGGTTTCCTTCTCGTTAGTCTGAGACAGCGCCTGGACCAGGCCGGACAGCGCCTTGCGCTGGGGGATGGTTTTTGTTTTTTCGTCAAAAACGTTTTTTGCGCCCGTGGCCTCCCCAATTTTTTTCAAGGCCGTCGAGTGAATGCCTGCCAGGCACGCGAGGACTTCCTCCGGGAAGTTTTTTTCACGACCATCCAGTCCCTCGTGTTTGCCGCGAACCTCACTTCCTTTTTTTCAAACCCTTTTTGCTCCACGGGAGCCGGCGGAAAGGCTTTTTCGTAGAGCGCGTTCAAGTATCTTGACAAGGCGATTTCGAGCACTCCCTTTTTTTTCTCGGCGTACTTTTTTGCCTCGTACGGGTCGGCTGGGGCTGGCGGAAGGCGGCAGTGGTGAAGGAGTTGTTCCTCGAGGCGGTTGGACTGGATTCGCGAAAGCGCTGACGCGAGCGCGGCAAAGGAATTGACCCGGTTTTCTTGGCCGAACGCCCCTGCGAGGGAACCGATGGCTCCGGAGTCGATTGGCGCGTAGTCAAACATTTTTTTCCTGCACACGGCCACCGCTGTTTCAAGCACTTTTTCAAGCCCGTCCTTTTCAACCGGGCTCGCTTCCTCGCGCGTTTGGAGGTCAGGAAAACCCGCTTGAAAGAGCACGAAGTCCGTCAAGGAAAATCACGCACTGGAGATAACAGCTTCCCCGCGGTTCAGGACACTGGAGCAATGGTTGAGAGAATTTTTTTGGCCGCGGAACCGACAGTGGTTTCCGGCGAGTAAGCGCCCCCGGCGAATTCCGCGCCGCAAGCCCTGCAAACCCATTTCGCGCACCCTTTTCTCTTCACCCTTTTTTTGCCACATTTTGGGCACTCGTAAAGCGCGCGCTGGCGCCGCATCACATCAAGCTCCTTTTTCCTTGTCTTCGCGCCGTACCTGGAACCCATCGCTGGTCACTCAGAATTCTATTATGTACAAACCATGCTTCTTCAATTCCTTGGCGCTCCAGAAGCGCATGGGGTCGAATTTCATGATGTTCCTCACGCGTTTTCTTACGCGCTTTCCAGTGTACCTCCTTTTCCTCGGGTCGTATTCTGCTAGGACGAAAGTGTCTCCCTTTCTTATCGTGAAGTCGGCCAGGCGCACATCAAATCTTTTTTTCCTGCTGAGCACGAGCTCAAAGAACTCGGGCCAGATTTTTTTTTCAACCTCGGCCATTTTTCCACCCCGCGCTTTTTGTTCACAGTTTCTTGACGAGTTCCTTTCTCTTTTCGAAAGCCACGTCAACCAAGTTGAGCACTTCTTCCGCCGTGAACCCGGCCCTTCCGGCTTTCTGGGCCGCGCACACGAGGTCTTCCCCGCACGTGGCCAGCGTCAGGCGGGCTTCTGAAGCGATCTCCTCCTCTTCGGTGGCGTCGGCAATTATTTTTCCCTCTATTTTTTCAAACGACGAGGCAACCACGTCGCGAGCTGTTTCCAAGGGGCCCGAGAACTCCGTCCTCACAATGGCGCCGTCCTCGTACTTCGGGATTCTCGTGCACTTCAGGGCAGCCATCGCCGCGAGAGCGGCTGCGTCTGCGAGGTTTCCTGAGTGGTCCAGCACCCACAGGTCAATGAACAGTCCGAGCACTTTTCCCTCCTCGAGGAAGAACTTTTTCACGTCAACCACTTCCGCGCTCCTGATGCCCCTGTCCACCACGCGCGCCAACTCGATGGCTTTCTCGCCCGGCGGCCCTGGCTCGAAATCCGGGTGGGCGAGCGTGCAGAACTCCGAGTTGACTATGACCACGCCCTCGTCGGGTCTGTCCCTGAACGGCTCCATCACTTCGAACTTTATTCCAGCCAGCACCTTCGTGTCGCCGACGGCCGCGAGCGCGCTTCCCTCCGCGTTCTCGATAAGGCCTTTTTCAACTGTGACGGGCCTGTAGTCAAAAAAACCCCGTCCGTCCGCCCTTTTTCCTTTCTTCAACAAATTTTTTATGTACTCTTCCTTCACTTCCTCTATTATCATTCAAACACCGCCTTCACTCGCCTGTCTTTAAACTGCTTCTTCCCCGAGTTTGGCTGGTTTCTCTCCTGCAGCCACTTCCTCGACTTGTTCGTATTTTGCCTTGAGCGCCTCCACTTGTTTTTCCCTCACGATTTTCGCTGCTCCGAAAGCAAGGTCAATACACTCCTTTATCTCGTTTTTCGTCAGCATGCCGTCCAGCTGGTAGAGAAGCAGTTCCCTGGAGCGAAGGGAAACGATTGCCGGAATGTCGGACTGGCCCAGGTTGTCTTCGGTCTTGTCCAAGTCCACAACGAGCCTGCCGTCAATCTTTCCAACACTCACTCCCTGCACTAAATCCTTCACAGGTATTCCAGCATCAACCACTGCCACGCTCGCCGCAGTGATGCCCGCGATTCTCGTCCCGCCGTCGCTCTGGAGCACTTCCATGGAAATGTCTATCATCGTCTTCGGAAACAGGTTCGTGAAAATATTGTTTTCAAAAACGTGCTTCGCTACCTTGCCTATTTCGATTGCCCTTCTGTTGGGTCCTGCCCTTCCGTGTTCCTCGAGGGAACTGAAGGAAGCCATGGAGTACTTGCAGTTGATAATGGCCTTGTACGGGTCTGTCCTGTGCTTTGGAAACACTTCCCTGGGCCCGTACACTCCAGCAATCACCTTGTTCCTTCCCCACTCCACGAGAGCAGAGCCGTTCGCCCTCTTCAACACTCCCGCGGTTATTTTGATCGGCCGCAGCTGGTTGAAGTCCCGTCCATCCAGCCGCTTGCCTCCCTCGATCAATTTTATTTCCGAAGCGACCTGAGCCATTTTTCATTCACCCTGTTTTAGCCTGTTCCACCAGAAACGCCTTTATCCTATCCGTGAGGCCGGAGGTATGGGCCTCGCGGCATATCTTGAGTATGGCCAGCGACGCGAGCGCGGCGTCCCCTCCCCTCAAGTAAATCCTTCCATTCTTTCCAACCAAAATATCCGTCTTGGTATATTCCTTGAGCATCGAGAGCATGCTCGCGTTCCTTCCAATGACCCTGGGAACCTTCACGTGCTCCACGTCCATCAACTCCCCGCCCCAAAGCCTGCGGGAGTCAACCAGCTCTGCTTCGTTCACTTCATTGACTGAAGCGATTTTCGCGGACACCACGTCCCCGATTTTGTACTCCTCGCGCAAGTCCCTTGAACTCAACTGCCCATCGTACGGGGAATTAATTTCAACCTCGTATCCGTTGAACCTCACGTCCTTAACGATTCCAATCACGTAATCACCGTAGTGCGGGACATAAAATCCCTTTAACGGAATCACGCGCTCGCCGACCTGGATGCTCACCACCGAGGCAAAAGTGTTTCCCTTTTCCACGAAACACCCTTCAAGCCGCTTGGGCGTGCTGGAAACCAGGTCGCCGGGCAAAAGAATCCTCCTAGTCTCCTCAACCATTTCAATCACTCATTTCCTTCATTTCATTTTCCTTTCGAATCACAACAACCTCGTCTGCGCCTGTCCGGCGGCCAGCTTGTTGAGGCGGTCGTAGAACTCTCCTTGAATGCCTGCCGGCATTTCGCACACGACCATGAGAGAACCATCGGCTCCCCACTCTTCCCTTGAAAGCCCGTATTCCTTCAACACCCCATACGCTTTTCCAGCGAACTGCGCCGGCACCTTCACCGCCACCTTCACTTTTTCAAAGCTTATCGCGAGAATCCCCCGCAGCGCCTCCACAGCATTATCAAGCTGCTCCTCCGCTGGCTTGAACGCGTCCACGTGGAACCTGGCCTGCTCCAGGGCTGCTTCTATGCGCAGGGGCGGGTGGGGGGCTTTTGTCCGGGGGTCCACGCAGTTCCTGGCGATGAGGGAAACGAGCCTCGCGCGTTTTTCCTCTAAAAGTTTTTTCCTCTGTTCCGTGGTTAACTGAACCTCTCCCTCCCTGAAAATCATTTCAGCAATCTTGTAAACATCCGTTGTCCCAAAAGCCTTCTGCAACGCGGACGAGGTCTGCCTGTCCCCCTTCCTCGCGTCCCTGAAAACCTCCTCGGCCACGAGAACGTTTGCTAAATCCTTTTTCGCCCCGGTCTTGTAGTCGTAAGCCAGTCTCGGGTCAACGATTATTTCGAACCTTTCCCCGCCTTTTTCGAGGCGGGCGATTATCGTGTTTTCCATGAAAAGAAATCACTCATCACAACAGCCGTCATTTTTCCCCAAGCGCGGCCGCGATCTCTTCCCTGGAAAGAAACCTCACTTTCTTTGCCTCCCTGAGAATAACGGCCACGTCCACCACGCTGGCTGAGAGTTTGTCCTCAACCACTTTCTTCAGCGCCTTGAGCGCGAGCCTCGTGCCGTCCTGGAGGGTCATTCCTTCCTTGTACTCTTTTTCAAAAAACTCTTCAACCGTTTTTTTTCCAGCGCCGATCGCGGTGGCCCTGTACTCAAACAACGCTCCCGAAGGGTCTGTTTCGAAAAGCCTCGCTCCCGCATCCACTCCGCCGACGAGCAGGGAAACCCCGTAGGGCCGGACGCCCGCGTACTGCGTGTAAAACTGTATGTGGTCGCCAACCCTCTTGGCAAGCATCTCGACAGGAATCTCCTCGTTATACGTGAGCCTGTGCTTCTGGGCCTCGAGGCGCGCGTAGTCGACGAGTTTCCTCGCGTCAGCCACGAGTCCCGACGAAGCTGCAGCGATGTGGGTATCGATTTGAAAAATCTTTTCATGGGAATCCCCGACTATGAGCGGGGAAAGAATCCTCTTGTGCGCAACCAACGCGATGCCGTCCCTGCACACGATTCCGATGCTCGTGCTCCCCGTCCGGACAGCTTCCCGGGCGTACTCCACTTGAAACAGCCTGCCGTCAGGAGAAAAAACAGTGATGGCCCGGTCGTAAGCAGCCTGGGACGGTGGATACATTTATTGCCTCACCCCAAAAACCCTTTCAATCCCATAAAAAAACTGGAAAATGAATTAGCGCCAAAGTAACCCTCTGCGGGGCAAGCCCTTGGCGAACTAATTTCTTCTTCTCTTCGCAGAAACAGTTTGGGAAAAGGGATTTAAAATACTTTTGAAACCATTCCACTGATTTTCTTCACCCTCAGCGCCACGCCACCCCCTTTCCACCAGCGTTTTGCCGCCAGCGCCGCGACCACCTTTTCAAGCCCTGTCGTCCTGCACTTTACCACCACCGCTTTCCGCCCGGCATCGAATGCCTTGAACTGAAAACCTGCGTCTGCCGCGCCAGCTTCGCCCAGCAATTGAAAGACGGCCTCGTGGACGAGGTGCTTCGCCGACTTCTCGTCCACGGCAGGTCCCTCGATGCCGACAAGCAAGTAGCGCTTTTTTTCCCTCACTTCACCACGCCTCCCTTGCATGCAAGAGCATCTGCTGGAGCGGCGGGGGAAGGGAATCCTCGCATCTTTTCGAGAACTCCTTGTCCCGCAGGAACGCTAGCACGCCGTGCGCGTGGCCTGCACGTAGACGAAATTTTTTTTTCCTGGATTTTTTCCGCCGTGCTCTCCAGCGCGCGGGAGAACGGGAAGCTCCTAAACGAGCCAATAAACTGATTCTTCAACAGCTTTTTTTCCCCGCCCCCGAGTCTTCCTTCCGCGCCGCCCAACATGATTGCATCATTAAAGCTGGTGTACAAACCGATTTCATCAACTGCCTTGCGGAGCTCTCCCGCGTCGAACTCGGCCACCCTGTTTTTTTCTTCCCTGACTTTCCTGGAAAACAAAAAAACCGGCAGAATTGCTTTGAATGCGATTCCCTTGATTTTCTTCACCGCACTACGCCGGGGCGCGCCAAAGGCTTTCAGAAACACTTTCCTGGTCTCCGCGCCCCTGCTGTCAATGTTTTTTTTGTAAAAACCCTCTTCAATGCCAATCGCCCCCGCAAGACGAGGATTTTTCAGGCCCCTAGCCCAAAGTCCCCTGTCCTTTTCCTCGCCCTCGGCGGCCAGGACGTGACCGGCCCAAGGCCTCCCACCACTTTTGCAACGGCTTCCCTCACGCGCCTGCCCAGCAAGCCATATTCGTGAGACACTTTGACTATTGTCAGCTGGCATTGTTGGGAAACCCGTGCTCGGAAAAAGCGGTGCCGCGCTCACTTCACCGCCCGCTTTGCCAGTTCATGAACTTTTCCGACCGGCCGCCAGGCCTTTTCTTTATCAACCCACACCTTCAGCGGAACGTTTTCGGACCCCACTTCCTTGAGCGCCGCGCACAACACGCCTATTTTTTTCAAAACAATTTTTCCAGTCAAGTCGCCAATGCCTGGAATGACTGCCGTTCTCCTTTTTTCCATCCATCCCCTGGACCACGTACTGAACGTCTCTTCGTCGAATTTCTTTCCCAAGTGGTGCCGGACAAGTTCGCGGTGGGCCGCGTCGCCCGCTACGAGCACGTGGTTCTCCGGATCGAAAACGAAGTTCATCGTCTTTGCAGCAGAGTATCCGGGTGCTTTTATAGCAGTGTACTTTTTTTCTGCCATGTCCGCTATGGGTTTTTTGTTCTTAATATCCTTTCCGGAGCCTTCGTAATCGCGTACAGCGCCTGCTGCCCTGAAAGGCCCAGCAATTGAATGAGCGCAAGCGTTTCCCTCGGCGACTTCAAGTCGAATTCCGTTCCAGCCCGCGAGGTGAAGACAAAGGCAGCGCCGAGCCTGAGGCACCGGCGAAGGAATTCCTTGACTTGCATGATGAGTTTTGCCCTGTGAACGAATTCCTTTCCGAGCAGCGGCGCCAACGGGATTTCAAACGCCTTCCCGGCCCCGGCCACAGCTCGGATGAGGCCGTCGTTCTTGTAAAAATCCTTGCACGCCACCGGGTTTATCAAATCCACTCCCGGGCTTTCAGCGGCCGTTCGCAGGAGTCCGTCGTCCCCGGACTCGGCTGAAACGATTTCCCGAGAAGGAGTAAAAGGAATGTCGGTGCTTTTCTCAACCAACACAATCCTGGCTGCAAGCGCCGCCCCCCACCCCAGTTCCCTTGCCTTTTTTCCGAGCGCGGGATTCGCCAGGTTCAAGTCAACGGCCTTCACTTCATCCACTCCACGAACCACGCGGTGGTTTCTCCGACCACGCGCTGGAGCCACTTTTTCTGGGTGCATGCGTGGTCCGCGCCTGTCATGGCGACGAGTTTCTTAGGCTCCCCCAGCAGCTTGAACAGTTTCTCGCTTTCCCTCAACGCAACCGACTCGTCTTCTGTGCCGTGCGCGACGAGCACCGGACTCGAGGTTTTTTTAGCGGTTTTGCAAAGGCCGTATCTGACGGCGTCTTTGTTGAAGGAATAATTTATTCTATAGTCCCTGCCCAGGGAATCGCTGTGCACGACCGCAAAACCTTTTTTCCTCCACTCTTTTTGGAACGCCGGGCCGCCGTACTTGGTGCCCATCCATCTGCTCACCCGCGCCAACAACGCAACCGCCTTCAACCAGTTTTTTGCCGCGACCAGGCCGCACAAGAGGCCGCCCAGCGAATGCCCGACCGCACCAATTCGAGCGGGGTCCGCTTCTCCGAGGCCTTTGGTGAACGAAATCACTTTTTCGACATCCCGCAGGTAATGAGTCACGGTGGCGCGCTCAAAGCTCCCGTCGCTTTCACCCGCTGAATTCGAGTAGTTGAATCGCAGGACGACGAAACCGTTCTTGGCCACCTCATCGCCAAGTGCCTTGAACTGGTTTTCTTCCTTGAACCCCTTGAACCCGTGGCACAACACGATTGCCGGAAAAGACCCTGGGCCCGAAGGGGTTTGAAGGATTCCCGCGATGCACTGGCCTGAAGGGTTTTTGAAAAAAACCTTTTTTTCCGAAAAGCGCTTCATCCAGTTCCTTCCGCGGCAGGAGTGGTTTTTTGGACAAGAGCGCCTAGCTTCGACGGAGTGCTTGGAA
>FWPU01002411.1_pt1 | contig 13178 bp, 10 predicted proteins | sample 2228361 | NCBI WGS metagenome assembly FWPU01 (sample SAMEA103939777, study PRJEB20133) | metagenome | reverse complement strand
TCAGCACCTTTGCCCTGTCGGCGGCGACGGCCGTCTTTCCGGCACTGTCCGACCTGGCGGCGCTGGGCCGCCAGGCAGAGTTCGCCGAACGGCTGCGAATGGTGCTAACCACAGTAGCCATGGCCGTGCTGCCGCTGGCCACCGGGGTGCTGGCCCTGCGCACACAGATCATCCGCGCCGTGCTGCAGCGGGGCCGCTTCGGCCCGGAGCAGACGGCCGCCGTAGCTGAGGCGTTGCTGTGTCTGATGCCGGCCTTGGTGGCTTGGGCGCTGCTATACGTGGCGCTCTATGCCTTTTTCGCCCGGCGTGAGGTGTGGCCGCAGGTAGTCATCTTGTCCGGCGGCCTGGGGCTGAACGCCGCCCTCGACGCCCTGCTGGGGCCGGCATTGGGTGTGCCTGGCCTGGCACTGGGCACGTCTCTGGCGGCGTGGACGGTTTGCTTGTTGGTCTGGGGCCAACTGCTGCGCCGGGTCAAAGGGCTGGCCCTAGGCAACCTGGGCCGCGACCTGGGCAAGATCGTCGCCGGGGCGCTGGTGGCGGCGCCGGCCGGGTGGCTGGTGGCCAGGCTGCTAGAGCCGCGCCTGAGCAACGCCGGGCTGCTGACCCAAGGGGTGGTGCTGGGCCTGTCTTTGGCCGCCGCTGGGGCGGCCTACGGGGCGGTCATCCTGGCCCTGCACCTGGATGAGGCGCAGCGGCTATTTGGCTGGATTTCAGGCGCGTTGCGCCTGGGTAAGAAACTGGAAAGGCTAGAAGAGTAAAATGAGGATCCTGTTCGTCATCAGCGACGCCCGCACGGAACCGCTAGGCGTGGAGTACCTGTCGGCGGTGCTCAAAAGAGCCGGCCACGAGGTGCGCCTGGCCTCCATCGCCGAAGAAGATGTGGTGTCCATCGCCAGGGAGTATCGGCCGCGACTGGTCGGCTATAACATGCTGACCGGCTGGCACCAGGAACAACTGGCCCTGAACCGCCGGTTGAAGCAGCAATTGGACTTTTTCTCCGCTTGCGGCGGGCCGCATGCCACCTTCTTCCCACAGCTCATCGAGGAGGAAGAGGTTGTGGACGGCGTGTGCATCGGCGAGGGGGAAGATGCGCTGCTGGAGCTGGTAGAGCGGCTGGAGGCAGGGCAGCCGGTGAACGGCGTAGCCAACTGGTGGATCCGGCAGGATGGGCAGGTCTATAAAAATCCGCCTCGCCCGCTGATCCACGACCTGGACCGCCTGCCTTTCCCTGACCGGGATCTGTCGGAGCACCTGAAAGCCTACCGGCGCTTCCGCACCATGCACACCGTCATCACCGGCCGGGGCTGCCCTTACGACTGCACCTACTGTTTCAACCACGCCTACATGGATATTTACGGCCATGCCTGGCGCAAGGTGCGACGGCGAAGCGTAGATAACGTCGTCGCCGAGGCGGCGGCGCTCAGGGCCAAGGGTACGACCTTTATCAACTTTGTGGACGACACTTTTATTGTCATGAAGCCCTGGATTGAAGAGTTTGCACCGCGCTTCGCTGCCGAGGTGGGCCTGAAATTCTCGGCCAACGTGCGGGCCAACCTGGTCACAGACGACCTGATCCGCCTGCTGCGCCAGGCCGGCTGCCATTCGGTGACAATGGGCGTGGAAACGGCCGACCCCCACCTGCGAAACGAGGTGTTCAAACGCAACATGAGCACCGAGCAGATCGTCGAGGCGGCCGAGATCGTACGGCGGCACGGCATCCTGCTCTACACTTCCAATATCGTGGGTATTCCCACCGGCAGCCTGGCCGCTGACCTGGAGACGCTGCGCCTCAACGTGGCGCTCAAGCCCTACGCCTCGTCGGCCGGGCTATTGCAGCCCTACCCCGGCACTCAGATCCGCCGCTTTGCCGAGGAGCGGGGGCTGATCGGCACCACCGTGGACGACATCCCGCTGACCCTGTTCCACGAAACGGTGATCAAGATGGAGCCGAGCGAGCGACGGCAGGTGGAGAACCTGAGCCACCTGTTCAACGTCGTGGTCAAAGCGCCGTGGCTGTTGCCCATTGCCCCCTGGCTGTTCAAGCTGCCGCTGAACAAGCTCTATTTTGCCCTGGGGATGCTCAGTTCGGAGCTGACTACCAGCCGGCGCATCCTGCTGCCGCCGCCGAGCGCCGGGTTTTACTGGCGGCGGTTTGTGCTGATGCTGAAGCGCAAGCTGGCAAGGACACCAGCGTAGGGCCAGTTGCCAACTTGCCCCACTTTCAGTCGCAGCCGTTGGGGGCCATGGCCCCGTTGTTGTTGTTTTGGCCCGGCCCCATGCCGACGAAGGGGCTCCCCAGCTTGACAAGAACCACATTCTTTGCTAATGTGCTTGCCGGGAGAGCAGGGCAAGTTGCCAACTTGCCCCACCACGATGAGGTAGACAACGATGAAACGATTCCTCTATTCTCTGCGCACCTTGTGGCTGCGCCTCAAAATGGCCCTGCGGCTGGCCCCCCTGCGCTGGCGGGGGGCCAAAATCGGCCGGCAGGTGTGGATCGGCGACCGGGTGACCATCGAGCGTAAATTTGCCCGTTACTTGGAGATCCAGGACCGGGTGCAGATCGGCGAGCAGACGCACATCATCCTGCACGACGCTTCGGTGATGCTGGCCAGTCCGGGCCACGGCGTGCCGGTGCGGTTTGCCACGGTGACGCTGGAGGAAGGCTGTGTCATCGGCCACCGCTCAACCATTTTGTGCGGTGTAACGGTTGGCGCCGGGGCGCTGGTGGGCGCCTGTTCGCTGGTGACCAAAGATGTGCCACCGGGCACGGTAGTCATGGGCGTGCCAGCCCGGGTGGTTATGACCGTGGATGAGCTCCGAGAGCGTTACCTGGCGCGTATGGAGCGCGATCTGGCCCGGAACGACGGTCGCACCCGCTACTGGCATTTTCCTGGCTGGGAAAAGCATCGCATCGAATGGTCAGGGGCGCGAGCCTCGCTCCAACAATTCCTCAAGGAGAGCGATCCTCACGGAGAGGCCAGTTGAAGGACAAGCCACGGCCGGTCCCTTCGACGCTGTACGACGCGACCTATTTTGAGACCTGCGAGGGGTACGACAAGTTCGCTGCCTCAGGCGGAGCCGGTATCTCGGCCCGGTTGCAGGCAGCCTGGGATCTGGCTAAGGTGTATCCCGGCCAGACGGTGCTCGACCTGGGCTGCGGTCGGGGCGAGGTGCTGGTCTGGGGCGCGGGCCGGGGGGTGCGAGCCTGGGGACTCGACTTTTCGGCGGCAGCGGTGAGCATCGCCCGCCAGGCAGCCCTGGCCAACGGCCTGGGTGATGCGATTCACATCCAGCGCGGTGAGGCCAAAGCCCTGCCTTACGCCGCTGCCCGCTTCGACCGGGTGCTCATGCTCGACCTGGTAGAGCACCTGCACCCCTGGGAATTGGACCGCGCCCTGGCCGAAGTGCGGCGTGTGCTCAAGCCGGACGGGTGGCTGTTGGTCCACACTATGCCCAACCGCTGGTATTATCGCTTTGGCTATCCGTTGTATCGGCTGCTGCAACGGCTAAGAGGCCAGAAGCTCCCTATCAACCCGCGCGAGCGATTCACGTACCACGCCGCCATGCACATCAATGAGCAGGATGTGCTCAGCCTGCAGGCCAGCCTGCGCCGAGCTGGATTCCGGGCGCGGGTCTGGGCGACCAACGTGCAACCCTATGCTGAGCAGCACGGTCGCCTTGGCGCGGCCGCGGATTGGCTGTGTACCCTCTACCCCTTCAAGTGGGTCCTGTGCAACGATCTGTTCGCCCTGGCCTGGCCGGCAGGTAGCCGGACATGACCTGGCTTGAACGCCTTGGTCTGGTAGCCCTCGCCCGCGCAGCCTTGAGCTGGGGCAGGAAGCATCGCACGCTCATCGGCTACCTGTTCAGCATGCTGCTGCTGGCCTGCCTGGCTCGCTACCTGTACGTCCACTGGCAACGGCTGGCAGCCTACGAGTTCACCTTTGATCCCATCTACCTGGCCCTATCACTGACCCTCATTGTACCTACCTTCTTTTTCCCCGCTTTTTTCTGGTGGCGCATCATAAGGGATGTGCTCCACGCCGAGGTGGGCTGGCGTGTCTCGGTCCGGCTATGGTACACCTCGCAGCTCAGCCGCTACCTGCCTGGCGGCGTGTGGAACTATTTCAGCCGCGTTTACCTCTTTGCCGGACAGGGTGTGCCGGCCAGCCAGACAGCCTTGGGACTAGTACTGGAGACGGTCTTGAGCCTGATGGCCCAGGTGCTGGTATTCCTGCTCTCCCTGCCCTTCTGGCTAGTCCAGGCCGCGCCGTTTTATTGGGCCCTGCTGGTGCTGCCGGTTGGACTGCTGCTGATCCATCCGGCCGTGCTACGGCGGATGATGGGCTGGGTAGCACGCTTGCAGGGTAAAACGGACCTGCCGCCGCCGGACCTCCAGCCGCGCTGGCTGTTTACCGTGCTGGGCGGTTACGTTGTCGGGGCCATCGTCGGGGGCAGTGCCTTCTTTTTTTTCGTGCGAGCTCTCTACCCGGTGCCGCTCTACCTGTGGCCGATACTGGTCGGCATGGTCAACCTGGCCCACACCATCGGTTTCCTGGCACTGTTGGCGCCCAGCGGCCTGGGCGTGCGCGAAGCCACGCTGGCCTTGATGCTCAGTTGGTTATTGCCGGGACCGGTAGGGGTCGTGGCGGCACTGGCCTCGCGGCTGTGGCTGCTGAGCGGTGAGCTGATCGGGTTGGGGCTCTCCCGCGCCCTGTAACTTGGCGGCCAACGCCCTAATACTCCTAAAGGAGGATTGACGTTGGTGCCTGAATTGTGTATACTTGAATGGAAATTTGTGCTCGTTGGCGCTCTGTAACCGCCAAGAAACGCGGGGCACAGGCCCGCTCTGAGCGACTTTCTGCTGATACATTGCTGCATCACCGCTGAGCCGCTTCCACTCGATCGTTCAGACACTGACCGTGTGTCACACTGCTGTACCACTGCTACCAAGAGCGAGGACAGGCAGAACGCCTGCCACCTCGCCTCGGAATGTTTTGGAATACTATAAAAAAGGAGGAAAAAAATGAAAAAGATTGGACCCCTGATCATTTGCATGCTCGCCGTCGGCCTGGTGAGTGTAGCCCTGGCCGCCGGCCCGCGCAACACCGGTTTTCAGATTCAGAATCTAGGCACTGAGCCGGCTAAAGTGACTATCTATTTCTACAACACCGATGGCTCTCTTCAATGCGTAGAAGGGCCGCACAGCATCCCTGTTGGCGGCTCCAAGTCATTCTTCAAGGGGTGGGAGACCAGCCCCATAGCAGACTGCATCGGCAAGTACACGGGCCTCGTCTCCTGGCTGGGCTCGGCGGTAATCGAAACCGACCAGCCGCTGGCGGTGATCGCCAACATCCGTGAGGAAACGGAATACGCCGCCGGTGCCTATGACGGTACCCCCGACACCCAGGTCGGCCAGCCGTTGATCCTGCCCGGCTTGTTCGGTTCCAACACCTACGGTTTCACCTCCGATTTTGCAATCCAGAACGCAGGGGCTATGAGCACCACCGTGGACATTGTGTTCTGTGGCTCGGTGGACGGGGCTCCGCCCAGCGATTGCACAGAAAAAGTGATCACCGGTCAGGTGATCGAGAAAGGCGCCTCCTTCTATTACGATATGGAAGTTGATACCGACCTACCGGCAAACTGGATTGGTGTGGCCATCGTCACCCCGCGGAATGGCACGCCGCTGGCTGGCACGGTGAATCAGCGACCGGCGGGTGGCGCGGCTGGCGCCCTGTTCACCTTTGACGCTGTGGCGGCAGACAAAATCCCGGCTGACGCCAAAAGCAGCCTGCCCGGCCTGATGAAGGATTATTATAACTACTGGACCGGCGTCCAGGTTATTGCCACGGAGGATGATACCACCGGCAACATCAAGATCTACGCCCCCGGCGGTGTGCTGATGCACACCGAACCCTTTGACCTGGATCAGTGGGAGTCACAGGCCCTGTTCGTCAGCCAACTGGAGAACCTGTCAGACAATGTACTCTACTACGGCACCGTGGAGTTTACGTCGGGCAAAGGTGCAGCCATCGGCAGCCAGCGGGACTTTCCTGGCACATCGGGGCTGGGCTACAGTGGTATCTTTGCCGAGGGCACGACCGCCAACCTGAACCTCCCCTTCGTCGCCCGTAACTTCTGGGGAGTGAGCACCGGCTTTGCCATCAAAAACGATGGTGCAGATGGCAGGATTGACATCTACTTCAAGGGCACCCCGGGCACCGGCAGCGCCGACTTTGAGATCCTCGGCTACGCACTCGGTGCAGGGGAGTCGCTAAACCTGTTCCAGTGGCCGCCTGGCTGTGCCGCCGATCCGGTCTGCGCTGCCATCCATCCCAACATCACCGGCTGCACAGCCGAAAGCTGCGGTAACTACCCGGCTTCCTACACAGAGAAATGGACCGGCAGCGTGCGGGTGGAAGGCAGTGCGGGCATGGCGCTCAGCTCTATCGTCAACGAGCGCGGCTATGAGGTACCGGCCGACGGGGATCTGGGCCTGGTTTACAACGCCTTCAACAACTAAAACAACTCATATTCCGGTGTTCAAAGGAGGGTTGTTGGCAGGCACAGCAGCCCTCCTTGCCATACCTACCGGGTAACTGCTTACCTATAGCGACCGAGGTCGCGCCTTAAGGGCCGTTGGCCGGCGCGGTAGGGATACCCCTCGCGGGTATCCAATACCCTCTCAGGTGTGGTTTTAACCGCCCGGCTGAGCAGTCACCCTATCGGCAAAAACTCGACAGCCGGCCGGATCTAAAGCCCCACCCCCTTTTCCCCGCCGATAACCCATATGGGTTATGCCGTTTTACCCGCTCAAGGCGTTTATCATGGCAAGACACTCCTAAAGGGTTATTGACTTTGACATCACCGTCCTGTATAATGGGGCAAACAGGGGGCAAGAGCGCCCCATAGTTTTGGGTGTTCATTCCAAACAGAAAGGAGAGTGACTGCCAAACAGTAGAATCGGAAAAAGGCGCCGCATAGAACTTGGCAATCAGATGGAAACCTTTTCAACTTTTAGGAGGAAAATGTCAAAATGAAAAAAGTCAGCATTCTACTCGCGATTGTACTAGTCGCCAGCCTGGTCAGCTTGGCCATGGCCGCCGGGCCCCGGACCACCGGCTTCCAAATCCAGAACCTGGACACCGCAGCCGTGGACGTCACCGTCTATTACTACAACCTGGATGGCTCGATACAGTGCCAGGAAGGGCCGCACACCATCCCCGTTGGTGGCTCAAAGTCGTTCTACCAGGGGGCTGGCAGCCCCATTTCGGACTGCATCGGCAACGACGGGAGCCTCTCGAGCTGGCAAGGCTCGGTGGTGATCGAAGCCACCGGCCCGATCGCCGTCATCGCCAACATCGTCGAGAGGACCGAATATGCCTCGGGTGCCTACGTTGGCACGCCGGATTCCAAGGTTGGCAACCCCTTGATCCTGCCCGGTATCTTTAGCTCGAGTGTCTACGGCTTTACCGGCGACTTTGCTGTCCAAAACGCCGGAGCGGCAGATACTGTGGTGGACATTCAATTTTACGGCTCGGTGAACGGCGTTCCGCCTAGCACCTTGGGCAAGACTCTCTCGAATGTCCCGATCAAGGCCCATTCGTCCTACTACTATGACATGGCGACCGATACCGATCTACCGGCCAACTGGATGGGCGTGGCCATTGTCACCTCGCAGGATGGTGCACCGTTGGCCGGCACCATCAATCAGAAGCCTGTGGGTGGTGCCGCTGGTGCTCTGCTCACCTTTGACGGCGTGGCCGTCGACAAGATCCCAGCCAACGCCGATAGCAGCCTGCCCGGCCTGATGAAGAATTACTACAGTTACTGGACCGGCGTCCAGGTAATTGCCTCGGCGAACGGCACCACCGGCAATATCCTGATCTACGCACCCGGCGGCACCCTGGTCCACACCGAGCCCTTTAGCCTAAACCAGTGGGAGTCGAAAGCTCTGTTCGTCAAAGACTTGGCCCTGAACGACAACGTACTGTATTACGGCACCGTTGACTTTACCGCCGGCAGCGGCACGTCCATCGTCAGCCAGCGCGACATGCCCGGCTATGTAGCCATGACCTACAGCGGCATCTATGCCGATGGCACAACGCCCAACCTGAGCCTGCCCTTTATCGCCCGCAACTACTGGGGGGTGAGCACCGGCTTTGCCGTCAAGAACGACGGGGATGGCGGCTATATTACTATCCAATTCAGGGGCACCCCGGGCACCGGCAGCGGCGACTTTGACATCAACAACTACTACCTGGGCACTGGCGAGAGTGTGAACCTGTTCCAGTGGCCGCCCGGCTGCGCCGCCGATCCGGCCTGCCCGGCCCAGAACCTGACCGGCTGCACCACAGCTCAATGCGGTAGCATCCCGGCCTCCTATCCCGATCGATGGACCGGTAGCGTTACGGTCATCGGTGAAACGGGAATGCAACTCAGCGCCATCGTCAACGAGCGCGGCTACGAGTTGGGCAACATTGGCGATGTCGGCCAGGTGTACAACGGCTTTAACTACTAAGCCAAACGATTGATAAACAGACCCTGGAAGGGCCACTGGTATCCTCGGTGGCCCTTCCATTCTTTTCCAGGGCCAACAGATCGGACCTTTCGCAGGGAACCCATAAAAGATGAAATCAGGACAACAGTGTCAGTGGAAGATTCTGGCCTGGATCTTGTTCGCCGGATCGGCGTATAGCATGGTCGTGGCTGCCGGTTCGGCAGACTGGTCTCCGGCACGGAATCTATCCTCGAGCCCAGCAGCGTCTAAAGCTGTTCAGTTGGCTCAGGATGCTACCCACACCCTCCATGCGGTATGGGTGGACGAAGGGCCAGGCAATGAGGAGATCTTGACCAGGCGCAGGGACCCAGACACAGGAGAGTGGACCGCCATCGAAAACCTGTCGCAGTTTGACTGGTTGGATGGTGGGGCAGCTTTGCTCTTTGACCAGAATGGCTTGGGGCACCTGATCTGGACCCGCCGCTATGCTCGAGCTCTTGGCGCACCCGACGAAGGCAGCGACCTGATGTATCGTCAGTGGCGGGATAATAGCTGGCAACCGGAAGAGATTCTGGACCACAATACATCGTTCATGCCTGGCGTATATGGCCTAGTCTTGACCCCGAAATCAGATCGCATCTTGTTGTTTGTGGTATGGAACGGCGGCTATCGGTATGCAGAGTTTTACGATGGCACCTGGTCCCCCTTGACCGCGTGGGATTATAGTTTGGGGGTCAACCTGGCTCAAGTAATCGTGGATGATCAGAATCACCTTCACGCTGCAGCTTACGGGCCCAACAGCTCCTGGATCGGGTACGATCCCTATTTCTACGACGCTTACTATCTGTTCAACGATGGATCGGGGTGGACGGCCCCCTACAATGTGTCATACACCTCCAGTATAGCCTATGACCTCGACATGGCCTTCGATGCGCTCGGGCGTCTGCACTTTGTCTGGTGCGATCCGGATAACCCCTACTCGACAGAATCCAAGATTTCGGCAATTTGGGAACGGGTGCTGACCGACGATACCTGGTCGCCTTACACAACAATCACCGACCAGTATCCGAACCAGACCATTCTGGATTTCGGGCTGCGATCTGACGCCTCTCACACCCTGCACCTGGCCTGGAGCGAGGGCATCCTTGCGGATGGAGAAACTATAGAAGCCGACCTGTACTACCGCACAGGAGATGGAACGAACTGGCATAGCCCAGAAAAGGTCTTTACTTCCACCCAGTTGAGTCGTAATCTAGATCTGTTGGTCGGCAATGAAGCAGCATACCTGGCTTGGGAAGAGATCTCTCCCTCTTTGAAGGGCCGTGACATCTATTTCACATATAAAACTCTCTCCGAAAACCCTCCTGGCCAGATTTTTCTCCCCTTTCTGACCAAGGGCCATCCCTGACAACTGACCTGATGGCTGACGACATTTCTTTGCAGGGAAACGCAGCAGAACAGTATGATGCCAGCTACCACTACTTCCGGGCACGGTTGGCCAGGCAGGGACCTCTCAGCTACGAATGGTGGGCCGGCCGTTTCGTCGCCCGCTTGCTCCGTCGCTACCAATCGGGCGGTCGGCTCCTGGAGATCGGTTGTGGCCTGGGGCGCACACTGCGCCTCTTGGAGCGGGATTTCGAGACCTATGGCATAGACATCTCTGGCTACGCTGTCGAGTTGGCTCGCCAAACTGCCACCCGTTCCCACATCGTGCAGATGGATGCTCGTAACCTGTCTGCCTTTGTCCCAGCTTCATTCAACGCGATCCTGGCTGCTCACGTCTTTGAACATCTGGCTCAACCGGCGGTAACTCTGACCCAATGTGCGCGCCTGCTCAAACCCCATGGGATCTTGCTCTGCTTCATGCCGAACACCGAATGTATCTCTCGGCGATGGAAAGGACAAAACTGGTTCGGCTTCCGGGACCCTGGACACTTGTCGCTTCTCACGCCTCAAGAATGGATCGGGCAGATCCAAGCCGCCGGCCTGCAGGTCATCAAGGTTTTTGGCGATGGCTTGTGGGACGTGCCCTATGTGCCTTTTGTGCCTATCGCCATTCAACGGCCCCTTTTTCTTCTGCCAGCCTTGCTTCAATTTCAGATCGGATATCCCTTTATGCCTCTGCGGCTGGGCGAGGATATTGGCCTGATTGCCTGCAAATGAAGGCGGGCTTGTTAGCAACTACCGGTCCGCCGCATTTGCGAGTCGGCCAAGCGGCCTCTGGATAGGCCCAACCTGTTTCTTGATTTTGCCTCCCTCGCCGCAGCGTGCTATAATACCCCTTGTTGAACGCGCAACGGGGCGATGGGCATGAAAGAGAAATCCGGGTCGAGCAAGAGGAGCCAGCCATGTCCACTCGACCCCCGGCCAATCGGGGTTGGGAGAGTGCCTGGCTCCATGTTGTCTTGCCGGGACGATCGGCCATCCGCCTCAATGCCAGACCCTGATCCAAGGAGGCAGAATTGAAACTGCACGAGTACCAATCGAAACGGATCTTTGCCCGCTACGGCGTGCCCATCCCCCAGGGCGATATAGCCATCATGCCCGATCAGGCGCGGCAGATCGCCGCCCGACTGGGCAAACGGGTCGTCGTCAAAGCCCAGGTGCTGGTGGGTGGCCGGGGCAAGGCCGGGGGCATCCGCCTGGCCAACAACCCCGACGAGGCAGAGCAGGTCGCCGACCAGATCCTGGGGATGAACATCAAGGGCCTGACGGTCAAAAAGGTGCTGGTGGATGAGGCCGCCGAGATCGCTACCGAGATCTACCTGGGCATCGTCATAGACCGCGCCCGCCGCCGACCGGTGATCATGGCCTCCGCCGAAGGGGGGGTCGAGATCGAAGAGGTGGCCCGCGCCACACCGGAACGGATTGTCACGATCGCCATTGACCCCTTCCTGGGCCTCCAAGCCTACCAGGGGCGCGAGCTGGCCTTTGGCATCGGCCTGCGCAAGGAGATGATCGGCGATTTCTTGAAAATCGCCCAGGGGTTGTATACCGCCTTTGTGGAGTGCGACGCCTCCCTGGCCGAAATCAACCCCCTGGTGGTCACCGGCGAGGGTCGGCTTTTGGCCGTGGACGGCAAAATCCTGCTGGACGACAACGCCCTCTTTCGCCACTTTGAGCTGGCCGAGATGCGCGACGCCGACGAGGAGACACCGGAAGAGCAGGAAGCCCGCCGCTATGGCTTGAGCTATGTCAAACTGGATGGCGAGATCGGCTGCATGGTCAACGGCGCCGGCCTGGCCATGGCCACTATGGACATCATCAAACTGCACGGCGGTGCACCGGCCAACTTTTTGGACATCGGCGGCGGGGCTCAGGCAGACAAGGTGGCCGCTGCCCTGCGCCTCATCCTCTCGGACCCCAACGTCAAAGCGGTGCTGTTTAACATCTTTGGCGGCATCACCCGCTGCGACGAGGTGGCCAAAGGCATCCTCGAAGCACTCCGCGAAGTGCCGACGAATGTGCCGATGGTGGCCCGTCTGGTGGGCACCAACGAAGCTGAGGGGCGGCTTATCCTGGCCGAAGCCCAAATGATGACGGCCGCCACTCTGGCCGAAGCCGCCCAAAAAGCGGTGGCCGCAGCGCAAAGCCGTTAACATCCGGGCCTGGAACGAGGAGGATAAAAATGAGCATCCTGGTCAACAAAGACACACGCCTACTGGTGCAGGGCATCACCGGCCGAGAAGGAGAGTTCCATACCCGGCAGATGATTGACTATGGCACCAACGTTGTGGCCGGCACCTCACCCGGAAAGGGCGGCGGCTGGGTGGCCGGCGTGCCGGTGTTCGATACGGTCCGAGAAGCAGTGGAAGCCACCGGAGCCAACACCTCCATCATCTATGTCCCGGCCCGCTTTGCCCCCGATGCCATCCTGGAAGCCACCGACGCCGGCATCCGGGTGGTGGTGTGCATCACCGAAGGTATCCCGGTGCTGGACATGATCAAGGTGCGGGCCTACCTGGACCACACCGAAACCCGCCTGATCGGCCCCAACTGCCCGGGCATCATCACCCCAGGAGAAGCCAAGGTGGGGATCATGCCCGGCCACATCCATACCCCCGGCCCCATCGGCGTTGTCTCGCGCAGCGGCACCCTGACCTACGAAGTGGTCTACGCCCTGACCGCCCACGGCCTGGGCCAATCCACAGCCATCGGCATCGGCGGCGACCCGATCATCGGCACCGACTTTATTGACGCGCTGAGGCTGTTCGAAGAGGACCCCCAGACCGAGCAGGTGGTGCTTATCGGCGAGATCGGCGGCACGGACGAACAGCGGGCAGCCGACTTTATCGCCCACTATATGACCAAGCCGGTGACCGCCTTTATCGCCGGGCAGACCGCCCCACCCGGTAAGCGGATGGGCCATGCCGGAGCTATCATCGAAGGCGGAGAGGGCACAGCCACAGAAAAGATCGCCGCCTTTGAAGCGGTCGGAGTGCGGGTGGCCAGCCATCCGGGACAAATTGCCGATCTGGTGGCACAACTGATTTAAAAAGGCAGAAAGCAGGAGATTTGCCCTCTCTGCTGTAAGCGATTATGAGCAAATATCTTGACAATCAATGCCTGGCCTGGTATACTTGTTTCGAGGCCAACCAACCTGCTTGCTGCTTGACAAGGAGGAAGCGTGACCTACTGGAGACAACCGCTGGACCGTGACCGCGTCCGCGTG
>FWPU01010857.1_pt1 | contig 13180 bp, 12 predicted proteins | sample 2228361 | NCBI WGS metagenome assembly FWPU01 (sample SAMEA103939777, study PRJEB20133) | metagenome | reverse complement strand
CCAATTTGAACGGTTTCCCCCTCTCCCGCCCTGCGGGAGAGGGGGAAAGGGGGTGAGGGCGTTGTCCGAAATGCGCAATCCGCGGGATAACGGTGAACACTTACGAACAGTCGAAGCTATTGCGCGCGCGCCCGAGCGTGGGCGCGGCGCGATTCCTGGGGGAGGCTATGTCTACACGTCTTCGCTATCCGATCCTGCTGGTCGCGCTCCTGACCCTGCTGGCCGCGACGTGGGCCGGACTGCTGCGCATCGGCTGGGCGCTGCCGGCCGCGGGCAGCCTGGCCGCAGCGCACGGCCCGCTGATGGTGTCCGGTTTCCTGGGCACGCTGATCGGCCTGGAGCGCGCGGTGGCGCTGGCCGCGCTGGGTCGGCGCTGGACCTACATGGCGCCGATCCTCGCCGGGCTGGGCGCGCTCACCACCCTGGCCGGCCTGCCGGTCGGCCCCTGGCTGCTGACCGCGGGCAGCCTGGCGCTGATCGCGGTCTTCGGCGAGATCGTCCGCCGGCAGCCGGCCGCCGCTACTTACACCATGGCGTTCGGCGCGGTGCTCTGGGCGGCCGGCAACGTGCTCTGGCTGGTGGGCTGGCCGCTCTTCCGGGTCGCCTGGTGGTGGGCCGGCTACCTGGCGCTGACCATCGCGGGCGAGCGGCTGGAGCTGGTGCGGCTGACGCGTTTCCCGCGCAATGCCATGATCGCCTTCTTCGCGCTGCTGGCGGCCTGCGTCGCCGGGCTGCTGCTCCTCAGCTTCACGCCGCTGGCCGACGCGGGCACACGGATCGTCGGGGCGGGGTGTCTGCTGCTGGCCGCCTGGCTGCTGCGCTTCGACCTGGCCCGCAAGACGGTGCGCCAGAGGGGGCTGACGCGCTTCATCGCGGTGAACCTGCTGCTGGGCTACGGCTGGCTGGCCGGCAGCGGCGCCTTGACGCTCGCTGCCGGCCAGCAGGCCGCCGGGCCGCTCTACGACGCCATGCTACATGCCCTGTTCCTGGGCTTCGTCTTCGGGATGATCTTCGGCCACGCGCCGGTGATCTTCCCGGCGGTCCTGGGGCGGACCCTCAGCTACGGCGCGCACTTTTACGGCCACGTGATCCTGTTGCACGCGTCGCTGGCGCTGCGCATCGTCGCCGACCTGTCCGGCTGGTTCGACCTGCGGCGCTGGGGCGGCATGGTCAACGGGATCGCGCTGGTGCTGTTCCTGGTGGTCACCGCGCTCTCGCTGCGCCGGGCCATCGCGCGCCAGGCATGAGGACCTTGAGGAGGACCTTGAACCGCAGCGCAAGACCGGCAGGCGGCTCAGGCAGACGATGCTGCACCAACGACGAGAAGCTGCCCCACAGGCCGATCAGGCCGCTGCGGCCCGATCGGGAGCGATCGGCCGGTTGCGCGGCCCGAAGATCAACCACCCGACCACCGCCAGGTAGCCGAGATACGCCAGCGTCTCGAGCAGCGCCGGATTGCCGTTGAAGCCGAAGAGGCTCTTCAGCAGTTCACCGACGGCCGACTTGTCGCTCAGAAATGCGTTGATGTTGTAGATCGGGTCTATAATGGCCGGCAGCACGCCGCCTTCGATCAACTCATGGATGCCTAATCCGACCATTGCTCAGGAGCGATAGAAGATTGCCTCTGCGCCGGTAATGTAATGCTCCAGATGGGCGATGGTAAACTCCAGATGCGCGATGATCGCTCGCCCTACATCGCCGATGGAGACGACGCCGATCACGCGATCATCCTCGCCCAAGACGGGCAGATGCCGGATGTGCTTCTCGGTCATCAGCGCCATGCACGCCTCCGGGCTTTGATCGGCGCGCACGTAGAGCACCCGCCGGGTCATGATTTCAGATACCAGCGTCTCTCGGGCGTTTTTGCCCGGCAAGGTGACCTTGCGCGCACAGTCGCGTTCCGACAGGATGCCCACGAGAGCCTCCCCGTCCATCACCAGCAGGACGCCGATATCTTTCTCCGCCATCAGTTTGAGCGCATCATATACCGATGCATTGGGGCTGACGGTCCAAACGTCAGCCCCCTTGTCACGCAGCAGCTTGCCTACCGTTGTCATGGTCTTCCTCCCCTCGATTGATTGACGCGCCACAAAGGATAACACCCTCGCCGTCCGCAGGATAGGACAAATGTCACACGGAACGAGCGCAACGGGGAAGCAAGATGTGGCGCAAGATAGGTCTTGTGTGGGACTTTTGTCCTAGCCCCGGCCGTGTCGGGCTTGTATAGTGAGCCTATGTTTGCTTATCACTCGCATGCAAGGAGCGTTCTCATGCAAGCTACCGACATCTTGATGTCCGAACATCGCGTCATCGAGCGCGTCATCGCCAGCCTGGAAGCCCAGGCCGGCCTGCTGGCCGCCGGCCAGGCCGTGCGCCCGGGCTTCTTCCTGGACGCGGCCAGTTTCATCAAAGGTTTCGCCGACGGCTGTCACCACCGCAAGGAGGAGGGCGTGCTGTTCGAGGCCATGGTACGCGCGGGGCTGCCCCGTGAGGTCGGGCCGATCGGGGTGATGTTGTCCGAGCACGAGCAGGGCCGCGCGTTCACCCGCGGGATGCGCGCGGCCGCCGAGCGCCTGGCGGCCGGGGACACATCCGCAGCGTCGGCGGTGGTCGCCAACGCGCGCGGCTACGCAGCGCTGTTGCGCCAGCATATCCAGAAAGAGGACGGCATCCTCTTCCCCATGGCCGACCAGGTGATCCCGGCCGGCCAGCATGACGCCGTCGTCGAGGCGTTCGACCATGTAGAGCACGAGGAGACGGGGGAGGGCGTCCACGAGAAGTACCTGGCCCTGGCCGAGGCGCTGGAACGCGAGGCGGCCGGGCAATAGCCGTCATCGCGCGGGGCGTGCGCCTGGCGCGTCAGACGGCCGAGGCAACACAGGTAGCAAGCAGAATCATCAGCAGATAGAAGTTCGAAGTGTGAAACACCCGCCAGGCGTTGCGGGTGGACGGATCGCTCACCAGCAAGCCGCCGCGCGCCAGCAGCAGCGCCGTCATCGCCAGGGCCGGGACCAGATAGACGGGGCCGAGGTCGGGCCGCAGGACCGCCAGCAGGAGCGCCGCCGCGCCCACGCCGACGCCGTGCGCCAACCCCCACCCCGCGGCCGCGCGGCGGCTCACCTTGACCGGCAACATGGGCAGGCCCGCCTGGGCGTAATCGTCCCGATATACCAACGCCAGGCTCCAGAAATGGATCGGCGTCCAGAAGAAGAGTAGCAGCGCCAACATCAGCGCGGCGGGATCGGCCCAACGGCCCACGGCCGCCGACCCGCTGAGCACGGCACAGCTCCCTGCCAGCCCGCCGACCACGATGTTGAGGCTGGTGCGCGGCTTCAGCCAGATGGTGTAGACCACCACGTAGATGAACGCGCCCAGGAACAGGAAGAACGAGAGGGCCGGATTGAACGGCAGCGTCAACAGCACGGCCGCCGCCACCATCGCGATCCCGCCGATCAGCGCCGTGCGGGGGTGCGCCGCGCCGGTCGCCAGGGGCCGACGTCGCCGCGTGCGCTGCATCACGGCGTCCCGGTCGCGTTCGAGGTATTCGTTCAGCGCGGAGGCGCCGCCTGCGCTGGCCGTGCCGGCCAACAGCAACACGACGATCTCCTGCCAGCCCGGCCGGCCCGCGGACGCCAGGAACGCGCCGGCCAGCGCAGCCAACAACAGCAGCGCGACGATGCGCAGCTTGAAGAGCGCCACGATCACTGCGCCGCCGCGCGGCCTTTCCGTCACGAGGGCCGGCGAGCTTTCGGTCATGCCCTGCTCCCTCCGGTCGAGGCCAGGCGATGATTGAGATAGACCGCCACGACGAACATCGCCAGAGCAACCGCCTGATGGGACAGCGCCAGCCAGATGGGCACGCCGAAGAGGACCACGCCGATCCCCAATCCGATCTGCACCGCGATGACCGCCACCAGGAGCAACGCGGCCGTCCGCGCCTGTCTCGTCACCGCTTCGTCGCCTGCGGGCCGACGGAAGTAAAACCAGAGCGCGACGGCCAGCACGACGAACGCCAGCCAGCGATGGATGAAATGCACGGTCATGGGGGCTTCCAGCAAGCTCTCCAACCATGATCCCGTTGCAACGAGTAGGCCCGGCGGCACGAGCGCGCCGGCCATCAGCGGCCAGGTGTTGGACACGTGCCCTGCCTTGAGCCCGGCCACAAGCCCGCCGTAGGCGATCTGGAGCACGATGATCGCCAGCACGCCGATCCCCGGCCCCGAAGCGCGACGCCGGCCTGCGTCCTCGCCGCCGTAGACCCGATCCAGCGCCGTCCACAGGGCCAGGCCGAGCAGCGTCAGGGCCGTGAGCAGATGGATCGTCAGGCGGAAGTGGCTCACGTGCGGCCGGTCCACCAGGCCGCTGGCGACCATGTACCACCCCAGGAACCCCTGGAAGGCAAACAACGCGGCGATGACCAGATAGATCGCCGACTTGCGCCACGGGATGATGCCGCGCCACAGGAAGTAGATCAGCGGCAGCACCACCACCAGCCCCGCCAGCCGGGCGATCAGCCGATGCGCCCATTCCAGATAGAAGATGCGCTTGTAACCGTCCAGCGTCATGGTCGGGTTCACGATCTGGAACTCCGGTGTCTGTCGGTACTTGGCGAACTCCGTCTGCCATGCCTCCTCGGTGAGGGGCGGGATCACGCCCGTGACCGGGTTCCACTCGACGATGGAGAGCCCCGCCCGGGCCAACCGCACATAGCCGCCCACCACGACCATGAGCGCCACCAGCGCGGCGACGGTGAACAACCAGACAGTAACCGTTTTGTTGGCTCGTTCGAACATGCTCCACTTCCTCGGCAGATGGCGGTCTCCTGCCGGATGACCGCCATGCGGCGATAGTGTACCACAGACGCGCTGTGTCTTCCGTAGCGGTCGTCACATAGCGGCGGATTTTAGCGCATCTCACTGCCAGCGCACAAAAACGTCGCTGTTCGGTTGGTACACCAGCGTCGCTGCTTCCCCCGCGCCGATCGTCATCCTGTCGGCGAACACCGTGCGCCAGTGTGCGCCGTCGTCCATCAGGCTGATCTCGACCCGATGCGCGCCGGGGGCCAGCCAGAACGTCTCCAGCCCGTAGATCGAGCCCTCGCGGCGCAGGCCGCCGGGCCGATAGGTGCGCTCCAGGACGGGCTGGCCGTCCACGTGCACTCGGAGCCGTACCGGGAAGCGTTCGCCGCCGAGCACCAGGGCCGGATCCACGCTCGGCGGCAGCTTCGCCAGGATGTCCGGGGGCAGGTCGCGTGATCTGGCCAGGAGCTGGCCGTGGTGATTGATGGCGACGCGGATCTGCGCCGGCTGCGGCGTGAGCGCGGACGCGGGCCGGTTGGCAAGGATGGACGCGCCGAACAGGACCGTCAGCAGCGCCAGCCCGACCGCCAGCGAGCGCAGCGAGCGCAGCGAGCGCGTGGCAGCCCTTGTGCGCGCCGGTCGCCCCGCGCCGGGTGTTTCGAGCGTCCCACCGACCCCCGGCCGGCAGTCGTCGGAGGCCGGCGCATGCGCGGTGAGGCCGTGGCCGGCTGCCGCCAGCACCTCGCCGCGGCTGCCGGGCGCGGCCGTCACCAGCCGCACCCTGGGCTGTTCCAGGAGGCCGCGGTGAAGGCGTCGCTCCGTGAGCCAGCGCGGGCCTTCGCGATGACCGCAATCGTGCGCGGGGCAGGCGACCAGCAGCACCTCGGCCGCACCCGCTGTCAGCGCCTTGGCCACGGCGTCTGCGCGCAGCGCGCCCATGCACGGCAGCGCGCAGATGATTGCGGGCCGCCCTGTGCCGGGCCAGCCGCCGCGGTACAACCTCACCCCCTTCACCCCCTCTCCTTGCAGGAGAGGGGCCCGGGGGGTGAGGTCAAAACTCCCCAGCGCCACATGCCGGTCGCAGGCGTAGACCAGCAGCGGCTGCTCGCCCCCTTGCTTCGCCTGCGCCAGCGCCTCCTGCACCTGCCGATGCAGCCCGCCCAGTGTCAGGTGCGTCAGGTCAATGGCGTTCTCGGGGCAGGCGGCCACGCAGATGCCGCAGCCGGTGCAGAGATAGCCTTTCATCAACGCCACCTGCGCGTGGGGCGAATCGTCGCGGCGCGGGACCATTTCGATGGCATTGTACGGGCATTCGCGGGCGCACGTGGTGCAGCCGGTGCAGCGTGCGGCGTCCACTGCCGAGGGGCCGTGGTGCCGGCCGCGCCACAGCCACGGCAACGCGATGATCAGGCTCAACGCCGCCAGCGAGAGGCTCCAAAACGCCGGATTGCCCAGCCGCGTGATCAACGGCAGGAAGCCCAGATACCACCAATCAATCTGCGCGACGGGCGCCAACCGGCGCAGGTCGGCAGGCAGGTTGCTCGTCGCAGGCCACAGCACCGACAGGCCGATCAAGACCGCGGTGGCGCTGATCATCAGCCAGCGCGGGGCCCAGTAGCGCGGCCGCTGGAGCCGCAGCACATGCACCAGGATGCCGATCGCCAGGATCAGCGGCAGGAAGGCGTGCAGGAAGAGGACGATCACGAAGAAGCTGTAGGTGCGGCCCGCGGCCTGCGGCCCCAGGAAGGAGAGCGCGAACGCGCCGCCGAAGGTATTCATCGCGTACTCGGTGAGCCATTGCGCTGCGCTGTCCCAGACCAGAAAATAGCCCATGGTGCCGGTGAGCCAGAACAGGATGACCAGCAGCCATCCGCTGACCCAGGCCAGGGCGCGGCTGCCCCAGAAGCGGTCGCTGAGCAGCATCTTGAGCGCGTGCAGGAACGCGACGACGATCAGCGCGGCGGAGGCATAGCGATGCACCGAGCGGATGATCGAGCCGAGCCAGTTGCGGCTGACGGCCTGGACGCTCTCGAAGGCGCGCTCCATGCCGGGCCGATAGAGGAGCAGCAGCACAACGCCGGTCGCAGCCAGCAGGATCAGCAGAAAGATCACCAGCGGCCCCAGGTGATACAGCGGGTTGTAGGGGCGCAGTGGTTCGGCGGCTGCGGCCAGGCGGTTGATGAAGCCCTCCAACCTGGCCCAGCCGCGCTCGAACACGCGCAGGTTACGACGATGAAGATAGGTCATGGGTGGTATCATCTACGATAAGTCCGATGCATCCTTCACCGTGTTGCGCAGCCGCAGGCCATTCCACGTCACCAGCGCGCTGTTGGCCACCATCAGCAGCGCGGCGATGGACGGCTGCAGGTGCCCCGTCACGGCCAGCGCCAGGCCGACCAGGTTGTAGATGAACGCCCAGATCAGGTTCTGGCGCACCTTGCCCAGCGCCTGCCGGGCCAGGCCGATCAGCCACGGGATCGTGCGCAGGTCATCGTTGAGCAAGATCACCTCGGCGGCCGACTGGGCGACGTCCGCGCCGGCCACCATGCCGATGCCCACCGTGGCCGCGGCCAGCGCAGGGCCATCGTTGATGCCGTCGCCGACCATCAGCACGCCGTCGCCGGCCGCCCGCAGGCGGGCCAGTTTGTCCTCCGGTCGCTGCTCGGCCAGCACGGGCACGCCCAGGGCCTGTTGCCACCGCCGGCCGGCGGCCGCGTCGTCGCCGGTGAGCACCGTCACGCCGATCCCCATGGCCTGGAGCTGGCGCAGGGCCGTGGCTGCTTCCGGCCGCACCTGCTCTCCCAAACCCAGGATGCCCCGCACCCGACCATCCCAGCCCGCATAAACCACCGTCAGGCCGTCCGCCTGCCAGCTCGCCGCGCGCTGGGCCAGCGTGTCTCCCAGCGCCAGGCCGGCCTCGCTCATCAGCGCCCGGCTGCCCACGGCCAGCTCGCTGCCGTTGATCCGGGCCACGGCCCCACGGCCGGGGAGCGCGCGAAAGTCGGAAGCTGGAAGCTGGAGGCCGGAAGCCCGTGGTTGTGAGGCCGGTTCATCCTCTTGACCTGAGCCTTCTGTCTGCTGCCCCCTGATGCCCGCTACCACCGCTTGCGCCAGCGGATGCTCCGACAGGCTTTCCACCGCGACGACGCGGGCCAGGAAGTCGTCTTGATCGCCGTCGTCGGTCGCCACAGCCAGCAGCCGGATCGGCGGTTGGGTGAGGGTTCCCGTCTTGTCGAAGAAGGCGTGGCGTATCCTGGCCAGGCCCTCCAGGGCGGCTGTGCTGCGCAGGATGACCCCGGCCTCGGCCGCACGGCCCAGGCCCACCCACAGCGTCAACGGCGTGGCGATCCCCAGCGCGCAGGGGCAGGCGATCAGCAGCACCGAGAGCGCGTTGACCAGGCCGGCCTCCGGCCCGCTGCGCCAGCTCCAGAAGGCGAAGGTCGCCAGCGCCAGCAGCACGGCGCCGGGGGTCATCCACGCAGCCAGCCGATCGGCCAGGCGCTCCACCGGCGCGCGACGCCACAGCGCCGCGTGCAGCAGCTTGCCGATCTGCCCGGCGACCGTCTCCGCGCCCACGGCTGTGACGATCACGTCGAACGCGGCGTCCAGGTTGATGGTGCCGGCCAGCACGCGTTCGCCAGGCCCGCGCCCCACCGGATCGGGCTCGCCCGTGAGCAGGCTCTCGTCCACGTCTCCGCGGCCCGTGGCCACCAGCCCATCGGCCGGAAAACGCTCGCCGGGGCGCACCCGTATGCGCGCGCCCCTGGTCAACTGATCCATCGGCGTCCGGCGCTCTCCGTCGGGCGTCACCAGCAGCGCCTCGGCCGGGATCCGCTGCAGGAGCTGCTCCACGGCTTCGGCGCCGCTCTTGCGGGCGCGCAGCTCCAGCCAGTGGCCCACCCCCACCAGGAAAAGCAACACCGCGGTGGTCTCGAAGTAGACGCGGCCCTGCATCGTGAGCAGGTTGCGCAGCGAGAGGGCAAAGGCAGCCAGCGCGCCGATGGCGATCAGAGTGTGGATGTTGGGCCGGCCGCGCACCAGGCTGGCCGCGCCGGCGCGGATCACCGGCAGGCCCAGCAGCAGGATCACCGGCACGGCGACCAGCAGCCCCATCCAGTTGAAGAAGTTGACCATCCACTCGGTTTCGGGCGACGAAAGGCCCAGCCAGTCCCGGAAGTAGATGGCGAAGCTGGCCAGCATCTCGTGGGCCACCAGCACGCCGCAGACCAGCAGCCGCCACCACAGCGACTCCTCTTCGTCGTGCGGCGCTGTCCCGGGCAGGGCGGCGCGGTAGCCCAGCCCACGCACCCGACGGATCAGCCGTTGCGGGTCGGTTTGGGTCGGATCGTAGAGGACGCGCGCCTGGCGCTGGACAAAGCTGACCTCTGCGGCCTGCACGCCGGCCGAGCGGCGCAGCGTCTCGCCGATAAGCCAAGCGCAGGACGCGCACCACATGCCGGCGAGGGAGAGGGTGAGGGGTTGGGAGGTTGGTAAGTTGGTAGATTGGTAGATTGGGAGATTGGTAGATTGGGAGATTGGGAGAGTGGGAGATTGGGAGTCGAGCGCCAGGAGGGCGCTGACCTCGCGGCAGGCGGGGCAGCAGAAGGCCGCGCCTGCGTCGTTCATGATCGGATACGTGGTCGGCAGCCCGCAGAGGGCGCAAGAGGTGGGCGAGGTCACCACAGCGGCAAGGCTCCGATGCTGCCGTGCGCCACCCATCCCCAGGCCGCCAGCCCGCGCAGGGTCATCTGGACGCCGAACAGGAGGATGATCGCGGCGGCGGCCGGTCGCAGCCAGGCCGCCCAACGCGGCGACGGCCGGATCTGTCGGCCGGCCCAGCTCACGCCCAGGCCGAACGGCAGCGTGCCGGCCCCGAACGCCAGCATGGTGAGCGCGCCGGCAGGGATCGAACCGGCCGCAGCGGCCAGCAGCAGCCCGGCCATCACCAGCCCGCACGGCAACAGGCCCCAGAACAGGCCGGCGAGGTAAAGCTGCACGCCATCATGCGCCGGCCCACCCCGGCGCGCGCCGGTCTCCGACCACGCCGGTCCTGTGAACCGGCGCGCCGTTCGCCCCCACCAGCGGACGGCGCGGGCCAGCAACAGCTCGGGCGACGGCGCGCGGCCCAACACCGCCAGCGCCAGATAGGCCGCGGCCGCGGCCGCCAGCAAGGACAACAGGCCCTGCCAGGTCGTCAGGCCGGGGAGCAACGTCGCCTGGTCGCGGCCGGCCGCGCCGTGATGGTGGGCATGGGCGCCGGCTGCGGCGCTCAGCGCGTGACCCAGCGCCGAGACCAACGCGCCCAGCGCCGCGTAGGTAGTCAGGCGGCCGGCGTGCAGCACGAGCAGCCGCCAGCCGGTTGCGCCCCGGCGGCCGAGGAGCAGCATCACCCCGCTGCACATGCCGACGCAGTGGGTGACGCTGCCGGTCAGGCCGAGAAGGAGAGCAGGGAGCATAGAGTCGTCTCTACCGAATGAACCATGCCCGGCCCAACAGCCACCAGTTGAACAGGTAGTACGCCATGAAGAAGACCAGGAACGCGAAGGTCAGGATCACGGTGCCGGTGGGGGCCAGCTTGCCGTGCACCTCCTTGCCCTGGTTCGGGATCGCGTGCTCCACCAGGGGATTGGCCTGCGTCATCACCAGCGTCAACCGGTTCGGCTCGGTGCGCCTGCCGGTCAGGATCGAGACCAGCACCACGGTGCAGTACATCACGCCGCCCGCGATGGCGATGAGCGCGCCGATCCCCATGATCGCCAGGGTGATCTGCGTGGCGCCGGGCAGGCTGGCCGCCAGGGGCGCGTTGGTGAAGGTGATGTCCCAATGCCGCCGCGGCACGCCCTGCAAGCCGCTGCCGATCATGCCCACCGACACCAGGAACATGCCGATGCCGAAGACATAGGGCTGCAGCGACGCCCACCCCTTGAGCTTCAGCTCCCGGCGGAAGATCAGCGGGATCAGGTAGTAGGTCAGCCCCATAAAGGCCAGCGTCGTGCCCGAGACCACGGTCGCGTGGAAGTGGCCGGGGACGCGCAGGGTGTTGTGCGCTAGCATGTTGATCTGCTCGGTGCCGATGGTGACGCCCGTCACGCCGCCGATCCAGCCGAACAGGATCATGGAGATCACCAGGGCGCTGAAGCCCGGCTCGCGCCACGGCCCCTTGCGCAACCACTCGAACGCGCCGCGCGTGAACCCTTTGCGGCGCTGCGCCACCTCGATGGCGCCGGGGATCGAGAAGGCGTGGATCAGGCTGCCCAGCACCGCCAGGTACATGGCATAGGAGGTGTTGGTGGCCTTCCACAGGAAGCTGGGGCCGGGGTCGGTCAACAGGTGGTGCGCCGAGCCCAGGTTGATGAACAGGATGTACAGAATGAACGCCAGCCGCGAGAGCTTTTCGTTCAGCGGGGTTGCGCCCACCGTCATCGCGGCCAACGCGTACCAGACAGCCACCATGGCGGCCAGGTTGATCTGCTGCGCCGGGTGCCCGAAGCTCCAGAACAGGTTGCGATAGAGGCCGGGGTCAACTCCCGGGACCAGCCCCAGCGACCAGAGAAACGTGGGCACGAACGCCAGCGCGCCGGAGAGCAAGGTATAGACGGCGATGATAGCTGCGGCCACCAGGCCGTAGGTCATCAGCGGCAGCGAGCCGCTGTAGCGTCCCTCCTGTTTGGCCACGACCAGGTTGGTGAAAAAGAGGCCCACGCCGATCAGCGCGCCCACGGCGAACAGGATGATGCCCAGGTAGAAGAGGGGGCTGGCCTTCAGCGGCACGTAGGCGGTGAACATCACGTCGGCCTGGCCCAGCAGCACGATGATGTTGGTCAGCACCGCGCCGACGGCCATCAGCGCGAAGGCCGCCCAGGCCAGGCGCGGAGCCACCTGCCGGGCATTCAGCAAGATCGTGCTGCCGAAGTAGAGGCCGGCGATCTCGAAGAAGACGATCCACGCCACCAGCATGTCGAAGCCGTGCGCGGTGACCAGCCGATAGAACCAGTCCGGCGGCAGCAGGTGGATCGCCTGCCAGCGCGTCAGCGCGATCAGCAGTGCGCCGATGCCGCCGAGCACCAGGAAGACCACCGCAGCGACCGCATTGGCGATGATCAGGCGCTCGGCCGCCACGTCCACCTTGAGGGCCGTCACGGGGCAGGTGCGGAACTCGGCTTTCCCAAAGACACGGGGCAGTGCAACAGCAGTCATGTGATTTCCTCCCTCACTCCGTCACGATGATGCGGCCGGTCATCAGATGATGGCCGATCGCGCAGAACTCGTTGCAGATCACCGAATACTCGCCGGCCTGCGTGGGGACGACAGTCGCCACGTAGTCGTAGCCGGGCATGACCTGCAGGTTGAGGTTGTTGGGCTGCAGCGAGAAGCCGTGCTGGAGGTCCAGCGAGGAGATGTGCAGCCGGTAGGTCTGGCCCTTTTGGAGCTGCACCACCGGATACCACACCCAGCGCCGGCCGATGATGTAGACGTCCGAGTTCGGCGGCGGCGCGACGACCGGGATGCCGTTGAGCTCGCCGATCTTGTATTTTGCGGCAAACGCCTCGGTGATCTGCGCGAACTGCTCCGGTTCGACGCGGTAGGTCTGGACCGGCACATTTTGGCGGCCCAACGTGTACCAGAGCGGCATCATGGCGGTGAGAAAGACACAGAAGGCGAAGGCGACGATCAGCCAGCTCTTCTCATAGCGGTGGAGCGGCTTCCACCAGACGCGCGTGGGTGCGAGCATGGTTTCCTCCTATCGCATGGGCAGGGGCGGCACGCCCAGGGTCTCGATCAGCCCCCAGATGTTGTAGAGCACGCCGCTGATGAGCAGCGAAACGATCAGCAACAAGAAGATCCGGTCGAAGAGCCGTTGGCCGAGCGGAATCGCAGGTTCGGCCTCATGCCGTTCAGCAGGTTGGTTCGATTGCGCCATGGTGGGTTCCTCCTTTCAAGAGTCAAGTCGCGTGAATGCCATAGGCCGCCGACAAACGGGCGACGACGTGAGTATGAACGGCGGATCATCACCTCCAAACTCGGGCAGTATCGGGGCAAGATCAAGAATACCACGAACCGGCGTCTCTCATGATAGCGCCTGCGTTGCTCACGGAATAGGACAAATGTCACACGCGCCCGGCGCAATAAACAGGTATGATGCGACAGCAATCAATCAAGCATGGGACTTTTGTCCTGGCCGACGCCCTGGCCGGCCTGCTATAGTAGGGCCGAACAGTCGTCAGTGTTCACCTTTACCATGTGACAGCCCCCACCCCTGACCCCGCCCCCGCAAGCGGGGGCGGGGAAATCTCTTTTTGGGGATTTTGGGTCCGCTTTGCGGCACCAAAATCCCCAATTTGAACGGTTTCCCCCTCTCCCGCCCTGCGGGAGAGGGGGAA
>FWPU01010856.1_pt1 | contig 13185 bp, 9 predicted proteins | sample 2228361 | NCBI WGS metagenome assembly FWPU01 (sample SAMEA103939777, study PRJEB20133) | metagenome | reverse complement strand
GGTGCGCGTGGGCGTGCGGGTGGCAGTGGGCGTGCCGGGGATAGGGGTGCGCGTAGGAGTGCTGGTGGCGGCCGGCGTGCCGGGGGTCGGGGTGCGGGTGGGCGTGCGGGTGGCAGTGGGCGTGCCGGGGATAGGGGTGCGCGTAGGAGTGCTGGTGGCGGCCGGCGTGCCGGAGGTCGGGGTGCGCGTGGGGGTGTGGGTGGCCGCCGGCGTAAGCGACGGAGAGGGTGTGTTCGTCGGTGACGGTCCCGACGTCGGGGTCAGCGTCTGGTAAAAGGGCGGTGTGCCGGTGGGCGTGGGCGTCCGGGAAGGACCGGGGGTGAAGGTGGGAGTGGGTTGGCGGGTCGGGGTAACCCCGGGCGTCCCCGGAGTAGGCGTGGGTGTGGGAGTGGGTAACAGCGATGTGGGGGTAGGGGTGAGCGTGGTCGGAGGCGGGATCGAGGGGGAAGGCGTGCCCGGGGTGGGGGTCGGCGGGGTTGTGCCCGGGGGGACGGTCGGTGTCCGGGTGAGGGTCGGTGTAGGGGTGGCCGGGCCGGGGGTGGGAATCAGTTCCTGGGCCGGGGCCTCTGGGGGAAAGAGGAAGGTATAGGCCAGCGAGACGAGAGGGCCGGCCACCAGCACCGCGCTCACCAGCAGGCCCAGAACCTCCCAGCGGGTCCAGCGAGGGACCGTTTCCCCGCCGGCCGGGGGGTCGGAACGAATGCCTTGAGACCGCTTTGGCTCAGCCATGCGAACCCTCCCGTGGCTCGGCCCGCTCTCAGGGGCCGGATTGCTGGTCGGTGGGCACCTCCCGGTCCAGGGTGGCCACCACGACCAACCGCTGCGTGTCGTAGGTTGTACAGGTAATCAGCGTCAGGATCGGGGTGGCCGTCTGAGCCATAACCTCGACCTGATAGGGCCAGACCTTTTCACTGCCCTCGACGATATAGCGATAGAGGTAAGGGCCGGCATAGACCAACACCTCGTCGCCGGGCGAGAGTTCCTCCAGCCGGCGAAAGACGGCTCCTTTAAGGCCTTTATGTCCCGATATGACCATGTTGCCCACCGTGCCCGGCCGGGCGGTGCCCCGGTGGTACCCGGCGGCGTACTCGGCGACCTGCCAGACGCCGTTCTCGATCGTCACCTCGACCACGGGCGTGTCCAACTGGATGCGAGGAATCACCAAACGGGTCGGGCGGAGGGTGCCGGGGGCCGGTGTGGGGATGGGGACGTAGGTGTTTTCCAGCGAGATGGTGCTGGTGTAGGCGACGAAGGGCAACGGGGCTTGAGGGATTTCCTCTGCCGGCGGGGAGAGGTACCCCAGGCCGGCCCAGGTAGAGCCCGTTGACGTCGCCGTATCCGGAGGGTTCAGGCGGGGGAGGAGATAGGTATCGTAGACCCAGACGGCCAGGGTGAGGATAAAGAGGACCAGGACCAGGACGACCAGGCCGTCAATGACCCGCCCGAGGCCGCGCTTGAACGCTTCGATTGCCGGATGGGGGCGGCGGCGGTTGCCTCGCAGGGAGCGGAGGGTGGCTCTGCCCCGTCGAGTCCAGGAGGCCACCGGGTCCGCCGTGGAAAATGGCAACTCGACGATGTGCTCCCGGAGGGTTCGGGAGGCCGCCAGGCGGTCAATCGAGGCCGAGACGGAGGGACGCAGCGGGCCGGCCGCGTCGGAGGCCGGCCCTTCCGGGAGGGCCTCTTTCTGCGGATAAGGAGGAAGCGCGCGCAGCCGCTCCACCGCCTCCTGACGGCGGCGGCGCAGGAGCAGTTTCTCCAGGTCTTGAGAAGAAAATACCTTTTCCGCGCTCATATCCGCACCCTGCTTTTTCGTATCATAACACATCTGGGGTCAGATTGCAACCGACTAGGTCTCCAGATAGTCGCGCAACTTTTTACTGCGGGTCGGATGGCGCAGTTTGCGCAACGCCTTGACCTCAATCTGGCGGATACGCTCCCGGGTGACACCAAAGGCTTCCCCCACCTCTTCCAGGGTATGGCTGCGACCATCGGTGAGGCCAAAGCGCATCGCCAGGACCTCCCGCTCCCGCTCGTTCAACGAGTCCAGAACCTGGCGCAACTGCTCCCGAAGCAGAGCGCGAGAGGCCTCATTGTCCGGTTCACGAATCGTCTCATCCTCGATAAACTCCCCCAGGTGGCTATCCTCTTCCTGTCCGACCGGCATCTCCAGCGAGACCGGTTCCATCGAGGTCTTGAGAATCGAGAGAACTTTGGACAGAGGGAGGTCCACCTCCTCGGCCAGTTCTTTCGGGGTGGGGTCCCGTCCCAGGGCCTGCTGCAGGCGGCGGGAAGCGCGGGTGAGGCGGTTAATCAGTTCGACCATATGGACGGGGATACGAATCGTGCGGGCCTGGTCGGCCAGGGCCCGGCTGATCGCCTGGCGAATCCACCAGGTCGCATAGGTGCTGAACTTGTACCCCTTGGTATAGTCGAACTTTTCCACTGCCCGGAGCAAGCCGACGTTGCCCTCCTGAATCAGGTCCAGGAGGGACATTCCCCGGCCGATGTACCGCTTGGCCACACTGACGACCAGGCGCAGATTGGCCTCAGTCAGCCGCTGGCGAGCCTTTTCTCCCTCCCGGGCGATCTGCTCAAGTTCCTCCAGGCTCAAAGGACAGTCAGGGGAGAGTTTGCGCATAGCCTCCTCCCCCTGTTCGATGAGGGCCTGGCGGTTCTGGCGCTCCTCAGGAGAAAGCCGTACTTCGGCAGGGCTTTCCTCATCGGCAGAGAGTTTCTCGCGGGCCTCCATGGCCAGGAGGGCCTCATTGGCCAGGTTACCCCGAACGACACGCCGGCCCAGTTCGATCTCTTCCTCCAGGGTGAGGAGGGGGACCCGTCCAATCTCTTGCAGGTACAGTCGGACGGGGTCATCAATCTGGCTCAGGTCCTCCTTCTCTTCCTCGGCCGGGGTTGGCACAGGGGCCCGGCGTTCGGTCCGGGGCGATTCCTCGCGGACCTCAATCCCGGCCTCAAAGAGTTCGGCATAGACTTCATCCAAAAGGTTGGTCTGCTTTTCCGGCCGAGGGACCGTTTTGAGAATCTCGGCGGTAGTCACATAGCCCCGTTCGCGACCCAGTTGGAGCAACCGTTGGGCCGCCGGGGGCAATTCAACGGCAGGAGAGGCCGTCGGTTCCTCTTCGGAAAGGTCTCGAGGTTGAGGTTCCTCGACGGACAGGTCGTTTGTCCTGGCATCCTCCATCGGCTTGCCCCCCTCTTTTACTGGGAAGGGTCTTCTTCCAGGTAGCGCCGCAGGTCCGGGTAGACCGGGCTCGGCGGCGGTGTGGGAATCATACCCCGTTGCCGGCTGAGGAAGGAGAGTTGTTCCAGGGCTTGGCGGGCCAATTCCCGGTCGCCCTCTTTTTCGGCCTGCTCCACCATATAGGTGTACTGACGATATTGCCGTTCAATCGCCAGTACCCGCAGGCGGTTCAGGGCCTGGTTCAACGCCTCACGGGCCTGTTCGTCGTTCAGGTCCAACTCGACCCGGAAGGCACGGTCGAGTTGCTCCAGATAGTCAGCCAGTTCGTCGGGGAGGCCGGCCGGCGGGGCCATTCCTCCCCGGCGCAGCAGGTCTACCAGGGTACGGTGCTCCTCCTGGGCCAGGATCGTACCAAGGTCAGAAGGCAGGTTCTCCACCAGGGAGGGAAAGCGGTGAAGCAGGGCCACCAGGTAGCGTTCGACGACCTGCTCCTCGCGGACGACGGGGGGGGCCTCTACGGGGGCCGGGCCTCTTTGGGGGCGGCTGCGGCCGGCCGGCCGCAACTGGGCCAGGATAGCCCGTTCCTCCACCTGGAGCAGGTGGGCCAGGCGTTGGACATAGTGGCCGCGCTCGACCGGGTTGTGCACCTCGGCCAGAAGGGGCAGGACCTGGCGGACCGCCTCGGCCTTGCCTTTGGCCGTGCTCAGGTCGGCCTGGCGGGCGACCTGTTGAAGGACATACTCCAGGACGGGCAGGGCCTCGTCCAGGCGGTCGGCCCAACCGGCCGGGTCCTCCCGGATGACCTCGTCGGGGTCGTGGCCGGCCGGCAGAACGACGATGCGCACCTCCCCGTCCAGTTCCCGCTCCAAGCGGACCAACCCGCCGGCCGTGGGCACGGGGACGGCGCGCTCGTCCATCGCCTCGCGAATCACCTCCAACCCCCGCATCGTGGCCATCGCGCCGGCCGTGTCGGCATCCAGGGCCAGGAAGAGGCGATTCGTCAACCGCTTCAGAATGGCGATGTGGGCCTCGGTCAGGGCCGTGCCCATCGGGGCAACGACATTCCTGTAGCCGTGCTGATGGGCGGTGAGGACGTCCAAGTACCCCTCGACCAGGACAACCCGCCCCTCCTTGCGAATGGCCGTGGCGGCCTGATCGAGGCCGTAGAGGACGGTGCTCTTGTCAAAAAGCAGGGTCTGGGGCGAGTTCAGGTATTTGGGGGGCCGGCTCTCGTCCAGCATGCGCCCGCCAAAGCCAATGATGTGCCCACTCCGGTCGCGAATCGGAAAGATCAGGCGGTGGCGAAAGCGGTCATGGAGTCTGCCCCCCTCCCGGCGACTGACGACCCCTGCGGCGAGCATCTCCTCGGTGGTATAGCCACGCTCGCGCAGGTGGTGGAGCAGGGCCTCCCAGCGGTCCGGGGCGTAGCCCAGGAGGAAGGTGCGCACCGTTTCGGGGGCGATGCCGCGCTTCTGGAGGTAGGCACGGGCAATCTCGGCGTCCGGCCCGTGGAGGAGTTGCTGGTGGAAAAAGTGCGCCGCGGCCAGGTTCAGTTCGCGCAACCGGGTGCGCTGTCGGTCGGCTTCCTCCTCCTGGGGGGTCGGGGGGCGGAGGACCACGCCGGCCCGCCGGGCCAGCAGTTGCAGGGCCTCGCCGAAGGTCAGGTTGTCCTGTTGCATCAGGAAGGCCAGGACATCCCCCCCGGCACCGCAACCGAAGCAGTGGTAACTCTGGCTCTCGGGAAAGACGATGAAGGAGGGGGTTCGTTCCTGGTGAAAGGGACAGAGACCCTTGTAGTTGCGGCCGGCCTTTTTCAAGGGCACACGTTCCCCAACAATCTCAACGATGTCGGTTCTTGACTTGACCTCTTCGATCAGGCTCATCGCAACACCACCGTGGGCACCGGCCTCGTTCGCCTCCTTATCCACGCAGGAAAAAGGCCCCGGCGAATCCAAAGAGTGCGCCGGCCAGGGCGACCCACAGGCCCGCCCCGGCCGTCCCTCCGCTTGCCTCGGGGCCGGCCCCACCCAACGGAAGCAAGGCAATCAGCAGGACCACCGCCAGGGGCAAGAGTGCCCACAAGCGCAACCGCTCCAGGTGTCCGCTCAGGTCGCCCCGGAGCAGGCCCCAGAGCCACTCCCCACAGGGCAACCCTCCGCCGACGACCAACAAGAGCACCAGCACCGCCCCCCCGCTGAACCGGGGCAGCGGGAGGGATGGGATTCTGCTCCAGGGAAGGAACAGGCTGATGAGCACAAGCCCCCACCCGAAAAAGAGCGGAGCGGCCTGGCCCCACAACCGGCGGCGGGTATCCCCGTCGGCGAGGGCCTGTTGCCAGTAGCGGGACAGAAGGGCGCGGGCCTCTTTTCCCTCGACCCAGCGCAGCGCCTCCAGGACCTCCCGGCGGACGCGGAGGTCGGGATCGCGCAGGGCGGCCTCCAGGTAGGGCAGGTCCTCAGGGGTGGCCCGGCCGGTCAGGGCGACGGCGGCCTCTCGGCGGACCTCGCCGGCGGGGTCGGCCAGGGCAGCCTGAAACCAGTGAGCGGCGGGCCCTTCCTGGAGGGCGAGTGCGCGGACGGCCTCTTGCCGCTCGGCGGGGGAGGCATCGCTCCGGTGGAGGAGGGCCTGCAGAGCGGCAGGGTCGTGGCGGTCGCGGAGGCGTTCCACGCGGGGGTGGGCCCGGCCGGCCGCCCCCAGGGCGAGGGCGATGCCCAGGCCGGCCAGCGACTCTACGGCGAGCACGGTCGGCCCATACTCCCATGCCGGGAAAAAGGTCCGCAACCGCGCCGCCACAAAGGTCGAGAGGAAGTAGAGGCCAAAGCAGACCAGGCTGGCCGTGGCAACACCTTCACGGCTGGGGGAGAGCAGCCAGCCGATGAACAGGCCCAGCGGGACGACGAGCATGCTCAGGACGGCCGGCCGAGGGTCGTGGGCCTGGGGGACAATCGCCCGCAGAAGGAGCAGACCGAGGGCCACCCCCACGGCTCCTCCGCCCAGCACGGTGAAAAAGATTGTCCGATCAAACTTCACCCGACCCGGCATCGTTCAACCTCTGCTCCGGGGTGCTCATCCGGTCCGATTCCCCCTGTCCCTTGCATTCTAAAGCAAAGGGAGGGGAGTGTCAAGTTGGCCTGCAACCTGTGTTATAATAGACCTACGAGCGGTTGTCGTGTGTCGTGTCGTTGGAGGCCAGGAGGTCTGATGTCAGGCGATTGCCTTTGAGGAACCGATGAGTCCCTGGACGCAACTGGATGCTCAATCGCTGCGTACGCTGGCGCAGATCTGCTCGCTGATTACCACCGCCACCCCGTTGGCCGAGGTGCTGGAGGCAGTTGTCCGTGCCCTGCAAGAGTGCGCCGGGGCGCAGTTGGGGTTGTGCGTTGTCCTTCCCGCCGGCCGGCCGGCCGAATTCTACGGCCCGCAGCAGGCTCGCAAGGTCGGGGAGCAGGTCCTCCTGCAGGTGCGGCCGCACCTGCAGGAGAGGGGGCCGGCCGTGGCCGTTTCGCTGTCCCTCCACCTGACCTCTGATAACCACATCCTGTACGGGGTGGCGGCCTCTTTTCCCTCCAGACAACGCCTGAACGGCTGCCTGGTCGGTCTCTATCAGGCCCCGCCCCCCGAGGAGACACTGGGGCTGATCACCCTGCTGGCCGGGCAGGCCGGCGTTGCCGTGGAAAAGAGCCGCCTGGAAGAGATTGTCTCCCAAAGTTACAGCGGCACGATTCAGGCGCTGGCCTCGGCGATTGATGCCCGCGACCCCTCCACCCACCGACACTCGCGGGCCGTTACCGAACTGGCGGTGGCCCTGGCCCAGGCCCTGGGGCTCGGCGATGAAGAGGTCGAGACGGTGCGCTACGCCGCCATCCTGCATGACATTGGCAAGATCGGGATCAGCGAGGCGATCCTTTCCAAGCGGACGCTGCTCACGCCGGAGGAACGGGCCGTCGTCGAGGCCCATCCGGTTGTCGGCGTCTCGATTCTGCGCGATGTGCCGGCCGCCGACCGGCTCATTCCGCTGATCCTCTACCACCACGAACGCTACGACGGCAGTGGCTACCCGATGGGGCTGCGCGGAGAGGAGATTCCCCGAGGGGCACGCATCCTGGCCATCGCCGACAGTTTCGACGCCATGACCACCGAACGGCCCTACCACCGGGGTATCAGCATCCTGGAGGCCTGCGCGACCCTGGAGGCAGAAGCCGGGATACTCTTTGATCCCAAGATGGTGCGGGTCTTTGTGCAGTTGCTCCGGGAACGGATGGGGCTGATCAAGGTGGAGTAACAGAGCGGCCCTGCAGGCCAGAACTACCCGGCCAGCACCTCCAGGTTCTCCAGAGGAACCGGGAGGACATCCCCCTCCTCCAGTCGAACCAGGGCCACCCGGTAGCCGGCCCCACAGTCGAAAAAGTACATACGACGGGGCAGGGCCACGATACGGCCCACCCGGCCCAGCAGCGGTTCAGCCAGCAGACGGACCCAAGCCCCCACGGCAAGGGGCTCCCTCTCCTCCTCGACCGGAATCTTTTCCTCCTTTACCCGCAGTAACGGGATGATCACCTGGGGGCGGACCATGTTCACCCCGTGCAACCGGGTGCGCCCATCCAAAAAGACCTCGCTGCCGTCGTGGGAGGCCAGCAGTTCAAAGACTTGGGAACACATCGGCGAGCGACCCAGGCCTTCCGTCACGATCAGGGTCAGGGGGAAGGAACGCCGGTCGCTTGTCGGGGGAAAGGCCCAACCCTCCCCGCCGCAGTCCCAGGCGGCATCATCGGCATAGCCCAGGAAGGCGCGCAGTACCTCCTCGGTGATGCTGCCGACAATGATCCCCCGCACCTGCAGGTCCACGGCCCGGCGCAGGGCCTCGACGCCCAGCGTTGCCCCACCGATCAGGACGGCGAAGGTGGCCCGTTCGTCGAGCATACCGGGCAAGAGTTCGTCGGCCTCGTTGGTCACGGTCGTCCGGAGGACGCCGTTTTGCTCCCCGCCCAGGCCAAAGACCCCCTGGAGGAGAGCAGCGGGGGTCTGAATCGTCGCCGCACGATAGGGTTCTACAGCGGCGACAAATCCTTTCAACCGGGCCCGCACCTCCACGGGGGTGGAGGGAGGGGTGATAATCAGGTAGCCACGCTCGACCTCGGCGGTGGAGAGGGTGCCGGCAAGGGGGGCTCGCCAGATGCGGGTACGCCAGCGGCCCACCCGCACGAGGATGTCGCCGGCCTCGACCTCACTGCCCTCTTCGACCAGGAGGTGGCGGTGCAATTCGGGAGCGTCCAGGCCCAGTTCGTGGGCGACGGGGAATCGCCGCCCCCGGGAGGGGACGAGGGTCCGGCCCACAAGATCGTCCGGTTCGACCCGGTTCCCGACTCGCACAAGCACCTCCCCGGCGAGCGGCAGTTCCCGTCGTCGGGAGACCACCGTCAGCGGGCTCAGCGCAGGCTTGAAGTTGGGATAATAGATCGTCACGGCGCACTCCTTACGACATCTGCTCTTTACCCGAGAAAAGCCGGCTTAACTTGCAGCACCTGGTTCCGGTCGCCACCCCGGCGGCCTCTATTCCCAGGGAAGCCGTTCTGTCTCTGAGGGCGCGGTTGGTGATGCGACCGGGGCGACCTCTGTCCCTGGAACCGCCTCCTCGGTCGGGGCCTCCACCTCCGGCGGGGGCAGCACCTGGTCCAGTTCTGCGGGCGTGTAGGCGGAGCACTGCTCCAGCCAGTTCCGCAACTGGGCGATGCGCCGGTCGTCCTTTTCCGGCAGGGACAGCGGCCGGCCGCGGGCGTCCACGATCAGGCCGAGCGCCCCGCTGTAGATCATCTCGCCCCCTTTGGTTGTAAGTGGTTCCCCGGGCCGACCCTGGCCGATGCGCACCCCCCGGGCCGGCCGAATCGTCAGGTGGGCCGCCTCGCTCCAACGGAAGGGGACACAGGCCAGTTGGCCCCAGGCGACCTCGGTCGTCTGCTTCACCTCGTCGGCGAACTCTAACTCGATCTCGACCGCCCTGGCCCCCGGTCGTGGCCGGCCCAGGGGGACGATGCAGGAGCCCAGGTGAAAGAGCCCATCCTGGGTCAGCACACAAGCGGCCGCGTCCGGGTTGACCGTGGCCAGCGCGCCGACCGAGGGGAGCAACTGGGAGCGGTCCAGGTACAAGTCCACCAGCCCGGAGGGGGTTTCCCCCAACGGTTGCAAGACGTCCAGTAGGAGCAAAGCGGCCTGGGCCAGACGAGGAGTGCGGGTCAACCCGCCGCCGGTAGCCACGATGACCTCAAAGGAAGGGGCCACCTGTTCCCGCAGCCGCTCCATAGCGTAACTGAGGGCCTCGCGGGCGACGGCCTGGGAGAGAAGAAAGTCGCGCACGGTCGTGGGAAGCGAACGCGGGCGCAGGGTCCGGTTGAGCACCCAGTTGCGCACCTCTTCCAGCGAGATGGGAAAAGGCAGCCAGCGGCGGATTCGCTCGGCCCCACGCAGGGAGAGAACCCGACCGATGCCGTAGCCCATCCCCAGGTGGCCCAGCACGACGCGGGCGCTCTTTTCTGCATCGGCCCACACGACCACAGTCGCCCCACTGCCCAGGTCCAGGGCCAGAACCTGCCGCTCATTGTGCCCCGCCAGGAAGCGGGCGCTCAACTGCAACCCCACGTAGGGAAGTTGAACCGGCCCCTGGACCCAGTCTTTTAAATCCCGATAGCCGGGCTGTTGCTGCAAGACCTGCTCCTCATAGAGTCGTTCCAGTTCCCGGCGCGCCGGGAGCAGGTTGGTCTGGCGCAGGGCTGGGGTGAGGTTGTCCACGATATGGAGGTCCACATGGTCAACCAGTTCCTCCTTGACGACCTCCTGCGCCTGGGCGTTGCCCGCATAGAGAACCGTCACCGGGAGGCGGGCGACCTGCTGCTCGATTCGGGCCGGCCGGGGCGGCAGGGCCTCCATCAGGGAACGGGCCAGTTTGCGCAGTGGGGCCACCTTGCCCCGGTCCACCCCACCGACCAGCAGCACAACACCCGGCCCGAGTCGCTCCAGTACCTTCCACCAGCGCTCGCCGGGGGCCTCGGCATACTCTTCCTTGAGAGGGTTGTCCCGCAGGACCTCCTCCATCGTCACGATGCGAAAAGGCACGGCATAGGTTCCCTCGGCGGCCTGAACGGCGTTGCGGGCAGTGATATCTGCGGTCACGGCCAGAATCAGCACCGGCAGCGCGCCGGCCGCACTGCAGGTGGCCACAAAGGCATCCACCCCCTGCCCATCCCGGCCCTGGGGAATGCGCAGGTGGTCATTTTCCAGCAATTGCCGACCTGTGCTTCGCTCCAGTTCGGCAATACCCTCCCGAACGGCCAGGGTGACATTGGAAAAGGGCGGTTCGGCCGTTGTGGGCATCTCCCGTTGGGCGATCAGGCGGTACTGGTCCTCTTCCACCACATCCACCAGGCTCACCCGAGTGTACTGGATGCCGCAATCGGCGATCAGGACTGCTCGAATGTCATCGGAGCGCATCCACCGTTCTCCTGAGCGTTCTGTCTTTTGGCATCGGCGACAGGGCCGGCCAAACTAGGGCAAGACCATCTCCAACCACCGGCCAAGGAACCCGATTCGTTCCACCAACACACTGAGCAGCGAGATCGCCCGCGCTCCCAGCAGGGCCCCCAGAGCAACCAGGAGGCACCAACGGCCAAAGCGGGCAATCCCTCGCAACGCACGCCCGCCGGGCCGGTCCCGTCGAACGGTGAAGAAAAAGTAGGTCAGCCCGGCCAGGACGACAACGACCGCGATCAGGTTGTCGAGCAGGTTGACGCCGCGCAGGGGGAGCATTGTGGCATAGACCTGCGGGATCAGGGTTCCGATCAGCGATCCCCCGATCGCCAGGGCGGAGCCCACCCCCAGGACGATCGCCATCGGCAGGTTGGCGACCCAGCGAATCGGGCGGGCCATCCAGCACCAGAGCACCAGGCCCCAGAGGATGCCCAATCCTGTCATCACCCGGCTCACCGGATGGAGGTCGCCGGCCGGGGTCAGGACGTTGCGGAGGCTGGCCAAGATAAAGCGGTCCAGCGTGACCAGCGTGGCATATCCCAAGGCCGTGCCGATCAGGAGGTGCTCGGCCACCCGAAAGAGGGGGTTGTCGGCGATCAGGAAACTATAGACCATCAAGGTCAGGACTGCCGCCACCCAGAGGCCAATGATCTGCTCCATCGTTGTTCCTTTTCTACCTCCGGCCCTGGCGCGGGCGAAGTAACCAGCGGCCCAGTTGGGCCAGGTTCCCGGCTAGAATCAACCCGACGAGACCGAACTGCCCTATCGCCAGCAGGTTCAGACGTTCTTCCGGAACCAGATCGGTGTCCAGACGGATTCCCTCATTGCGCTCCAACCAGACCTCATACTCGGCGGCGGCGTTCAATCCTCGCAAGACCCCGTCCGGGGCGACCCTTCGTGCCTGTAGATAGGGCTGTACCAGCGGTTCCAGTTCGGCCGGGATGACCAGAACACAGGGCAGGTCGGGATAGCGGCTCCGCACCTGTTCCATCCAGGCGATGGCATCGTCCTCCTCGCCGGCCATAATCACCAGCAGGGAGAGGTCGTTGAGGGATTGGACGCGTTGCAGCAGCCCATAGTGGACACTGGGCCGGCCGAAAAAGTCCTCCGGGAAGGTCTGAACCAACGGTTGCGTGCCCAACAGGCGGAGCGCACTCTCGCCTCCCAGGCGGACGCTCAGGTTGGCATAGTCCCGGCCGGCCTGAATATCCTCATAGTGCCGCGCCGATTCGTCCAGCATCTCCTGAGCTAGATGTCCTCCCTGGAAGGTCGTGCTGACAGCGATAATCTGGGCCCGACGTTTCATCAGGTGACGGGTCAGAGCCAGGGCGATCGGTCGAAGTTCGGCGGCCCGGTGGACGTCCCAGTCAAACGCCATCAGGACGAGGGGGAGGTCAGCGCCTTCGCCGACCGAGACCGCCTCGTCAATCGTCTCGAACGCCTGCATATGGGGCAAAACCCCCTGCAGAGAGGGCGGGGGGAGGGGAATCCCCCAGGCAATGAGCAGGACAAGGAGCAACGCCAGCATAGGCCAGCGACGGCCCAGCCAGGAGAGCACCTGGTGAGCGCGAGAAGGAACCGGTTGTGGAGCCGGGCGAACCTCTGGTTCGGCGGCAGCGACCAATGCGGCAAACCGTTCGGCGGCCGCCTGCCGCTCGGGAGGGGGCTCGGCAAGCGGAGGGCGGGGCATCTGCTCCACGGCGATGACCGGGACGCCCTCCTCCAGAACCTCCGCCTCAATGCCCTCCTCGGCCATCAGACGGTCCAACCAGGAGAGGTCCTCTGCGGGGGTAACAACCGCCTCGGCCTCGGCCGGTTTCTCCTCGGGCCGCAGCCACTCGGGCAGTTCGACGCCCTCCAGGAAAGGTGTCTCGACCGTTTCTTCAGGAGCGGCTTCTGCCGGTACCGTCTCGCCCAGGAACTGTTCCCAGAGGGTCTCTTCGGGTGGGGCCGCAGCCACCTCCTCCCCGACCGGCCAGGCGGGGAGGTCCTCGGCGGGGGCCTCCTCCGCCACCGCCTCCTCGGCGAGCCAGGCGGGGAGTTCCTCGGCGGGGGCCTCCTCCGCCACCGCCTCCTCGACGAGCCAGGCGGGGAGTTCCTCGGCGGGGGCCTCCTCCGCCACCGCCTCCTCGGCGAGCCAGGCGGGGAGTTCCTCGGCGGGGGCCTCCTCCGCCACCGCCTCCCCAGACAACCATCCGGGCAGGACCTCCCCAATATCCTGCATCCACTCCGGTACCTCAACCGACTCGATCGGCCCTGCTTCGGCAGGTTCTTCACCCAGCGGTAGTGCCTCTGCCACAGTGGGGGCCTCGGCCGGCGGGGCAGCCTCCTCCGCGGCGGCGAGCCAGGGGGGCAACCCCTCCGCTGCCGGTGGGGCCACCTCGGCCGGCGGGGCGGCCTCTTCCTCGGCGGCGAGCCAGAAGGGCAGACCTTCCTCGGCCGGCGGGGCGGCCTCTTCCTCGGCGGCG
>FWPU01010855.1_pt1 | contig 13185 bp, 10 predicted proteins | sample 2228361 | NCBI WGS metagenome assembly FWPU01 (sample SAMEA103939777, study PRJEB20133) | metagenome | reverse complement strand
CACTCTCTTCGCTCGAAGCCCACTGGAGGGTGCTTGCGGTTTCGTTGCGATTGCGCAGGAGGCGATTCCAGAGTGCAGAGATTGCCTGCTCGGCAGGGAGGGCGTCCTTCCAGTGAAGGAGCGCAATCAGCACATCCACGCGCGTGGGCAGGTCGTTCGCATTCAGAAGTGGGTTCCATAGGCGAGTCAGTTCAGGGGTCACTTTGTCGGGCGTATCACCTAACTCGGCGAGCGTGCGCAAACCATAGGCTGTCTCGCGGAGCAAGTATCGAAATTCGTATGGATTTATGCGCTCGTCAGGCACCTCGTGAAGCCGATTGAGCCGATTGCGAGTTGCCTTGCGCAGGATATCGAGACCGCCTTCATACATTCGGTCGGGTACCTCGAAGCCTGCGAGCCGTGCATGGTGGAGTCCCGTCATCACATAGGCGGTGAGCCAGAGCGACCAGTCGCCATCGCCCATCCATGTCCAGCCGTCCTCATCGTGCCTAAGCTCACTCAGGCGTTGAATGCCCATCCGCACCGATTGGGCGATTCGTTCACGCTTTTCATCGGGCACAGCAATCCCAAGCGATTCTTGAGCGCGGAGCCACATCAGCGGGGGCAGGAACTTGCTCGTGGTCTGCTCAGCGCACAGGTGGTCATAGTCCAGCAGATAGTCTACAGGCTCCTCAAGCAGGCTAAGTAAGTTTGGGTAGGTGCGCAGTTCGAGTCGGCTGTGCTCGATCCGAGCATCCTGCGCGACGGTGAAGGGAAGCGTTTGCTCGCCCTGCACAAGGCGCGCGATTGTGGTCGATTCGAAAACGGCGGACGGTTTCACCTCCAGCGTGCGTTGCTCGGAGTCGGTCAGGTTTGTGCCTTCGGCGCGGGCGAACACAGTGAAGGTCAGTGTGCCGACCGTTTTCGCCTCATAGTTCCAACGCACAATCTGCGAACCGCGCGCGGGCACATTCACCTGTGCGGGCAACCGTCCCTCTGGCGTGCGCAGTTCCACCTGAACCGCGCGGGGTTGGTCGGTCTCGTTGCTCACAATCGCGCTCAACTCAGCTTTATCGCCCTCCACCAGCCACATCGGCAGGCGCAGGCGCACCATCAAGTCTTTAGATGTCTTGATGGAAGCGCGCGCATAGCCGACTTGAGTGCGAGCGGTGTGCCCATTCACAGTCAAACGCCATTCGGTCAGGCTATCGGGCAGGCGGAACTGCACACGCGCAACGCCCTGCTCATCGGTGATGATGTTGGGGAGCCATACGGCAGTATCGGGAAAGTTGCGTCGGGGCGTTTCGGTACTGCCTTTGTCTCCTTGCAGAGCCAACCACGGCGCTGAGAACTCGGTGCGCACACGGTTCGGGCGACGGCTGTAGAACGCTTGGCTCAGTCGGTTGGGGTTATCCTCGCGAATCGCATAGATACTCTCATCCACCACCGCCAGCGAGAGTTCAGCACGGGTGGGCTTGCCCTCACCATCGGTGGTGCGCAACTCCACCTGAACCGTCTCACGGGGCTGATAGCGCGCTTTATCGGTGCGAACGGCAATCTGAAGTGCCCCCTGTGTCCAACCCACACGCAAGGGAACCGTGCGCTGATACATCCGCTTGTTATGCACCATACAGACGCTCATGACGGCGGAGGGGGTCTGCTCAGCGGTGAGCGGGAGCGATACGCGGGTCACCGCGCCCTGACTGCGCACCACCTTCGAGCGGTAGAGTTTATCGCCTTCCAGAGTCACATAGAACACGGCATCGCGCTGACTGCTTCGGATGGCGATTTCGGCGTTCTCACCAGGCGCATAAGTACGCTTCGAGGGGCGCACTTCCAACACACCGCGCGCTGAAGCATATTGGTCAGACCACCAGTTGGAGGTCGTCACCCAGACGGTAGTCTCCTCACGCAGAGCGCGGTTATTGGGGTCGGTCGCTTCAATCTGGAGTACCCAATCGCCAGGCTGTTCGGGTGTGAACTGGAGGGTGGCATATCCCTCGGCGTCGGTGCGTACTGTGCTTGAAGCGCGCTGTTGGAAACGCTGAGTTTGCCCTTGCCAAAGTGGTTGCCCGACTGTCCAGCGCAGGTTGGTCTGCACGGGCTTGCCTGTGCCGATTTCGGTGACGCGCACGGTGTAGGTGTAGGGGCGTCCCACCTCACCGAACCACTGCCCCTCCTCAAACGCTATTCTCCATGCGCCGGGCGCAATCTGGAACTGGGTTTCGCCCTTTGCCGACTCGCGCCCCTCGCTGAGGGCGTCTACTTTCACCACAAAAACGATGGGGGCAGTTGTGCCAGTGGGAACTTCGTCTAACAGGCGTCGAGCGGGAATACGAAGCCTCAGCCGACCTTGCGCATCGGTGCGAGCGTCTTGATAATAGACAAGTGTTCCATAATCGTCTGCGCTAAAGCCGTCCTCGAAATCGGAGTACCAGTCTTCCTCATCTTCCGCCGTCCAAAAACGATCGCCGTACCAAGTGGGCTGGCGTAGGATGCGCACGCTTAGTTCGGTGTTCGAGACGGGCATCCCGAAGTAGTATTCGGTGCGTATCTCTAAGTCAATCGTCTGGTTGGGCATATAGAGTTCGCTACTGGGGCGTGCTTCCACGCGCATCGTGGGCTTTCGGTAGGCAGAGACTGGTGCATAATGCTCGCCAATGTACCTATTCTCGTGATAGGCAGAAATCGTGTAGAAGCCCGTCGGCGCATCGGGGTCTACCGTGAACTCGCCACTCAGCGATGAGAACGCGTTCAGGGTGTACTCGCGCTCGAAAACGGTTTCATAGTCTGGGTCTCGGACTTCAATACGAATCGAAGTACCTACAGGAAGTAGGGAGTAGCCTTCTGGAGATTTTTTGCGGAAGATGCCTTTGAAATGGATGGTCTGACCGGGTCGATAAATCGGGCGTTCGGTATAGAGTACGCCCTCTGGCTCTTCAGAGGAGACCTCCCAACCCGAAGAGCTTTCCACCCACCCCACGATTCTGCCTGTGCGTGGGTTTTGGGCAACCAGATAACCCTCCGCAGTTTCGAAGCGTGCCACGCCGTTCGAGTTGCTCCGCGCCTGCCCAATCAGGAGCGAGTTTTCGTTCGGATTGCGCCCCCTTTTAACAAGTGAGAGGGGCACATCCGCTACAGGCTGACCTGTCCGCAGATCGACACACCAGACCTCGTTGGCATCGGGTGCAGACTTCATCACCAGCCCGACCGACGAGACCATCAACAGCATCGGGCGTACAAACGATGCGGAGCGCACTTCGGCAAGATAGGTTCCCTCTTCCAATCGGGGGAGGTCGATATACTGGATGAATACGCCTTCTGGGTCACGCCCCCGCACAGCGTAGGTGCGCTCGAGGGAAAACTTTAGATGAGGTTTCAGAGAGTTCCGAACCCGTTCCCATTCAGATGAAGTTTCCCACCAGCCGTAGCGTAGCCCCTGTGTTCGTTCAAGAACCTCAGAAACTCTGGGGTCGCTGGGGTCTATTTGAAACGAGTGCAGCCGCAGTTGAAGTTGGTCTTCCTTCAGGAAGCCTCGCAATCCCAGTTTTAGGGGTTCCTCAGGTGTATAAACCGCTTGGGGGTGAATGGCGTCTAAAAACTCATATCGGGGATGCGCCCAAAACTCTCTTGTGAGCGTTTCGCCCGCCTTTAGACTGATCTGTTGCCCCATCCAGTCATACTGACCTGCGTCCGTGCTAAGGGTATGCACTTTGGCGTTGCACTGCACGCGGTAGGTGCCTGGTGGAATGCCCCGTACTTGGAACCGCCCCTGCGCATCGGTGTAGACCTGCCAGCGAGCGGGCGATTGATACTGACGCTCCAACCAGCCTTGCTTACGATTGGTAGGCTCCCAAGTCTCCCAATAGCGTTCGTCGGTGATTTCAATCAATATGTTCGGGAGCGGTTTCAGCGTGTGCTTGGAGTAGAGCACGCCCATCAGGGTCGCATTCGGCAACTCGACCTTGCTCAGCTCCGCCAAACCGTAGAGCTGGAACGCTATCAACAGCCCTACTGCAAATATCACACCCCAAATCCGTTGGGTTTTCATCGCGATCTCCTTCCTCTGTTTCGCCGATTGTTAGACGAGTCCTGTAAAATACAGTTACAAGGGATGAGTATGCGAAAAGAGCACGGGCAGAGCGCCCGTGCTCCGACCCACGCTCTCAGGGATGCGGAAATGGTTTAGCTATTTAGCGCTTCATATTCACCACATCGGCAAGCAGTTCGTCCACCACGCTCACGATGCGCGTGTTCGCTTGGAACCCACGCTGGGTGACAATCATATCGGCGAACTCGCCTCCAAGGTCCACATTCGACTGCTCCAAGTAGCCCGAGTTGATGTCGCCAAGACCGCCTGTGGTGGGCGCACCGATTTGGGGAAGCCCTGAGTTATCGGTCATGCGCCACATGTTGTTGCCGAGCCGTTCCAGCCCTGTGGGGTTGGAGAAAAGGCTCAGCGCAATCCGCCCCATCGGGCGCGAAAGACCGTTCGAGAAGACCCCCTGAACCGTGCCATCGATCCCGATAGTGAACTCCTGGAGCGTGCCCGGCGGGAAACCGTCTTGATAGACAGGCTGGACGACCGACTCCGCCGCCAGCGAAGTGACTTGGCTCAGGTCTAACTCGATAGTGAAAGGAGGTGCGCCGTTGGTGGGCGTAACCGTTATCGTTTGGGAGCTACTCCCTATCAGGCGTCCGTTCGAGTCGAAATAGAGGCGTGTGTTTGAACCTGTAGAGAAGTCGCCCACGCTGGTCGAGCCTTCAAGCGCAGACCATTCCCACGACATCACCGCTCCTGGCGGGGGCGTACCGAGCGGAGGTGTTTGGCGGTTGGTGAAGGTGAGCGTGATGTCATGTGCACCGCCGAGCGCATCGTACACGCGCACCGTTGTCGCATAGGTCTGAGCCGAGTCAGCGTTTGCGTTCAGATTCCCTGTGTACTGCACCGTTGTCGTCTGGCGCACCGCCGCCTGCGAGCCGACCGGGAACTGAAGCACCGAGTCGGCGGTGATGGCTTGGTTTGTGTCGATCAATCCCCCAGCGTCAGCGCGCCAACCCAACACTTTCCAACCTGTGCCCCGATGCACCAAAAAGCCCGACGAGTCCAAACCGAACGCACCATCGCGTGTGAAGTGGATATCACGCCCGTTGGTCAGCATAAAGTAGCCGTTGCCCTGAATCGCAAGGTCGGTCGGGCGTCCTGTCAGCTCTAACGCCCCTTGTGAGGGCAGGGTGTCGATTGCGCCCACCTTCACGCCCAGCCCCACCTGAATCGGGTTCGTGCCCCCGCGCGTGGCAGTGGGGCGTGTTGCAGCACGAAAAGTCTGCGCCATCAGGTCTTGGAAGTGGGCACGCCCACTCTTGAAACCGACAGTATTGATGTTGGCGATGTTGTTCCCAATCACATTCATCTTCACTTGGTGCGCCTTCAAACTGGCGACCCCCGATAACATGGCTTGCCACATCGTTTTACCTCCTTATCGTATGCTTCGCACCGATTCGAACGGTACGGTCTGGTTGTCAATTTGCAGGAAGACCTTGCCTCCGACGGTCTGCACGCTCGCCACCTTGCCTTCCAGACGGCTCCCGCTGGGCAGGACGGCTTCTACCTCCCGTCCAATCAGGTTCACCGCTTGGAAGGTGTTGAACACCTGCCCCATCCGCTCCATCTGCTGGGCGGTATTGAGCTGTGCCATCTGGGCGAGGAAGTCGCGGTCTTTCATCGGGTCCATCGGGTTCTGCGAGGTCAACTCCACAATCAGCAACCGCAAGAACTGATAGGTGTCCATCATCGTACGGGGCTGTGTCCCGTACTGCGAGGGACTATTCCGCTGAACGGCAGATAGGTTCATCGTTACCTCCATCGGTATGGATTGTCATGCCCAGACACTCCATTGCCCGTTCGGGTTGTAAGCAACCCGTTGGAGGCTCTCCATAGCCATACGGGGGCGCGAAATCGGTTGGTTTGGCACGGTGCTTACAAACGCAGAGCGTGCCTGCTGGTGCGCGAACGATTGCGAAGAGCCGTAGCCCACCTCGAACTGGGTGAGGTTCAGCCCACGCTCAGCAAGTTGGTCGCGCAGGTGTTGAGCGTGCTGGTTCAGCGCGTGGCGTGTGGTCTCTTGGTCCGCCATCAGCCACGCCTGCACCGAGTTGCCCTGTACTTCGATTCGAATCTCGACGGTTCCCAGCTCAGGCGGGTCTAACCGAAACTGAATGCGCGACCGCTCTTGCTGTGCCACAAGACGCTCTAAGTGGTCGGCGACCTGTTCCACGACGGCAATGCTATCCAGCTGGCTCCCTCCAACAGGGTTGGAGACCTCTATCCTCTCGGCACTCACTGTGTGGTTCCAAAGCGGATGCCCTGCGAGTTCAGCGCGGGGCTGGGGTTCGCTGGGGCTTGCCAGGTCAGGCTCGTGGTCCTCTACTTGGGGAGCCATCTCAATCGGTGCAGATCGCTGAGCGGTTCCCAATAACTGCTCTACATCGGAGGGGAGGGAGGGTGTCAGGGGCACCTCCTGGCGGGCGGGCGATGCAGGATTAGGTATCTCTGACACCCCTGTCGCAGACTCCTGAGGGTTCAGGTGAACGGTTTTGCTCTGGTCAGTGAGCCATTCCATTCCCTCAGGAAGAGGAACACCTTCCAATCTTGACTCCATAAGAAAACCTGTCTTTGCGTCGGGTGTGCTTACCTCATTCGTCTCTCCATCTCTCGCATTAAGTGTCAGGGGCAAGTCAATGTGCTCCGCTTGAACTTGAAGAACCGTTTCCATGCGAAGGTTTTGAGCATCGGCTTCCAGCGAGATGCGCGTTGGACTTACCTGTTGGACGAGGTTGTCAGGAATCTGGGCTGGGATAGGCACAGGCACTGGCAGGCTTGCAAGTGGGAAGAGAGGATTCGTATCAGGATGCTCCTCAACCGAGCCATTTTTAGAGTCTTTAGCGGGCGGGGTTAGACTCTCTATGAGCGGTTCTAAATACTGCGCAAACCGCTCGTCGGTCTCACCACCTGCCGAAGAAGCCTCCAAGCCAAGCACTGCACAGTCCGAGCAACAGCCGATTGCCGATGTCATCACCCCGTATTATTGGCAGGTCGGGCAAAACTTTAGAGGCTTTGTCCCGCACCTGTTGGGAAAATGCCCCTAAAGCGTTTGGCACAAAAGTTGCTACAACCTTATGCAAAAGCATCTGCGGGGTATGGGAATGCTATCATCGTATGAGTTTATCGGGTTCCCCGATTCTACGGGGACAGGCTCTGCAGATTTAGAGCCAGAGTTGGAGCAGAGTTTGAGTGGGACAGCCATCGATGCGATGTTCGGCAACATTTTGCGCCGTCCCCTCCTAACCCAAGAAGAAGAGCAGGAGCTTCTTGAGCGTGCCAAAGCGGGCGACGAGGAAGCTCAGGCACGCCTGGTCGAATCGAACTTGCGCCTCGTGATTAGTGTGGCGCGCCGTTATGTGCGTCCGGGTCTCCCGTTGGAAGACCTGGTTCAGGAGGGTGCGTTGGGTCTGCTGAAAGCGATACAGAACTTCGACCTCAATCGGGGGCTGCGCTTTAGCACCTACGCCATCCACTGGATACGCCAGTGTGTAGGGCGCGCCGCAGATGCCCAGTGCAACATGATTCGTCTGCCAAACCACGCGGTGGACACCCTGCGTAAAATCGAGCGCACACGCAACGAACTGCGCAACGAGCTTGGCAAAGAGCCTACCTCGGAAGAGATTGCCCAGAAGCTGGGTATCCCCGTGAGCAAGGTCAATCGCTTGGCACGGTTCGCTATGGGCAACCTCTCCCTAGAATACAAGCCGAGCGAGGAACACTCAGCACCCCTCAGTGCACTCCTCTGCAGTCCTGAGGAGATGGACCCTGAGTCGGTTGCGATTGAGCGGGTCTGGGTCTCGGAAATCTTTGACTTGATGGAGAAAACACTGACCCCACGCGAACGGTGGGCAATCTACCACCTGCTGGGTCTGGATGTGAGCGACATCCCGCCCGATTCGCCGACGAAACTATCGCGTGAGCGGATGCGCCAGTTAGAGAAGCAAGCGCTCACGAAACTGCGTGCGGTCGTCCGCGAGCACTATGCGGACAAGTGACCTCCCTAATTCGCACTGACAATCACGGCTGGGAAGCCAAGGCTTTCCAGCCTCTGTTTTAACTGCTCGGCTTTGGAGCGGTCGCGCGTCACGAGCGACTGAACACGGTAGAGCGTACGCCCATCGCGCTGGAAGGGCACAATCGTTGCCTCAAATCCACTGGCACGCACTGCCTGCGCCACATTGTTGGCGTTCTCTCGGCTCTCGTAGACCCCTATTTGGACACGAAAAAGCCCCCCAGAGGCGTTATCGGAAGGCGGTTGGGGGGCAGGGTCGGGATTCGTAGTTGGCTCAGGCGCAGGTGCAGGGGGTGAAGGCTCAGGCGCAGGTGCAGGAGTGGGGGGTGACGGCTCTGGCACAGTGCTTGGAGAACGGTCGGGAGAGTCGGTCGGTTCTTGGGGTTCGGCAACAGGCTCCGACTCGTCGGGGATGAAGTAGTCTTCATCTGAGGGAGCAAATGTCTCCTCCTGCTTCAGCTCCTGTTGCTTGGGTTTGCGCTCCGCTTTGCGGCGCTGGTACTCTTCGTAGTTGAACGGTGCGACCTCACGCGAGCCGATGATGACGCCCGTACCCGAAACAATATCGCGGGGCAATCGTTCGTAAACCTCTACCTTCGGCAAAGGTGTCTTTTCGGGATTTCCTGCGCTAACCTCTGTTGGCTCAGTGAGCTCTGCATCGTTCGACTTAGAATCGCTGATGACGAAGCGAATGCGTCCCTCTTCCGAGACCTGAATGCGGGGACCCAGCACATAGTAGCCTAACGCCATAAACGCTAAGAAGATTCCAATCCCCAGTCCGAAGGTCTTCAGGAACCGTTTGATGGTGAATCCCTCGTCGACCTCAGCCGTGCGGAAATCTAACGGCATCACACACCTCCATCGCTTAAAGTATACCCATGCGGGTTCAGCGCGCACGGTAGCGCAGACGCGCCCACACAATACGCAACCACCCTGTTAGACGAATCAAGCCGATTATCAGCCCAAACAAGGGGCGCGCCACTTGTGATGAGTAGTGCTTGCGATAGTAGGCTTCTAAGCCCCGATGCGATTCACGAATCGCTTTTAGGCGCACTTGGCGGGTGCTCGCGCCCCCGTGATGGACAATCTCCACGCTCGGCACAAAACGAATCGACCAGCCCGCCTGCTTGATCCGATAACACCAGTCCACATCGTTGAAAAAGAGGGGGAACTGCTCGTCCATCAGCCCCACCTGCTTGATAACCTCTTGGCGCACCATCAGGAAAGTGCCCATCGGCTGGTCGGCTTCGATCGCTTCGTCATAATCGAACCAGCTCATTCGGTATGCGCCAAAGCGTCGGCTGTTGGGGAACAGTTTCGCCAATCCCGACACCTCGTAGAACAGATTGGCAGGAGTGGGGAACCCGCGCAGAGAGGGCTGAACGCGCCCATCGGGGAAGAGTTGCTTTGCGCCAATCGCTCCCACTTCAGGGTGACTGCGCATAGAGTGGAGGGCGTTCCGAAGCGTGTCGGGTTTGATCTCGGTATCGGGATTGAGCAGGAGGACGAACTCGCCCTGAGCCTGCTCCATCGCCTGATTGTTGCCCCCAGCATAGCCCCGATTCTCGGCGTTCGCTATCAGGATGACTTGGGGGAACTCCCTGCGTACCATCTCGGCACTGCCATCGGTGGAGCCATTGTCCACCACAATCACCTCGAACGGCTCATCGGGTGGATAGGCGTAGATCGAACAGAGGCAAGCTCTGAGCAGGTCGCGCGTGTTCCAGTTGACGATACAGATGCTCAGGCTCATAGAGGTCTCATTCGGATGGGGTGTGCTCCCCGCTCCACGAGGGCGAGATTGGCAGACAGGGGGTTCGATTCGTTCACCACCGCGCAGACCTGCCGTCCCCCATCCAACAGTTCGCTGGCTAACCGCTCGATGTAGCCTCCCTGACGCGCTTCGACCACAATCACCGCGTCTGCAAGGTAGGCGACCATCTGGTCGCGGTAGCGGTTGTGATGACCGATTTCGTGGTCGTGAGGTCGAAACGGGCTGAGGGCTAAACTGCGGTCGGGGTCGAACTGAGCGCGCCAGATTCGTGCGCTGGCAAGCGGTTCTTTGCGCAGGTCGTCCCCGAAAGCGTTCAACAGCCCCCGACTAAGGCACAGCCCATACCCCCCACCTGAGCGTACGGCACACAGCGTGAGCCGATTGTAGGCTTTGGTGCCGATGCTGGTGAGCGGAACCCAACCATCGGCGAGGAACACATTCGTCACCTGCTCTAAAAGGTGCTGTCCTTCCTCCGAGAGGTTGCGCGAGCCTAACACCGTGAAGGTGTTCTGGCTCAGGAGCGCGTAGTTGCCGTAGAGGAACAGGATTGCGGGTGGGTCGGGCATCTGTTCCAGCGCTGGGGGGAACGCCGAGTCTTGGAAGCTGAGCCAGCGCACGCCACATCGGGTGAGGAACGCCTCCATCGTCGCAATCTTCTGGCAAAGCGTGTCCCACTCAGAGCGCAGAGCGTTCAGCGCATGGGAGGGGAAACCGTACTCCTGTTTCAGGGTCTCGTCGGGGAGGTTGATTATCTCGTGGGGCGATTCGCGACGCACGCGCTGGCGTTCCAGAATGTGGCGCAGGCGACTGCGTCCCACACTCGGCAACAGGCTCAACAGCAGGAGCCACTGGCGCTCGGTCATCCCTAAGTAGGATACCTGACTCCCCACTCCCTGAAAAAACAGCAAACGCCCCGGATTACCGGGGCGTAGCCGTGTTTTCTCGGTTGCGGTCTCCCCTGAAGAATCAGGGACGCATCGGTCAGATCTTACTTGCGGCGTCGGCGCAGAGCCAACAGACCCGCCAGACCCGTGCCCAGAGCAATCATGCTCGCAGGCTCAGGAACAACCGTGATGGTACCGTTAAGGACGTTCAACGCTGCTTGATAGGGCTGACCAGTAGGCGTGTTTCCAAGAATGTTTGTCTTCACGGTTGGGTCAGTGTTAGCAGGTGCGCCGCTGAACACTCGGTCGAATGCTACGGAGTATGTACCCACTTGCTTGGGAACCACGACAACAAACGAGTAGAGGGCGTTGCTAGAAGTTGATGTCAGAGGGGAGGTATAGATTGATTTACCCACTGCCGCAGGCTGACCAGCCAAAGTACCTCCAGGAGCACCAGCCTCCCACGCTCGGGCGGAGTTATTAATCAACCCGGAATTGGCTGCACAATCGGTACTGCTAAAACCACGAGGATGAGAATTGACGTTCTTGCGCGGGTCAGAATCGTTTCCTGCTTCATCGGTTGTGAAGCCCTCATAGATCGTTAGACCAGTACCAGCAAGGTTGACATAGGAGTTGATAATGCTGACTCCGCGCCAAATTGCCGAATCGTGTCCCTGCAGGCGAAAACGCGTAGTGACCTGCACGTAGAAGAAATCACTTGTACCGAAGTCAGCGAGATCGATGGTAAGATCCTGAGGAGCAGCGGCGGCGAGCGCTGTTAGCATGGACGTATCTGTCTCCGAATATTCATTCCCGATTGCCCCTAGGTGGATAGACAGAAAACCAGTTGGCTGAGCTAGTGAAGCTCCCGTTAATACAACGGTTGCAGTTAAAGCCAGTAAAGCTTTGTTCAGTCGCATCACACATCCTCCTTTCTGAGGTGAGGGTCGTTCTGGTTCGGGGCGAACCGAAGCCAGAAGCCCCTGCAGTGACAACACTGCATCAAGATTACCCTTCAATTTTCTATTTCGTCATCGTGGGCGGGGAGTCGCACTCACCGCAACCGCTTATATTATAGCACAGATTTTGCCAAATGTCAAGGGGGAAGGGGGGAATTTGGGGGAATTTGGGGGGAAATTGGGGAAAATTCGGCAGTGGGCAATCGGCAGTGGGCACTTGTAGCACGGGCGTCTCGCCCGTGTCGCCTTCCTGAGCCACCCTTTTGTCACCCTGAGCGAAGCGAAGGGTCTTATCATACGGCAATCGGCAGTCTCACACTTTTCGCGTACCGCAGGGTATCCTATTGATATGAGCCGTGTCTCAGACGAGATTCTCAGGGTTGTGGAACAGCTGCCCCTCCCACTTCAGCAGAGGGTGTTGGACTATTCACGACGCTTGCTGAGTACCCTTGAGCAGATGCCAGAGAAACCTGCTCCTATCAGCCTGAGGGAATTTGCGGAACAGTTCACTCCTGAAGAGGCGGAAGCCTTCTACAAAGCGATTGAGGAAGCCTTCGAGCAGTCTCCTTCTGACTAATGGTGAAGTACCTCATCGACACAAGTGTCGTTGTAGATGTTCTGCGCGGGCGTTTCTCGCTTGAGTCTGCTCTCGGACATGAACCACTCCTTGTGTTCTGCACACCCGTAATCACTGAACTGCTCTACGGCGCCCTTTCCTCACGCCGTCCTGAACACCACAAAGAACAAGTTTTACGCTTGCTCTCTAAGCACGAAATGGTTTTTTCGAATTTTGAAGTGGCTGATCATTTTGCGCAACTCAAGTTTCGCCTCACGAAAGAGGGGAGTCGAATCCCCGATAATGATATCTGGATAGTAGCGTTCTCAATAACATATCGTATACCAATACTGACGCGTGATTACCACTTCAAGGTTGCTCAGAATATCGATGGAGTCGAGATACTATTTTTAGAAAATGAAAACCAATAGAGGACTAACACCTTAGTGTCATTTCTCTTGAAAAGGGAGTAGGGAGTGAGGAATAGGGCGTATTAGCCCTCACCCACCCCAGCCCTCCCTCTCCCACCACTTACTACACGACAGTTTTTCGTGCTTGTGCCTAAGGTTGGCTTCTGTTTAGAAGGGCAGACACGGGTTAGAAGGGCAGACACGGGGGTCTGCCCCTACAGGTAAGGCGGTTGTGTAGGGGCGCACCCCCGTGTGCGCCCCTTTTCGTGTCTCTCTCAAAAAAGTGTCGTGCAGTAAGCCCGAAGCGTCGGGAGGGGGGCTGGGCTGACAGGGGTACACGGTTTCGGTTCAACTTCAAACGCCCCTGCGCATTTTTCAGAGCGAAAACCGTCATCCCTCAGCCCAATAAGCCCTCACCCTCCCCAGCCCTCCCTCGCCCACAAGGCGAGGGAGGGAGCAGGGCGTGGCAGGGAGCCAGCCTCCCCTCTCCCCGTGGGAGAGGGGCT
>FWPU01010854.1_pt1 | contig 13185 bp, 13 predicted proteins | sample 2228361 | NCBI WGS metagenome assembly FWPU01 (sample SAMEA103939777, study PRJEB20133) | metagenome | reverse complement strand
CGAGCCGCTCCCGGAACGCGCTCACGGTCATGCCGGTCGCGCCCAGCTCCCGGGCGACCTCGGTGGCGCGCGCGACGAAGCCCGGGGTGAAGACCAGCTCGGGCGAGACCCGGACCAGGAGGCCGGCCCGGACGGCCGCGTCGATCACCTCCCGGGGGGTGCCGCCGGCCACGAGCTCGGGGACCGTCGGCGGGCCGGGCTCGCCCCGGGCCACGGCCTCCACGACCCGTTCGACCTCCTCCTCGCGGCCCGCGAGCGTGACCCGGTGCGAGGCCAGTCGGATCGTGGGGCCGGCGCGCGCCACGACCCCCCGCGCCTCGAGGTCCCCCAGGAGGGCGTCGACGAGGTCCGGGTCGCGCGGCGCGCCCCGGGAGCGGAGCGCGGCGAGGACGGCCCCCCGCGCGAGCGCGACCTCCGCGCCCTCGAGGAGCGGGTGCTCGCGGTGGAAGGCCGCGAGCGCCTCCTCGAGCGCCTCCCGCGCCGCGGCGTGGAGGGACGGGTGGACCCACCAGCCCCCCACCCGCTCCGCGCCGGGGGCCTCCCCCCCTCCGGCCAGCACGAGGAGGTCGGCCGCCCGGACGGCCCCCCGCTCCTCGACGACGATCGCGGGCAGCTCCTCCCGCGTGGCGCCCAGCCGCCGGAGCAGCCTCGCCGCCGGGTCGGCCCCGGGCCGCTCGGGGGGGTCGACGTCGAGGACCACGCCGCCCGCCACGGTCTCCCGGCGACCGGCCTCCCGGAGCACGAACCGGTCGTGGACGTCGAGCACGGCCGGGGCCGCCAGGTGGATCCTGACGAAGGCCTCCTCCCCCGCCCGGAGCTCCTGGACGCCGTGGAACCGGATGCGGGCGTCGCGCTCGGCGGAGCCCGCGTAGAACTTGTAGGCGCCGCGGGCCGTGAGGGGGTGCGCGAGCCCGCGGACCGGCCGCAGGCGGGCCTCGAGCACGCGGGTCCCGCGCCAGGCCCCGGGCGGGCCGACCACGTCGCCCCGCTCGAGCCGGGCGCGGTCCACCCCCACGAGGTTGGCGGCGACCCGGGACACGGGCCGCGCCACCTCGATCGACCGCTTGTGGGTCTGGAGGGCGCGGATCCTGGCCCGGACGCCCACCGGCCAGACCTCCACCTCCTGGCCCACGGAGAGCAGGCCCCCGGTGAGGGTCCCGGTGACCACGGTCCCCGCCCCGCGGATCGAGAAGACGCGGTCGACGAAGAGCCGCGCCCGGCCCTCCCGCTCGGGCAAGGGGGCCCGCGAGAGGAGCCCGTCGAGCTCGTCGCGCAGCCGGTCCAGGCCCTCGCCGGTGGCCGAGGAGCACGGGACGATCGGGGCGTCCGCCAGGGCGGTGCCGGCGAGCCGCTCCCGGACCGCCAGGGCCTGGAGCTCGCGGGCCTCGGGGTCGACCAGGTCGACCTTGGTGAGCGCGACGACGCCCCCGGCCGCGCCGAGGACGTCGACGATCTGGAGGTGCTCCTCGGACTGCGGCTTCCACCCCTCGTCCGCGGCGACCACGAACAGCACGAGGCGGACCGGGCCGACCCCCGCGAGCATGTTCCGGACGAACCGCTCGTGCCCGGGGACGTCCACGAACCCGATCTCCCGGCCCGAGGGGAGGGTGCACCAGGCGAACCCGAGGTCGATCGTGAGGCCCCGACGCTTCTCCTCCTCCCACCGGTCGGGGTCGATCCCGGTGAGCCGGAGGATCAGCGAGGACTTCCCGTGGTCGACGTGCCCGGCGGTGGCGACGACGTGGAGGGCGGGCTCGGCCACGGCTCAGCCCTCGACGTCCTCCGCCTCGAGCGCGTAGAGGGCGGCCCGGGCCAGGTGCGGGACCTCCTCGTCCCTCACGGTGCGGACGTCGAGGAGGACGTGGTCGTCCTCGACCCGGCAGAGGACCGGTGGGCTCCCGGTCCGCAGGCGGGCGGCGAAGGCCGCGGGGTCGGGGACCCGCAGGCGCACCGCGGCCGAGGGGAGCGCGTGGCCCGGCATCGACCCACCGCCGACCGAGGCCGTGGTCTCGACGACGTGGGCGCCCTCGAGGTCGCCGTCGAGCGCCACGGCGAGCCGGTGGGCCCGTTCCCGGACGACGGCCACCGGCTCGCGGAGCATCCGCCAGACCGGGAGCTCGTCCCGCCGCCCCGCCGCGTACATCGCGAGGACGGCCTCGAGGGCGGCGACCTGCATCTTGTCCACCCGGACGGCCCGGGCGATCGGGTGGCGCCGGAGCTTGGCCACGAGGGCGGCCTTCCCCAGGACCACCCCGGCCTGGGGGCCGCCGAGGAGCTTGTCGCCGGAGAACGTCACGAGGTCGGCCACGGCGACCGCCTCGTCCGCCGCCGGCTCGTCGGGGGGCACGGCGTTCCCGCGGTGGAGGAGCCCGGAGCCCAGGTCGTGGACGAACGGGACGCCGGCCTCCGCGGCGAGGGCGGCGAGCTCGCGCGGGGAGGGGGCCTCGGTGAAGCCCACCACGCGGTAGTTGCTCGGGTGCACCTTGAGGATGCAGCCGGTCCGCTCCGAGAGGGCCGCGCGGTAGTCGGCGAGGCGGGTGCGGTTCGTCGTGCCGACCTCGACGAGCCTCGCGCCGGAGGCGGCCAGGATGTCGGGGATCCGGAACTCCCCGCCGATCTCGATCAGCTCCCCCCTGGAGACCAGGACCTCCTTCCGCCGTGCGAGGGCGGCGAGGGCGAGCAGGAGGGCCGCCGCGCAGTTGTTCACGACCAGGGCGTCCTCCGCGCCGGTGAGGGCGGTGAGGAGGAGCTCGGCCCGGCCCGTGCGCCTGCCCCGGCGGCCCGTGGTCCGGTCCAGCTCGAGGTCGGTGTAGGAGGTCGCGGCGCGGGCCGCGGCCCTGGCCGCCTCCTCCGGGAGGGGGGCCCGGCCCAGGTTCGTGTGCAGGACGACCCCGGTGGCGTTGATCACCGGCGCGAGCCCGGCCGCGGTGCGGGCGGCGAGGCCGGCCGCCATCGCCAGGATCGTGTCGTCGTCCGGCGGCTCGGCCCCCCGCGCCGCGCGCGCTCGGAGGTCCTCGAGCACGAGGACCAGCGCCCGCTTGAGGAGGGGCCGCCCGAGGGAGGCCGCGGCGCGGCGGGCCGGCTCCGAGCGCAGCAGCGCGTCGACCGACGGGATCCGCCGCCGGAGCCCTGCCTCCGCCACGATCGAACCTCCCCGGAACCTCCGACGCCTGGCGCCGCCCGGCCCCGAGCCTAGCGGCTCGGGCGGCGCCCCGACCCGCCGTGGTCGGCGGACGAGCGCATCTGGCAGGATAGGGCCCGTGGACCAGCGCGAGCGCCCCGCCTCCGAGAGCGCCGCCGTGGCCTCGATGGTGCGCGGCGGCGGGCTCGACATCGAGGTCGTGGGCCGCGGGCTGCGGACCGAGGAGATGATCCTGAACATCGGCCCGCAGCACCCCTCGACCCACGGGGTGCTCCGGGTCATCCTCGAGCTCGACGGGGAGGTCATCACCCGGGCGGAGCCCGTGATCGGCTACATGCACCGGGGGGCCGAGAAGCTCGCCGAGCACCGCGACGCCCGCCAGGTGCTGGTCCTCATGAACCGCCACGACTGGATCAGCGCGTTCAACAACGAGCTGGGCTGGGTGATCGCGGTGGAGCGGCTGGCCGGGATCGAGGTCCCGGAGCGGGCCCAGTGGATCCGGACGATGATGGCGGAGTGGAACCGGATCCTGAACCACCTGATGTTCACCGGCTCCTACCCGCTCGAGCTCGGCGCGATGACGCCGATCTTCTACGCGTTCCGCGAGCGGGAGATGATCCAGGACCTGATGGAGCAGGCCACGGGCGCCCGGATGCACCACTCCTACGCGCGGGTCGGCGGGCTCAAGGACGACCTGCCCCGGGGGTTCCTCAGGCGGAGCGCGGAGGTGCTCAGGCACGTCCGGGCCAAGCTGCGGGACTTCGAGGACCTGATCATGGGCAACGAGATCGTCTACGCGCGCACGAAGGGCGTGGGCATCCTGCCCAGGGAGATGGCCCTCGCCTACGGGTGCTCGGGCCCGGTCCTCCAGGCCTCGGGGGTGCCGATGGACCCGCGGAAGGACGAGCCGTACGAGAAGTACGCCGAGGTGGAGTTCGACGTGCCGGTGGGGCGGACCGGCGACTGCTACGACCGGCTGTGGGTCCTGGTCCAGCGGATGTGGGAGTCCTGCAAGATCATCGAGCAGTGCATGGAGAAGCTCCCGGCCGGGCCGTACATCGCGCCCAAGCTCCCGAAGAAGCTCTCGCTCGAGGGGGAGGTCTACGTGCGGACCGAGAACCCGCTCGGGCTCATGGGCTACTACCTGGTGGGCGACGGGAAGAAGACCCCCTACCGCCTGAAGATGCGCACGGCCTCGTTCTCGAACGTGTCGGTGCTCCCCGCGATGCTCCCCGGGACGCTCGTGCCGGACCTGATCGCGATCCTCGGGTCCATCTTCTTCGTCGTGGGCGACGTCGACCGGTGAGGCGGCCCGCCGGGCCGCTCACCGCTCCAGGTTGAACCAGCTCCCGCCGGGGCCGGTCCAGCTGAAGCCCTCGCCCCAGATCGCGAACGTCCTGCCGGCGCTCGTCACCGCGATCTCGCCGTAGTCGCCGTAGACCTCGAGGAACCCGTCGGCGGTCTTGTACCCGGCGCCCGAGGTCGCGTCCGAGATCCGGAGCGGGGTGGTCCAGGTCGTCCCGCCGTCCCGGGAGCGGCGGTACCAGACGTTCCACGCGTCGTGGTTCCCCCCGTTCGTCCGCATGAACCACAGGCGCACATCGCCCTCCCCGACGGCCTCCACGGCGGGGGAGGTGGCCATCTCCCCGGCGGGCGAGAGGGCGACCGGGGCGCTCCAGGTGCGGCCGCCGTCGGCCGAGGTCCGGACGAAGATCCGCTGCTTCCCGCCGGGGACCTCGGCGCCGTCGTAGACGTAGACGATCCGGCCGGCGTCGTCGGCCGAGACCGCGTCGTGCCCCGCGTAGAAGTCCGCGTAGCAGCCCTCGGCCACGCAGGGCTCGCCGAGCTCCACCGCGGCGAGCACCTGCTGCTCCCAGGTGGTGCCGCGGTCGCGGGAGACGAAGGCGTGGTGGAGGACCGGCCCCTCCGCCGAGCCCCCGGGGCCCGTGTAGGTGAAGCTCGACCCGGCGAAGATCACGGTCCCGTCGGGCAGCACGTCGGCGTCGAAGGCGAAGAAGTAGCGGTCGGAGTCGACGAGCTTGGTCTGCGTCCACGTCGCGCCGAAGTCGTGGGAGACCGCCACCCAGGGGTCCCCGCCCGTGGGGCCGTTCCACGAGACGTAGACGTCCCGCCCGTCGTCGCTCACCGCCATCGCCGGCTTGTCGTTCCAGGAGACGTTCCCCCAGGTCGGCACGGGCTCGGTCCACGTGGCCCCGTGGTCGGTGGACCGCATGAAGACGACGTTGAACCCGATCATGAAGGCCGCGTACACGTGGCCGGTGTCCGGGGCGACCTCGATGATGGGGTCGAACTGCCCGGAGCCCTTGCAGGCGCAGAGCGGCCGGCCCTCGCTCCACGTCCGCCCGCCGTCGGCCGAGACCTCGAGCGCGATCCATGGCGAGGGGCAGTTGCCGGGGCACGGCTTCGGCTCGCCGTAGCGGGTCGTGAGGACGTAGACGTAGGGGGCGTTGGGGTCGGCGGCGGCGGCCGGCTCCCAGTCGTCGGTGCGGGGGTCCACGACCTGCTCCCCGACCCAGCCGGGCGCCGGCCGCGCGGTGACCCGGAGGGGCCGCCCGAAGAGCCCGGCCGCGCGGGCCTCGGCCAGGGCCTCGAGCCGCGCCTCGGTGGCCTCGCGCTGCTCGGCCTCCTCCTCGCGCGGGACGGGGGCCCGGACCTCGCGGCCCCCGGTCCCCGGGGCCTCCTGGCGCCCGCTCCGCGAGGCCTCGTGGGCCCCGGCGGCCGCCCGCCCCGGGGCCCCCGCCCCGGGGTCTCCGGCCGGGAGGAGGCTCCCCAGCAGCAGGAGCGCGGCCGCACCGAGGGCCGCCGCGGTCGGGACGACGGACCGGCGCATCGCACCTCCGGGGCCGAGGGACGAGCCGATCGTAGCCCTCAGCGGCTCGTGGGTCGATCGGCCGTTCGTCGGCCTCCGCTCCGGCGGAGCCAGCCCGGCGCGGGGAGCCCCGGGGTCGCGAGCAGGAGCCACCGGAGCCGTCCGAGCCCCGCGGGTTCCACGAGGAGCGTGGCCCGGCTCCGCCCGCCCCAGGCCCGGACCGCCTCGAGGCCCCGGCCCCGCTCGAGCAGCTCCCGCTGACGTCGGAGCTGCTCCCGGGTCCAGTCCTCGAGCCCGAGGGCGAGCAGCGCGTCGCGCTGGCCCACGAGGCCGAGGACCTCCAGGCCCGCGGCCCGCGCGCGGTCCGAGACCGCGCGGAAGTCGACCCCGGCCGTGACGTCGCTGCCCCCGGGATCCTCAAGGACCCGCTCGACGAGGCGGTGGCCGCGGTAGCCGTGCACGGGTCCGGGGGACCGGCCCCCGGCCGAGCCGTAGTCCACGAGGAGGGCGTAGCCGCGGGCCAGGGCGGCGGCGAGCGCGTCGACGAACGCGAGGGCCCCGGTCGGGACCGCCGCCTCCTCCCCCGCGTCGAGCTCGGGCGCGAGGGCGGCGAGGTCGGGGGGGCAGGGGACCTCGACCTCGACCAGGCCGCCCGGGCCCTCGCCCACGAGCACCTCGACCACCCCCGTCGGCCGACGCCGGACGACCCGGAACGGCAGGTTGTCGAGGAGCTCGTTGGCCAGGACGACGCCGTCCCGGATGGGCGCCGCCCCGCCGATGTCGTCCACCACGGCGGCCAGGCCGAGCGCCCGGAGGGCCTCCCGGGCGCCCGGGCTCCGCTCCACGGCGGTGTAACGCACCGGAAGGTCGGTGAGCTCGTCGAGGAGGGCGCGGGCCAGCGTGCCGTCGCCGGCCCCGAGCTCGACCACCGGGAACGGGTCGGGGCGGCCCAGCGCCTCCCACGCCTCGCGGAGGGCGCGGCCGAGGAGCGTGGCGAAGACCGGGTGGACATGGGGGGAGGTCACGAAGTGGCGGCCGGGGCCCACCGGGGGCTCCGCGTAGAACCCGCCCTCCCCGTAGAGCGCCTCCTCCATGAACTCGGCGAACGTGATCGGCCCGCGGCGGGCGATGGCCTGCCGGATCCGGTCGAGCGGTGCGGCTCCCACGGAGGCAGTATCCCGCCCGGGCGGACGTGACGGGCGCGCTACCCGGCCGGGACGGAGCCCACGGTGGTCATCCCGCCCGGGCGGACGTGGCGGGGTCCCCGGATCGGCCGGACGAGGCCCGGGGGCCCGGCCCGGACCGAGGAGGCGAGCCGAACCCGCGGGGCAGCGGGTCGCTCCTCCTGCCACAATCGCTCCCGTGGCGGAGGCTGGGATCAGGAGAGCGGCCGCGGTGATCGCGGCCCGGGAAGGACGGCGGGGGCCTGAGGTGATCGTCGTCCGCAGGGCCGAGGACAGCCGGTTCCTCCCCGGCTACGTCGCGTTCCCCGGAGGCGCGATCGAGCCGCGGGACGCGGCGCTCGCGGAGCGGTGGTTCGGCTCGCGGTCGGAGGCCACCCGGGCGTGCGCCGTCCGCGAGCTTTCGGAGGAGGCGGGGCTCGCCCTCACGGCGGAGGGCCTTCGGGCGGTCGAAGGAGGGGAGCCCATGGCCGCGGTGGACGCGGCCCCCCCGCCGCCCGCGGCCCTGGCCCGCATCTCGAGGTGGATCGCCCCCCGGTCGGCCCCGGTCCGGTTCGACGCCACGTTCTTCGCGGTCCGCTGCGACGGCGGCGTCGAGCCCAGGGCGGCGAGCCCGGAGGTGGCGGCCGTGTGGTGGGCGCGGCCCGCGGAACTCCTCGAGCGGTGGGCGGCCGGCGGGATCCGTCTCCTCTGGCCCACGATGAAGCTGATCGAGGGCCTGGCCGGATGCCGGGACGTGGAAGGGATCCTCGCCGCCCGGATCCCCCAACAGGAGCCCGTCGAGCCGGAGGGGAGCGGGCTGCCGCGCTCCACGTTCCTCCCGGGGCCGTGAGCGCCCGGGTCGTGCGGGTCCTGGCCCCCAACCCCGGGCCCTACACGCTCGAGGGGACGAACACGTGGGTCGTGGGCCGGGACCCGGCCGTGGTCCTCGACCCCGGCCCCGACGACCCCGCGCACCTCGCCGAGGTCCGGCGGGAGGCCGGCCCGGTGGCCGCGATCCTCCTCACCCACGACCACCCCGACCACGCGCCCGGGGCGCCCGCCCTGGCCCGGGACACGGGCGCGCCGGTCCTCGCCTTCCGCCCCCCCGCGGGCGGCCGGCGGCTCCGGGACGGGGAGGTCGTCCGGGCGGGCGGCGCCGTCCTCCGGGCCGTGCACACGCCCGGCCACTCGCCGGACCACGTGGCGTTCGTCCTGGAGGGCGAGCGGGCGCTCTTCACGGGCGACGCGGTGCTCGGGCGGGGCACGAGCGTGATCGACCCGCCCGAGGGCGACCTCGCGGCCTACCTCCGCTCGCTCCGGCGGATGCTCGAGCTCGCCCCCCGCGTCCTGTACCCGGGCCACGGGCCCGTGGTGCTCGACGGCGTCGCGAAGCTGCGCGAGTACCTCGAGCACCGCGCGATGCGCGAGGAGCAGGTGCTGGCGGCGCTCGAGGCGGGGCGGCGCACGATCCCCGAGATCGCCTCGGAGATCTACCGCGGCTACCCGCCCGAGCTCCGCCCGCTCGCGGAGCGGTCGGTGCTGGCGCACCTGCGGAAGCTCGAACAGGAGGGCCGCGTGGCGCGTCGCGCGGGAGCCGGGGACGTCCGCTACGAGCTGGCGGACCCCCGCGCCTGCGAGCGCTGCGGGGACCCGGTCGGCGGCCGCACGCGCCTCTGCCGCCGCTGCAGCCTGGAGGTGCTGCAGGAGCGGCCGGCGCCCTGACGGACCGAGGGCGAGCGCTCACGTCCGCACCACGTACCCCCGGGGGGTCCTTTGGACCCGCCCGGCGCGTTCGAGGGCCCGGAGCGCCCGGTTGGCGGATTCCCGGGTGGTGGCGCACAGGGCCGCGAGGTCGTCCTGGGTGAGGGGGAGGTCGAGCAGGAGCCCGCCCGGGACCGCCCGCCCCAGCCGCCCCGCGAGCTCCCCGAGCCGTCGCTCCACCCTGGCGGGGACCTCGAGCCAGGAGAGCTCGGTGAGGGTCGCGGCGAGCCTGCGGAAGCGCTCGGCGAGGGCGTCGCAGAGGTCCGGGGCCGCCGGCTGCCCCTCGATCGCCTTGACGAGGACGTCGGTGAGCGCGAGGGCCCCCGAGCGGAGGGGGGCGCCGGGGGTTCCGCCGAACACGTCGCCCGGCCCGAGCAGGTCGAGGACGACGCGCCGTCCGTCGGCCGAGGCGGCCTGCTCGCGCGCGAACCCCCGGAGGAGGAGGAACCACCGTCCCGGGTCCCCCTGGCGCGCCACCCAGCGGTCGCGGCGCACGATCAGCTCGTCGCCTGGGAGGCCGCCCTCCGCCCCGCGTCCGCGGGTGCCGCCGGGCCGGAGGTCGTCCATGGGCGCCGCGCCGGGCAGGGCGCGCACGACCCGGGACGCCGTCGCGCCCCGAGCGATGAGGGGGAGGGATGGGCTGGTCGGTTCCCCGGCCACATCGCCTCCTCGGGTCCGGCCGCACCTTACCGCCCCCCACCGACATCGCTCGCGGCGGCCGGCCGGGACGGGTAGTCTTCCCCCCGTGGGGAGGCAGCTGGCGCAGGCGCTCGCGGGCGTGCCGCTGTTCTCGGGGCTCTCGAAGCGGCAGCTCCGGAGGCTCGCCGACGTCGGCCGCGAGGTCGCGGTCAAGGAGGGGTGGCGGGTGGTCGGCGAGGGAGAGCCCGGGGACGACCTGTACGTGATCCTCGAGGGGGAGGCCAGGGTGGTGACGAAGGCCGGGCGCACCCTCTCGAGGCTCGTCCCGGGGGCCTTCTTCGGCGAGATCTCGCTGCTCGACGGCGGGGCGCGGACGGCGACCGTCGTGGCCGAGACGCCCATGGCCCTGCTCCGGATCGACCGACCGGGCCTGGCCCGGATCGTGAAGGAGGACCCGGGCATCGGCCTGCGGATGCTCGAGGAGCTGGCCAGGCGGCTGCGCCGGATGGAGCGTCCGCTCGCCGGGTAAGCTGCGGGGCGTGCTGCGGATCGAGTTCCACCCCCCGGACGCGCCCGACGAGGTGGTCGGGGCGGCCACCTGGGACGGGCGCCGGGTCGAGGTGGAGGCGGACGACCCGGGCGTGCGGTCCGCGATCGCACGGATCTTCCGCCCCGTCCCGGTCGTCGTCGACGACCCCTCGCTCCGCGGGATGGGGACCGCCGGGGAGGTCGTCCTCCCGCCGGGCTCGGTGGAGTGGTTCGAGCGGGCCGCGTTCGCCCGGGCCCCAGAGGCCGGGCTCGTGGCGAGGGTCGTGCGGCCGGGGGTCGAGGGCGGGTGGGACCCCGCGGCCAACTACCGTCGGTTTCGGGAGCAGGTCCGCCGGCTCACGCTGGGGCCGGCCGCCGCCTGAGCTCCCGTCCTCGCGCCGACCCCCGGCGCGCTGCGCGCGTGCGGATCCTACCCGGTGAACGGGTGACAGCCGTCGATCGACGCTGCGGTCGGGGATGCCGGGAACGGCGCCTCCGACCACACGCGAGAGCTGAAGTCAACGCCGGTGCCGGTCGCGATCATGATCGTGACCTGCTGGGCTGCGAGCCGGGATCCGCTCTCGTCGTAGAGGCCGAGCGTGCACGTGACGGGCCCGGGGTGGGCGGTGCCCAGCCATCGAGCATCGAAGAGCACATCGACGGCGTGTGCATCGACGGGGACCGCCCTGATGTTCGAGAACTCGTAGGCGTAGGCCTCACCGGTGTCGGTGTCGAGTCGATGGTCCTGGCAGGATCCATCAGCCTCCGTCGCTTTGGACGCCACCTGGATCGGCAGGGTCAGGTGCGCCGTGCTCCGAAGGCCCACCACGATATCCGTGTACGCCCCGACGACATCCCCATCGGGTCCGAGTGCCCGCCAGGTGCATCGGTAGACCCCGGGGAACGTCGGCCCCGTCCAAGAGATGTCGAACGTCACCAGTTGCTCGCCGGGCGCGGAGGATCCCGCCGACCCCAACGTTACGTCCGTGATCGCGAGCCCCGCCCCCGGTTCGTTCGTGACGAGCGATCCGCGGTGAGCGACGCCCGCGGCGTCGGCCGCCCACGTGCCGATGGCGGAGATGAGCAGGACGGCCGCGAGTGACGCGAGGGGCCGTAGGCGGTAGGGTTTCCGCACCCGCTGTCTATCCGATCTGTGCGCGGTCCACATCGGTTCCCTCCCCCTCCTGATCCGCGTGCCGCCGGTTCACAGGAAGCGAGCGCGTCCCTCGTGGCATCACGGCGGGCACGTCGGGTTGCCCTCGTACCACGTGTCTCCGGGATCACGGCTCACTTGATCCGTTCCATCCCCACCGGCAGCATCCGCGACCGCCAGCCGCATGTCGAGGGTCACTCGGGGGCGATATCGGGTCAGGTCCGTGACCTGCCCTCCCGGTGCCCGATGGCGCCTCCCTGGCCCGGGCTGCGGGGAGCCACGAGGCGGAACCCGTACCCCCTCACCGACTGGATACGGACCTCGGTGCCTGACCGGAGGAGCTTCCGCCGGAGACGCTTGATGGCCCATCGGATGGCCGACGTGTCGCCCAAACTGGGCCTGCCCCATGCGGCCTGCATCAGGTCTTCGAACGACCACGCGCGACCGGTGTCGCCAGCGAGGACGGCCAGGAGTCGCAGTTCCTGCGGCGTGAGATCGATCTCCGTACCTTCTCGGGAGGCCTGCCAGCTCCAGAGATCCACCTGGATGTCGCCCACCGCGAGGCGTCCGTCCGAAGGGCGGGCGGCGACCCCGTGGAGTTTCCCGGAGAGCCACGACTCGACCGCTCCTTTCGAGGGAGCGAGGAGCACGACGTCGCCGGCCAGGAGGGACCCGTTGATGGGTGCGACGTCGGCCGCCGAGATGCGGGCGCGGATCAGGACCCGAAGGGACGACACCGGATCGACGCTCGCAGGGTTCGGAGCAGCGTACCCTCGAGGCCATCCGCGGGGAAGGTGAACGTCCCATCCGCCACCCGCTCGCGCCCCGAGGAGAAGACGCGTTCCCCCACCAGGATCGGGTCGGCACCTCCGTCGTGGAGCTCCACGAGGCAGGTCACCACGCCCGGATGGCTCCGAGGCAGCCACACGGATCGGAAGGTCACCCGGATCTGCCTGGCCCCTGGTGTCCCGACGGACCCGACGTCGACCCGTCGGAAGGCGTACGCGTATGGCTGCCCGGTATCCAGGCGTCGAGGATCGCACGACGCCTCGGCATCGACCGGGGGCCCCGACACCGGGACCCGGAGTGTCGCCGTCCGGCTCCGCTCCAACGAGATCAACTCATCCGTCCGTCGCCCGATCAGGGCGCCGCCGGGTCCGTAGACATCCCAGCTACACAGGTGCACCCCGGGGAAACGCCCCGATGACCACGACACGCGGTAGGTGACGGTCGCGGTCGAGGGATCCGGGCCCTGCGCCACCGAGACGTCGCTTATCAGGTAGTTCGGGTGAGGGGTGTTCGGGGCCCCCGGCATAGCCGGCGGCGCGAGGGACAGGAGGGGCCGGAGGAGGCTGATCGCGACGATCCCATAGGTGGCGAGGACGGCGATGGCGCTCGAGGCGCCGAGGACCGCCCGACGGCGCCTCAGGTTGCGCGCTCGGCGGGCGAGATGCGCGTAGAGCATCTCGGCCTGCTGGCGGCTCATCGGCGCCGACCCTTCTCCCTCGGGCCTCATGCTTCCTCCGCGATCGGCTCGACCGTCGTTGCGCCCAGGGATGTACGGAGCCGCTTCAGGGCCCGTGCGATCTGGCTGCGAACGGTGGACCTGCCGCAGCCTAGGACGACCGCGATCTCCCATTCCGTCAGTCCGTAGAGGTATCGGAGGACCAGGCATGCTCGCTGCTTCCGACCCACCTCGCCGAGGGCGCGGTGCAGGAGGAGGTGATCGACCACCCCTTCCATGGCGTCGGCTGGATCGACATCCCGATCCACCAGCTCCAGGATGTCGAGGGAGACCTCCCGTCGGTCCCGTGACCTTCTCGACCGATGGAGCCGGAAGAGCACGGTCCGGACGTACCCGAGGGGGTGGACGAGCCCAGCGAAATCGGGGTAGCGAACGAGCGTCTCGACGAGGGCCTGCTGAACGAGATCCTCGGCGCGGCTCTGCTGATCCTCGAGCGCCCGCGCC
>FWPU01010852.1_pt1 | contig 13187 bp, 7 predicted proteins | sample 2228361 | NCBI WGS metagenome assembly FWPU01 (sample SAMEA103939777, study PRJEB20133) | metagenome | reverse complement strand
TCGGGCGGCGGCTGCGCGGCGACGGCGGTCTTGCGGCGCTCGGCAAGTCGCGCGAGCTCCGCGCGGACGCGCTCCGCGGCGGCGGCGCCGTGGGCGCGCCGCTCGGCGAGCGCCCGGAGCGCGCCCTCATCCGGCGCCAGAATGGGCGTCGCGCTCGCCTCCGACTGCATCCGCGCGAGCGACCCGTCCGTCCAGGCCTGCTTGAGCTTGGGTTCGCTGGCCTCGATCGCCGCGACCTCCTCCCGCTTCGTTGCGACCGCGGCGAGCGCTTCCCGCGCCCTGACGAGCTCGCTCGCGGCGGCGGCCTCTTCCTGCTCGACGCCGGCCAGCGCGGCGATTGCCTCCTGGAGCGCCTTCCGTCCGGACGCGAGGATCGCCGTCTGCAACTTTTCGGCCCCCGCCTCTTCCAGGACGCGCGCAAACGTCCGGCGCGCCTCAGCGAGCTCGCGATACGCGGCGATTGCGGCCTCGATCGCCTTCGCGCTCCCTTCGAGCCGCCCCTGCTCCGACGCGAGCCGCTCCCGCAGCGCCGTAGCCGCCGCCCGCGCGTCCGCGAGCGTGCGCTCCTCCGCGGCAGCCCGCTCGATCTCTTCCTGGCGCCGCCGCTCCTCCGCGGCCCGCTCCGCCTCGCGGCGCGCCTGCTCCGCTCGCGCGAGCGCCTCCTGCTGAAGCTCCTGCTCGCGCCGCTGCTTCTCCGCTTCCGCGAGCCGGCGCGCTTCCGCCTCCGCCTCGGCCTCGCGGCGGGCGTGCTGGGCGAGGCGCTGCTCCTCGAGCACCCGCCGCTTGCGCGCTTCCTCGGCCTCGCGCTGGGCGAAGAGCTCGCGCCGCCGGCGCTCCTCCTCCTGCTGGCGGCGGAGCATCTCCTCCTTGGCGCGGCGCACGGCGGCGAGCTCTCGCAGCTCCTCCTCGCGGCGCGCCTTCGCCTCGATCTCCTTCTTCCGGTTGAGGGTGGCCGTATTCGCGCGAATGAACGCGTCGCGCGCATCCTCGAACTTCTTCGTGGCGACGGCCCACCGCTCCTGGGCGAACGCCGCGTCTCCGAGCCGGAGCGCCACGTCGCCGCGCCGGATCTGGTAGGGCGTGTGGACGAGCGCGCCCTCCTCCACGGCGGCGTCCCGGCGCGCGATCGCGTCCTCGCGCGCGGACTGCGCGGCGGCTTTCTCGGCGGCGAGCTTCTTCTCGGCCGCCTCCGGGGTTTCGGCGGGCGCCGCGTGCGCGGCCGCGGGCGGGGTCTTGCGGACGGGGTCATCGTCGGCGATCTCGATGCCCTCGACCGACTTCCGGTCGATCTCGATCGTTCCGGCCGGGAAGGCGACCACGACGTACCGCTCGTTGATCTCGAGAATCCGGCCCTCGATGTCGTTCCCGTTCTTGAGGAAAACCGTTCCGGCCTCCGCCGGAGGAAGCGCGAGCCACAAGATCGCCGCTGACAGAAGGAGAAGAAGCCTCTTCATATCGTTCCTCCGGGGCTCCCGGACCGCGCTGCCGCGCCGCCGCGCCGCCGCGCCCCCCGCGGCGCCGGACGCCTCCGCCTACTCTGTCTCGATCGCCGCTTCCGATGCGGCCCGGATCGTGCGGACCGCCGCTTCGAGCGCCTTTTCCCTCGCCGCGGCCGCGGCTGCGGGGGTCGCCTCGCCCGATCCGCCCGCCATCGCGCCTCCGCGCGGGGGCGCAGGAGCGGGCTCCGGCTTCCCGCCAAACCACTCCGGACCCTTCCACACGAGCACCGCCGCGACCACGAGCGCGATCGCCGTCGCCACGAGCGGGAGGGGCGATCGCCGGGTCTCCGCCTCGGCGCCGGGCCCCCCGCTCCGCTCGGCCACAGCCTGCCGCTCGGCCTCCTCCCCGCCGAGACCGCCCATCACCTGGGTCCGCGCGACCTGCGCGTCCGCGGCGACCCTGGCCTCCGCCTCGGCCCGCGTGAGGCCCGGCATCGCCTCCGTCTTGGCGGTCTGAATCCGCACCTGGTTCTCCGCGTCGGCGCGCGACATGCCGGGGATCACCTCGGTCTTCTTCGCCGCCAACTCCTCGGCGCCGGAAGGGGCGGCGGGCGCTTCTCCGGTGCGCCGCTCGCCCGCCTCCACCAGCTTGCGCGCCTCGTCCCGCGAGAGCCCGGGCATGGCTTCCGTCTTGGCGACGCGGAGATCGGGTTTCGAGGGCGGCGCCGCCATGGGCGGCGCGGGAGGCGGCGGGGGCGGCGTCGCGATCACCTCCGTCTTCTTCGCGCGCACGTCCTCGCCTGCGGCCTCCGCCATCGCGGCCTCGGCGAGCTTGAGCGCCTCTTCGCGCGAGAGCCCGGGCATGGCTTCCGTCTTGGCGACGCGGATGTCGGCGCGCGGCGGAGGAGCCTTCTCCTCCTCCTCGAAGGCGGGCGCGGCGATCATCTGCGTCTTGGCGGGCTTCTTTTCCTCCTCCTCGTCGAAGGCCGGCGCCTGGAGCATCTGGGTCTTCGGCTTTTTCTCGCCCTCGTCCTCGTCGAACGAGGGGACGGCCACCATCTGGGTCTTGGGCTTTTGCTCCCCCTCTTCCTCCGCGAAGGAGGGGACGGCCAGCATCTGCGTCCTGGGTTTCTCCTCCGCCTCCTCGCCCTCGAATTCCGGGACCGCGATTTCCTTCGTCTTGCCCTCGGTTTCCTCGAACGACGGGACCTGGATGATCTGCGTCTTGCCCTCCTCGCGCTCCTCGGCTTCCTCCTCGAAGGAAGGCGCCGCGATCATCTCGGTCCTGGGGCGCTCTTCGCGGGCCGCGGCCTCGACAGCCGAGCGCGTCCTGCAAAACTTCACGCCCTTCTTGTTCTTCTCCGAGAGGATCTCCAGCGCGAGCGCCTCCATTGCGCCGGCCTCGTCGTCGAAGACGTCCAGCCCTTTGGCGGCCGAAGCCAGCGCGCCGCTCGCGCCGGCAAAGACGACGCGCGCCTTCTTCTCCCGCGCGACGTCCGCCGCGCGCCGCAGCGCCTCGATGAGCGCCGGTTCCGCGGCCGCGGCGCCCCCGAGATCGACGACGATCCGGTTGGTTCCGCGCTCGGTGGCGCTCCGCACCGCGTCGGCGAGACCGGCGGCGGTCTCGGGGCGCACCGAGAGCGCGAGGAGGTTCGTGTCCCCGGCGAGGTCCTTCTTCGAGGGCTTGCGCTTGCCGCTGTAAAGGAAGACGACGTTCCCGCTCTCCTCGATCGCGAGCTTCCGCTCGCGCGCGGCCGGCGCGGGCTCGGGCTCGGGTCCGGCCGCGGCTCCGGCGGCGGCCGGCTTCTTCGTGCGCTGCTCGGCGGCCTCGATGTGGTCGAGCAGGTACTCCTTGAAGTCCTCGATCGCTTTCTCGCGGGTGGGGTGCGAGGGGATGTCCCGCTCGAGGTTCATGACCTTGAGGAGCCCGGCCACCGCGTGCTTCGCGCCCGCGAGCGTGAGGTATCCGCCGCGCTCCTCGACGATCCGCTTCGCGCGCAGGAGGTCCTTGATCGCGTTGCCGTCGAGCGCGGGCACGTTCGAGAGGTCGATCACGAACGCCGTGAGCTTGCGCTCGGCGAGCTGCCGCACCTTCTCGGCGACCTTCGACGGCCCCTTCTCGTCGAGCTCCAGGACGACGAGCTCGCGCGAGATCCCCTCGGGGCCCTTCCGCCGGTAGCCCTCGACGAACGACTCGTCGCCCTTCTTCTTTCCGAGCGGAAGGACGTGGGTGTCGATCTCGAGGTCGCCGGCCCGCCGCTCCTGCTGGCGGCGCGCCTCGATGCGCGCGCGCGCCCGCGCGAGCGCGCCCGCCTCGTCGGCGGCCGTTTCGAACTCGCCGGCGGCCGCGAGCGCCCCCGCCACCTCCTCCGACGCGCCGTAGAGAAGGAGCATCCCGTGGGCGCGGGCGCACCGCTCGCGCGCCTCCGCAAGGGCCTTCACCTCGTCCGCGCCGAGGGCCCGGAAGGGGCGCAGGTCGACCGCGACGTAGCGCTTGCCCTGGCGCAAGACGGTCTCGGCCGCGCGCACGAGCGGGGCGAGCCCCTGCGAGGGAATGTCCAGCTCCACCTCGATGCGCGAGGCGAACGCGTCCGGTCCCAGATCCACTCGCGCGGGACCGGGCGCTTCGCCCGGGGAGCCGACCAGCTCCGGACAAAGGATCACCACCTCCTCCGGAGCGGCTGTACGTTCCGCCATGACCCCTCTCTCCTCCCTCGCGGGCAAGCGCACCTCCGCCGCCCGATCATCGCACTCAGCGCGCCGCCGCCGCGCGCCCGCGCCACCCTTCGTTTCGGTGTACGCCGTGCGCGGGCGGCCCCCTGCACGGCGCGCCTCCCGCCGCCCGGCGGCGGGTTGCGCTTACTCCCTATCTCCTGACGCGGCGGGCGGTTGTGGCGCAAACGCCGGCCACAGCATGCGTTATAACATCCCCCATCCGGGCTGTCAAGCGCCGGGGAGCCATGGCCGAAGCAGACTTACGACGAAAAACCGCGGCCTTCCGCCCGGCGCCCTGCGCGGTCATTCCTCCTCGAAACTTTCCGAGATGACGACGATTCCCTCTCCCGTGACGACGTACCGTTCGCGGTCCGCCTCCAGGTCGAATCCGATCACCGTTCCCTCCGGCGCGCGCATGCGCTTGTCGACGATCGCGTTTCGGATCCGGCAGTGCCTGCCATCTCGACGCCTCTCGAAGAGGATCGAGTTTCTCGAGAGGATCGAGTTTCTCGACGCGCGCGTCGGAATTCACCCGAACCCAGGGGGAAAGGATCGAGTTCTGAACGCGCCCGCCCGAGAGGATCGCGCCGGGCGACACGAGCGAATCGAGCACCAGCCCCGCGCGGCCGCGCTCGTGCGCCTGGGCGAAGACGAACTTCGCGGGCGGCGCCTGCACGTCCGCCTCCCCTCTCTCCTCGTCCGTTCGCGCCCTCCGCCCTCGTCACGCGCCGGCAGCGCCCGCGCGGCGCGCGGCGCAGATCCGCGCGTAGAGGTCCACGTACTCGCGCGCCGACCGCTCCCAGGACCAATCCTGGGCCATCGCGGCGGCGACGAGCTTCTTCCACCTCCGCTTGTCCGCATAGACCGCCACGGCGCGCGCGACCGTCTCCGCGAGCGCCTTCGCGGAGTACTCGGCGAAGGCGAACCCAGTCCCGTTCTCCCCGTTTCGCCCGGCGTCGATCACCGTGTCGGCGAGCCCGCCCGTCGCGCGGACGATCGGGATCGTTCCGTACTTCATGGCGTAGAGCTGATTCAGCCCGCAGGGCTCGAAGCGCGACGGCACGAGGAACATGTCCGCTCCCGCGAAGATCAGGTGCGCGAGCCGCTCGTCGAACCCGATGCGCACGGCGAGCTTCCCCCGGTAGTGCTCCGCGAGCTCCAGAAGCGTGCGCTGGTAGCGCTCCTCGCCCGACCCGAGCGCCGCCACCTCGAGGTCGAGCGCCATGATCGCGTCGATCGCGCCGGCGAAGATGTCGATCCCCTTCTGGTCGGCGAGCCGGCTGACGAGCCCGATCAAGGGGCGGAGCGGATCGACCTCGAGCCCGCACTCGCGCTGGAGCGCCTCCTTGCACGCGGCCTTCGGCCCGAGGTCCGCGGGCCCGTAGTTCGCGGGGATCAGCGGATCCGTCTCCGGGTTCCAGATGGCGTAATCCGCGCCGTTCGGAATGCCGCAGAGGTCCGCCGCGCGGTTGCGCAGCACTCCCTCCAGCCCGCACCCGTACTCGACTGTCTGGATCTCCCGCGCGTACGTGCGCGAGACGGCGTTGATCGCGTCGGCGTAGACGATCCCGCCCTTGAGGAAGTTCACCTTGCCGTAGAACTCCAGGCGCTCCGGCGTGAAGAGCGACCAGTCGAGCCCGGTGAGCTTCATGTCCCAGTGCCAGAAGAGCCCCTGGTAAGCGAGATTGTGGATCGTGAGGAGGGTCGCGATCGCGCGCGCGGCGGGCCGATCCGCGTAGATGGTGCGGAGGTAGACGGGGGCGAGGGCCGCCTGCCAGTCGTTTGCGTGGAGGACGTCGAAGGGCGCGGGCGGCGCGCCGCCCAGGCCGCGCTCGGCTGCGGCGAGCGCGACCTCGGCGGCAGCGCGGGAGAAGAAGATGAAGCGCTCGGCGTTGTCCTCGAAGTCGCCCTGCGGGCCGCCGTAGAGCTCGTCGCGGTCGTAGTAGCGGTCGCACTCGACGAAGAAAAACGGCACGCCCCCCGGCCCCTCCGCGAGCAGCACCCGCCCTTCCGCGCGGCGGTCGTAGAGGTCGATGTCGATCTCGAAGAGCGGCCCGCGGAGCTCCCCCGCGCGCGCCCGGGCGACCCGGTAGAGGGGCATGATGACGGCGGTCTCGTGCCCGAGCGCGCGGACGTGCTTCGGGATCGCGCCGGCGACGTCGGCGAGCCCGCCGGTCTTGGCGTAGGGCACGGCTTCCGGGGTCGCGAAGAGGATCCTCATGGCGCGGGCGGCGCCTCGATCGCGCGCATGTACTCGGCGGCGTGCTCGGGCGAGACCGGATTGATGTAGAAATCCGTCCCCCATTCGAACCCCGCCACGTGGGTGAGCCGCGGGATGATCTCGATGTGCCAGTGATAGCTCGGCATGAGCGGCTGGTCGAAGGGCGCGGTGTGGATGAGGTAGTTGTACGCGGGGCGGTCGAGCGCCCGCTCCAGCTTTGCGAGCGTCGCCCGTAAGAGCTCCGCGAGCTCGTCGAGCTCCTCGCGCGAGGCGTCCTCGAAGTGCGAGCGGTGGCGCTTGGGGAGGATCCACGTCTCGAACGGGAACCGCGCGGCGAAGGGCGCGAACGCAATGAAGGCGTCGCTTTCCTTCACCACGCGCGCGTGCTGCATCGCCTCCTGGCGGGCCATGTCGCAGAAGAGGCAGCGGCCGTGGAAGCCGAAGTACTCCCCCGTCCGCGCGATCTCGTCCGCGACCGTCTTCGGGACGAGAGGCATGCAGATGAGCTGGCTGTGCGAGTGCTCGATCGTGGCGCCCGCCGAGGCGCCCACGTTCTTGAAGACGAGCCCGTAGACGAGCCGCCGGTCCCGCTTGAGGTCGGCGAGCCGCTCCCGGTAGATCCACAGCACGTCGCGCACGTGCGGGACGTCGAGCTCGGTGAGAGAGATCGCGTGCTTCTCGGTCTCGATGATGACCTCGTGCGCGCCGACCCCGCGCATGATGTCGTAGATTCCGTCCCCGCGCGGGTCAAGATCGCCCTCGACCTGGAGCGCCGGAAACTTGTTCGGAACGACGCGCACCCGCCAGCCCGGGCCGTTCGGCGGGCCGGCGGCGCGGACGGCGGCGATTTCGGGCGGCGTCGCGCTCTCGTTGCCCGCGCAGAAGGGGCAGAAGCGCGCGGCGAGGGGCTGCGGCCCGTGGCGGAAATCCTGCGGCCGGAGGCTGCGGTCGGTCGCTATGATCACCCACCTCCCCAGGATCGGATCGCGGCGCAGCTCGGGCATACGTGGTCGGCCTCGCGTTCGCCTTCCTCGATCACACGGTCCAGACGCGCGACGGGAACTCCGGGTCGGGGACGGTCACGCGGATCGCGAAGCTCCTCGGTGCGCGCTCGGGGGGGAGGCCGGGGCGCACGACCGCCGCGTAAAACCGCACCTCGTCGCCCGGGCGCGCGGCGAGCCTCGCCCAGGGGATCTCCACCTCGACGATCTCGCCGACCGCCGCCGAGGGGAGGACGGCCCCGTCGAGCGCGAGCCGCCCCGGGCCCTCGATGACGGCGGTCTGCTCTTTCGGCGCGACGAACTGAAGGTGAATCGCGCCGCCGTCGCGAAAGATGCGGCCGGGCTCTCCCTCGAGGTCGAGCGCGACGAACAGCCGCTCGGCGTCGAAGCCGAATGCGATCTCCTCGATCGCCCCCGCCTGTGCGCGCGCCATGGCGCCCGCCTCGTCGCGGGCGACAAAGCGGCCCGCCGCGAGCCACTCGAAGAAGCTCGTCCGGCGCCCGTCGACCTGAACGTTGAGAAACCCGGTCGGCTGCTTTACGGGCGGCGCGTGCTCGGAGGCGATCGGGGTCTCCACCTCCGGGGGCGGCGCGCGGCCGATCGCGCGGTAGACGTTCCCCACGTGGCGGCGGAAGATCGCGTCGAAGACGTCGTCCATTCCGGAGGAGCGATCGTCGCCGTACCACCAGGTCCAGTCGCTCCCCTCCGCGATGTAGACGGAGCGCCAGGCGAGCGCCCGCTTCTCGGGGGCGAGGCCACCCGCCGCCTCCGCCTCGACGAGGGCCTTCCGCGCCTCAAGGAGGAGCCTCCACGCCCGGCGATCGTCCTCGTGCCCGATCCAGATCGCGAAGTTGTGATCGATCCACGAACCCGCGAAGAGCCGCGGGAGGACGTCGCCGGGCGGGCGCCGGGCGATCTCGTCTCCGATCCGCACGGTCTCGACCCAGTCGCACGACTGGAGCTCTCCGTAGAGCGCGCGAAAGAACGAAACGGCGCCCTCGGGGTAGTGCTCCCAGGCGTTCTCGCCGTCGAGGATCACCGAGACGAGCGGGTCCTCGAGCGGCACGCGGTCGCGAATCCAGGCGAGCCGGCGCAGGAAGTCGCGGACCCCGGCCTCCGGGTCGCGGTGGTAGTCGAAACCGAAGAGGTCGGAGAGGCGGCGATCGCGGAAGACGATCGAGACCTCCGCGCCGCCGCAGCGCGCGCGCCAGGGGCGGTAGAGGAGCGCTCCGTCGATCATGTTCCCCTCGGCATCGCGTCGCAGCGGCGCGCCGAGGGAGTGGGCGAGGATCTCCTCGTCGGTTGCGATCCAGCGGAACCCGTGCGCGGCCGCGAGGGCGACGACGTCCGCGGACACGGAGCCCTCCGAGGGCCACATCCCGCGCGGGCGCCGGCCGAACGTCCGCTCGTGGAGCGCGACCGCGCGCCGCACCTGCTCTTCCGCGTCCTCGCGAAGCGAGACGTCCGCGAAGTCGAGGTGCGGGGCGAGCCAGGGCATGGCCTCGAGCGCCGAGCGGAAGTTGCAAAGGAGGGGCAGGATGGGGTGGTAAAAGGGGCTCGTCGTGATCTCGATCTGGCCCTGCTCCTCGAGCCGGCGGTAAAGCGCCAGGACGGAGGCGACCACCTCGCGCGCGCGATCGAGGAGCGCGCGCTTTTCCTCCTCCGTGTACCCGCGGCCCTTCTCGCGCAGCCGCACGAGCAGCGGGTCCTCCGCGAGGAGCGTGCGGTGAAACCAGCAGAGGTTCGAAAGCACCTGGAGGTCGAGGATCTCCTGCGCGCTGAATCGGGCGCCGACGAGCTTCTTGCGGAAGAGCTCCTCGTAGCGAGGGAAGGGCGCGATCATGGTCTTCGGATTCGCGTAAAACCCGAGCTCCACGACGCGCTGGCGCTCCTCCGGCGAGAGAGAGGCGGCCTCGGGTCGCATGACGTCGAGCCAGGCGTCCGACGCTCCCGAGCGCGCGAAATCTTCGAGCTGCTCGATGAGTGTTGGGGCGAGGTTGAACGTGGCCCGTATGCGCGGGAACTCCGAGACGAGCCGCGCCATGCCGTAGTAGTCCTTCGTCCCGTGAAGGCGGGGCCAGGGAAGCGGGGCGTGGCCGGTCACAGGATCGCGGTAGCACGGCTGGTGGTGGTGCCAGAGAAAGGCGAGGCGGACCATGGCAGAGACTCGATTGTAGCGACGGGCGCGGGAAACGGAAAGAGCGCCGCCGCGCCCGCCGCGCCCGCCCCGGCGCCGCTCCGCCCCCCGCGCGGTTGATCTCGCTTCTCGCCCCCGCTACCATCTGGGGCACGAGCGGTGGGCGGGCGACAATTGCGCGGGCTCGCGCACCGGCGGGAGGACCGAAGGCGTGAGCGGATTCTCGATCGGGCCGGGCGGAGGCCTTACTCCTTCCTTCGATTTCGACGAGTGGCTCGCCGCCGCGGCGGGCCCCGAATCGCCGAGCCCGACCGAGGCCGCAGAGGGCGCGGCCGGGGCCTCGCGCGTCGAGCCGCCCTCGCTCCCGCAGGGGTACATCCTCGCGCCCATCGCGTCGTTGCGCGCCCTCTACGGACCGCAGGAGCCGGCGGCGACGGGGCGCGACATCCGAACCGTTCATCCCCGCGAGGTCGGAGCGGACATTGTGGTGAGCGGCACGTTCCACAACGGGCGCGGTCCCGTCGGCCCGGTCGTCACGGGCGGGCGCTGGCTTACGAGCGGCGTCTGGCCCCACGGGCGCGGGGGCGTGGCGGTCCTTGCGAACGGGGAAGTGCGCGTGGGCTTTTACCCCGAGGCCACCGAACGGGCCGTGCGCGCGACCTTCGAGCGCCCCGGCGCCCCGCTCCGCGAGTTCATGGGCGGGGGCGCCTTGATCGTCGAGTCGGGGCGCGCCGTCACCAGCGAGGACCTCGCGACGCGCCAGCGTTTTCGGGGCGGCGCCGCGGCCCCGCAGTTCGAGGCCACGGCGCGCCACACGCTCATCGGCGTTCACCGCGACGGCCGCGCCTATCTCGTCGTCGAGACCAACGCGCGGCGCCTCTCCGATCTCCAGGCGGAGCTCGTTCGGGCGGGTTTTACCGACGTGGTTCTCTTCGACGGGGGGAACGCCTTCGGCTACGAGGACGCGCGGCGCACGCTCTTCGGGCGCGTCCCGGGAGAGCGCCCGCCCGCCCTTTCCGACGCGCAGGTCGCCGCCCTCCGCGGGCCGCGCGACGTGGCCCTCACGGGCTTCGCCATCGTCGTCGACAGGCGCTGATCGCGGGGCCGCGGGCCGCCCTCAGGGTTGCGAACCTCACCCATCGGTGCCGCCGCTGTCGAGAGGACGGACGGTGGGACGAGCTCGAACGCGACGTCTGTGCGGGCGCGTGCCCCGGCGTGAGCGGCGGCCGCAAGCGGCGGCGTGGAGCAACTATCGCGGATCGCGTTGTCTCATGGTTGAGGACACTTTTGCGGCCACGCCCTCGACGCGCGCGGGGCGTTCGAGTATCCTCCCCGCGGGAGGTCGCACATGTACGAGCGATTCATCGCGAAGCTGAAGGAGGTGCGCACCCTGGATGCGGTGGGGTCGCTCCTCTCCTGGGACCAAGAGACCTACATGCCGCCCAAAACCGCGGCGGCGCGCGCGGAGCAGCTCGCGCTGGTTTCCGGGCTCGTCCACGAAAAGCTCGTCTCGGACGAGATGGGCGCGCTTCTCGAAGAGCTTTCGGGGCGGCCGCTCGACCCCGAGCAGGCCGCCAACGTCCGCGAGGTCCGGCGCGTCTTCGAGCGCGAGCGCAAGCTCCCGACCGAGCTCGTGCGGGAGATCGCGCGCACCCGCTCGCTCGCGCACGAGGCGTGGGTGGCGGCGCGCAAGGCGGCGGACTTCGAGCGGTTCGCGCCGTGGCTGGAGAAGAACCTCGCGCTCCAGAAGGAGGTCGCCGAGCGCACCGGCTACGAGGAGGAGCCGTACGACGCGCTGCTCGACTGGTACGAGCCCGGGGCGCGCGCGCGGCGGATCGCCCCGCTTTTCGAGGCGCTGCGCGCGCGGATCGTCCCGCTCGTTCAGGCGATCGGGCGCTCGGGGAAAAGGCCGCGCAAGATCCAGGGCCGCTTTCCGCTCGAGCGGCAGCGCGCGTTCGGAGAGCGGATCGCGCGGGACATGGGCTACGACTTCGAGGCGGGGCGGCTCGACGTCTCGGCGCACCCCTTCTGCACCGGCATGCACCCCACGGACGTGCGGATCACGACCCGCTACGACGAGGCGGACTTCCGCGACTCGCTCTTCGGGATCCTGCACGAGGCCGGACACGCGCTCTACGAGCAGGGGTTCGATCCGCGGCACGCCCAGACGCCCATGGGCGAGGCGGCCTCGACCGCGATCCACGAATCGCAGTCGCGCCTCTGGGAAAACCTCGTCGGGCGCTCGCGCCCCTTCTGGCGGCACTACTACCCCCTCCTCCGGGAGGCGTTTCCGGAGGCGCTCGGCGACGTCGCTCTCGACGACTTCTACTTCGCCATCAACGAGGTCGAGCCCTCCTTCATCCGGGTGGAGGCCGACGAGGTCACGTACAACCTACACATCGTGCTCCGCTTCGAGATCGAGCGCGATCTCTTCTCGGGGCGCGCGAGCGTCTCCGACCTCCCGGCGCTCTGGAACCGGAAGATGGAGGAGCTGCTCGGGATCGTGCCGCCCGACGACGCGAAGGGCGTCCTCCAGGACACGCACTGGTCGTGGGGGCTCTTCGGCTATTTCCCGACGTACACGCTCGGCAATCTTTACGCGGCGCAGTTCTATGCCGCGGCCGCGCGCGAGATCCCGGACCTCGAGGCGCGGATCGGGCGCGGCGAGCTCTTGCCGCTGCGCGAATGGCTGCGCGAGAGAATCCACCGGCGCGGCGCGTTCTTCCGGCCGGAGGACCTCTGCCGCGACGTCACGGGCGCTCCGCTCGACGCGTCGCACTTCGTCTCGTACCTGGAGCAGAAGTTCGGCGCGCTCTACGGCACGTGATTCGCGCCCGCGCGGGGCATGGTGACCCTGCTCTGGACCATCGCGATCGTTCTCCTCGTGGCGTGCCTCCTCGGGGTGGTGGGGGCGTCGCGCTGGTTGTGAACCTGGTCGTCGGGAGCGCGGCTGCGCCGCGCGCTACCGCAGGGCCATACGCCAGATGAGGTCCACCAGGGTGTGGACGAGGGCGGCGGCGGCGATCGACCCGCCGGCGGCGCGGTAAGCGAGCCCGTAGGCGGCGCCGGCGGCCGTTGCGAGCGAAACGTACGCCACGCGCGTGGCGGTCGCCTCGGCGTTGTTCCAGTGCATGAGGCCGAAGGCGACCGAGGCCGCCGCGAGGGCGCCGCCCGGCCCGAGCGTGCGCTCGAGGCCGGATTGCAGGATGGCGCGGAAGTAGAGCTCCTCGGGGACCGCGATCGTGAGAAAGATCGCGGGCGCCGAGAGCGCGGCGTCCGCGAGCGTGGGCGCGCGCGAGGGCGGGAAGCGCAAGAACCCCACCGCAAGCCCGATCGGGACCGCGACCGCGCCGAAGGCGGCGAGCGCAAGGAGCGCCACGCCGGCGTCGCGCGGCCGCGGCGCGAGTCGGAAGTCGAACCCGGGGAGCGCGCGGAGCCGTCCGAACCCGATCGCCCCCGCGATGGTCACGGCGAGCGACCACCACCGGTAGGACGCGTCCGGATCGCCTCCCGGGAAGAGCGCGCGCGTCCAGCGAAGGTCGAACGGGATCCAGAGGAGCAGCCACACCACGAGATCGGACGCGCCGAGGCCGCGCTCGGGGTCGCGCGCGGCGGCGAGCGCGAGGAGCGCGGAGGCGGCGCCGGTCGCGACGATCGCGGCGGCGTACGGGTCG
>FWPU01010851.1_pt1 | contig 13188 bp, 12 predicted proteins | sample 2228361 | NCBI WGS metagenome assembly FWPU01 (sample SAMEA103939777, study PRJEB20133) | metagenome | reverse complement strand
CTACGCTTGCTCTAGCTCTGTCCGCCCCTGAACCCGCGAGGGAGAAGGGGCCGGGGGATAAGTGGAAAAGTGCATAACACGCTCTAGGCAGACTTCCAAGGTCTGTTGCGCTGATCTCATTTTTTGTTCGCCACCAGCAGCAGACGCGGCGCGCCCACCACGAAAGGCACCAGGCTCAGCCAGGTGTAGCCCTCGCAGGCAGCGAATCCGACCGAGCGGAGCAGCATCAGCAGTTCACGGTACGTGTAGAGCCGTATGGGTAGCTCAACGGTCGCTGTGCGCCCCTGCCCCACGATAATTAAACGCCGCGTCAGGATAGCCGTTACGGGATCGTAGTCGCGCTCTTCGAGCACCAGCAGATCGTTGCCGACGCGCTCCCAGGGACGCTGCCCCAGGCGCGGCAACATCGTCTCGGCGACATGCGTATCGAAGACGAATTTCGCTCCTGGCTTCAAAGCAGTGGCGACAGCGCTCAGGAAAGCGCGATTGCCCTCGTCGTCGAAGAAACCGAAGCTCTCCCAAAAGCAATAGGCCCCGTCGAACGCCTCGCGCCAGGGCAGATCGCGCATGTCGCGCCGCTCAAGACGGATCGCCGCGCTCAGGCCGCGCCCCTCAGCACCGCGGCGGGCATCGTCCAGCAACGCCGCATCATTGTCCACAGCCGTTATCTGATAGCCCCGCCCCGCCAGTTCCAGCGCTAACCGCCCGCCCCCACAGGGCACGTCCAGCAGGTGCGCCGGAGCGGACAGACCGAGCAGCATCTCGATGTAGTCGGCCTCGCGTTGCGTCTGTTCGGGCGATTTGCCCTGGCGGAATATGGCCAGCACCAGGTCTGTCATGGCGATTTGACTCTTTGCCTGACGGGGCGCGTTTCCTGGCGGGCAGCGCCGACAATCACATAGGCGGTATTGCACACCTTGCAGTGCAACACGTCGCCCTCACGGTTGCGGCCTGGCTTACAGCCGTCCACCGTACAGTCCCACAGCCGCGCGCCGCAGACATAACAGCCGCGCGCCAGCCGTCCCGCGTCGGAGATTTCGATCACCTGGCTCATCGTTGTCGGCTCCCATGTCTCAGCCCACTGTGATCACCGCCCACCGGGGGATTAGCGCTCAGGTCAGCCCTGCGCCCGCCCGTGCTGGCGCGTCAAGTCTGCCAGGCGTTGCCAGGGCGTGCCCGCGATATCTTGCGGCAGATCGTGCGGCAGGCAACGCCAACGCCACTGCCCCGCCGGGACACCCGGCTTGTTCATGCGCGCAGTCGCGCCCAGGCCGAGCACATCTTGCAGCGGCACAATGAACGTGTGCGCAGGAGAAGCCATGCCCATCTGAATCAGTTCCCAGTTCGGCTCGTCTATGCGATCCTTGCCCACGTAGCGCCGCAGGTGCTCGCGCTCGCCGGGACTGGATTCGTTCGTCCACCAGCCCCAGACGGTGTTGTTGTCGTGCGTGCCGGTGTAGACCACCATGTTCGGCACGTGATTGTGCGGCAGGAAGCGATTTCCCTCGCCTTCATAGCTGCTGAAGGCGAACTGCAGGATGGCCATGCCCGGCAGACGCAGGTTGTCGCGCAGGGTAATGGCTTCGCCCAGATCGTCGCCCAGGTCTTCGGCGATGATGGGGAGCTGATCCAGTTCGCGCCCCAGGCCAGCGCTGAGCGCGCGGAAGAAACCGATCTTCGGCCCGTTGACCCAACGCCCGCCCTGCGCGGTGGGCCGGTCGGCGGGAATCTTGTAGTACAGGTCGAAGCCGCGGAAGTGATCAATGCGCACGATGTCCACCATCTGCAGGGTGGCTCGCACGCGCCTGATCCACCAGGCATAGCCGGTGCGCTGATGTTCCTCCCACAGGTAGAGCGGATTGCCCCAGCGCTGCCCTGTCGCGCTGAAGTAGTCCGGCGGCACACCGGCGATGAAGTTGGGCCGCCCGTAGAAATCGAGATCGAAGAGTTCTGGGTTGACCCACACGTCGGCGCTGTCGTGCGCCACGTAGATCGGGATGTCGCCGACGATGCGGATGCCTTTGCTGTTGGCGTAGGCGCGCAGGGCATCCCATTGCCGGAAGAACAGCCATTGCCGGAAGCGGTGCTCAGCGATGCGCGTGGCGTGCATGTTGCGGGCCGCGCCCAGCGCCTGTTTCTCGCGGAAAACCTCGCTCTCCGTCCAGTCCACCCAGGGCCGTCCGCCGTGATATTCCTTCAGCGCCATGAACAGCGCGAAGTCGTCCAGCCACCAGCGATCCGGATGCTGGCACCAGGCTTCGCAGGCCGCGACGGCCTCACGGTCGCGCACGAAGCGATCGAAGGCCAGCGAGAGCATCTCATCGCGGAAGGCAATCGCCGCCGCGTAGTCGCATTTGCGCGGGGAGAAGTAGGGATGCTCCGCCAGTTCATCAGCCGTCAGCCAGCCGTCGGCGACCAGTCCGTCGAGGCTGATCAGGTTGGTGTTGCCCGCAAAGGTCGAAAGCGCCTGATAGGGCGACTCACCGAAGCCCGTCGGCCCCAGCGGCAACACCTGCCAGATACTCTGACCGGCAGCCGCCAGGCAGTCCACGAAACGATAGGCCCACGTCCCCAGGTCGCCGATGCCATACGGCCCCGGCAGCGAAGTGGGATGCAGCAGCACGCCGCTCGCCCGTGAAAAGATGCCGCTGTACTCAGACACGCTGCGCCTCCTCCAGTGCCCCCATAGCCAGGGCGAACGCCCCGCACACGCCCGCGTCGTCGCCCAGGCCCGGCGGCACGATGTAGTCCTCGTAGGTCTCCAGGCGAGGGTGAACGAAATAGGCATTCGCCAGTTCGGCGACCTTGGCGCGGATCATGGGAAAAAGCTGCCGCTGATGCATCACGCTGCCGCCCAGCACAAACCCTTCCGGCGATAGCACGGCCATGATGTCCATGATGGCGTGCGCCAGGTAGTGCGCTTCCAGTTCCCAGGCGGGGTGATCGGGCGGCAGGGTCTCGCCGCGCTGCCCCCAACGCGCCTCGATGGATGGGCCAGAAGCCAGCCCTTCGAAGCAATAGGCGTGGAAAGGACACACGCCGCGTTTCAGCGGATCGTCGGGGCGGATGGGCAACAGGATATGCCCCATCTCCGGGTGAATCAGGCCGCGCAGAGTGCGCCCCTCGTGCATTCCCCCGCCGCCGATGCCCGTGCCCACGGTGATGTACACGAATGTCTGCCAGGCCTGCGCTGCGCCCCAGCGATGCTCGGCCAACCCCGCCCCGTTGACATCGGTGTCGAAGCCGACCGGGATATCCGGGAAGGCACGCCGCACCGCCCCGGCCACGTCCGCATATGACCAACCAGGCTTGGGCGTGCGGGTGATGAAGCCGTAGTGCGGCGAAGCCGGATTCAGGTCAACCGGCCCAAACGAGGCAATGCCGATCGCCGCCAGTTTCTCGCCGCGCTGCGCCTGTTGCGCCTGAAAGTACTCCACCGAGCGGCGCAACGTTTCTTCGGGCGTCGTCGTCGGGATGCGCTCGCGATGCAATACCTGTCCACTTGCGTCGCCGATGGCGCAGACGAATTTCGTCCCGCCCCCTTCGATACCGCCAATCAGCATAGAGTGCCCCCTTTCTGCACAAGTGTTATCCGGCGCGTTAAGTTTGTACGCGCCTTCCGTTAAGTTTGTAGGCCCCTGTTCATAACCTGTTCAAAACTGCGCACAAAAGCGGTTTATGTGAGTCGGTCGAACACCTCCGGCGGGATATCAACACCTTCGAAATTGGCAAAGGTCAGGTCGCGGAAGGGCAGGTTCAGCATTTGTTTGAGCTGTGCAAACATGCCCAGGTAACTGGTGCCAATGCGCGGATGTTCCATCAGCCCCAGCGTATGCAGCGCCGCCACGATGGCCGCGCGCGGCCCTTCGATCTCGCAGAAGTTGCCGAAGGGCATCTCGTCCAGCACCACTTCGACTTCGCCCAGGCGGTACGTCGTGCGATACTTCTCGTAAATCACAAACGGCACATAGCCCAGCGCCCGCAGGATGCCGTCCATCGTCTCGAAGTCGTCTACAGTCACTTCCGCCTCGAAGCGCGACATGATGCCCTCGCTAATGACCGCCGGCCCTTTGTAGGTCAGCCGGACGCGCGTATCGCGGCGCAAACGCAGCACAATGTACTGTCGGCTCAGGTCGCCGCCGGGCGTGTCGTAGCGAATATTATGCTCATAGATGCGCGGCTGTTCCAGTACTGCGCCCGCCGCTTCCAGGCGCTTCGCCAGCGAAGCCAGGTCGCCCACATAGAGCTTGACTTCGGTCTCGTCTTTGTCGCCCATCCGCGCCTTCCTTACAAGAACAGAACTTCACCGCAGAGGGCACAGAGAGCGACCCTGTCTGTGTTTCCTCTGTGCTCTCTGCGCCCTCTGTGGTGAAAATGCTTCTTCCTGCACGATCTTTTTTTCCTCCAACACGCTGGCGCTGCGTGCCATTCTCACGTACACTTGGGGTAAGCGGATTCGAGCACGCTCACTGTACCACTACGCCGCTCTCCTCACAACCTGTATCCTTGCCGCGCGCAGAATACGAGGACGCCATGCCCAACGATCACATCCGCGCCGATTATGATGAACTCTCCGCCATTGCCCAAGCATTTCAGCAGGAAAGCCAGGGCGTAGACGCGCTGATCTCACGCCTGCAGCGCTGCGTGGACGAACTGGAATATGGCGGATGGATCGGGCGCGGAGCCAACGCCTTCTATGCCGAGATGCACAATGACGTATTCCCCGCCCTGCACCGCCTGGCCAACGCCCTGCTGGAAGCGGGCGACGCCGTGAACCGCATCGGCCAGATCATGCGCGAGGCCGAAGAAGCGGCAGCGGCCCTGTTCGGGCGGCGCGCGTGAGCGCTACCCGCCCCAAATGCGCTCCCACAGGATGTGCGGCGAGTCTCGCCGCATCCAGACGTTAGCGTTCTTGGGCGGGAACCAGATCGTCAGATAGTCGGCATCCAGGTACGGCCCAGCGTCTTCTGGTTTCACCCACAGTTCCAGCACCACATCGGGCTTCAGCGTCCCGATCGAGTAGGCGTAGTCCCACTTCATGTGTCCCGGCTTGAACTCCGGGATGATCGTCTGATCCATTGGCAGGCGGGCAATGACCGGATCGGTCTTGCCCAGCAGGTCAATATAGGTGCGCTCGGCGAAATAGGGCACAATGCCCACGCCAGCCAGGGCAATGGTGGCATCCGGCGTGGTCAGCGCCTCCAGCAATAACGCCTGTTCGACCTTGGCCCTGTTCTCGCCGGCATAGAGAGACGGTTCGAGCAAGAGCCATTCCTTGAGCGCCCCGGTGCCATAGGTGTAATTGAAGGTCACCAGCAGGTAAATGCCGCTCACCAGCAGACCGGCCCGCAGCGCTGTCGGTTTCGGCGGCGACGCCAGCGTTTGGGCGCTGGCAACGAGCGCGTGATATCCGGCGCGCAGCAAGGCCCACAGCAAGATGAACCACAGGGGAATCGCCACGCTCAGGTAACGATTGGCCCCGCCGTAGTGTTCCCAGGCATCCCCGCCCACATAGATGCTGTAGAGCATCTGCGCAGCGAAGAGCCAGACCAGTAACCGGACGGCCCGGTCGCGGCGGAAGATCAGGACTCCCAGCGGCAACGCCCCCCAGTGCACCAGGAAGCGCGTGGCGATCTCGTAGCCGTGCGTGATGCGCTTGATGAGGGGGTAGCCCGCCATTTTCAGAGTGTAGGTGTTGGGCAGCCATTCGCCGAAGTACCAGCGCCGCCACAGAAACTGTGGCCCCAGGAACGCCGCCAGGATCAGCGGGGCGACGATTAGATGGCGCAGGCGGTGCGGGCGATCTTGCAACGCCAGGAACAGCGTCAGCGCTCCGAAAGGCACCGCCATATCCGGGCGAATCCAGGTCGTCAGCCCCAGCAGCAGATAGGGTCCGGCGCTGAAACGCCCTGCCCGCAACAACCGCAGCGTCCACCAGGCGGTCACCGTCAACAGCAACGCCAGGATGCTGACTTCCGTCCCCTGCAGACTCCAGGTATTCAGCGGCAGGTAGAAGCCGGTGAAGATCGCCGCGCCCACGCCCACCCAGGGATCGCCGGTGAGCAGGTCGGCCAGCCGCCGGGCGACGATCAGCGTCAGCAGGATGAACAGCGCCCCGCTCACCTGAATGCACAGGCTGGTCAGCGCTTCGTCCACGCCCAGCAAGTGAAAGATCGCCATATAGCCAACCCACAGCGGGTTGGTGAAGCCTTCCACGCGCGGCCCATGGGGATTCCATACCAGCCCCTGCCCCTCGGCCAGATGGCGGGCGTAGCGCATGGAGATCATCATGTCGTCGAAGAGCACGAAATAGCGCTTGGTCTGGGGGACATAACTGCTCTGCGGGACGACAGCGCTGGTCTTGAAGATGAACGCGCCAGCATAGAACGCATAGGCGACCAAAATCAAAGCGAACCACGCGCGCGGACTGCGCAGCAGCGAGCGGTCCATGCGGGCAGTCTCCCGTATGCGATGCCGATGGCCGCGCATTGTAACCGATCGCCCCGCGCCCGACCAGACCCCCATCTGGTCATGGGGTGTGTGCAAAATGGGTCAGGCAGTTTGCTGCGCTCTGGTTCACCTCACCCCCATCCTCGCTGCGCACGGCTCGCTCTCTCCGGCGCGGAGAGGAGGCCGCGAGGCGCGTCAGCGCCGAGTGAGGGTTGAGGTAAAGGTAAGTGTTCGAGATGCGCTCCATGGCTGTCCGCCCCTGAAGCGCAGCGAGAGGGAGTGAGCAAAAGCAGCAAATCCCCTCTTCGCGGCTGAAGAGGGGATTGAGGGGCGGGACAAACCTGCCACTCAGGGCCTTTCAAAACGGTCTCCCGCTCCTCCGCGACCCGCAGAGGGTCAAGCCGTGCGCTGTCCGGCGACCACTACTCCTCGCGAATCTGCGCTTTCTGCAGGCGGTTGCTGTAGTCCACGAAGACCGTCTTGATCTCGGTAAACTCGTCAATGGCACTGGTACCCGCCTCGCGCCCGCCGTTGCCTGTGTTCTTGACGCCGCCGAACGGCAGATGTACTTCCGCGCCAATGGTCGGCGCATTGATGTAGGTGATGCCCGTCTCCAGGTCTTCGATAGCGCGGAAGGCCAGGTTGACATCGCGCGTATACACCGACGACGACAAGCCATACTCCACGTCGTTCGCCACGCGGATGGCCTCCTCGTAGCTGTCCACTTTGATCACGCTGAGCACCGGCCCGAAGATCTCTTCTTTGCTGATGCGCGTGCCGTGCTCGGTGGCGAAGACGGTCGGCTTGATGAAAAAGCCACCGTCGTACAGGCCGCCAGTGAGCCGCTCGCCGCCGGTGATCAGGGTCGCTTCCTGCTTGCCGATCTCGATGTAGCTCATGATCGAGCGGCCCGCTGCCTCGTCTACTACCGGCCCCACGTCTGTGCGCGGGTCGAGCGGATCGCCCACCACCAACGCTTCGGTGCGCTGTACCAGCATCTCCATGAACTGATCGTAGATCGCTTCGTGCAGAATCAGGCGGCTGGTGGCCGTGCAACGCTGCCCCGCCGTGCCGAATGCGCCGAAGAGCACCCCTTCGAGCGCCAGCTCAAGATTGGCGTCGGGCAGCACGATCTGCGGATTCTTGCCGCCCAGTTCCAGTTCGACCGGTTTCAGGTGTTGCGCCGCCGCCTGGTAGATCGTGCGACCGGCGGGCACACCTCCCGTGAAGGATACGGCCTTCACGCGCGGATTCTCCACGATCTCCATGCCCACCGTGCCACCATTGCCCGTCACCACGTTCCACACGCCGGGCGGCAGCCCCGCTTCCTCGAAGATTTCGACCAGTGTTGCCACACACAGAGGCGTCAGCGAGGCGGGCTTGAAAACAATGGTGTTGCCGCTGATCAGCGCTGCGCCCACCTTCCACATCGGGATCGCCATCGGGAAGTTCCAGGGAGTGATGCAGCCCACTACTCCCATCGGCTGACGGACAGTCATGCAGAACTTGTTGGGCAGTTCGGAGGTCGTCGTCTCACCCAGCAGGCGTCGCCCTTCGCCGGCGATGTATTCCAGAAAATCTATGGCTTCCTGCACGTCGCCCTTGCCCTCAGCAATCACTTTGCCCATTTCACGGGTCACCAGGCGACCCAGTTCTTCCTTGCGTTCGCGCATGATCTGCGCGGCCCGCAGCAGGATTTCGCCGCGCCTGGGCGGGGGCGTCCGTCGCCAGGCCGGGAAAGCCGCTTCCGCCGCGTCAATGGCGCGCTGCACGTCGCCGCGCGTGCCCAGCGGAAAGCGCGCCAGCACTTCGCCGGTCGTAGGGTTCTTCGTCTCGAACCACTGCCCGCTTTCGGAAGGCCCCCACTCGCCGTTGATATAGTGACCGTAGGATCGCACCACTGCTTTTGCTCCTTGTCCTGACCGTTCTGTGGCCTCGCCGGGCAGACCAGACTGCGCCGACGCATTGATAAGATAATTTTATCAAATATCAATTGATTTCCGCACTGTGCGATGTCTCTCCCACCGTCACTACCCCCAGGTAGACAATCCCTTCGGCGGCCCAGGGACGCTGCCCGTGCACGCCCAGCCGTTTCCCGCTTACCGGATCGAACCAGCCGACGTTGAGCGCATACTCTCCGGGAGGCAGATCGTCTGGCAGAGTCACGCGCGCCTGCGAAACCCAGCGTGTCCCAGCCGTCCAGGCGTCGGTGGCAATAGCCGGGTAGCCGTCGAACTGCGCCAGCGGGACCGCCGTCTGTGGATCGGCCAGGTGCACAAACAGCGCATAGCGCCCCGGCAACGCGCGCTCCGCCCGCCAGAACAGGCGCACCTCCAGCGCGCGGGGTTCGTCCTGCAGCGTAACCGTGTAACCGTCCAGGTGCAGGCCGTCCGCCAGTGTCACGTCGAGCCGCTGCGGTTCCGCCGACGCCGCGCTGACCTCTGGCACGCCGAAGACCGCGCTCACACAGGCGGGCGATCCGGCCCGCGCGCACGCCCCGCCTAGCGGATCGGCAGCAAGACAACTCAGGGCGAACGGGTAGGGGTCGCAGCCGTCGCGCGACTCGAAACGGAGGGTGTGATAGCCGGGCGCTGTCCACAGCGCCACCTCCAGCGCTCCCTCGCCGACCGTCGCACCGCTCACCAGGTCGTCATCCAGATATACCCCTATCGTGCGCGGGACGCCGTAGGCCCGCACAGGCACGCGCAATTCGACCCATGACACGTCGGTGTAGAAATGCCATGCGCCCGCCTCCGCCAGCACAAAGCGCCCGTCGTCGTCCATCCCCGCCCAGCCATCGCCCCCCGCCAACCAGACTCCTTGGGGCGAAACGTCCGTCCGCGATACAGCGAAGGCGGCGATCTGCTCATCCTCGTACTCTGGCGCGCCCAGGAGATCGCGCAGGCGGGCGACAACCCTCTCCGGCCCGGCGACAAAACGCTTGTGCACGATCAGCCGGTCCGCTCCGGCGGCAGCGAGTAGCGCCGTCACCTGCTCGTCCGGCAGCGCGGGCAAGACGCCCTCCTCTTCCCCCAGGACCGCCCGGTTCAGCACGGCCAGCAACGCCGGATTCTGGGGGGTACGGCGCAGCGCGTGCCCGCCGATCAGCGGCTTGCCGTGCAGAGTCTGTTGATAGAGCGCGATCTTGGCGACCAGCAGATCGTCCGTCGGCACGTTCAGCACGGCGCGCACGTCCCCCGCGTCCGCCAGCGCCCGGAAATAGGCGGGCTGCGCTGCATCGCCCGTCGGGAAGGGCCAGAAAAGCTGATATTCGACCAGCATCCCCACGCCGAGCAACGCCGTCAGCGCCACCGCCAGGATCGGTCGCCGCAACCGCGCCAGCAACACCCCCGCCCCCGCGCTGACCAGGGCACTGATCGCCAGCCCGGTGAGCAGGTTGAAGCGGCCCGGCGTGCGTGTCGCGTCGAAGAGCGGCAGGTGTTGCAGCGCTAACCAGGGCAACGTCACATAGGATTCGAACGACTCGATCGGCACGGTGACCGGCGTATCGCGCCACTTGAGCAGCGGCCCCAGCGACAGCACCGCCGCGCCGAGCGCCAACCACAGCCAGGGGCGAGTCTGTGGTCGCCGCAGGACGGCCAGCGCCGTCAGCCCCAGCGCGATGATGCCCACGTAGGCCGTCCCTTCCGCCGAATTGGTGCCGAGCACTTCCCGCGCGAAATCCGGCGCGATCCCTCCCTCCGCCAGCACGCCAAAAGGGGACGGGCTGACGAAGCCGAGCGCATCGGCGCTGAAGGTCACGCGGCCAGTCTCCTGCACGGCGCGCATTTCCGCCCGGCCCTGAGCAGTAAGCAGCGGGCCGTAGAAGGGCAGCAGCAACAGTCCGCCCAGCGCGATCATGACCGCAGCGCGTAGCCAGGGTTGCTCGCGGGGCGGCAGCCCGCGCCGCCAGATGCGCCCTCGTTCGGCGAGGAACTGCGCCCCGCCCAGCCCTATCACCAGGGGCGCAAGCAGATAGGCCGGATGCGAAATGTACGCCAGCGCGGCCAGGGCCAGGGACACCGCCCCCAGCACAACCGTCCGCCAGCCCGCGCCCCCTCGCCAGACCCGCCCCAGGCACCGCGCCAACACCGGCAGCGGATACAGCGTGATGATGCCCAGATGGCCTACGCTCAGGTGCCCCTGCACGGCGGGATAGGCCAGGAAGACCAGTCCACCGAGCAACGCAGCGGGCCGCCGACCGCCGCTCAGCTCCAGGCCGAGCCAGTATGCTGCCAGCCCGTTCAGCGCCAGCGTGATCAGCAACCACACGTTGAATGCCATCAGCGGCGAGAGGACAAACGCCAGCATCGCGCCCGGCAGATATTGCAACGGGTGCGCCCACTGTACCCAGCTCATGAAGCCGTCGGGATAGGCCAGCAGGCGCTGATCGAAGGGGTTCGCGCCCTGCCGCAACGCCTGATTCGCCCACCAGATATGCCGTGTCACCTCAAACGTGTCGGCGTAACCGGTGCCAGCCGCCCGGTCGCCCAGATGACACGCCAGCGGCCAGGTGACGATCACCGCCGCCAGCATGTACACGACCAGAGGCAACATCGCGCCTGTCCAGCCCTGCTGTTTTTCGATGGTCACTGTGCCCTCACCTGACGGATGACGACGTGAAAACTCTGCGCTTGTCTCCGCGCCCTGCGATCCAACCGGTGCCACACGGCCTTCTTCGGGCGGCTTTCAGTTCTGCAGCGAAAATTTCGAACCGCAGAGGCGCGGAGATCACGGAGAAAGGCTCAGAGATTTTCTCATTTATTCTCCTCCGCGCCCTCGGCGTCTCGGCGGTTCAAGACCATTGCCCCAAAACCGAAATGCACCCCTTTCTTCCTCCGGTTGCCTGGCAAGCCCTCTTTATTGTAAACTGATGCTCAACCATAACGATAGCTCTCAGGAGCACAGCCTTGGCTACGTGGATGGTGATTGACGACGAGCCGGACATCTACGATATTCTGGTGGCGATGTTCCGTCTCTGGGGCATCGAGGGCATCGCCTTTGTGGACGGGTCGGAGGCGGTGCAATGGGTGGAGAGCGTGGACAACGGCACCTACACCGGTGAGCTACCCGAAATGGCCATCATAGACATTCGCCTGCCGGGCGTAGAGGGGCACTATGTAGCCGCGCGCATCCGCCGCAGTCCGCGGCTCGGCAATATGGCTATCGCGCTGATCACCACCTATCGCATTTCCCCGGCCATCGAAAAGCAGATCATGGCGATCTCGCAGGCGGACGCCTTCATCGAGAAACCCCTGCCCAGCATGGCCGAACAGAATGCCCAGCTTGACGCCATCATCGCCAGGCGCAAGGCCATGGCTCCTGACTATCCCAGCCTCACCCGACCAGCACCCAGGGGAGCCGAGCAGCCAGAAGTCATCGCGCCGATGCCCGCAGCGAACCTGCCTGCGCCCGATAGCGTCACCATCCCGCAGGCAGAACGGGGCGACGCGGAGATCAAGCCTCAAGCGCACCCCCCGGTTTCCCAGCGGGCCGATGCGTGAGCATCGCAGAGTGGCAATGAACCGTCCGCGCGCCGTTCGCGGACGGAATTATGCGTGCATAGACGGCTGAGCGTGGCCATGCAGAACATCAATCCTTCGCAGAACATCACCCGGCGCGGGCGCTATTACCTGTTCCTGGGCAGCCTGGCATTCTTCGGCGGCGCCATCGGCGTAGCGCTGGGAGTGCTGTTTATCTTCTTCCCGCTCTGGGACAGTTTTTTCTTCGATCTGTTTCAGGGATTCCTGTTCGTCGTCGGCGTAATCGCGGTGCTGATCGGCCTGGGCTTTATCGTCCGCGCCCTCACCCTGCAAAAGGACAATCCCCTCGCCTATGCCGTGGGCGAAGGACTGAGTCAGTTCCTCGACGGGCGCTATACGTACCTGCGCAACGTCAGCAAACGTGGCGTAGGCTACATTGACGCCGTGCTGATCGGGCCGCCGGGAGTGCTCGTCTTCCGCATCGTAGACTATGCCGGGACGTGGATCAACGAGCGGGCAGAATGGATCAATCAAACGCGCGACGGCAAGTTGCGCCCTGCTCGCACCAACCCTACCCGCGAAGTAGTGCGCGATGTCTACGCGCTGCGCAAGTTCCTGGCCAAACGTGGCCTGGCCAATGTGCCAGTCTACGCCATCGTCGTCTTCACCTCGCCCCAGGTGCGCCTGTCCGCTTCTGGCCCGGTCGTGCCCATCTGCGAAATTCCCACCCTCTATCAGATCATGGGGCGCGACTATCTGAAAGACGACCGCATCACGCCGGAGATGGTGCGGCAGACTGTGGAAGCCATCGCCGAAGGGTGAGCCGGTGAGTACCCGCTGGCCGGACGAGCCGCCGGAGCACCTTGCTGGCCGGTCTGCGGACGCTGGCCTTGTCCTGTTGGCACGACTGGGGCGCGGTCTGCTCTACGGCGCGGCTTTCGCTGTGCCCCTGTTATTGCTGATCGCCCTGCTGCTGATAGGGACCGGAAGAGACAAGAGCGCCAGCGACCTCACTCCTGCGCCTGCCGCCTCACCATCCCCGACAATGACTGGCTCCTGGCCCGCCGACGTGCTCTTTGTTGCACACACGCTGCCCGCCCTCATTCACGACGAACTGACCGCCGCCGTCCCGCGCCGCGGCTATCAGTTCTCCGGCGCGGCCAGGGAAACCTGGGAAATCACCGTAGAACCGTTGCCCGGCAGCCTCTTGCAGCCGCGGGTCTCGCTGTACGGTCCGGCGGGCGACCTGCTGGCA
>FWPU01010850.1_pt1 | contig 13188 bp, 11 predicted proteins | sample 2228361 | NCBI WGS metagenome assembly FWPU01 (sample SAMEA103939777, study PRJEB20133) | metagenome | reverse complement strand
GAATACTCTTTGATCTCGTTCCATTTCTTCTCGCAGGGCTTCTTGAGTAGCGGCAGCATAGGATATCTTTCGGATCGAGGGATCCGTTCGAATTTTTTCTCTTAATAGGGCATCTTGGCGATAATCCTTATCGGTAGTTTTTGGTGGGGCATAAACATCGGTATCTACTTCCTCAGGCGGAGGTTCAGGAGAACTTTCACTAAACTTAATTGCATTCAGTAGTTTGATACGAGCTTTTTCTTCTATTGCCTCGATCTCATCAGGTCTGATAAGGCCAACCTCAATTAAGTTCGATCGCAATGTGGAAATCGGATCTCGCATTCGCCAATATTTTTCTTCTTCTCTGGTACGATAGACTCGCGGATCAGAATGACTATGTCCATAATAGCGATATGTTTTTGCCTCAATGAGCGTAGGACCTTCGCCCCTTCTAGCCCGTTGCACAGCTTTTGCCACCGCTCCTCTGACTGCTAACACATCCATTCCATCAATAATTTCTCCAGGAATGCCATAGGCGCTCGCTCTATCTGCAATGTCACTCAACTTGCTTGCATTTTTCCATGGAACAGACATAGCATATAAATTGTTCTCAACTAGGAAAATCAAAGGTAAATTCCATATACTCGCCATATTCAACGCTTCATGAAAATTACCTGTATTCGCGGCGCCGTCTCCAAAAAAACATAGAACTATCCGATCGCTTCCCAATAATTTCTGAGCTAAGGCAGCTCCTACCGCAACCGGAAGATTGCCTCCCACGATCCCGGTTGCACCTAAATTTCCGTGGGCAACATCGGCGATATGCATGGAGCCCCCTTTGCCTTTACAGTAGCCTGTCCAACGCCCTTGGACCTCAGCCATCATTTTGTTATAGTGTTCCTGCTTCTCTTTGGCTGTTTTGGCAACCTTATCTCCATGTGCATGAGCATGACCATGTCCTCGATGAGTACTGGTAATCAAATCATCTTCTCGCAAAGCAGCAATTGCTCCTACAGCCACTGCTTCCTGTCCGGCGTATAAATGGGATGCCCCCCTTAACACACCTTTACCAAGTAGATCGGCAATATGGTCTTCTAATTGACGAATCTCAATCATCTGACGATAGCAGTCTAACAATTCCTGGCGGGTAATTCCTTGCTCTTCCATTTTTGCAGTGATTTCTTCGATGAGTCGAATGGCTTTTGTTTCCATGATAACAACCTCAAATCTTAAGAATTAAGTTCTTTTCCAACAGCTCCCCCAGGATGAATATGGGCAAACTTTTCGGGAGAGAACCCCTTATCGATTGCAACCACAGCGCATAGTGCATCACACATTGCACTATACGCAATGGTGCTGGTCGTGGCTAAGTATCCCATCAATTCATATTCTTGTTTACAAGGGATAATCAAAGCTAAATCACCCAGCTTTGCCATCCGCGAATCGGGATTACTAACAAACACAATCGTTTTAATATCCAACTTTTTGGCAATTTCGATCATTTGATTTACTTCGTGGCTTTCTCCTCCACGCGAAATTGCGATGAGCAAATCTGCCTCTCGGAAAATACTGGTATGACCATGCAATCCATCAGAAGGGGACAGAAACATTGCCCTTTGTCCACTACAGGTTAAAATATGAGCAAACCTCATCGCTACAGCAGCCGAGGTTCCTACTGCTGTAATCCAAATGATTCCCTTACAGTCACAAATTTCTCTTGCGACTTGAATAAAATCATCGTTTAATTTTTTTTCGAGATCCCTTAAAGTCTCAATATCTTGAATCAATATCTTTATTGCGATTTTCTGTACGCTAGTAGAAAATTCTTTACTTTGACGATTCGTTTGCACCGGGGGATCGCTCCTTCATGCTAAGATAACCTCAACCCCTTGATCTTGTAACATGGTGACAAAATCAGAAGGGGCATCTGTATCAGTAATCAGAGTATGGATTCGATCAATTGGCATAATGGTTGCTAAACCAATCATGCCAATTTTGCTTGAGTCTGTTACAACGATTACTTTATCTGCAGCTCGCACCATCGCACGAGCAACTTCCGCCTCCAACAAATTGGCAGTGGTCAACCCCTGTTGCAAAGTTAATCCATCTGTACCCAAAAACATTTTTTCTGCATGTAAGCCCTTGAGTTGTTCTATAGCTGGAGGACCAACCACCAGATCATATTCCGGCAAGTAAATTCCCCCCAACAAAATCAAATGAACTCCACTCCAATGTCCCAACTCCCGAACAATTGGCAAAAATCCAGTAATGATCGATAAACTTTGTATTTCAGACATCCTGTTAGCGATACATTTGGCTACACGCAACGTCGTTGTGCCAGAATCGATAATCAATCTGTCACCGGGTTTTACTAGTGAAGCGGCTACACGACCTATCCGTTCTTTCTTCTCGTTGCTAAATTCCATACGTTGGGCTAATGGAGGGGTTAGATTATTCAACAAAACATTAATTGCTCCACCCTGGATACGCTTCAATAAACCCATTTCCTCAAGTTCCTGCAAATCACGTCGTATTGAAACCGATGAAACCCCAAATTTCTTACTTAGCTCACTCACCCTAACGAGATTCATTCTCTTTAATTCTTCAAGAATTCGAGAGCGACGTTCATTTGCTTGAGAAGTCATCTTGATTTCACCCGAAATTCTATGCACGAAATTCAACTTTCATATTAATAATACTTTGCTTTCATATTCGTAACATTTTTATTATAACTTAATTATCATTATAGCAAATATATTTTTCATAATCAAATCCTGATATAATCGATACTGAAATTTCAAAAGATAGCTTAAGTGTAACTATGAAAATAAGGAACCACGACCCTCTAAAGTTAGCCATCCATGGCGGTAATCCAGTAAGAACAAAGCCATTTCAAAGTTGGCCTCAATACGACGAAGAGATAGATGCCGCTGTTCAAGTCCTGCGATCAGGGAAACATGCTCGTCAATCCGGTTCTTATGTCAGTAGATTTGAAGAAGCATTTGCTGGATATTTTGGTGTCAAACATGCAATAGCAGTCAGCTCAGGCACGGCTGCGATCCACGTTGCCCTAGCCGCTCTTGGAATTGGACCTGGGGATGATGTTATCAATACAGCCCATTGCTTTATCGGCACGGCTACCCCTGTAGTCCATTGCGGTGCAGTCCCAATCTTTGCAGACATTGACCCAAGAACATTCAACATTGACCCTAAATCTGTGCATGAAAAAATCACCCCTTATACCAAGGCAATCGTTCCAGTACACCTAAACGGATGCCCGGCGGAAATGGATCGTTTGCAAGAAATTGCTCGTCAATATCAATTATTCATTATAGAGGATGCTGCCCAAGCTCATGGAGCGACCTATAATGGCAAATTGGTCGGTACGTTTGGCGAATTAGGATGTTTTAGTTTCTGGGAAGACAAAATCATCTCTACATCTGGAGAAGGGGGAATGATCATCACAAACGACGAACAGCTTGCGAAACGAGCAAGGATGATCCATCACCATGGAGAACTAAGACAGGATGGTGATTACTATCAAGGCGAACGTCTATATTATCATCCCTTTCTTGGTTACAACTTCCGCATGACAGAAGTTCAAGGAGCCATTGGATTGGTTCAGTTAAAAAAACTTCCCCAATACATCTCGTTGAGACGTAAAAATGCCCATCTCTTAACTCAACGAATTAGAGAGATAGAAGGGATCATTCCACCCTATGAACCTGAAAATGTAACTCATGTTTATTACAAATACATTCTAAAGCTAGATCGGCAGGTACTCAGGACACCAGCACTAGAGATTGCAACAGCTCTCTCAGCAGAAGGCATCCCTGCGACTCGACGCTATCCCACACCGTTGCATCAACAACCGATTTTCGTAGAAAAACGGGGATTTGGAAATACAAATGCACCCTTCATCAAACCTTGGTACCACGGTGAAGTACATTATGGCAGTGGCTTGCCGGTTGCCGAGTCACTCCCCAATGACTTAATCATGATTAGAATGAACCCTTTACTCTCCGAGGAAGATATTGAAGATATTGCTCTGGGTATCCGTAAAGTCATGCAACATTATGTTAGAAGTGAGAAGTCATCGTCGAGACAAAATTAACATTTACAAAAAATCTGAGGCTTGACTCTTTATCCCCTTTAGCCCGCTTAAGAAAAACCATTATTTGTTTGATTAAAAAAGAGCAGAGTAGGAAAACATTCCACTCTGCTCTTTAAGGATTTGCATCACTTATTTCGACTTAGTCGGTGTCACTTCAACCCATAACCCGCGCGTTGATGGTGCTAAAATCGTCCACGGTGGAGAATACTCCATTTTCTCAGCGTAGCTAACCACTTCGTCCAAGTTTTCCCACACCTTGCGAAAACCGTTCAAGTACAAATCCATTGTGTCTCGGTTTCTAAAATACCACGGCCCGGCGCTTCCATTCTTGCCAATACACCGTGTGGTTTCCAGCACTTCCAAAGTTGTTGTAAATTCTTCAAAATCATACTCAATAGGGTTTGTACCAGGCAAAGACCAAGGTACACCGTTTCCAAAACCCTCTTTGGTGCGGAACATCGCTTGACCGGGAATTGGAGCATTTTGGTATAAACGCAAGGGTAGACCTTCTGCGCCCATAGCATCTTCAATTGCCTTAGCAAATCGGCCAGCCTGGATATCATAACCGGCAGCTTTAGGATCAAACTTGATTCGATACATATGATAAACGTGAGTGCTTCCTTCAGGTATATAAGGCGGTATAACTCCAGGTAATTCTGCTAATCCCCGGCTTAGGTAAGCACCATTTGTCATAAATAAATTCGTATAATGGTCTAATCGCTTTAGTTGCGTCCTAAGATAAGCTGCCATAATGGGGTTAATCCGATAATTCCACCCCAAGGTAAAGGCATTGTATGCGCGAGGTTTATCTTTTTGGATCACTTCACCGAATGAACGTACCATACTCGCACGGTTATAGAAATCAACATCATTGGTAAAGAAGATACCACCTTCTCCACAGGTAGCCAACTGCTTGACCGGCATTAAGCTCGTGCCCGCAACATCACCTAATGCACCGGCTTTTTTACCTTTGTAAGTCGCTCCCATCGCATGGGCAGCATCCTCAATTAACACAAGATTATATTTATCGGCAATCTTTCTCAAACTTTCATAATCAGCCGGTAGACCATGTAAATCAACTGCCATAATCGCCCGTGTGCGGCTGGAAATTTTGCTTTCTACCGACTTTGGATCAATATTATAGGTCATCGGATCGATATCGGCGAAGACAGGAATACAAACATGATGTAACACAGCCGATGCCGAGGCTAAAAAAGTTAACGCCGGCACAATTACTTCATCACCAGGAACACAACCAGCCGCTGCAACGGCAGCATGAAGGGATGCAGTACCACTTCCCATCAATAAAACATAGTCCACATCGAAATACTCAGCAATTTCACGCTCAGCAGCTTCGATCTCTGGATGATGGATACCCAAAAACTGACCGCTATCGATTACCCGATGGATCGCTTCTAGATCTTCTGGCATTGTTTCAGGCCAGCGATCTTCCAACGGTCGTTCATTTTTGAACAGGGGCTCACCACCAAACAATGCAAGCTTCGACATTTTTTACTCCTTTCTGGATTCACTCTAAATTGAAATTAAATATTGGTTCTAAAATTTCATGGATCTTTATGAATCTTGAATATCCTTCATCATAGATTTGACTCTTTTCAGGTTGGGGTAAGGTGACACCATTAGGTGACAACCACTTAGTCAAAAATTCCTTAAAGTTTTCAAAGTAACCAATTGCCATGCCGGCAAGGTACGCATCCGCAATGGCTCCTTCGGCGTTCGGAGCATATTCTTGGGGAATCCTAGTGATATTGGTGACAATTTGACGCCATAGTTGACTTCTAGCTCCGCCACCCGTTGCAATCAAACGTTTCAAAGGATGGCCGGTTGGATAATAACTTTCCAATCCGTAAAGAATCGTGTCTCCCCATGCTTCTAAAAGCGATCGAAATAGATGAGAGCGAGTATGTGAACGACGTAAACCGATAAAAGCCCCACTTGCGTGTGGATTAAACTTCGGGCTGCGCTGACCCAACATGTGCGGAATAAAACTTAAACCATCACAGGTTTCCGAGGCTTTCTCTGCAAGCTGGTCAAATTGAGTATAAGCAGACAATCCACTTTGGGCTTCGATCAATCTTTGCTCGTAACCGAACTCATCCCGAAACCACCTCAAGCTATCGCCAGTAGTGAGGCAGTACGCTGGATAATCATATAAATAACCATCTTGAGGACGGTCGCCCTTTTCTTCATAAGGATAAGGATGACGCAAAGCATAATCCATATCAACTTTCATAACGGGAAGTAGTCCTGCAGTCCCATAATAGGCTATAGCTTCACTTGTTTTAGTTGCTCCTCCACTAATTGTGGATGCGGTAACATCATTAGTTCCGGCAGCAACCAGCGTACCCTTGCAAAGACCTGTCTCTTCGGCAGCTCGCTGATGTATCTCGCCAACTATGGTTAAGGGTGGAACAACTTTCGGTAAGAGTTTAACATCTATTCCTAATTGATCACAAACGTCCTCTTTCCAGCTAGCCGTCGGGCTATGGTAGATTGCTCCCCACCCTCCGACTGAGATGGTATCGGAGATATAAGCACCGCACAGCTTATAGACAAAATATTGGGCAGCATCGAAAAAGCGTTTCATCCGCCCGGCAGCTTCTCTCTCATGTCGCAGAAACCAAACCAACTTCGGGGTCAGTTCCTCACTCGTAAGTTTTAAGTGATATTTTTGGTTAATTTCTTCAAGCTCTCTAACCGCCCGGCTATCAGAATACAAAATTGCTCCGTATACCGGTTCTGCATTTTCATCGGTGGGGCCAAAGTTGGGGTGTAAACCACTTGGAAAGACTGCTTTTATTCTTTGGGGGTTAACTCCACTTTCGGAAAGCATTTTCCGAATGATCCAACAAGGATTCATCCACCAATTTTTCTTAATATCATGTTCAACCCACCCTACTCGGGGGTAAGAGCATCCGTGTTCTAAAAATGCTTCTGCCACCGTTGTCCCAGCAAGGGAGAGAACCGCACCTTTTACACCTTGTGTGCCTATATCAATTCCTAAGAGTAGGTCATCGTTGGTTGCTGTCATAGTATCTCAATTCAGAATTCCAAATCTAACGACGCACTCGACGCACATGAAACTGAATGCGGTCGCCGCGATGATAGTCTCTTGAATAGATCAGTGGCTCGGCAGGGTCAGAATAAATGACCTGTTTTAGCAATATCCAAGTCAGGTCTGCATGTTCAAAGGGCAAGTTTAAATCCTCAAGGCGGCAAGCATGAATCGTAGCCTGTGAATACCGCAGAGGTTTTCCCAATCTGTCTTCTATGTATTCAAATAGAGAACCCTTAAAGTCCTGCTCACTCCAGTCATTAGGTAGAAAGCGCAAAGGGATTGTATCAATCGAATAGATGATCGGCGTGTTACCAGCATATCGCAGGCGCTCGATCGAGAGCACTTGTTCTGTAGGCTTGATTAAAAGCAAGCCACATAACTCCGTATCAGGATCATGAATATCAACTCTAAGAAGTTTATTTTCGGTACTAATGCGATAACTGGTCAATAACTCTGTGACACTCTGTAAATTCGAGATATCAATATCCAAATTAGAAGGAAGAGATAAAACATAACGCCCCGACCCATGTTTCGTAACGATAATTCGTTCTTCTTCCAAAAGCTGTAATGCCTCTCGCATACTAAGACGACTAACATTTAGGATCTCTTGCAACCGCTCTTCAGAAGGTAACTGATCCCCCGGTTGATACCCCTCTTTTTTTATGAACTCTAGAAGAGCATCACGGATCAAGTAACGAATAGGTTTGCCATTAGAAAAAACTGCTTGTTTCATCTTAACCTAAAAGTCATCAGATATCTGATGACTTTTAGTATAAATACCTTGGAGATTTTTGTCAAGGGCATACCATCTCCCGCCGTCTCGGTTGCAACTCTCATCAGGAAAAGTCAGAACACAAAACAACCAACTCTTTCTGATAGGCTCAGATGTTTTTGATGACTCGCGTGTAAAAATCACATGCTTCAACGATCTGACTTGTCTTACATTTTTCATTTGTCATGTGAGCGAGTTTATATTCCCCTGGCCCAAAACCAATCGTTGGGATACCCATCCCAACAGGTGTCACGGCATTCGTGCTGAAATCCCAAAAAACATACTCTTTGGGTAACTGGTCAAACGTTTCCTCATAGGCAGAAACACAAGCCTTCGTCAATTCGTGATCCAAGTCAATTTGCCAAGCTAGATGAAAAGGTTCATACCGGATTTCCATTCCCGTCCAGCTTTTCCTATATAACCTTCCTATTTCCCAAGAAGCATTTTTCCCCGAAATGATCTGCTCCATCTCTCTTTGGATGTCTTCTTTTGTCTCACCAAGTACAATTCTTCGATCCAGATAGGCTTCACACTCAGAGGGAATAGCGTTTAACGAAGCGCTTTGACTAGCTATTCTGGTCATCACTAGCGTTCCCCCGAGCTTCCCCTTCTTCATCAGTTCAAGGTTAGTCTTCTCGACTCGTTGTATGATTTCCGCCATTTCATAGATAGCATTCACTCCCTTTTCTGGCGCAGAACCATGAGCAGAAACCCCAAATGTTCTTATCAGCATTTGAGCTTTGCCTTTATGACCCAGAGTAATGGTATTGTTTGATGGCTCACAAATGACCACATAATCTGGTCTAAGATTGAGTTCTCCGAATAAATGCTTGAGATTTTCTCCATCGCAATCTTCTTCGAAAACGCTGCAAGAGACATAAACGGTCTTTCCCTTAGTAAAACCAAGCTGTTTGGCTAACAAAGCCGCATAAATCGAAGCGGCTGCCCCAGACTTCATATCAACCGAACCCCTACCGTATAGATATCCATCGACAATTTCTCCACAAAATGGAGGAAGATCCCATTTTTCTTCGTCGGTGACATCTACGATGTCCACATGCGAATCAAACAGGATCGCTTTTTCACCATTGCCGATTTTCCCAAGCAAGTTTCCCATCGCGTCAATTGTCACTTCGTCATAACCAAGCGCAAGCATTTTCTGCTCGATAAAATTGATCACCTCTCCTTCCTGCCCCGAAAGGCTTTTTATTCTGACTAAGCTTTGAGCAAAATCAATCAAATCATTCTGGATTTCATTCGAAAGTAATTTCGATGCCGACATTTGTTTTACTTCCTTTTTGCTAGTTTTTGAACCAATTTTTGATTAAGTTTCGCTGTCGTGAATTGATTCTTAAGGGATCGTCAATGTCCGAAAGGATTATACTTCTTCGCCTTGCTAGGCAACAAGGCGCTTTCTATCAAAAAAATGTTAATAAAATATCATCGTTCACTCAAACGAAAATGTTACCGAAGGAACGATGGCTGAACAGACCCAATGAACGTAGATGACGACGGAAGTATTTTCACAAGATGAGAATTCGCTACTGGCAAGCCAAACGCAAGAAAGAACACAGCAGTCTGCTTGACGAGAAGGAAGCCGTAACCGGCTATCATCACAAGTCGCTGCTGCGGCTGATCAACGGCGAACTGGCCTGCAAGCCACGTCGCAAGCAACGTGGCAAGACCTATGGGGCAGAAGTGGAGGCTACCATTTGCAAGATTGCGGAGAGCTTGGACTAACCCTGCACCGCGCGATTGAAGCCCAATCTGGTATGGATAGCCGAGCAGTTAGCAGCACACGGCGCACTTCACCTGACGGCTGAAGTGCGCAGGCAACTGGAAACAATCAACATCAGCAGTATACGGCGGCGACTGCCACGCTCAGAGCGGGCCAATACATCGCCAATTCAGATAGCATGTCCGGGCAAGTACTATACCAAACAACAAATTCACGGGTTGGGAGACCGATAACATGACATTGTTATAACCTCCCATTGGACAGAGAACAAACTATGTCAACACCTGTGTAACAAGTACAGTTAAGACTACGATGAAAAATATCAATGGAATACTTTATAGTATTTTCCAACGGGTTGATAATTAATGGATATCTATGAGAAATTAGGTTGTATACCTCTGGCAAAGGCTGAGGCTAGGATAACCCAAACTGCATATTTTCCCTCGTCAATTAGGTATGGCTGTATAGCTTGCAGGGAAAAATTTTTGAAAGTCAAAGCGGGTGAGTGAGACCGCTCCCAGGCTAATGGAGGCAACGATAATTCCGAGCAGTCCGCCAACCCGAGGGAGGGATACCAGCAATTCGAGTACGAAGATAAAAACCAGCGTCCCGACGAAGGCTGATATTCCGGGCGAGAGCAGACGATTCAGCGCGCGACCGATAAGCCTGCCTGCCGTTGCCCCCAGCCCAATCCATCCGAAGACGACCGCCAGACCGAGGACGAACAGCCTCAGCAGACTGACCGGGATGAGCAGGATGGTGTATGTCATGGTCAACAGCAGGGAGATGCCAACTACGCCTACCAGCAACCCAATCGAACCGCTGACAAGCATGTGGCGGCTTGCGGCTTCGCCAATCCGGGTTATGCCGCGCGGAAAATAGCGCATGAGGAAAGCGGAAGCAATCCCAAGCAACAGGGCGTTGAGCAGACTGCGCAGCAGAGTGACGCCAGGCGGGGAGGAATCTCGTTCGGGCAGGTCGGGGAGAGGGATGCCGCTGCCGGTGTGGGTACGCCCCTGGATAACGGAACCAGGCGAAGGGTGGAGCGTTCCGCCGCCCAAGTTCAGGTTGCCGCCCAGACGGGCAGAAGGGCTGAGGGTCAGGTCTCCGCCGAGGAGAGTGACATCCCCCGAAACCTGGCCTTGCAGGTCGAGTTGTCCAGAAACGAGGTGCAGACTACCTTGCAGGGTGGCGCCGGGGAGCAGGGTTGCCCGTCCGCCGAGCATGAGCAGGTCGCCGGGGTAGGCGCCAGTCAGTTGATGCTCGCCATCGGTGATGATGGTAATCTGGTAAAGCCCATTTGCGCCGCAGGCGGTCAACAGCAGAGATAGGCAAGCAAGAAGCAAGAGCAAACGGGTGGTTTTCATGCGCCTCCGTTTTGCATGTGGGCAGGAGGGCAAAGATTAACAGCGCCAGAAAGAAGAGCATGGCTAGCGCATCAACTATCTGGATGTGGTGTTCGAGCGGGAGTTGTTCGCCCCAGGCGATTGCCAGGCCGATGCTGAGGAAGGTGGCGGTCCAGCTGGAGAGGGCGACGCCCAGGGCGGCGTTAAATGGGATGGTGTCGGGATTGGACAGGTCAGCCCAGATGATGAAGTTGAGTACGGTGTAGAGGCTAACGGCCAGGGCGTAGAGCATGGGCATGGAAAGCACGCCGCTTTCGGCTTCGACCCTGATGTAGAAACTGTATTGCAAGTGGGTGAGGGCAAAGATGCCGAAGACCCACAGGACGAGCATACGCAGGCGCATGGAGGAGTAGAGCGCTCCGGCGGCCATTGCGCCGATGACGTGGGTAATGGCGATAAACAGCCGGATGTCAAAATTGGGCGACTGCCAGGCGCTTTGCATGTAGAGCGGGGTTTTGAGCAGGCGCAGGAATCCCAGACTATCCACGAAGTAGGTGCCAAACATGGCGATGATGAAGCCAAAAAATTGTTTGTGAGAAACGCCGCCGCGCGTGAAGCGCCCGATGGCGAAATCGGGACGCAGGTGTTGCGCGGCGAGCGCGTCGAGCAAGGGGTGGCGCAGGAAGGCGAGCAGCCCGATGGCATGCAATCCCGCCAGCAACATGGTCAGCGAGATTTGTCTGAAAGTCTCGAAGCGCCATTTGTGGGAGAAGGCGGCCGCGGCGAAATAAGCCAGGGCGGTGACCAGCGCCGCCGCCCAGCCGCGCCAGCGCACCGGGACGAGGTCGGTGATCAGAGAGAACATGACTGGCACGCCGACGCCGAGGGCGAGCGAAATGCCTGTCAGCCAGAGCAGGAATGCGGCTTCACTGTTCACCCATGCGCTGATCAAGGTCAGGGCTGATTGCAGGACGATAACCCCAAATGCGAGTTGCAGTTTGCGGCGGAAATTTTTCCTCAACCCTGTCGAGTCATCCAGCGTCCAGAAGTTAGGGCGATGATACCGGTCAGCAGGGCTAACAAAGCCATATCGCGGGCGACGGCGGTGGCACTCAACCCAAGCAGGCGGGTACCCAAATCTTCCAGCCCCAGTTGGACGAAGGTCAGATTGTAGTAGTACCCGGCGGACATCATGCCAACGAAGAGGCTGATTCCAAAAACGAACGGATAATTGCGCGATTTGAGAAACCCAGCCATTGGTCACTGCACACGCGGGAAAAGAGCCGAAACAGCCAAAACCACGCTCAGCGCCAGAAGCGACAGTCCAGCCCAGCCTGCGCTGGCAGGGAAGAGCGAAGTCTCAAATAAATAAGGTTGAGAAACCCGCCACCCGAGAAAAGCAGCAATGCTCATGCTGGCTGCCGCTTTGAACAAGCGAGCACCCAGCCCTTCCGCGGCAAAAGGCGTAAATCTAAGCGTTCCATGCGCTAGGTCTCTCGCCAGATAAAACGTCAGCACCAGCGTCAAAAGGGCGATCAGCCCGATAAAAATCCAGGATGCGGCGGTTGCGTAAATAATCTTGCCAAATTGGACTGAACCAAAATTGTTCCAACGCGCCCAGTCAAACAAGACATCGGCGATGAAGGGCCAACTGCGCTGGCTGTTGGTCAGGATGACGATGCCATCGCCTGTCTCCGGCACGGCGTGGATATGCGTCATCCAGCCGTGTCCCTGTCCGCCATGCCAGACGGCTTTTTGTCCATTGGGCAGGGTTTCGATGAAATAGCCGAACCCGTATGCTTCGGCGACGTAGCGGTAAATATCCGACATTTCCACTTGCGGGGCATACATTTGCCACAGGCTGTTCAGGCTCAGAACGGCGTTGTTGCCGTGATAGCGCCCTGTCATCCCTCCGCTGAGGAAACGCGCAAGGTCTTCAACGGTGGTAAACAATCCGCCCGAAGCCCTTGCGGGATACACATAGGGTGAAACCGGCGCGCCATCCAGTTCGTAGCCGTTTGGGACCAGGGAGGCGAGCGACTCATCCCAGTCGAAACCGGAGTCGTTCATGCCAAGCGGATTCAACACTTCGCTTTGCATGTACTCCGCAAAATCCCTTCCGGTGACTTCTTCGATGAGCAATTCCAATAAATTGAAGCC
>FWPU01010849.1_pt1 | contig 13193 bp, 10 predicted proteins | sample 2228361 | NCBI WGS metagenome assembly FWPU01 (sample SAMEA103939777, study PRJEB20133) | metagenome | reverse complement strand
ATCGAAGGGTCGCGAGAGCGCACCCTGGGTTCGAAGGGTCGCGCAAGCGCACCCTGGGTTCGAAGGGTCGCGCAAGCGCACCCTGGGTTCAATGGATTCCACGCGTCGCGAACGCACCGCGGCATGCAATGCAATCCACGTCACGTGTCCGTCGCCAACGCATCACGCCGCCCAAACGTTTGCATGCCAAAACGATCCTCCATGCCGTGGCCGCCGTGCGCCCCAATCGCCGCCTCCCTCCTTACCGCGTAGCGGTTACACATTTTAGCCCAGGGTCGCGCAAGCGCACCCTGGGTTCAAAGGGTCGCGAAGCGCACCCTGGGGTCCCCTGGGTTCAAAGGGTCGCGAGAGCGCACCGTCGGTCACCCACGCGACCCCAACCCGCCGTCCCCATGCCAATGCCGTCATGCAATCCGACCGTTTGCACGCCAAACGCATGCTCCATGCCGTGGCCCCCGTGCCCACGAATCGCCGCCTCCCACCTTACCGCGTAGCGGTTACACATTTTAGCCCAGGGTCGCGCAAGCGCACCCTGGGATCCCATGGGTTCAAAGGGTCGCGAAGCGCACCCTGGGTTCAAAGGGTCGCGAAGCGCACCCTGGGGTCCCCTGGGTTCAAAGGGTCGCGAGAGCGCACCCTGGGTTGCGTCCACGGCGGTATTACCTCATAACCGTGGCGATATTTCCGAGCGCCCTATACCATGCCACATTCATTCTCGCAGGTCCTCGTGCACTTGGTCTTTTCCACCAAGCAGCGAGCCAAGGTGTTCACCGACAAAGATCTTCGCAAGCGGGTCCACGCGTATTTGGGCAACACCTGCAACAACCTGCAATGTCACGTCATCGCCGTGGGCGGCGTCGAAGATCATGTGCATATTCTTTGCGGACTTCACAGGGCATTACCTGTAGCTGTGCTGGTGCGCGAGCTGAAGCGAGATTCGTCCAAGTGGATTAAGGACCAGCATCCGCGGCTCAGGCGCTTTTCCTGGCAGAGAGGATACGGCGCCTTTTCCGTCAGCCCGGGGCATGTGCAGGCGCTCATCGCCTACATCGACCGGCAGGAAGAGCATCATCGCCAGGTCACGTTTCAGGACGAGTTTCGAAGGCTCTGCCGCAAATACGGCATCGAACTCGACGAGCGTTACGCATGGGATTGATTTGGAAGGCGTTCAGGTACGCTCGTGGGCCCATGGATGGCATTGAAACCCAGGGTGCGCTCTCGCGACCCTTCGAACCCATGGCGATCTAGGGTGCGCTCTCGCGACCCTTTGAACCCAGGGTGCGCTCTCGCGACCCTGGGCTAAAATGTGTAACCGCTACGCGGTAAGGAGGGAGGCGGCGATTGGTAGGCACGGGGGCCACGGCATGGAGGATGCGTTTGGCGTGCAAACGGTCGGATTGCATGACGGCATTGGCATGGGGACGGCGGGTGGGGGCGCGAGGGTGACCGACGGTGCGCTCTCGCGACCCTTTGAACCCAGGGGGTGCTCTCGCGACCCTTTGAACCCAGGGTGCGCTGCGCGACCCTTCGAACCCAGGGTGCGCTGCGCGACCCTGGGCTAAAATGTGTAACCGCTACGCGGTAAGGAGGGAGGCGGGGGCGGCAGGTCGCGCGGCCAAGGGATCGACCATGCGTTTGCCACCCCGGCGGGCGAGGGGGCGCCTATATCCGACCGCCTACGCGGTAAGGAGGGAGGCGGCGATTGGGGCGCGGGGGGGCGGCGGGGTGGAAGATGGGTTTGGCACGCTGGCGGCCGAGGGCGCGTGATGGGTTGGCGACGGGGACGCGGTAAGGAGGGGGCGGTGGCGGCGGGTTGCGGGGCAGAAAAAGAACACGCCCAGCCGAATCGGCTGGGCGTGCGAGAACAGGAGGGAAGGGCAATGTACGAGGGCTTGGGGCGCCCTCGTTGGGCAGCCGGCATTATGCGGCCAACACGGCGTCCTTGCGCCGGCGCAAGCGGCCCAGCACGAGCGCGCCCACGCCCAGCGATCCCCAAATCAACGCCGAGGCTGGCTCGGGGACGATGAAGAACTGCACGCCTGGGACGGCCTCGCCCTGCAACGTGGCGAAGAAGTCGAACGTGCTGGCAATGTTATTCGGGTCGTAATCGTTGAAGCCGGTCCCAGACAAACCTGCATTTGCCAGGATGGCATTAAGTGCTGCGATCAGGTCAGAAAGCGGAATAGACCCGCTCGCTCCATAGCTAGCCTGAATCGTCTCGTTTACACGAGTTTCAAGCTGCTCCTTCAAGACGGCGCCGATGCCGAACGGGTCGAATGTTGCCGCAACGAGCAGAGTGTTTGACGCTGGCTTGTCCCAAAGGCCCGGACCTGAAAGCAGTTGGTTTGCGGCGATGGCACCCGAGATAACGTTCACTTGCGAAGCGGTGAAGTTTGCGTTATCAGCGCTCGGGTTGCCTTGTGTGATGTCGGCGGGAGTTGCCAGCGTCCATTGCGCCAAACTTGGCCCACCAGTCCCCCAGGTTCCGGGATCCTTGAAGTTGAACGTGCCCACGCCCGTTGCAGGAACCGCGTAAACGTCAATCTGCCCCGCACTAAACTGGACCGTGGCATTGTTGCCACTCAACGACGTGATCGTACCCTGAACGGCAAATACCGCCACTCCAACGGGCCCTCCGGCAGCGGTCCAGAAACCAGCTTGCAGCGACAGTCCAGAGGTCGTAGTCGCCGTAACGATAGGGGCGGCGCCCACGGCAAATACCGTAGACCCCAGGCCAGGACTCCCCACCACGTTGCTATATGTGGCGCCACCGGCAAAATCAATCCTGACGACACCCGTAGCCGGATTGGCCGGTGCACTTAGCGTACCGAGCTGGCTGAAGAACACATCCGCCCAGGCTGGCGTGGCGAATGCGGCCACGGCCAACGCTAAAAGAAGCTTGGTCAGGTTGCCATAACGCATAATTTGCTCTCCCTTGGGATCCGCCCGAGACCCAGCCTCTGGCGCGTACGTAAACTTCCTCAGTTGCAGGCTCGCAGCCAACCGGCCAGTTAGTGAGCATACGCCGTGCCGAGAGCCGCCACGCCTCACAAGATCTGCCTAAGGCGCAGGTGCCAATTAGATTAGAAACTCGTAAGCACTTGCTACATAACATCTTAAGAAGTATATGCGCTAGGTGCCAATTCAGCGGCAGCCGTTGGCCAAAGGTGGCGCCATGCGCCACGAACCGTCAACAACTCTTTGCTCCATTTACAGTCAGTGTTCAAGTGCCTTTACACTTGACTTGCGCCGCAACAGGGCACCCGAGAGCAGCCTGGCCACACCTGGGCCACCCACACACTTGGCCTGTTTGACCACAAGGGGGCTTCACGGCTGCACCAATGGCCTATCGCAACCACACCAGCCCTGCTTTCCAGCAGAGCCAGGCGACCGGTGCGGCAAGCAACACCGAATCCAACAGATCCAGCACGCCGCCAAAGCCTGGCATCCAGGGACTAGAGTCCTTGCGGCCCAGGTCGCGCTTGAGCAGAGACTCGGCCAGGTCTCCCACCATGCCCGCCACGCCCACCAACGCGCCATACACACCCCAGCGCCACCAGGGGGCCGCGGCAGGACCCCCAAGCGCAGGCACAAGGTAGGCGAACACCAGCGCCGGGGCAGCCACGCCCCACACAAAACCGCCGCACGCCCCCTCGACGGTCTTGCCCGGGCTGAGCAGAGGCGCCAGCTTACGCCTGCCCGCCAGACGACCCACGGTGTACGCCCCCGTGTCGCACATCTTGACCACGAGCACCAGGGATGCAAGCGCCAGTATACCCGCCGGATCCGGGGCCACAAACCGCAACGCCACCACGAACACCAGGCAAAGCCCTACGTACGTGAGCGCCAGCAAGGCCAGGCCCAGCCGTTCGCTTGCACCGCCCGGCTGGCGGTAGCTCGCCATCTCTACAACGAAGACGCATGCCAGGGCCAGTGCCAGCACGCACGCGGGCCAGGCGAGCACCTGTTGCACATTGCCGGTCGCGGCTGCGGCGGCAGCGGCCAGAACCATGCACACGTTGCCAGCATAGACGGGCCAGGCCAGGTGCAGGGCGGCGCGTGCGCCGAGCATCCAGAGCAACTCTTGCGTTGCGGCCACCGCCAGCAGTGCGGCCAGCGGCACGAGCCAACGGCCCGGCCGCGGCCCGGCATCGAGCCATGAGAGCCCCGCGAGTGCGGCAATGAACAGGCTTCCCAGCAGCAGTCTCCAGCGCAGCATGCGGGTTTAGCTCGGCAGGCCGCCGAAGCGGCGCTTTCTGCTGGCGAAGCTGCGCAGGGCGGCGTGCAGGTCGGCCTCGCGGAACTCTGGCCAGCACCGCTCGGTCACCCACAGTTCGGCATAGCTGATTTGCCACAGCAAGAAGTTGCTCAGCCGCAGCTCGCCCGCGGTGCGGATGAGCAGGTCGGGGTCCGGCATGCCGGCGGTGTAGAGTGCCTGGTCGATGGCCGGCTCGTCGATCTGCTGCGGGTCGAGCTGGCCGTGTTGCACCTTGCGTGCAAGGCAGCGTACGGCATCGACGAGTTCGGCCCTGCCGCCATAGTTGATGGCCAGGCAGAGGTGCAGGCCCTGGTGATCGCGCGAGAGGGCGATGGTCTTGTCCATTTCTCGCAGCACGGTTTGCGGGATCCCCTCGCGGCGGCCGATGACGCTTAGGCGAATCTGCTGGCGGATGAGCGTGGTGCGTTCTTCGACCAGGTACTGCTCGAGCAGGTCCATGAGCAGGTCGAGTTCGCTTTGGGGCCGCTTCCAGTTTTCGCTAGAGAGGCAGTAGAGCGTGAGTTGGGCGATGCCGAGCCTGGCGCACTCTTCCGTAATGCGGCGGACGCTCTCCACACCGCGGCGGTGGCCTTCGATGCGGGGCAGCCCCCGGCTTACCGCCCAACGGCCGTTGCCATCCATGATGATGGCAATGTGGCGTGGCCGCTGCTCGTGGGGCACCTCGGCGGGTTCAGCGTGCTGCTGGGGCAGGAGCGTGGCCAATGGGGGCTCCTTCGGCAAAGATGGTCTGCTCGCGATCGGCACCCACCGAGACAATCTCCACGGGGCGGCCCACCACCTCGCTGATGCGTGCGAGGTACCAACGTGCGTTTTCTGGCAGCTCTTCTATGGTGCGTGCGTGAGAGATCTCTTGCCGCCAGCCGGGCAGCGTCTCGTAGATAGGTACGGCCTGACGCAGATCTTCGACGTGGCTGGGAAACGTGGTCAGCCGCCGGCCGTGCAGCTCGTATGCGGTGCAGATCTTGACCTCCTCCAGCTCGCTGAGCACGTCGAGCAGCATGACGGCCAGCGTATCCGCGCCGCTCACGCGGGCTGCGTAGCGGGTAGCGACTGCGTCGAACCAGCCGCAGCGGCGCGGCCGGCGGGTGACGGTTCCATACTCGTTGCCGCGCTCGCGGAGATGCGCCCCGATCGGGTTGTCTTGCTCGGTGGGGAAGGGGCCTCCGCCCACCCGGGTGCAGTACGCCTTGACCACGCCGATGGTTTTGGTCAGGTAGCGTCCCGGCACGCCGGCGCCGGCGGTGATGCCCACGCCGGAACTGTTGCTGCTGGTAACGTAAGGGTAAGTTCCATGATCGACGTCGAGCAGTGCGCCCTGTGCGCCCTCGAACAGCACGCGGCGGCCGGCCTCGAGGGCATCGAGCAAGTAGGTCGTGGTATCGGCGACGTGGGGCTGCAAGCGTTGTGCGTAGCCGGCGTATTCGCGGTGGATTTGCTCTGCGGAGAATGGGGCGAAGCCCTGCGCGCCGGCGAGCGCGGCCAAGAGGGCGTTTTTATGCTCGACGATGCGGGCCAGGCGTTCGCCCAGGCCGGGGCGATAGAGGTCGCCAAGGCGGACGGCGTCGGCCCGCCCCACCTTATCGCTATAGCAGGGGCCGATGCCGCGCATGGTGGTGCCGATGGCCTCGCCATTGCCGGCGGCGCCCTCCATGAGGCGATCCTGCACGATGTGCCAGGGGAAGATGACATGCGAGCGGTCGCTGATCATCAGGTTGCCGCCCACCTGGACGCCGCGAGACTTGAGGTGGTCGATCTCCCCCAGCAGCGTGGGAGGGTTGACGACGACGCCCCCGGTGATCACGCACTGCACCTCCGGGCGCAGGATGCCGCTGGGGATGAGCGAAAGCTTATAGGTCTGGCCGCCGGTGACCACCGTATGGCCGGCGTTGGCACCTCCCTGGTAGCGGACCACAATCTCGTGCTGCTCGGTAAGCAGGTCGACGATCTTGCCCTTGGCTTCGTCTCCCCATTGCAGGCCGATGACACAGGTTCCGGGCACGATCGGGTCCTTGGATTACAAGTTTGGAAGACGTACAGACAGCCGCGCGGCGGCTCTCCGATGGGGCGGCAGCAGCCGGAAGGGGAGGCAAACGCCCATTGCCGCCCAGACACGGTATTTGGGGTGGAGCAAGCGATTTTGCCTGCACCAGGAATACACGCCCACCTCAAGGGGGCGTGTTCCAACCTCCGACTCCCAGCCGATTCAGTCTAGACCAGGGCCGTGGGCGGTCAAGGGGAAAGGGTGCCGCGGCGTGGGACGCAACGAGGCTGCGGCATGCCGGCGCAAAGCGTCACACCCGCACTCGCCGTAGCCGCGGCATGCTGCGGCAGAACGCCCTGGCTGCACTCGCCGGGGCCGCGGCATGGTGCGGCGGAATCTCGCAGCCGTACACGCGCAAAGTGCCGGCAGGCCGTTCTTCGCCATGCTCTGCCCCGACCTCGCAGCCGTACACGCGTAAGGTGCCTACGGCTCCGTTGCCAATGGAGTTATCGACTTGCGGTGGTAGCCGCAAGCGCACAGTCCAGCCTGGCGTGCCCTGCCTCTCGGCATGGCCCACTATCGCACGCGGCACCTGAAGTGGATCAGGCCCCCCTCGCCCGGCTCGAGCGGCTGCGAGAACTCCCAACGCAAGAGCAAAGACTCGCTGTCCACACCTTGCACGCTGAACGCCGCGTCTCGGCTGGCCTGGGCACTGCCCGGCACGTATTCCAGCCGTGTCACCAGGCTATCGACGATCACAATGTTGCCGATGGGCTGGTCTCCCACGTTGTCGAAGCGGATCGTGAACTCTACCTCTTCGCCCACGGCGGCATGGTCGGTGCTGGCGATCTTGATCAATCTCAGCTTGGGATTGTTGCGCAGGTCGCGGACGGTGTAGATCGCTTCTACTTGGCGGTCGAGCACGACCTCGACGGCGGCCATGCCGTCTAAGATCACCTGTACCTGCTGCTCGGTGTGCCAGACAGCGGCGGCCCGCGTCAGCTCTGCCAGGCGGGCCTTCTCTTGCTGATCCATGGTGCCGTCTCGCAGCACGCGCAGGTTGGCATATGGCAAAAATGCATCTTGGAACGCATGGGCATAGAGGTTGGTCGAAACCGCGCCGTCTCCCTGGCGGCCTTGATAGGCGCTTGGAAGCCGCGAGCCCAGGTCGATCTTGGCCTGCGTCCGCTGCAAAGACGTGGCGGCTTGCTCGTACTCGTCCTGTTGCACGAGGAACTCGGGCCGCACGACGCCCGTCGGCAGCACGCTGGTTTCGTTCGCTCCCAGGCCCGTCACAGTGCGCACCGCACCGAACCGCGGGGCGTAAATGCACACTTTGTTCGATGCTTCCACGAGCGTGCGGCCGTCCAGAGAATCGTAATGGGCCACCGTATCCTGGGGATCGACCCCAGCGAGCTGCCACTCGGGCGAGACCGTGACGCCGGCCCCCTCGTCGCCGCCGTCGCAAAGGTACTCTTGCGGCGGCCATGGGCAGCCGATTCCGGGCGGCCGCCATGTATCACCACAGCTTGCCAGCGGCCGCGGCCGACTGCATGCCAGGCATTCTTCGTACGCAGCAGGCTGGATGCCCGTGTAGGCATCGGGCGGCAGTGCTGGTTTCGACGGCGCCGGCCCGTGCGGCCTGCTCGCCGTGCATGAGCACAAGCCGAGTGCGACGCACGCCGCCAGAACCAACGTAGAAGCGTTTCGCAGACGCACTGAAGAACCCTTTGACCCTAGCGGCGAGACTCGGTCGGCTTGGGCCGCAAGGCCACTTTGCGCAGCAGGCCGCGCCGTACGGTGCGCGTCTCCTGCGTTGCGTCTGCGCGGCGTGCAGCAGCGGCCCGATCTGCACGGGTACGAGCAGCATTCGGTCTGCGGCCCGATGCTTCGCCTTGTTCGTGCGGCTCGCGTTGGAACTCGGGCGGCGGTTGATCCGCGTCTTCATCGGCCGCGGGCGGCACTTCGGCCTGTTTTGTGGGCAAGATAAACGGCGGGCAGCCGGCGAGGAAGGCTGGGTCGGATTCGAGATCCGGGTTGGGCACGCGACCTCCCAGCCGCACGATCGCCACGGGCCGGCCCAGGCGGTCGGCCAGTTCTAGGGGGTTGTCGCGCGGGGCGGCGTCCCACCAGGCCGGGTGGAGCGGATCGCCCTGGACGGGCAAGGCATTTTCTGGGTCTTCGAGGTAAACCACGCGGGTAACAAAGCGGCCGGCGAGGGCTGCATCTAGGTCGGCCTGTGCGATCTCGATAGGTATGGCAAACTTCCAGCGCAGGCCTGGCGGCGGATAGAGCCGATCGACCAGCTCGATGGTGGGGAACAGCTCTTCGCCCGGATAGCCTGGGATCTCGCTGATCCGCAGGCGATAGACCTGGCCGATCAACAGGCCTGCCTTAAGCGGGGCGGGTGTCGGCTCAGTGAAGGCACCGTGCGCGGCCAGGGAGATTGCGGCTCCTTGGGGAAGAATCACTTGCACCGGCTGAAAGTAGCCCAGCAGCGGTCCGCCGCGTGCGAGGGCCGAACGTCCCACGTGTCCTGGGGGAGACCAGGGGCCATGCGGGTAATGCACGCCGGTCTGACCGTTAGCGGGCCTATGCAAGCAGGCCAAGGCTGCGAGCAGGCAGGCCAGGAGGCCCGTGCGGTGGCAGGCCCGGTCCGCAACCAGGCGGGCGAATACTTGTGAAAGGCGGACTGGCATGGCCTCGTGCGTTGCCGGAGGTACAAGGTGCGAAGTGGCTTGGGACACGGCCGCAGGCCCAGAGGTGCGGGCCGCCGGGCCTGGGCCGTGAGGGCGGCAGGCACTGCTGCCGGCGGTTTACTCGCAGTCTTCGCAGTCAGGATCGGGATCCGTGCCGACCGGCTGATGCTTGCCGGCAAACGGCTTGCGGAAGATGATCCACGGGGCACGCACGCGCTCGTGGATGAAGGTCCGCCGAGCCGGCCGCGGGTACTGGAAGCCCGGCGTCTGCTTCACGTGCACCTTGACCTTCTCGACCGGGTCGGGGATGCGATAGCGCGTGTGATTTCGCATCACGTGCTTCTGCAATCCGGCCGGTATGCCGTGGGGCACGTGGGGCGGGCCAGGCAGCCCAATGGGCGTGCCAGACATGGTCAAGCCATATTGCGGGGCCGTCACGCCTGCCAAGAAGGGCGGAGGCCCGTTGCCATCGAGATAGCAGGCGGGCACGGCGTCTCCGACCACCTCTTCGCCGCCTGGGATCTCCAGGTCTTTGTTGCCCATGCGGACGATCGCCAGGATCGCCCCGCGGCGGTCGGCCTCGACGATCGGATCCATGCCGGGATCCAGCCGCGTGCTCACCAGCGTCTCGACGCCCGCCAGGGCCAGCTCCTGGAACTCAGCATCCGGCAGGTAGATCACCTTGGTCACAAAGTTACCGGAGAGAACCTGGTCCAGATCTTCCTCGGTGAACTGAATGGGAATGGCATTGTGCGCCAGGTACGCCTCGGTGCGGGGCGTGGTCGGGGCGACCTCAAGGGTCGGGTACAGCTCGACGCCGGCGCGGCCCGGAATCTCGGTCAACTTCAGCCGATAGATCGCCCCCTGCGGGAAGTTGAACCGGCCCGGGCACATGAGCGGTTCTGAGTCGAACAGGTTCGCTCCGCCCACGTCCCAGGTGACGTGCATCCCCTCTGGACCTACAAAGTAGATCTGCGAGTTGGGTGCATACGATGGGTCCGGTACTCCAGGCTCGCCGAGCAACATCACGCCTGGCCCGGGGCCATCGACGCCCGGCCCAGGATGCATGATCTCTTCCGCTGGGGGAAGGTTGTTCGAGAATGGCAGCCGGCAGCCTGCCAGTACCGCCAGCATGCCCAACAGGGCCATTTGGTTTCTCATTGTGTCCCCCTCAATTTTGCTTCGTCCTGCTTCCGGCTGGCTGCCTGCGGTGCGTTAGCCAGGCGTCGGCCACGGCAAGCTGCCGACTGCCGTGGCCTCCGCCGCAGAGCTGGGCCTATAATCGGCACCCCGCGGCGGCGTGCGTGCCGACGCCCGCTGCCAGAACCGCCACGGCCTTGCACCGAACCAGGTCTGCCAAGCTTGCCTGTGCCGGTCGCAAGGTCGACCAGCACTCACGCAGCCCGGTCGTAGCGGCCATTCCGGTTGACGGGGCGCGACGCGCCTCTCGCGTGTAATGGTCGGCCGGGATTTCACGGATTCTTTTGCAAAACCATCAGAACCCCACAATGAGCAGTCTCTTGCCCAGCTTAACGCTGACGCATATCGGCCTCACCGCGCTGGCCGCCGCGCTGCTAGCATGCACCGGCTGCGACAATGCCAATCGGCTTGGCCGCGAGCTGCTTACTCGCATTCGACCTCAAAGTCAAACGGGGCAGGCCCAGCAGAGGTCACGACATGCCCGCAAGCCGGCTACGGGCGCGGACGCGTCGCACCTGCTGGCCAGGGCGCGGCGAGCACTGCTGAGCAGGCGCTCGGTGACAGCACGAATGCGGCTGCGCTCCACGGCCTGGGGGAGCAACCTTGCCGGCGTGGGCAACTATCTTCAGGGCCCCCCATCGAGCCAGTGTGCACGGTTAGAACTCGTGGTGCGTAGCGAGTGGGACGTGTTTTCGTGGCAGCAGGTAGCAGACGGCACGTGGCTTTGGACGCATCGCCAGTTCGGCGACGACTCGGGTCTAACGCGTGCCGCGATTCCCCAGTTGCCAGCACAGGAACCGTTGGAAGGCAGTGCGGCGTCCGCTACATCGGACGCCTTGGCTCAGGGCGGCACAGTGAGCACGCACACGTCGGGAGGCGAGGCACGCTGCAATCTGGCGGCCGTGCCTGGGAACCTGCACTCGCTGTTGGCTTGCATCGACACGTATTGGCAGCTTACGAGCTTGGAGCCCCAGACGTGGCGAGGCAAGCCCATGTGGCTCATCCGGGGAACGCCCAGAGACGCCGCTTGGTCGCGCCTGTTTGGCCGCATGCGGGGCGACGCTGGCGCGGTTGCCTCGGCTCGCCGCCATGCCATTGTGCCGGGCAGCCTGCGGCTGTGGCTGGGCCGCCAGGACCTGTTTCCCTACCGGCTGGTGCTGGAGCAGGCGGGCCAGGAGTCGCACACATTCGGCGCCCCTGACCCTCCGGTGATGCTCGACCTGGAACTGTACGACGTGCGGCTTGACCTGCCGCTAAAAACTGAACTCTTTCGATACGACCCTGGTGAGAGACCGTTTGTCGAGGTATCGGCGCGGTACGAGGGCACGGCCGCATCGAGGGGACGCTAAGCGGCGGGCAGTTTGCGGTGTGCGGGTGCTCGGGTGTGCGGAGGGTGTTTCCCTAGGCGCCGATGGCGGAAGCTCGATGGATGCTCGATCGGCAGGCCAGCCCGCACTCTCGCAGGTGCGGCCAGAACGTTCTGCGGCAGGATGACGCAGCTACGGCGTGTGCGGTTAGCATGTTCTGCGGCAAGCTGCCACCTTGCCCGGCGCGAGCGAGCCAGCGAACATGAAGATGGGCCTTCGCCAGCTTCTGTGCAGGGGCCGAGCGCTGCCAATAACATTCAACGATGGCGACTACCACCGAACCCAGCTCCCTGCCGCTTGTGGCAATCACGCTTGGCGATCCAGCAGGCGTAGGACCAGAGGTCGTGGTACGTGCGTGGCTGTCTCCGGCGGTGCATGCGTGCTGCCGGCCGGTGGTCGTGGGGCATCCAGAGGTTCTCCGCCGAGCTGTGGGGCGATTTGCGCCTGCCTTGACGGTAAAGACCCTCTCGAGTGTAGAGCAGGCCTGCCCATCGAGCCGCATCGTGCCCTGCCTGCCTGCTGGCAGCGACGAAGCTGCCCTCGTGCAGCCGGGCACGGTCGATCCGCGCGGAGGCCAGGCCGCCTACGATGCCCTGGTGTGCGCGGCACGCTTGGCCCTAGAGGGCAAGGTACAAGCCATCACCACCGGACCGCTCCACAAGGCGGCGCTATGGGAGGCGGGGCATAAGTTTCCGGGCCACACAGAGATCCTGGCCACACTCTGCGGTGCTCGATCGTACGCCATGATGCTTTACCTCGGGCCAGGGCCGCAGGTGGCAGGCAGGGCCGGCCTAGGCGTCGTGCATGCCACGCTCCACATGGCACTGCGAGATGTCTTCGCCGCACTGGGCACGGAGTTGATCGAAGATCGCATCGCGTTGGCAGACGCAGCTTTCAAACGTCTGCTAGACGGCAGCCCGAGAATCGGCGTGTGTGCTCTCAACCCTCATGCGGGCGAATCGGGCCTGTTTGGCAGCGAAGAGCAGCAGATCATCGCCCCGGCTGTGGCGGCGGCGAGGGCCAGGGGCATCGATGCTCATGGGCCGTTGCCTGCAGACAGCCTGCTGGCCCGCGGCCGGGCAGGCGAGTTCGATGCCATCGTCGCCATGTACCACGACCAAGGACACATCGCACTCAAGCTGCTCGATATGCATGGGGCCGTGAACGTGACGCTGGGGCTGCCGATCATTCGCACCAGCGTGGCCCATGGCACGGCCTTTGATCTAGCCTGGAGAGGCGTGGCAGAGACACGTGGTTTTGAGGCTGCACTGGTGATGGCTGCGCGGTTGGCGGCGCGCACTGCTTGACGCGGTGCGTCAAGGGTGTGCCACTCTCTTGAATGCGGCTGCGGATGAGCGTGCGGGACCTGAGTCAAAGCACCACGGCCGCATTCAAGCAGTGCGGCCCGCAAGGGAAGCGTCCTTGGCAGGCTGCACTGCTTGACGCGGTGCGTCAAGCGTGTGCCACTGCTTGAATGCGGCCGCGCATGAGCGTGCTGGGACCGAGTCAAAGCTCCACGGCCGCATTCAAGCAGTGCGGCCCCCAAGTGAAACGTCCTTGGCGGGGCTGCACTGCTTGACGCTGCGCGTCAAGGGTGTGCCACTCTCTTGAATGCGGCTGCGGATGAGCGTGCGGGACCTGAGTCAAAGCACCACGGCCGCATTCAA
>FWPU01010846.1_pt1 | contig 13198 bp, 13 predicted proteins | sample 2228361 | NCBI WGS metagenome assembly FWPU01 (sample SAMEA103939777, study PRJEB20133) | metagenome | reverse complement strand
AGGCAACCCCCTTGGCTTAAGTATGTCTGCCGCAAGGCAAGCAAGGTGAGGTGCACCTCTTTTAGACTTTGTCGGAACATTTAATGGCAAAGTCATCTATGTCATCACGCGGGAAAGGGGAGGCTCTAAAATCGGCGCGGAGCTGACAGCTGCCAATTTCAGCGCTGGCGGCTATGGGCCGCTGGGAGAAGCGCTGAAGAGCGAACAGTTTTTCGGCATTTACCCGCGGCGCGCCCTTTCTTTAGCTGATGTAGTTAATGCCGGAACTTCGACCTTCAAGAGCCCGGTCGAAAAAGAGCTGTACGAGGCTACCGAGCGTATCAATGCTGCGTTTGTCCAGGGAAATACCGATAAGCTCTTGAGTCTCTACGACAAGCAGGTGGCGTTCGCTGTGGGCGATTTTGCCCCCTATTACCTGTCCGGCCAGGACACGCTGCGCCAGCATTTCATCGACTATTTCAAGACCTCCAGAATGGTGACGCTCAAGGTGGTGAACCCGGTTATTCGTGTGTTCAACGATATCGGTGTGGTAGCGTTTCAGTATGCTGCTGAGGTGGAAGTAAACAGGCAACCTAAAGAATTTCGCCCCGGCCAGGCTGCATACCTGTTTAGCCGGCAGGAGAACGGCCAGTGGCTCATGAACGCTTGCATCGAAACCCGGTTCGTCTATCGAGAGATCGGCGACCCCTACGGCGTTGCATACCGTGGCATTTTCACTCCGTTTTCGCTCCTGCTGGCCGCCAGGTAGTTAGGATCAGGTGAGTTCATGAAAACAAGGTTTAAACCGACTGTTGCATTATGGCTGCTGGCGACAGCGAGCCTTTGCAGCACCTCCGGCTTGATGTTCCAAGGGAAGGGCGCCGACGGACAAGCTGGCGACCAGCAGGTTGTCCTTCGGTCCCTCGGCGTCCCCTTCCCCGTTTCCCCCGCCGACAATCCCATTACTTCGAAGAAGATCAGTTTGGGCCGAGAGCTTTTCTTCGATAAGCGGCTCTCCCGCGACAACTCCATAAGTTGCGCCACCTGTCATGAGCCCAAGCACGGCTTTTCAGATCCGCACCCGGTCTCAATAGGAGTCAACGCGCGAACCGGAGATCGAAACAGCATGAGCTTGCTCAACGTTGCGTTTTTCGAGCCCCTGATGTGGGATGGAAGAGCAAAATCTCTAGAGGAACAAGCTCTGCTCCCCTTCGCGGCTCATTTCGAATTCGACCTGCCTGTGGTGCAAGCTGTCGCCAAGCTTAGACGACATGGATACTCTGAGAAGTTCAAGGAAGCTTTTGGTGAGGATATTTCCGAAGAGAACCTGGCAAAGGCCCTGGCTGCTTATCAGCGCTCACTGCTTGCCGGAGATTCTCCCTTCGACCGCTATATCTTGCTCAACGATTCGCAAGCCATCTCGCCAGCGGCCCAGCGCGGCTTCGAAGTATTTCTCAAGGCAAGGTGCGATGCCTGTCACTTGATCATGACCCCCGGTTTACACCCGTTTGCCCTCCGCTATATCCTGTTTACCGACAATAAGTTTCACAACATTGGGGTCGGGATGGATAAAGAGGACCCGGACCCCGGGCGCTTCGCTGTCACGGGAGACCCAAATGACTGGGGAGCTTTCCGGACCCCTTCGCTGCGCAATATTGCTCTGACCGCTCCTTACTTCCACGATGGGAGCGCCAGAACGCTATTTGATGTGGTTGAATTCTACGATCGCGGCGGCATTGTCAATCGCAATTTAGATCCGGCCATGCGCCCGCTAAAGCTCTCACAGCAGCAAAAACGCGACCTGGTCGCTTTTCTCGAATCCTTGACTTCCAGCCGCGCCTCGGAATTAGCGCATGAGGAGGCAAAGGTGCGCCAGACAGCTACTGCGACCTCATCCACGGCAAATGAAAGGAGTCGCTCGAGATGAGAGGTTCTCAAGGTCTCGCAAATGCGCCCCCCGACAGGCCCAGTTCAACCCCCTTCGACGTGAGCTTATTTTTACTCCGCCTGGTAAACGGGCCCATTTTTATCGTACATGGCTGGAACAAGGTCATCGATCTCAAAGCATTCGAACAGAGCCTGGTTGAGCTGGGAGTGCCCTGGCCCTCCATTCTTAGCCCGACTGTTGTTTTGGCCGAGCTTGCCGGAGGATGGTGTTTGATCTGGGGGCTCTTTTGCCGTATAGCCGCGCTCGGACACGCTGCAGTCATGGTCGGTGCCATCCTCTATGTCCATATCCCCTGGAGATACGGCTTGACTGGGGAACAGGGAATGGAATACCCCCTGGTCCTTCTGGTCGCTTCCATTATCCTAATCTATGCGGGCGGCGGTGGCTATTCGTTGGACCATCTCTTGATGAGAAAGCGGCTGTTATCTCTCCCCGAAAGAGCTGCTGATGCGAAGCAGAAACATCCATTCGCCTCGCTCCGATGGTGGTTACGCATCCCCTTTGCCGCCCTAATTATCCTCATCCGCAGGCCTTGACGAGGGATGTTGGGGCGGAGGGAAAAATTGCTGCCAGAGCCAAATGATTTGAAGCGGAGTTAACACTTTAGCGAGCCGAATTATTGTGAAGCCGGGCCCGGCCAGGCCTTCTATGTGAAATCTCAACGGCAGGCCACGGCAATCGGTGATCGGCTCGGAACCTTAAGTTGAGAGCATCCCGTATTTGCTCAAACTGCACTTTTGCCCGTTCGACCGGCATCTTCCGGTATTTAAACTTTACCCGGCGAGCCCAATGGTCCCAGCTCTCCAGATATTTAGCGTGCGCGCCCCTTTCAGTGTGAACCTCCTGGCTGTGGACCAGCAACCTCCTCTCCAGTTCACGCACGGCCTCGCCCAGGGCCTTCGATTTCGAACCGCTCGAACCATAGAGCTGGTCGGTGCGCAGCATCCCCTCCTTCTTTACTTGTGAGAAAATTGTTTCCGCCGTCGCGGAGAGGCGATGCGTTTGCCAGGGCTCCGCCGAAGTGGCCACTGTTAAAAGAGCAGGCCACAGCTTTCGATGCACATAGGTGATTTTTCCAGAGATGATCCTGGCAACGATAATCTCGGGGTGATCAGCCAGCCGCCCTGTCACCATGAAAATCGCACGACCTCGAGGGTGTCCCCACCAGGACCCCTGCACCGGCTCGCCTGCCACCAGGCTTGATACGCTGGGCCACTCTGGGTCCGCCTCGAGCAAGAGGCCGTAGAGCTTAATACTCTCCAAGACCTTCCGCAGATCGCTCGCCCGCGGCCTCCCCGTATATTCCGGCTCGGCTTTCTTGCTCTCCATATCAATTCCCCTGCAACTTGTCAGCCCCGGTTTTTCCACTGCGCCTCATGGCCTCTCCCCGGCGCGCTTCCCTTTTGGCCTGTATTTTATCAGAGAGAGCCTGGCGGCGAAATGCAGATATTGGTTCAGCAAATCCCATCAATCTTTAGGTGCCGCACGGGCACGCAAGATTCTGCTTGACAAGCTCCTGGCGAATCTGATACACAAACCTGTGAGAGAACATGCTGTAGTAGGGTGTCAATATCCCCCCCAAGTCCCGGTCATCTGATGCTCCATGGCAGGATAAGGGCCTATTGGTATGGAGATGTTTCGATAGGCCGTGCTATCGGCGCACTGGAGCCGCTCTTAGCTCGCCGCCGTCCCATGACCCTGGTCGAAGGATAAATACACGCAGGCGCACAGCTATCGCACCGCGATCTACGCCGTCAGGATCGCGCGCTACCTGGGCATGTCGCAGGACCGGGTGGAAGACGTGAGGGCCGCCGCCCTTCTCCACGACATCGGAAAACTCGAGATAAGCCGAAATATACTGTACAAGGCCGCCAAGCTTACCGAGCAAGAGTTTGAGGAGATGAAGAAGCATCCCGAAAGAGGGGCCGTTTTCCTGAGTCCGGTGGGCGGGACGCTCAGAAGGGTGATTCCAATAATACTCAGGCATCACGAGAAGATCGACGGAACTGGCTATTTCGGCAACAAGGGAGATGAGATACCGCTGGAGGCCCGGATCATCACCGTGGCTGACTATTACGATGCCCTGATCAGCGACCGCCCATATCGAAAGGCCTTGCCACCGTGGGAGGTAAAGGAGGCGATCATCAAGGGCGCGGGAAAGGAATTTGATCCGCGAGTGGTCAGCGCCTTCGTCAAAGCCTATGATAACGGCGAACTGGACATCTCCGACGAATTGCCGCTCACGTAAATCGCAAACTAAGTTCTTTCAACTCACAACTAACGACTCAACTTTTGCGGTAAGAACCTATAACCCTTTTATATCAAGGGGTTAGCAGATTTCAGGTCTTCAAAAGCTAGCTTCTAAGTATTTGAATTCAAAGAGCTTATAAGTTACCGCAAAAGTTGAGTAACGACTCACGAAAAAAGCTTCCTGGCCTTTTTATCTGAGGTTGGTCGGCCCTTGTTATTTTCGAATCTGATAGCTACGGCGCGGGCATGCGCTTCGAGCCCCTCGGCCAGGGCCAGCGTTTCGATCGACCTGCGGGCGGCCGCCAGGCGAGCGCGGCTGTATTTGATCAGGCTGGTCCGCTTGATGAAATCGTAGACGCCGAGCGGCGAGCCATAGCGGGCCGCTCCGCCGGTCGGCAGCACATGATTGGGGCCGGCGAAATAGTCGCCCACCGGCTGAGGCGAGTAGCTTCCGATGAACAGAGCGCCGGCGTTGCGCACGAGCCGCGCCGCCCGCTCGGGCCGCCCGACCACCAGCTCGACGTGTTCCGGAGCGATTCGGTTCACCACTTCCGCCGCCTCTTCCAGGCTGCGCGCCAGGATAATCGCCCCGGTACGCGCCAGCGATCGCGCCGCCACTTTGCGCCGCGCCAGCAGAGGGAGCTGACGTTTTATCTCCCTCTGAACCGCGCGCGCCAGGCCCGCCGACGTGGTCACGCACATGGCGGTGGCCGATTCGTCATGCTCTGCCTGCGAAAGCATATCGGCGGCGACGTGGCTCGGGTTGGCGCTGCGGTCGGCCACGATCACGATCTCGCTCGGGCCGGCGATCATGTCGATATCGACCTGGCCGAAGACCAGGCGCTTGGCAGCCGCGACATAGATATTGCCAGGTCCGACGATCTTATCGACCGGTCTTATCGTCTCGGTGCCGTAAGCCAGAGCAGCGATCGCCTGCGCTCCGCCGCAGAGGTAGACCTCCGTGAGCCCGAGCGCGCGCAGCGTCGCCGCCACCGCGGGATTTTGGGCCAGGGTACGCGGCGGAGTAGCCACCGCAATGCGCGCCACTCCCGCCACGCGGGCCGGAACGGCGTTCATGATCACCGTGGAAGGGTAAGCCGCCTTCCCGCCAGGCACATAGAGGCCGACGCTTTCCAGCGGCAGGATGCGTTGCCCGACAACCGCGCCACCGTCTCGAATCATCCAGGACTTTTCCACCTGCTGCTTATGGAAGCGGATGACGTTACCGATCGCGCGGCGTATCTCGCGCACCAGGTCGGCATCGGCCCCTGCTGCAAGCTCTTCGAGCCTCTCCGGCGCCAGCCGTAATTCCGACCGGCTCATCGCCAGGCCGTCGAATTTCGCGGCGAAATCGATCAGGGCGCGATCGCCGCGGCGCCGCACCTCGGCGATGATTCTCGCCGCCTCGGCGGTCGCCCGCTCGAGCGGAGCCGCGCGCTGCCGCTCGAGCTTTTCGAGCTGCCTGCTGAAACCTTTGCTTCCGGCTTGCAATAGTCTCATTCCGCGTTTCGGCTACGCAGGGCCTGCTCGCAGCGCCCCATCAGCTCGGCGATCTCACGCTGCTTGAGCTGATAGCTCGCGCGGTTTATCACCAGGCGCGCGGTTGATTCGGCGATCACCTCGATTATTTCCAGTCCGTTTTCTCGCAACGTCCTTCCGGTCTGCACCAAATCGACGACCCGTTCGGCCAGGCCGAGCGCCGGAGCCAGTTCGACCGACCCGGAGAGGACCACCACCTCAGCCGGCAGTCCCCGGCTCCTCAAATAAAGCTCGGCAATGCGCGGGTATTTGGTAGCCACCCTGGATGCCGAGGCATCGCCGTCGCCGCGGCGCTTCGGCCGCGAGCCGCCGCGCCCGGCCAGCACGATGCGGCAGGCGCCGAACTTTAAATCGAGCGGCTGGTGCAAGTCTGCACCGACCTCGAGCAGCACGTCCTGGCCGCAAATGCCGGCGTCAGCTACTCCGTATTCCACGTAGATCGGGACATCCGAAGGTTTGACCAGAATGAACTTGTAGCGGCGCTGCTTGTCGGTAATCAGGAGTTTCCTCCCCTGGAGCGTGCGCCGGGAAATTTCGATCCCGCCACTGCGCAGGAATCGCACCGTCCCTTCCAGCAGCCTTCCTTTAGGCAATGCTATGGTCAACATATTGCGAAGCTAAGTGGGGATAAGCCGCACTGGCTTGCCTCGGGCGCGCAGCCGCGCCGCGCGGCTGAAGGCCTCGACCAGCGAGTCGCTGGTAACCGGGATAACGGTCGCTCGCTCGCCGCGGCTCCTTTTCGCGGGACGCCGGCCGCCGAGCAGCGCCGCGATCCGGTCGAGGCTGAAGGAGAAGCCAACCGCCGGCAGGTCGCGGCCGAACGTTCTCAACAGCGAATCGTAGCGGCCTCCGCCTCCCAAATCGAAGCCGAGATTTTCGGCGTAAATTTTGAAGACGATGCCGGTGTAGTATTCCAGGTCGCGCACCTCGCCGAGATCGAAGCTTATATACTGATCAAGCCCGAGCGCGGCAAGCGTATCATATATTCTCTCCAGCTCTTCCAGGGCGCGCCGCGAGGTGACGTTCTTGACCGCGGCCTTCGCCTCGCGGATCACCCGCCCGCCGCCGGTAAAATGGGGGAGCATGATAAGGAAACGCCGCTTCTCGGGAGGGAGCTTCAGATCGGCGATGGTCTTCTCGAGCAGGTAGGCGTCTTTCTTGTCTATGGTTTGCTGAAGCTCGCGCGCCCGCTCCGGTTCGAGCGCCAGCGCCTCGGCTATCCCGTTAAAAAACCCGACGTGTCCGAGCACCAGCTTGAACCGGCCGACTTCAAGCGAGCGCAGGCCCTCGATAGCTACTACCAACACCTCGACGTCGGCTGCCAGGCCCGCGCTGCCGATATACTCCAGGCCGATCTGGCGGAACTCCCGCCGTTGCCCCCCCCTTGCGCTTTCGAATCGAAAAACGTCGCCGGCGTACATCGCCTTGATCGGCAAGGGGGCATCGGCCAGCCTGGCGGCCGCAGCTTTCGCCACCAGCGTCGTGAGGTCGGGACGCAGGGCCAGCACCGAGCCGTCGCGATCTAGGAACCTATATGTCTTTTCAAGCAACTGTTCGCCCAGCCCTTCGGTAAAGGTTTCCAGGTAATCGAACATCGGCACAATGATCTCGCGATAGCCCCATGCCGCGAAAATCTCGCGGAGCGTCCGCTCGACCGCGCGTCGCTTCTCGACCTCCTCGCCGTAGAGGATCTGCACGCCCGGCGGGCTGGCGATGACCCGCCGCCTGCCCCGTTCCAGATTGTTCAAGGCCATCCGGCTCTTGTCTCTCCCTATCTCTCTTTTCATTTAAACTCGCGAGAATTCGTGTGATTCGAGGCAAAAAGAGCGCGCCGCATCGCCTCTTTCGGAGGCTCAGCTCCGGTCCATATCCTGAACTGCGCCGCCGCCTGCTCCAGGAACATTTCGGTCCCGGAAATAGTAAGGGCACCAGCTTGCCGCGCCTCGCGCAGCAGTTTCGTCTCGGGCGGATTGTAGACCAGGTCATAGACGATCTTGCCGGCAAGCAGCTCGGCTGGCGCCGGCGACTCATCGACATTGGGAGACATTCCAACCGGGGTCGCATTTATCAGCAGATCGAAATCGTGCCGCGCCAGCTCTTCCAGCCCGCCGCAGTTAGCTCCCAGCCCCAGGGCCAGCTCGCGCGCGCGTTCCCGGTTTCTGCTCAGGACCAGGACCTCGACGCCCCTCTCGAGCAGAGCGAACGCGGCGGCGCGCGCCGCGCCGCCAGCTCCCAGGACCACTGCCCTTTTACCCCGCAGCGCGATCCTCCGTTCGAGGGGGCGAACGAACCCTTCAGCGTCGGTATTATAGCCGATCTTTCTCTCCTCTCTAATCGCCACAGTATTTACCGCGCCTATTTTCTCCGCCGCCGGGTCGAGCGCATCCACGAACCGGGCAATCTCTACTTTGTATGGGATGGTCACGCTGAAGCCGGCTCCTCCGACCCGGTTATTGAGCGAAAAGAAGGAGCCGAGGCTGTCGGTCTCGAACGGAATATATACAGCATTCATTTCAAGCTCGGCGAAGGCCGCGTTGTGCACGGCTGGCGAGAGCGAATGGGCAGTGGGGCAACCGATGAGACCGTAAATAGCCGTGCTGCGATCGATCGAGCCGACGCGATAAAGATCAACCATATCCTGCATCGGAATCTGGCCGGGCGCAGCTTCGCTGCCCGCTCGCGCGGCGGCATAGGTAAAGGAGGCGCCACGCGACGGCCCCAGGATTCGCGTCGCCATGCCCATCGGCCCCATCGCCAGCGCCGCGAGCCTCCTGCCATCGCCGCTGGCTTTTTCCAGCAAATCAAAGATCCTGGCCGCGTCGTAGAGGGAATTAGCCATTGTTGCTATTTTAATCACATCAGCCGGCGATTCGCGCAGCCTGCGATAGATGCCGAAGAGGTCCGCCGGCGTCCGCGCGAAATCGTGGTGCGAGATGATCAGCCGGCCTCGGCCCGCCGCGGATAATTTCCGCCACGGCGCATCGTCTTCGATATCGATGTAATCGAACCCCGCGGCGAGCGCCCGCGCGAAGAGGGCCAGCCGGTCGTCATCCGAGCCCCGAAATCGCCCCCCCTCCCCATCGCGCCTCAAGGTGTAGATAAGCGGCTTGAGCCTGCGCGCCGCCAGGGGTTCGGGCGAAGGGTCGTCCAGGTAATCCGCGCGAACTTCGAAAAGATCGGCCATGCCCGAGAGTTGCCCCATCTCGCGAATCGCCGCGGGCGCGTCGCGCTCGGTCAGGGTCACGCATATCCTGGAGCCCGGCTGCATAGGCTCTTCTCCACAGACGGTCATCGTTGGTAAAATCAAAAGCCTAATATAACATGCGCCAAAGATGATATTCTACCTCCTGGCTTCGATGACTCTGGCTGAGGGCATCGCCTCGGTGCTCTCGGGCATAAAGTATTATTTTTTCGTAAAGCGCATGCTCGGCCGTGCGGGCCCCAGGTGGTTTCCCAAAGTAACTTTAATTGCCCCCTGCTGCGGCCTCGATGAGGGCTTCGAGGAGAACATCCGCGCGGTGCTCTCGCAGGATTATCCCGACTACGAGGTGATATTCGTTACCGAGAGCGCGGCGGACCCGGCCTATCCGGCGCTCGCGCGATTCGTGGCATCATCCCGCGTGCCGGCCAGACTGGTCACCGCCGGGCGCGCCTTCGGGCGCGGGCAAAAGGTACACAATCTCATGGCAGCGGTAGCCGCAGCTAATCCCGAGTCCGAAGTCCTGGCCTTCGTCGATTCCGATGCGCGGCCGCGCCGCGACTGGCTGCGCCATCTGGTGGCGCCGCTCCAGGATGAGAGGATAGGAGCGGCCACCGGCTATCGCTGGTATCTGCCGGAAAAGGGGGGCTTCTGGTCGGTGCTCCGCTCGGCCTGGAACGGCGGCGTGGCCACGCTGCTCGGCGACCACAAGCGCAACTTCGCCTGGGGCGGCTCGATGGCCCTGCTGAAGAAGCGGTTTCATGAGGCTCGAGTAATGGACTACTGGCAGGGGGCGCTCAGCGACGACTATGCCCTCAGCCGTGCCCTCAAAGATGCCGGCTATCATATTGTTTTCGTGCCGCAGTGCCTGGTGGCGACGCACGGCGACTGCACGTTCGGGGAACTGCTCGAATGGGCGGCGCGGCAGATCACGATCACCCGGGTCTATTCGCGCCGCATCTGGCAGCTAGGGGCGGTTTCGCAAATCGGCTTCAACCTCACGCTGCTCCTCGGGCTGCTAGTTGCTGCCACAGGCTGGCTGCGTGGCTCGGGCTGGCAGGCGCCGCTCGTTCTGCTCGGCATCATCTACTGCCTGACTATCATCAAAGGCCTCACGCGCCTGGTCGCTATAAGCAAGTTGCTTCCCGAACACAAGCAGAGGCTCGCGCGCTTCTGGTGGGGCTACACGCTGCTCGGCCCGGTCGTTTCTTGGCTTACGCTTTACAGCATTTTCAAATCGCTGACCACCAACCGCATCACCTGGCGCGGCATTACTTACGAGATGCAGTCGCCGAATCGTACCGTGATAAAGGACAGGAGCCAAAGAGAGGAGCTAGGAGTTAGAAGCTAGGAGCTAGGAGTTAGAAGCTAGAATATTAATCTCGATAAAGCTACCAGGGTTGTGAATCCATAGAACATGTATTTATTCTAGCTCCTAACTCCTAGCTTCTAGCTCCTCTCTTTGGCTCCTCATCAGGATACGACCAGCCCGGCGTAGCCGACCACGCTCTGGTAGTCGCCGGTCACATCGCCCGAGTTGGCGTAGGCCAGCAGCTCTCCCTTTTGCGCCCCGAGCAACGCGGCCGCCTCGAGCACCGCCACGGTCGGCGCATAGCCACACATGGTTATTTTTTCACGCTTTACCACAGCGTGCAGGCCATCGGGGTCGAGCGCAGCGATCCGATCGATCGCCAGTCTGTCTTTGCCGCGGGCGACTTCGGCCGGCTCGTAGTGTGTCATGTCGGTGCTGCCGATCAGGAGCACCGCCTCGCCCGTCTCGGCGATCGCTTCGGCCAGCACCCGCCCGATCTCCTTGAGCGAGGCCAGGTTGCCGGTCCCGATACAAATCGGGACAAATGCCGGATCGGCAACCGCATGCTGAAGAAAGGGCAGATGGACTTCGAGCGAGTGCTCATGCCTATGGGCGAGCGAATCCTCCTGGAAGAGAGCGGAGCGTTCCTTTATGGCGCGCGCGAGTTCAGAGTCGATCCGGGCAACCCCCAGCGGGGTTCGCCATCCCCCTTCGCTCATGATCGCCACTGCCGCGCCGTATCCGGTATGGTTCGGGCAGAGGACGACGAAGCGCCTCGGCAGCTCGACCGACGAATAAACGGCCCCCGCCACCTGCCCCGAATACATATATGCCGCATGGGGCGCGACTATCGCAGTCGCGCGGCGGCGCTCGGCCGGCCGCAATAGACGGGCTAATTCACGGTGCAGCTCTTCCACGCCGGCCGGATAAAACTGCCCGGCAAAAGCAGCCTCCCTGATCATAATCGGCTTCCCCGCGAAACTCAGCCATTAAACCGCCCTGGGATAGCAACCCAGGATCTTCAGAAAATCAGCGATTTCGAGGAGATGGTTGACGGCGTTCCGGCAGCGCTCTTCCTCCATCGAGCCGAGGAAGTCTACGTAAAAGAAGTACTCCCATGGGCGGCCGTGCAGCGGACGCGATTCGATGCGGGTGAGATCTATATCGCGCAGGGCGAAAACGCTCAGGGCCTTGAACAGAGCGCCGGGCTTGTTGGGCATAGAGAAGACGATCGAGGTCTTGTTTGCGCCTTCCGGAATCTCCTTTTCCCTGGAAAGTAAAAAAAAGCGAGTGTAGTTAGCCTTGTTGTCTTCGATTTCCGACTCGAGGATCTCCATCTCGTAGAATTCGGCCGCGCGCCGGCCGGCGATGGCCGCCGCATCCCGCAGCCCTTTCTCCCTGATTAATTTCGCGCTCCCCGCGGTATCGTAGCTCGGCACCTTTTCCATATGCCGGTAGCTCCGGAAGAAATCCTGGCACTGCGCCAGGGCCACGGGATGCGAGTAAACGCGCTTGACATCGCAGAGGCGCACGCCGGACAGAACCAAAAGATTGTGTACGATGCGCAGGTTAACCTCTGCTCTCACGCTCAGCTCCTTCCTCAGCAGCAGATCATAGGTCTCGTAGACCGAGCCGGCCAGCGAGTTCTCGATGGGGGCAATGCAGAATCGGCTCTTCCCCTGCTCCACCGCCTCGAAGATATCCTCGAAGCTCTGGCAGGGCAGAAGCTCGATATCGCTTCCCAGGAGCTTGATTGCAGCTTCTTCGCTGAAAGCTCCGCGCTCGCCCTGGAACGCCACAACCGGTTTCAAACAGATCCTCCAGCCGGGGCAACCGCGCAGGGTTGCCCCTACATCTAATTATTCTTTTGGGGCGTAGTAGCCCGGGCGGGTCGAAACAAGCACGCCGGGCCGGTCCACCTTAACTTCTACTCTCCGGTACTTCCCATCCTTGGCGCGATTAGATGGTATATATCCGATCGCGTACTGGTGTTTAAGCTCCTGAGCCACCTGGGCATAGACATCGCCCAGGTGCCCGAAGCTGTCCGGATAAAGCACCTTCCCTCCGGTCTCATAGGCCAGTCTCTTCAAGCTGGTCTCGACCCAGAAGTAGTCTTCTGGGCGGATGCCCGAGCTGCGGCCCGCCTGCCGCTCATGGAACTCCACCGCCGCCTTGAAGGCCTCGACCTCGCTGACCACGTAGACCAGCGCTCCCGAGCGCACCGACAGCTCCACGGCCTGCTCGTACCTGATCTTGCTGCCCGAATCGAAGCCGTCGGTTAGGATGATCACCGCCTTTTTCCCCTCGACGTCGCGCAAAAGGTCATCGAACACCACGTAGATGCCGTCGTAAAGCTTCGTGCTTCCTTTAGGGAACACCTTGCTGAGCGCCCTGGCCACGTCTTTCGGATCATAGGTCCAGTCCTGAACGAGCCGCAGCTCGTCGTTGAAGATCACGACCGCGACCCTATCTTTCGGTCCTATCTGCTCGGCGAACTTGACCGCCGCATGCTTGATCGCGCCCCATTCGAATCTGACGCTGCCGCTCGCATCGACCAGCAGCACGATGTGCGTCGGCACGGCTTCCTGGGCAAACAATGCGATCTCCTGTTCCACACCATCCTCGTAGACATGGAACTCCGACTTCGGGATGTCGCTGGCGAACCCGCCGTCGATATGCCGCGCGTTGACGGCGAGGTTGACCAGGTTAACTTCGGTGCGGATCGTGGTCTGAGGACGAGCCGCTTGCAGAAAAAGACAAATCAATGAAAACGCCGCGATTGCGGCAGGCCGCAGCTTCCGGCGAAGCGAATCCATACCCGCAAACACCTGTTAAACTTTAATACACCGCCGCGCCCCCGTCAAGCGGGTGAGCAAGAGCCGGTGCGCCAACCAGGACTTGGTAGAGATTAGGCGGCTAACTTTAGTTCGATTCGTGGAAGAGGTCTAATCAAGTCTAACCGATTATTCAG
>FWPU01010845.1_pt1 | contig 13201 bp, 10 predicted proteins | sample 2228361 | NCBI WGS metagenome assembly FWPU01 (sample SAMEA103939777, study PRJEB20133) | metagenome | reverse complement strand
GGACATCGCCGACTACGTGCAGTCGTTCATTGATCGCTTTGCGCAGAGCGTGCGGCAGCAACTCAGCAGTATGCTCTGAGCTAGGGCGATCCTCGCCCGCACCTTCAAGAGCGGACAGGGATAGAGAAAGTACTAAAGATCGGCCCGCCTGGTTGACCTCACCCCCACTCGGCGCAGCGAGGCAGGGGGTGAGGTAAAGCGGCGAGCGCGTTTGATGCAATCACCCTGTTCGTTGCCCGCGGAGAGTGCGTGCTATAATCCCGACAGTTACGGGTATGCGTCGGCGCGTTCGCCCCCTACCCTATCGCTCACCGAAGATGCCGACGCCTAGGCTGAAGGATGCGTCTGACCCTATGGACTTTTCACTGACCGAAGAACAACTCATGGCCCAGGAGATGGTGCGGGAGCTTGCACACGACAAGATTTACCCCACCCTCAAGGAATGGGATCGCAAACACCAACCTCACCCCGACGTGCTGCCCCTGCTGGCCGAAAACGGCGTGCTGGGCATCAATATCCCGGTGCGCTATGGCGGGCAGGGCTTCGACTACATCACCCTGGCGCTGGTCTGCGAAGAACTGGAGCGCGTAGATGCCAGCCTGCGCGTGGTGATGTCCGTACACGCGGGCCTCAATAGCCTGGCGCTGTTGCAATGGGGCACCGAAGAGCAAAAACAGCGCTTCCTGGTGCCACAGGCGCGCGGGGAGAAGATCGCCGGCTACGCGCTGACCGAAGCCGAAGCGGGCAGCGATCCGGCCAACCTGCGCAGCACCGCCCGCCGCGAAGGGGATGTGTACATCCTCAACGGCGAGAAGATGTGGATCAGCCTGGCAACGCTGGCCGATCATTTCATCGTCTTCGCCAAGACCGATCCACACGCGCAGCCCCGTCACAAAGGCATCACCGCCTTCATCATCACCCGCGACATGAAGGGCGTGAGCACCTACGACGAAAAGCACAAGCTCGGCGTGCGCGCTGGCTCGACGGGCGGCATCGTCATGCAAGACGTGGAAGTGCCCGTCGAGAATCGCCTGGGCGAAGAAGGCGAAGGCTTCTACATCGCCATGAGCTGCCTGGACAACGGGCGCTACACGGTGGCCGCCGGCGCGACCGGCTGCATCCGCGCCTGCCTGGAGGACAGCATCAAATATGCCAAGGAGCGTCACACGTTCGGCGTGCCCATCGCCCAGCATCAGCTCATCAAGCAGAAGATCGCCTACATGCAGCAATGGTACGATGCGGCAAAACTGCTCGTCATGCGTGCGGGCTGGCTGAAGAACAAGGGCATTCGCAACACGCGCGAGACTGCCGTGGCCAAGTGGTTCGCCACCGATATGAGCGTCAAAGCCGCCCTGGAAGCGGTGCAGATTCATGGGGCCTATGGCTTTAGCGACGAATACGACGTCGAACGCTACCTGCGCAACGCCAAAGGCGCGGTTATCTACGAAGGATCGAGCGAGATTCAGCAACTGCTGCAGGCCGACTACGCGCTGGGCTATCGCCAGGACAGGCCGCTGCGCTGCGAGCCGGTACCTTACGATCCGGAATACTGGCAGAGCGAAGCCTAGCGCGTGTTATGCACTTTTTTCTCCCTCAACCCCTGGTCTCTTCTCCCGCGCTGGTGCGAGAGAAAGCAAGTTCCCTTGCCCCGCTCGCGAAGGTTCAGGGGTGGACAGGCAGGGAGAGAATCGGGAACGGGAGGTTGCTTCTCAACTTTACCTCACCCCACTCGGCGCTGACGCGCCTCGTTGCCCCCTCTCCATTCGAATGGAGAGGGGGCGAGCCGAGCGCAGCGAGGCTGGGGGTGAGGTAAACTAGGCGGGCCAATCGTTATATTTTCTCGCTCATTGTCCGTCCTTCCATCGCGAGGGGAAGGGGAAGAACGGTGCAAAAGTTCATAACAGCCTCTAGCGCCAGGCTGACCGTTCGCCACCATTCCACCATTTCGATGGCCAGAGGCTGCTTCTCGTACGTTCATGCTGAAGCCTGACCGCCGACGGCTGAAAGCCATTCAGTGTTTAAGGAGAGTGACCCTTGCATGTCGTAGTGCTGACCAAGATGGTTCCAGACACCGAAGCGACCGTGACCGTAGACGCGAGCGGAGGGGTGCACTGGGGCGACAAGCTGGTCATCAACCCCTGGGACGAGTACGCCATCACCGAAGCCGTGCTGATCAAGGGCGCGCACAATGTCCAGGTCACGGTCATGACTGTAGGGCCAGAGGCGCACGCCGAAGCGCTCAAGCATGGCCTGGCTATTGGCTGCGACCAGGCGGTACGTCTGTGGGACCCCGCCCTGGAAAAGCACGACAGCCTGGCCTATGCCACCGTAGTAGCGGCGGCCATCCGCAAACTAGGCGACGTTGACCTGGTGCTGTTCGGCAAGGAGATGTCCGATCTGGCCACCGATCAACACATCTTCCAGACGGCGCGTAAGCTGGGCTGGAACACGCTCGGCTTCGTGGCCAAGATCGAGGCGCTCGACTTCGCCGCCCGCACCGTCCGCGTCCGCCGCCTGACCGATCGCGGCGCGGAGATCGTCGCCAGCCGCCTGCCCGCCGTGATCAGTGTGCTCAAGGACATCAACGAACCCAAGTACCCCACCTTCATTGGCATCCGTAAGGCCGCCAAGGCCGAGATCCCTGTCTGGGGACTGGCTGACCTGGGGCTGAGCGCGGCTGAGGTCGCACCGCGCGCCCAGGTGCTGGGCTACCGCGAACTGCCCAAACGCGAAGGGTCGGCGGAGATCATCGAGGGGGCGACCGCCCAGGAAAAGGCCGAGAAACTGGTCGCCCGCTTGCTGGAGGAGAAAATCCTATGAGCGCCAACGTCTTCGTCTGGATTGAGCAACGCGACGGTCAGCCCGTGACCGCCTCGTGGGAAGCGCTGGGCGTGGCGCGGGCGCTGGCCGGGGATGGTCGCGTGACAGCGCTGATCTTCGGCGCGGGCGTTGACCCGATCGTCTCTCTCGCCTTCAGCTACGGCGCAGACGCCGTCATCCGCGCCGACGACCCGTCCCTGGCGCACTATCGCTGTGAACCCTATGTGGCGCTGCTGGCGCAGCAGGTGCAGGCGCATCAGCCAGATGTTGTGCTGGCGGGCGCGACGGTCGCCGGACGCGAATTGCTGGCCGGAGCTGCTGCCGACCTCAACGCCCCTCTGCTGAGCGATGTGACCGAACTGACGCTGGAAAACAGCAGACTGCGCGCGGTGCGTCCGGTGTTGGGCGGCAAAGTCCTGAGTGTGGAAGCGGTGACCGGCGACGGGCCGCAGTTCGTCACGCTGCGGGCGCGCGCCTTCCCCATGCCAGAAGCACAGCCAGGGCGCAGCGGTGAGGTGATCGCCGTTGCCCCGGCTTTGCCCGCCGACGCCATCATCACGCAGATCGAGCGCGTCGAGACCAGCGGCGGCACGGTGAGCCTGACCGACGCCAGCATCATCGTCTCCGGCGGGCGTGGCGTGGGCGGGCCGGAGGGCTTCGCTCCCATCCGCGAGCTGGCCGAAGTGCTGGGCGCAGCCGTGGGAGCCAGCCGCGCCGCCGTAGACGCCGGCTGGATTCCCTACGAGCATCAGGTGGGGCAGACGGGCAAAGTTGTCTCGCCCGATCTCTACATCGCGGTGGGCATCTCCGGCGCGATCCAGCATCAGGCCGGGATGCGCACCGCCAAGGTGATCGTCGCCATCAACAAAGACCCCGAAGCGCCGGTCTTCAAGCTGGCCCGCTATGGCATCGTCGGCGATCTGTTCGAGATTCTGCCCGCACTCACCGAAGCCTTCCGTCAACGGCTGAAGTGACAACACTGACCAGAAGACGAGCGCGGCACAGGTCTCTCCGCCGTTGAGAGACCTGTGTTGTTTTGCAGTGGTCGACGTAGGGTGCGTGCAAAGGTTGTCAGTAATTTGCTTGACGCGGAGGTGTTTACCTCACCCCCGCTCAGCGCTCACGCGCTTCGCAGCCCCCTCTCCATTCGAATGGAGAGGGGGCGAGCCGAGCGCAGCGAGGCTGGGAGTGAGGTAAACCAAAGCGCAGCAAACTGCCTGTCACACTTTGCACGTACCCTCAGCATAGATGACCCTCGGCGATTGGCGACAATGGGCTATAATCAGGGATGAAGCCGCGAGAAACGAGGAATCCTCCGATGAACACGGCTGCTGATACGCTGGAGATCAGGGAGTCACCTGCGACGAAGATTACGGCACAGTCTATAGGGCGACGAACGACAGGCTGGGGTTGGTGACCGACGGGACAACTTTCCAAACGCTCCTCGACAACCTGCGCGAGGCTCTGGCGTTGTACCTGGTTGATGCTGCGGAACTGGGCATTGCGCCCAACCCGCGCATTTTCGTCATCCCCGCTTAGCCGACAGAATCCCCATTCAGCAACAGGAACGTCTGAATGGCTACTGAACCGATCACCGTGCTGCGCAACAAGCGCGTCATCCTGGGCGTGACGGGCAGCATCGCCATCTACAAGGCCGTTGATCTGGCGAGCAAGCTCACTCAGGCCGGAGCGCTGGTGGATGTGATCATGACCGACTCCGCCCAGCGCTTCGTCGCGCCGCTCACCTTCGCCTCGGTCACCGGGCGACCCGTCTACACTACCATGTGGGCTACCGACGCCGGTGCCCTGCCGACGCACATTGCTCATGTGGGCCTGGGCGAAGGAGCCGACCTGTTGGTCATCGCGCCGATCACCGCGCACACCATCGCCCGCCTGGCGCATGGCCTGGCCGACGACCTCCTCGCTGTGACGGCGCTGGCGGCGCGTTGCCCCGTGCTGATCGCGCCAGCGATGGACGGTGGCATGTACGCGCACCCGGCTACCCAGGACAACCTGGCGACTCTGCGGGCGCGCGGCGTGATCGTGATCGAACCGGAGGAAGGGCGCTTTGCTTCGGGGCTGATCGGCAAGGGTCGCCTGCCGGAAACGCCCGCGTTGATCGGGCACATCCGGTGGGCGCTGGGGCGCGGGGGCGTGCTGGCCGGGCGGCGAGTGATAGTCACCGCCGGCGGCACGCGCGAACCACTCGACCCGGTGCGCGTGCTCACCAATCGCTCCAGCGGCAAACAGGGCTATGCGCTGGCTCAGGCCGCGCTGGATGCTGGCGCAGCGGTGACCCTGATCAGCACGGTGAGCGAACTGCCCGTTCCCGTCGGAGCGGCTTTCGTCCCCGTCGAGACCGCCGCGCAGATGCGCGACGCCGTGCTGCAACACCTCGGCGAAGCAGACGCCCTGCTGATGGCCGCCGCAGTCGCCGATTACCGCCCTGCCGAAATAGCATCGCACAAGCTCAAGAAGTCGGGCGAAGCCGCCGAGACGCGAACGCTGACCCTTGTCCGCACGCGGGACATCCTCAGCGAAGTGCGCGATCAGCGGGCGCACAGTGGCTGGCCGCGCGTGGTGGTAGGCTTCGCCGCCGAGAGCGAAGACCTGCTGCGCAATGCGCAGGAAAAGTTGCAGCGCAAAGGGCTTGATCTGATCGTCGCCAACGACATCACCGCGCCAGATGCCGGTTTTGCCGTAGACACCAACCGCGTCACAGTGCTAGACGCCCAGGGCGGCGTTGAACCGCTGGAACTGACCAGCAAGGCGCGCGTCGCCGAACACGTGATCGCGCGAGTCGCGCGTCTGCTGGAAACACACGGGTAGTGCTTAGGAGCAAAATACACCGCGGAGACGCGGAGATCGCAGAGAGGGAGACAGACATCCCTATCCCCTCTGTGCTCTCTGCGTCTTTGCGGTTCGAAGTCTCTCGCCCTGACACCTGGGAAGCAGTCGCTCACGGGCGCGGATTACGCTCGGCGATCAGGCGCAGGCCGTCCAGCGTCAGCCAGGGGTCAACGGCGTCGAAGCATGTCGCCAGCGGAGCCAGCACCGTCGCGTAGCCGCCCGTAGCGATCGTGCGCGCCTCCCCCAATTCCGCCCGAATCCGCGCCACCAACCCCTCCACCATGGCCACATGCCCCACGACCAGCCCTGCCTGCATGGCGTGAACCGTGTTGCGGGCGATGATGGACGGCGGCGGGGCCAGTTCGATCTGTGGCAGTTGGGCCGTGCGGCGGACGAGGGCGTCGGCGGTCGTGCCCAGGCCGGCGGCGATCACCGCGCCGATCATCTCGCCCGGCTCGCGCACGATGGTAAAGCTGGTCGCCGTGCCGAAGTCCACTACGATACAATTGCTGCGGAAGCGTTCATAGGCGGCGACCGCGTCCGCGATGCGGTCACTGCCCACACCTTCGGGGTGGTCGGTGTTGATGCGAATACCGGTGTTGACCCGCGCACTGACGATCACCGGCGGGAAGCCAGTACGCCGGGCGACCATCTCGCACAGGCCCGCGGTGAGGGGCGGCACCACGCTGCTGAGCACTGTCTGATCGAACTGCTCCAGCTCCAGCCCCGCTTCGTTGAGGAAGGTGCGGAACATCACCGCGTATTCATCCGGCATTCGCTCACGCACGGTCTGCACGCGCCAGTGATGTATCCAGCGCGCGCCATCGTGCACGCCAAAGACAATGGTGGTGTTGCCTACGTCTATGGCCAGCAACATGCTTGGTACCCCTTCACGTCGAGCCGATCTCCTGTCGTCGCGCCCATTATAGGGCGTGCGACGGGAAATGTGCGAAATCTTGCGATATGGTTGGGTTTGTGTGGTCTATGTGGGAAAGTGAGGGAAATCCCAATGGACAACCATACGCTGACTGCCATCGAGGGCCTGCGCGTGGGCCATGCGCACGACCTGGACGGCCTGACCGGCTGTACGGTGATCCTCTGCCCGCCGGATACGGTCGGCGGCGTGGATCAGCGCGGCGGAGCGCCCGGCACGCGCGAAACCGACTTGCTGCGCCCTCTGCACCTGGTTGAGCATGTGCACGCGGTCGTGCTGGCCGGGGGCAGCGCCTACGGTCTGGACGCGGCAGGCGGCGTGATGCGCTGGCTGGAGGAGCGCGGCGTCGGCTTCAACGTAGGCGTGGGCGTGGTGCCCATCGTCCCCGCAGCGATCCTCTTCGATCTCGACCTGGGCAGTCCCACCGCCCGCCCCGACGCGGCGATGGGCTATGCGGCGTGCCAGGCGGCTTCCACGGAGCCGGTCGCCGAGGGGTGCGTCGGTGCAGGGACGGGTGCACAGGTAGGAAGGTTGCTGGGGCCAGCCTTCGCCTGCAAGTCCGGTCTGGGCAGCGCCGCGATCGATCTGGGCGACGGGCTGCGCGTGGCCGCGCTGTTCGCCGTCAACGCGCTGGGCGATGTGGTGGACGAGGACGGCACAATCCTGGCCGGGACACGTCAGCCGCCGGACGGGACGCGCTTCGCCGGCGCGCTGACGGTGCTCCCCGCGCTGGCACGGATGACCCCAGGCAATGCCTCGCATACCGTCCTCGGCGTGGTGGCGACCAATGCCGCGCTGAGCAAAGAAGAAGCCAACAAGGTCGCGCAGATGGCACACGACGGCCTGGCTCGCGCCATTCGTCCCGCCCATACCATGCTGGACGGCGATACCATCTTCGCCCTGGCGACAGGCAGTGCCGGACGCGCCAATGTCAGCGTCATCGGCGCGTTCGCTGCCGAAGTGACCGCGCAGGCCATCCGGCGGGCAGTGCGCATGGCGACGCCGCTGGGTGGGCTGCCCACCGGCGCATCGGTCGGCGCGGGCTGAACGAGGCCGCGAGCGCGATCATGGCGTGTGGCAGATGCACATCGGGTGTATTTCAGTTTTGGGGCCATGGTCTTGAACCGCAGAGAGATGCCGAGGGCGTAGTGGAGAAAGAACTCAAAACTCTGTGACTTGCTCTATGGCCTCTGTGCTCTCGGTAGTGAATGCTGCCCCAAACCAGAAATACGCCCATGCCCATCGCCAGAATTTGCGCCGAACAATGGCGATCATCTAAGCTACGCATGTCGCGACTCAACCGACGGGGGTCTAAACCATGCCCACCCTGTTGCCGATCTTGCTGGACTATGACCTGGACCTGCTGAGCATCATCGCCCGGCGCTGGGATGTAGACCTGGAAGGACTCGACAAGCGCGAAGCGGCCCAGGCGCTGGCGGAGGCCATGCTCGATCCTGCTCGCGCTGCCACCGAATGGGGTCGCCTGAGCGACGCCGAGCGTGGCGTACTGCAGACATTGCTCGGCGCACGCGAACACAAGATGCCTGAAGCGCAATTCTCCCGGCTCTTCGGCCCCATCCGCGAACTGCGCGAGTTTGGCCCGGCGGGGCGCGAGCGCGAGAAACCTCATCTACAACCGGCCAATGTCGCCGAAGCGCTGTTCTATCGCGGGCTGATCGCCGTCGCCTTCGATCAGGGGCGCAGCGGCGTGCAATACTTCGTCTACGTGCCATCCGACCTGGCCGACGTGCTGCCCGCCCACGAGACGGGGTTCGACCTGAGCGCCGAGCCAGAACCCGCCTGGCCCGCCGACGACGACCTGACGCCTCAGCAGGTCACTCCGGCCACGACTACCCTGGTGGATGATCTGACGACTCTGCTGGCCTACCTCCAGATTCAGCGCACGCCTGCCAGTGACGATGCCCTGGCAGCGCTGGGCGAGGCGCTCGCTCCCTTCTGGTTGGGAGCGCACCATACAGCTTCGCTGGCACTGATGGTCAGCCTGGCGCTAAGCCTGGGATTGGTTGCCGAAGAGGGGGGATTGCTCAGACCTGTGCCCGCTGTAGCGCGGCGCTGGCTGGAAGACACCCGCCCGCGTCAGGTGCGCGCCCTGGCCGAAACCTGGCGCAGCACGTCCCTGTTCAACGAACTGTGGTACACCCCTGGCCTGGTCCCGGAGCCAACCGGTTGGCAGAACGATCCGCTGCTGGCCCGGCAGGTCGTGCTCACCTTCCTGGAAATGGTGCCAGGCGGCTGGTGGCCGGTTGACGAGTTGATCGCGCTGGTCAAGGAAGAGGAACCGGACTTTCAGCGTCCGGCGGGTGACTACGATAGCTGGTACATCCGCGACGCGACCAGCGGGGAGTATCTGCGCGGTTTCGAAAGCTGGGATCGGGTGGACGGAGCCGTGCTGCGCTTCATCCTGACCGGGCCGATGCACTGGTTGGGATTGACCGATCTGGGCGATGGCGGCGTGCTGTGCCGCCTGACGCCCTACGGACGCGCTCTCTGCGGCAGTGCCGACTGGCCCGACCCGCCCGAAGACCGCCCGCCGCTCACATTGCAGCCGGATGGCACCGCGCTGGCACCGCGCACGCTCAGCCGGTACGAGCGCTTCCAACTGGCGCGCATCACTGAGTGGGAGGCGGCGGGTGATCCCTACCGCTACCACCTGACAGCGGCGGGTCTGCGCCGTGCCGCCGAACAGGAAGTGCCGGTCAGCGCCATCCGCGCCTTCCTGCGCAGGACGACCAACGACCAGGTGCCCCCGTCTGTCCTGAAGATGCTTGAGCAGTGGGAACATAGCAAAGACGCTGAGGTCTGGCTGGAACGGGCGGTGATCCTGCGCACCAACAAACCCGACCTGCTGCAGACGCTCTACGACACCCCCGAACTGCGCCGTTTCATGGGCGCGCGCCTCGGCCCCAATGCGGTCGTCGTGCGCGCCGGCCAGGAACAGGCTCTGCTGACGGCGCTCCAGGAACGCGGTATTCCGGCTGAGTTCGATGAATAGCGGGGTTTCCTGGTTTCACTCTGCGCTGCTGCAGGGCCTGCGGGCAACGTTCGCTCGTCTGTGGCCCGGCTCGGTCCCCACGCTGGTAGTGCGCGCGCCAGGACGGGCCAATCTGCTGGGCGGACATGTAGATATGCACGGCGGCCTGGTGATCAACATTGCGCTGGATCGCGGCGTGTGGCTGGTGGCTGCGCCCGCCGCAGACGATGTCAGCTCGCTCTACGCCGCCGATCTCAACGCCAGCGTTACCCTCTCCCACGATCCGCAACGCCTGGCCGCACAGACAGACGCGACGGGCAATCCTTTGCCAGGCTGGGCGCGTTACCCTGCCGGTGTGATCTGGGCCTTGCGTCAGCGCGATCTGAACGCGATGGGGCTGCGGGCGGCCTTTGCGGGCGACCTGCCTGTTGGCGCAGGGCTGGGGTCTTCGGCGGCGGTGGAAGTCGCCTTCGCAGTGACCTGGGCGGCGCTGGGCGGCTGGTCGCTGGGGACGGACGATCTGGCGGAAGTGACGTTGGAGGCAGAGCGAGCTTACCTGGGGCTGGGGATCGGCATCCAGGATCAATATACCATCCTGCGGGCACACCAGGGACACGCGCTGTGGCTCGATTGCCGCAGCTTGCGCCATGAGCATATCTCCTTTCCGACTGAGGGGGTGGCGGTGATCTGCGACACCAACACGCGCCGCGAACTGCTCGGCTCCGGCTACGGCAGCCGCGCCCGCGATGCGCACGAAGCCGCCCGCCTGATCCAGGAGCGCGATCCCGCTGTGCGTTCGCTGCGCGATGTGACACCCGAACAACTCGAAGCACACCGACACGCGCTGACCGAAACACAATACCGCCGTGCCCGGCATGTGGTCAGCGAGATCGCCCGCGTTGAGCGGGCCGCCGAAGCCCTGCGGCGGGGTGATATGGAGTCCTTCGGGGCGCTGATGAACGAATCCTACTTCAGCGCCCGCGACGACTACGGCAGCAGTTCGCCCGCTTTGGACGCCATGTGGACAGCGGCGACGGCGCAGCCTGGTTGCTACGGCGCTCGTTACAGCGGCGGCGGCGAAGCGGGCGCGGTTGTTGCGCTGGTAGCCGCAGAGCACCTGTCCGCGTTTCTGGTGGGTGCTGCCGCGACCTACGAGCGCCTGACGGGCCGCCAGGGGTCTTTCTTTGCTGCGCAGCCTTCGGCAGGCGCAGGGGTGTGGGAGCAACGGTGAGAAACATCAGCGCGCAGGCCGCTAACGCCAACTCCTACCGGGCCATCTGGGAGCGCTTCTGCCATCTGCGCTGGACAGAAGACAGCCTGGCCGAGGAACGGCGCGGCTGGCGGCGCTGGTTGCTCAGCCCATCAGTGGCCTTCATCATCCCCATTCATGATGAAGCCGTGCTGACACAGCTTCAGAGCTGGCAAAGTGCTCTGTCTCCCTGGCTGGCTTACGCACCGCAACCCGCTGAGCGTCTGCACATCACTTTGCACATGGTGGGTCGCCTCAGCCCGCTACCCTGGCTGCCTCTGCCTCATCTCTGGCGGCGGCGCGGCCTCGACGGGCTGGCTGCGGCAGCGAGATCGCTGGTGCAGGGAATGGACTGTTTCATTGTGAACATCGGGCCGTTGAATGCCTTCTCCAACGCCCTGTTTGCCGAAGTACAGGACGAGACCGGCTGTCTGCGCACCCTGCGCACTGGTCTACGGCGCGCCCTGCCCCGCCGCGCCCGTCCGCCGCTGCGCTGGCCGTTCGTGCCCCATGTGACGCTAGGCTACTGGGGACGGCAGCCCGTAGCACCCCTGGTCGCCGCGCTGATGCCCTTCCGGAAAGTCCAGCCAGTGCCATTGCGTGTGGAGAGAGTGCGCCTTACTATCTACGCCGTGAATAACGGGCCGTCGCGCGTTGACCTGTTGCGCACCGCCCGCGAAGAAATCATCGCCGAATTTGCCTTGAAGCCGTGACTGCGAGCGTCACCCTTGCGACAGACCATGACCGAGACACTCCCCCCTGCTCCTGCACGACCCGTTAGCCCTGGCCGGGCCTGGGCCGGACGCCTGGCCGGTATGGTCTTCGGCCTGCTGCTGGCCTGGCTGCTGGTCGAACTGCTGATCCGGTTGCTGTTCTTCTCGCTGCCGCCGCGCCTGCAGTTGGTGCTGCAGCATGTGCACAAGACCCCCTTGGGCGACGCACGCCTGTTGCCCGACCCGATCTGGCAACCCGATCGCGATTACCTGACTATCACCCGTCCGGTGCACAACCGCGTGCAGTTCGGCAGCGCCGAGGTGCGGTTCACCGTCAGCACAGAGGCGCTGTGGGGATCGCGCCTGGCCTTTCGCACCCGCCAGGAGCTGGTAGATCGCTACGTGGACGGTGTGGTCGTGGGCGATTCCTTCACCTTCTGTTTCACTGACGAAGAGGATTGCTGGGTACAGCGTCTCGCGCAGATCACGGGGCGCAACATCATCAACCTGGGCATCACCAGCACGGGATCGCTCAGCCATGCCCGCGTGCTGACCGACTTTGGGTTGCCGCTCAGGCCGCCGCTGGTGATCTGGCAGTGGTTCGGCAACGATGCCAACGAGGACTACGGCCTGGCCGCCCTGCGTGGCGAAACATCCGTACAGTCCACCAACCCCGCCCCGCCCGCGCCCAGGCGCACCTGGTGGGACGACCATTCGGCGCTCTATGTGCTGCTCAAGCTGTATCTGGGGCAGGAGGACGAGTTCGACGCCACGCTACAATTCCACGCTCCACTGTATGCCGAGCGCGGTCATGTGCGGCTGGCTTTCGGCGAACCCTACCTGTGGAGCGCCTTCGACATGACGCAGCCGCACAACCTCGACGGCTGGGAGCGTGGCACGGCGGCGATCCGCGCCGCCCGCGCCGCCGTCGAGGAGTACGGCGGGCGGCTGGTGATCTTGCTCATGCCGACCAAAGAACAGGTTTACCGCGACCTGAGCGAACCTTTGCTGGGCGCGGAGAAGCTGGCCGTGCTGGATACGCCCTACCAGATGATGCTCGATTTCTGCGCGGCGGAGGGACTGACCTGCCTCGACCCGTTGCCGGAACTGCAGAAGTACGCGCAGGCTGGCGAACAACTCTACTACACGACCGACATGCACCTCAACGCGCGTGGCAACGAGGTGCTGGCGCAGTGGCTGGCGGGGTGGCTGGGGGAGGGGCAATAGGTGAGGAATTCGCCGGGTGCTGACAGTAGATCGTGGGAGAAATCAGCTTTATCCGGCTCTGGAATCGCTTCATATCAATCGTCGTACCAATCTTCGCGGCGTGGTGATGGTTCCTCTTTCACAGCCTGGTTTATTTGTGCAGCCCGCAGCATTTGCAGCCGGTCGTCTGCAGTCAGCCGCTGTTGTCCCATGTGTTCCCGCAGACGGCGCATCAAGTCCTGGCCCTGTTCTTCTGAAAGCTGCTCGATCAGCGCCACCAGGGCTTCTTATTTAGAAATCCGTTAAACATTGGACGAATTATAGCCATAAGGGACTGTGTGAAAAGCCTTGCTCTACGGTTTTACCTCACCCCCGCTCGGCGCTGACGCGCCTCGCTGCCCCCTCTCCGCGTCGGAGAGGGGGCGAGCCGAGCGAAG
>FWPU01010844.1_pt1 | contig 13202 bp, 13 predicted proteins | sample 2228361 | NCBI WGS metagenome assembly FWPU01 (sample SAMEA103939777, study PRJEB20133) | metagenome | reverse complement strand
GGTTTCGTCAACCAGCCCCAGCGGATTGTGATGTAACAGGTATTCTACTTTAACAAAATCAACAAGATAGCGCAACAGGTCATCTTGTAACAAAAGCTGCACCTGTTCCAGTACGTAGTTTTTATCGAGCGGAAAAAATTTTCGCTGCACCGCCCCAGGGGTTTTGCAAAGATAAAACCCTGAAGAACAACAGCCAAACCATTAACTTCCAAAATGTTGGGCCGAGGCCTGTTTCAGATACCATTCAAACTCCAGCGGTGCATCGCGGTTGTCAAGCAGGCAACCTTCGGGTATGGGCGGATAGATTTCGGCATAGGTTTTCACCATGTTCATAAACACGCGCCGGTACACATGGGTGCGGTTTATTTGTTCGGGTTTACTCAGGCCCGCACACGAAAGCAGCTCAACAAAGCTGGCCACAGTATTTTTGTGGTAATTGGCAACACGCTGTTTTTTATCTTCCACCACCAGGCCTTTGGCAAAGTAGGGATCTTGTGTAGCCACGCCGGTTGGGCATGTATTTTTGTTGCACTCCAATGCCTGTATGCAACCCAGGGCCATCATCATGGCGCGGGCGCTGTTGGTTAGGTCGGCCCCCAGGGCCATGGCACGAACAATATGAAAGCCGGTAAGGATTTTTCCGGAACAATCCAGTTTTATGTGCTGGCGTATGGCAAAACCCCTTAGGGCATCGTCAACAAAGGCAATGGCATCCAGCAGGGGCATACCCACAAAGTTGGTGAATTCGGGGGGCGCCGCGCCGGTGCCGCCTTCGCCTCCGTCAATAGTAATAAAGTCAGGATAAAGATTAAGTTTTACCATGGCCTTGCAAATGCCCAGAAATTCGCTTTTGCGCCCTATGCAGAGCTTAAATCCCACCGGTTTGCCATCCGACAGTTCGCGAAGCTTCTGAACAAACTCAATGAGTTCCAGCGGTGTAGTAAATGCCGTGTGATATGGTGGTGAAAATACGGTAGTGTAAGGTTCCACACCTCTAATGGCTGCAATTTCGGGAGTATTTTTTTTGGCGGGCAATATGCCCCCATGGCCGGGCTTGGCGCCCTGTGAAAGCTTTATCTCAATCATTTTTACTTCGGGCCTCAGGGCATTCTGCCGAAAGGCTTCGGGTGAAAATCTGCCCTGTTTATCGCGCGCACCGAAGTATCCGGTTCCAATCTGCCAGATAAGGTCACCACCGTGTTTAAGGTGGTACGGGCTTATGCCCCCTTCGCCCGTGTTGTGCGCAAACCCTCCTATCCGTGCACCGGCATTAAGGGCTTCGACAGCATTGGCGCTCAGCGATCCGAAGCTCATAGCCGAGATATTGAGCACGCTGGCATCATAAGGTTGCTTACAGTCCTTGTTTCCGATGCGCACGCGCGGGTTGTGATCCAGCGCATTATGATCGAGCGGGTTTACCGAGTGGGTCATCCACTCGTATCCTTCGGCATATACATTAAGTTGGGTGCCAAAGGGTATGGTATCTATTTGTTTTTTAGCCCGCTGGTAAATAACCGATCGTTCAATACGGTTGATGGGGGCGCCATCGGTATCGGATTCAACAAAGTACTGCTGAATTTTTGGCCGCAGGTCTTCAAAAAAATAACGCAGGCGTCCGGCCAGCGGAAAGTTGCGGCGGATAGCCTGCCGCTTTTGCACCATATCGGCCACCCCCATGTAAATCAAAGGGCCCACCACCGTAAAGCCCAAAAGGGCGTAAATCCAGTAGTAGCTCCAGATGAGCAGGGCTGCCGTTACCAGAATACTTGAGAGGATGAAGACTTTACGCATATAGAAGGGGTTTGGATGAAACAAGTTAGCGAAGCGCCGGGAAGGAAAAAAGAATTTTTACTACTTTTCCGAATGGCATGGGTTTACCCCCTTACCAAAACCAAATGAGTTATGTTTAAGAAAATAGCCTTGATCTTAGCTTTATTGCTGGTGGTCATGCAGTTCATCCGCCCTCCCAAGAATCAGTCGGTTGCACCAGCCAACAACGATATAGGCATGGCTTATTCCATACCGGATGAGGTACACGGCATTTTAAAGCAAAAATGTTACGATTGCCACAGCAACAACACCCGTTACCCCTGGTATGCCAACATTCAGCCCGTGGGCTGGTGGCTGTATAAACATATTCGCGATGGAAAGGAAGAGTTGAATTTTTCGGAATTCAAAACCTATTCAGTCCGTAAGGCGACACATAAACTGGAAGAGACCATTGAGCTGGTTCAGCAAAAGGAAATGCCGCTTAAGTCGTACCTGTGGATGCATCCCGAAGCCCGGGTAAGCGGGGAAGAAGAGGAAAAGCTGGTGGCATGGATTCGTTCGCTGGGTGTGGGGAAATAGTGCATGGTGGTTCTGGCCATGGACTTGGGTTATTTGGCACCAGGTTGATTTTCATCCAGGCATTCTGCGCAGCGGATGCTGTAATTATCGTATTCATCGTAGGCCGGGCCGGGTTTTCCGAACAGGGTGATTAGTCTGTGCAGTTTAATTTGCACTCCGGTATGTAAGGTCAGCATCCACCCCTGACCGGTCTCTTCCAGTTTTACTATGCGGCCATCGGCCGATTCCAGCCGTTGGTTGTCATCAAAATAAAATATGCGCCCGTTTTGCTGCCGGAGTATGGCCTCTTCAACTGCCTCGCGGTAGGTGTAGTCAACGGGTATGTAGCCGGATTGCGACATTACGGTTCGTAGCGCAGATGTCCTTTTGCCACTTTAAACACCAGCACAGCGTGATATTGTTCCAGATATTTCCGGGCCAGGTTATTCATTACGGAAAACAGCTCATCCAGCTCACCAAAAACCTGGGTGCTCATGCCATTGGTTTCGGCCTGAATGCCGGGGAGCTGGTTGAGGTCGTGCAGAAAGGCCAGCACAATCTCTTTGTAACTGTTGTCCAGCGGATAGAGGCTGATTTCGAAGGTGGCTTTCATGCTTCAATAAAGTCATCTTTTATGAAAGAAGAAACATTAAATGGCTGAAGGATGAGATTACTTAGTTTTGTTCCCTGAGTTTTAACATACAAAATCCCTCTTGAAGTTCCTGTTGCAATCATCATAAGATGAGTAAGAAAATTTTTTGGTAATTGAATCCGGTTATCCGGTTTTTTGAAATCATCCCATGATTTCTGATCAATACTGAAATTATGGATAACCTCAATTATCAGGACTAATACATCTTTCTGATAAAAACTAAACGTATTACCCAAACTAATAATCCGATTGTTCTTGTTTATTGAAAACTTGAATTCAGCCCTTACTTCACAAGGCTCACCCTATTTATAGGCATCTTCCAATAATGCAAATTCTCAAATTGCAAAGCATAATATTCTGGTTCTCCTTACGGCCTCAGCAACTGTAATGCTACCATAATAACCGCTTTAGCAAATCTTTTTCATGCCATTTAAAGAATTCAAACAAGTACTCGGCATCGTTCCAGGAATAATTTCCATTAATCAACTTATAAGTTGATTTTTATTTGAAGTCTGCTTTTATGTGAGCTAATTTATTGATTTACAACCTCATCAAAAGCCCGGGCAAAGGCCTTCATCTCCTCAAGGGTGCCTATGCTCACACGGCACCATTCCCGGTTCTGATAATCCCATATCCGAATCTGAAAGCCGCGTTTTTCGGTTTCTTCCAGTATGGTTTTGCCGTCTTTAGGGGCCGGAAACAGCACTACATTGGCATGCGACTTTCCGTAAAACCACTTTCTGCTTTCCAGGTATTTACAAAAGTAATCACGGGCTTCGGCATTTTTTCTGCGTGTATATTCCATAAATTCCACATCGTCCAGGCTGGCACGTGCTGCCGCCAGAGCCGCCTGGTTTATAATAGGGCTGGCCTGATACCGCGCTAATCGCTGTATAATATCGGGTTTGGCAACAATGTACCCGATGCGCAGGCCTGCAAGGCCATGTATTTTGGAGAAAGTTCTTGAAACGATTACGTTATGATTGCTGCGCACCAGCTCCACCATGCTTTGCTGCTGTGCCGGCTCCAGAAATTCCAGATAAGCTTCATCCGCATATACTATGGCTTTGCGCGACATTTCTGCGCAAAAGGCTTTGAGCTTTGCCGAATCCACCACGGTTCCTGTAGGGTTGTTGGGATTTACCACGAATATGATGCGCGTATCGGCTTTTACTGCCGAAGCCATGCGCTCCAGATCGTGGGTAAGGGTATCATCCAGATCAACTTTATCCCAGCGCGCATTAAACTTTACAGCATAATCCATTAAGGTGCGAAAAGTTGGAAAAGCCGAAAGCACGGCACCCCCTTCCAGGCCCAGACTCATGCCGGCAAGCGCCAACAACTCGTTTGAGCCATGTCCCAGCAGAATACAATCGGGCGAAACGCCCTCTTTACTGGCCAGTATTTTTTTGAATTCCAGGGCTTCGGCAAACGAATAGCGGTTGTACTCCGTTATGGCTTCGCGTATGGCTGCGCGTGCGCGTGCCGAAGGTCCGTAAGGGTTTTCGTTCGAGCCGAGGCGTACCAGCTTACCGGGGCGGTTAATTCCGTGCTGCTTTTCGGCCCGGCTTACCGGAGCTGCCATCAGCTCTTCGGCAATGGCCATACTTAATGGTAATCCCACCCCAAGGGCCGCAGCCGATTTAAGCCATCGCCTTCTGGAAACAGGGTTCATCATGACCTGCCTGATTTTTACCGAAGGTACAAAAAGTAACTAATGCGCGCGGAATTTTTTTTACAAGTATGCCGCACGGTTGCCGGGCGGTAAATGATGGATTCCTAAATTTTCAGCTCCAGCAATCGCATTATTTTTTCCAGTCCGGCAGCATCGGTCTCATCAAAATCATTTAGCCGATCGCTGTCCACATCCAGCACCAGGGCAACCTGGCCCTGTTTAAAACCCGGCACCACTATTTCAGAGCGGGATAACGAGCTGCAGGCAATATGCCCCGGAAAAGCATCAACATCAGGTACAATAAGTGTGCGTTGTTCTTTCCAGGCTGTGCCGCACACCCCTTTGCCAAAACCTATGCGAGTGCAGGCAACCGTACCCTGAAAAGGTCCCAGCACCAGCTCATTACCCTTTACCAGGTAAAATCCTACCCAGAAAAAACCAAAAGTTTGCCGCAACGCGGCCGCTGTGTTTGCCAGGTTAGCTATAAGGTCAGATTCATGAGCCAGCAAAGCCTGCAGCTGCGGATACAATGCGGTATATTTTTCGGATTTGCTTAAAGAATTTTCAATAATAATTTCTTCGGCCATAAATATTTTTGGTTTGAATTTACTTAACAGGATGATAAATCTGCAGGAGGTCACCGGCAACCTCAGTAACCGAGGAGAGCACACCCTGAAACTGCGGGCTGCGTATTCCCTTGCCAAATCTGCGCGGGGCAATGAACTGGCGTGCCTCATCCCACAATCCGGCATCAACAAAGGCCTGAAGCGTAACTGCTCCGCCCTCTACCATAACCGATTGTATGTTTTTTTTAAACAGGTGCGCCAGTATGTTTAGCAGAAAGTTTTCTTCATCTACGCGTATGAGTTCAAGGTTGTGGCGGAACTCATGGCGAATGAGGTTGTAAACCAGTGTGGGCTGACTGCCATTAAATACCTGAAGTTTTTCACTTAGTTTTAAAAATCTGTCGATTACAATGCGCACCGGGTTACGTCCTGTCCATTCCCGTACGTTGAGCTGCGGATTATCATGAAACACGGTGCGTGTACCCACCAGCACGGCATCTTCTTCGGCACGCCATTTATGCACCATGCTTCGCGAAAGGCCGTTGCTTATCCATTTCGAATCGTAATTTTCTTTGGCTATGAAACCATCGGCAGTTTGTGCCCACTTTAGTATTATATAAGGCCTCTTGTTTTTAGCGAAAGTAAAAAACCGCCTGTTCAGTTCATGTCCGGCTTTTTCCAACACTCCGGTGGTAACTTCAATGCCTGCTTCGCGCAGCCTGCGTATGCCGCCTCCGTTTACCACGGGATTGGGATCGGCATTGCTAATTACCACGCGCTTAACCCGGTGCTGAATGAGCAGGTCAGCACAGGGCGGTGTTTTACCGAAATGTGAACACGGCTCCAGGTTTACGTAAACCGTACTTTGCGGCAAAATTGATTTATCTGCCACTTCGTTAATAGCATTTACTTCGGCATGGGCCTGCCCGTATTGCCGGTGCCAGCCTTCTCCGATAATCCGGTCGTTATGCACCACCACACAACCTACCAGCGGATTGGGACTCACTGCGCCCCTGCCCAGCAGAGCCAGCTCCATAGCCCTGCGCATAAAGTGCTCATCGCGTATATGATCGGGCCACATTTGTACTTTTGCAAAGATTGATAAAACGGTGAACTCGCAAAAGCTCCTTCGGCAAACCATTGACAAAATTTCTGTGCCTGAAAATCCTGATGAGATTCGCGAAATGGCTTTTGCCCTGCTGGAACACACTACCCAACTGCCACGCGCAGCCCTGCTGGCCGGTAAAGAGGTAAGTGCCGATTCGGTTGCATGGCTCGGAGAGGCTGTTGCGCGACTTAACCGCGGAGAACCCGTTCAATATATTACTGAAACAGCCTGGTTTTATGGCCGGAAATTCAGGGTTACCCCTGCCGTGCTTATTCCCCGGCCAGAAACCGAAGAATTGATTAATGTGGTCAAAAAGATTTTTTCGGCAGATACTCCCCTAACCTTGCTGGATGTGGGCACCGGCAGCGGCTGCATAGCCATTACCCTGAAACTTGAAATGCCCAACAGCCATGTTCTGGCAATGGATATCAGCCACGAGGCGCTGGCGATAGCCCGGCACAATGCCAGAGCACATAAAGCTGACATTACTTTTTTGCCTGGCGATTTTCTGAATGAAGATCCGGAAGTCAATAATCTGGATCTCATTATCAGCAATCCGCCCTACATTGCACAACACGAAATAAATAGCCTGCAGGCAAACGTTAAGAATTTTGAGCCGCATAAGGCATTATTTGTTCCTGATGATAACCCGCTTGTTTTTTACCACGCACTTGCACAAAAAGGTAAGTATTTATTAAAGCATAACGGCTGGATTATAGCCGAAATTCATGAACTGCGCGGACAGGAAACAGCAAACGTGTTTAAAGCCGAAGGTTATGAACCGGTGCGCATCCTGCGTGATTTATCAGGCAAAGACCGTGTGGTTATAGCGCAGAATAATCAGGAAGGTCCTCCCCTACCCAGAAAGGACCGGGTGACGACAGCCGCACAGGTCCGTCGTACAGGGTAAGCCCCGATGGTGCAACTCCGGTTGCCACTACCTGTTCACCCACATATTGCAGGCGTTTTCCGGCCGGCATCCATTTTTCGTATATACCCGAGCGTACATAAACCCACCGCATTCCATCGCAAATACAACATACGTTTATCCCCTCCGGAATAACACCGGTTTGTTCAGGGTTTACCCCCACCAGGTTGATATTACTTTGCTTGAGGCTGCGCAACATAAAAAAAACCGTTGGCCAGGGAGGCTCGTCAGGGCTGTGGGTAATTATTTTTACAGGCGCCTGATGCTGCAGGGCGGTAATCCACTGGTTGCGCGAAGTTTCGGTTGTTATGACCACATCCATTTTCATATCCCACTGCAACACCTCTGTAAGCGCGGTTTCGTACACCCAAATCTGAGGGCTCCATTCCAGCAACTCACCGATAACCGCCATAGGCACACCCCGGGTGCCGGCCAGCAACAGGGCTGGCTCCTGGTTTTCGCGCACAATATGATGAGACGACATAAGCGGAACAATTTACGTAAATTGCCGGCTCAAAAATGTACCATGCTTTCGGCCTCACAGTGTTACGCTATCTTTCAGCAAAGTATTACCGACTACCACGTGCACGACCATGTGGATACACCCATTAACAACCCCTACACTGCTGGTTCGTTTGAATATTTGTTATACAAAAAAAACTGGATCGACACGGTACAATGGCATCTGGAGGACATGATCCGCCTGCCCGATATTGACCCTGTTGAAGCATTGAAGATTAAAAGACGAATTGACAGCTCAAATCAGGAGCGCACCGACACGGTAGAATTGCTGGACGATTATTTTATGGAGCAATTTAAAGACGTGCAATATAAGCCTCATGCGCGCATCAATTCCGAAACGCCAGCCTGGCTGCTGGACCGCATGAGCATTCTTATGCTGAAGATTTATCACATGGAAGAACAAACCCGGCGCTCCGATGCCCCGCCCGACCACCTGACCCGCTGCAAATCCAAGCTAAACATTTTGTTGGAACAAAAAAACGATATGGAGCTTGCCTATAACCAGCTGATTGAAGACATTTCGAACGGTGAGCGCAGGATGAAGGTATATCGCCAGATGAAAATGTACAACGATGCCTCGCTTAACCCCGTGCTGTACGGGCAAAAGAAATGAAAAAAATTTTGTTGCTGCGCTTTTCAGCCATGGGCGATGTATTGCTGCTCGTGCCGGTTGTGCGCTCGCTTACCGCTGCCCACCCGTATGTTGAGGTTACGGTTGCCACACGTCCACGGTTTGCTTCTTTTTTTCAGCATATTGAGGGTGTAAAAGTTTTTGAAGCCGATGTTGATTATCGTTACACCGGCTTTTTCGGCCTGCGCAAATTATTTTTTGCCATGATGGTGAAAGATGATTACGATCTGGTAATAGATATGCATGACCATGTTCGCACTATGATATTGCGCAGTTTGTTTAAGCTTTTTGGCAAAAAGGTAGTGGTTTTTAAAAAAGGAAGGAAGGAGAAAAACTCTCTGGTTCGTAAAGTAAATAAAACAATCCAACCATTGCCCCATGTTACTGAGCGCTATAAAGCTGCATTGAAAGCTGCGGGGTTTTCATTCGATCTGTTGCCCGGGCCCTGGTTGCTGCCAACCGAAACCGCCAAACAAAAACTGCAGGCATGGTTAGAAAAGCAGCAACTTTACAAACAACAGCCCTGGATTGGCCTTGCACCCTTTGCCCTGCACAAAACCAAAATATGGCCGCTGGCCAACTACCCTTCTTTAATAAACCAGCTGCACCAGGCTACCCGGGCAAAATTCTTTTTGTTTGGGGGAGGCGAAGAAGAAATAAATTTTTTTAATGATTTAAAGGCCTTATTTCCCGAACAGGTTGTAGTAATTGCCGGCCGCCTGCATTTGCCGCAGGAAATTGCCCTGATAAAAATGCTGGATGTAATGATCTGCACCGACTCGGCCAACATGCACCTGGCAGCCCTTACCGGCACACCGGTGGTTTCGATATGGGGCGGCACACATCCCCATGCAGGCTTTGCTCCGCTGGGCCAGGAAGTTGAAGGCGTGGTGCAAATATCTCGCACTGAACTGCCCTGCCGTCCGTGTTCGGTATATGGCAAAGAAACCTGCCACCGTGGCGACTTCGCCTGTCTTACCCGTATAACAACCGATGCCGTATCGCAACGGGTTATGCAGCAGCTAATGAAGCAAGTTAACTAACCTGGCGGCTTATTTACCATCTACGTAGTCCTGCAGATAAGCAAACTGAGGCGTTAACAGGCCGTTGCGGGTTATGGTTGCGCGCTCAATAACGCCATCCGAGTCGTCCACAAGCAGGGCGGGCAGAATTTTATCCAGCAGGTCGCGCCCAAACTCTTCCGATGCATTTCGCGGAAGCTCGCAGGGCAGGTTGTCGATTGCCATTACTGTAACATGTTTTTCATGGCTCAGGGGCGGCTTTACCTGGTCGGTTGCTGCATCGTAATCATAAATCGGATCGCTGATGGTGCTGGGGCGTTTGGTACTGGGAATGGAACCCTCTATGTCGCAGGTAATATCGGCTATTACTTTTATTTTAAATGCAGGATGCAGCATATCCTGTCGGGTAAATAATAAGGGGGCTGCGGGATTCCAGTATGCACCGGCAATAAGCATATCGGCAGTATGGACAAATTTGATAAAGGTTGAATCATATCGTTCCGGATGATGATGGAACTCATCGCGGTTAAATGCTCCACCTGCTTTGCGCTGGTGGTAGTCGGCACTGCTTAGTTGTACATAAACAGGTTCGTTAAAGGTTCGATGCAGGAAATCGTGCGGATTTACCCTTCTTATTCCGGCGGTGTCTAGCGTCTCCATGGCGCCACGCCCCACCCTGCCTGCCCCGGTAAGAATAATTTTTACCGGCGGAAGAATTATTTTGCGCAGCTCGAGTTTCAGGTCGTTAACGTCAAAGCATTCGTAAGCTCTTTTAAGATTAAACAAACCAAAGCGCCTGCCGTAAGTCCACAAGCCATTGTAGGCGCCCACCAGGCCGGCATAGCGACCAAAAGCTACCAGCCGGTTTCCTAATTTATCCTTCAAGGCCTCATAGTCAATAAGCCGGATGCCGCGCTTTAGTATTTCCTGCAGCAGTTTGCGGTTGTGGGGTTGTTTTTTAATGGTGTGCGAAAAAAACAAGTAGGTTTTGCCGGGTATGAGCTGGTCTGCCGGAACCTCTTTTATTCCCATTAAAATATCACAGGTGCGCATATCGGTTGTAACCTCAACATCCAGCGCCCGGTATTCGCGGTCGCTGAAACACCGCACATCACTTTCTTCAACCACCACTTTTACATGCGGGAAGCGCTGTTGTATTTCTTCAACCTGAAAGGGAGTAAAGGGCACGCGTTTATCAGGCGGAACTTTGCCTTCGCGAATAAGACCAACACGCAGGTTTTGCATCGTTCAAAAAGCCCAAAACTAAAGAACAGCACAGAATGTTGCCAACAGGCAGCCTGTTTCCCGGAATTTTTTAAGAAATACAGAAAGAAATATTTTTATCGCCCAGGCACAGGTTGCCCATCCCCGGGCGGGCCAGGGTATCTCATTTACTACGACACAGCTACATCCTGGAGCTTCGGAAAACATCAGCACATCCAAACTACTCTAACCGATACCCGGGTAAGCAGCCACGCGCTTAAAAATGTAAAAAGCCCGCGGACAGTATAAAACAAGCCTGCGTATTTTCTATTGCTTTTTTATTGTTTACGGGGCATTTATGGACCGCGTATTTTATGTTGTTAAACCAGGTAAATAGTTTATTATCAAACATTTATAGGGTGGTTGTCTTTATTTAAAAAATATTATATTTTGCGTCAATACGGGAGTTGGCTGCAACCGTAAAACGACACAATAACAATAAAAATTGGAATTATATGACACACTTATCTTTGACAACAGAAAAAACAACCAAAATGAAAAACTTACTTTTTGGTCTAACCTCAATTGTTGTATTGACATTCAACTCATGCACAACTGACACAGACAACATTAAACTCTTCCCCATTAAAGCTGGAGAAAAATGGGGCTATGTTGATGACAAAGGGCAATATGTAATTAACTCTCAGTTTGAAGACGCGTATAATTTTTCAGAGGGTCTTGCCTTAATTAAGTCTGCTGATGGAAAATATGGCTTCATAGGCGAAGATGGTAAGTATGTTATTAATCCCATCTACAAATATGCGAACAGTTTCTCTGAAGGCATGGCATGTGTAGTTATGGAAAACGGCAAGCCGCAATTCATTGACAAAAACAATAAAATTTTATTTACTGTTGATAAGGCTGAATATTGCTTTGGTTTCAAAGAAGGTCTTGCAAGGGTTCAAATAAAAGGTAAGTATGGTTTTATTGATAAATCAGGAAAAATTATTGTTAATCCTATTTATGAAGACGCACAAGATTTCAAAGAAGGTTTAGCGGCTGTTGCAAAGAAGGATGAAAAAAAAGACGAAGTTCTTTGGGGGTATATTGATAAAACAGGAGCAGTGAAAATCAACTTTCAATTCGTTGAAGACAAAGATAAATGGTTTTGTAAGCCTGGAAGTTTTAGAGATGGCCTTGCATTTACAAGCAGTGACGGTAAGCAATGGGGCTGTATAGATAAAGATGGGAAATATCAAATCAATCCACAGTTTGATGGTGACTTTGGAAATCCATACGAGTTTATTAACGGTGTTTCCTTGGTTTCACAAGGTGGAAGTTATGGAAATATAAAAAAAAAGGGGAAATACATAATTAACCCACAATTTAAAGAAGCACGGAGATTTTCAGCAAACAATTTAGCAGCCGTTCAGCACTCAGATGGGAAATGGGGATTTATCAATAAAGAAGGGAAGTATGAAATAAACCCGCAGTTTGAAGAAATTGCTGTTGGTTTCTTTGGGAAAATTGCTTTTGTAAAATCATCGGATAAATACGGAATTATTGATAAAAAGGGTCTATATATCGTAAATCCTCAATTTGATGATGTTAAACTTTACGATATAGGTTCAAATTATGGTGTTAAAACTGATTATGTAGATAATGATGGAATTGCTGAAATGATTTTTGAAAAATGTAGTAGCACTCAGCATTTTGGTTATGACAATAAAACCACATTGGGTAAAATCATAGATGATTATCCTAATGTTGATATTTCCGACTTAGAACCCCATAACTTAATAATAAAGAACCCTAAAATTACTTCGAGTGATATGGTTGAAATAGTTTCATTAAACTTAGGGTTTGACGAAAAAACCTATACTGAAACACCAATTTATAGAACTGTCAAAAAATACAATTACTACTACGGATATTATTATAATGACAAAGAATTTGTCAAAATGGACAAGAAAATTCAAACGTCCTCACCTTTAAGCTATGCGATATTAGATTTCAAATTACAATCATCAGGGAAAGGGAAAGGAAAAAAATTAGCAGAAGCAATTAAAGGACAAGCAATAAAAAAAATGAAAGTTACAGAAGTCACAGAGTTAGATGTTAAAAACACAGATTTTAATGGCATGTATATTTTGAAAAATAGCGACCTGCTTGTTTGCATTATGTACACGCAAGATGAAGATGATGAAAAGTCGAAACCAAGGGTTGCAGTTGCAGTTTTTAATAAAAACTTTAATACTTCGTTTGATGAATTAGCTAAAAAATTGGCGGAAGACTTCAACGAATAATGAAAAAAAAGTCCAGTATATTAAAATTTGTAAGTATCTTACCTTTGGTTTTAATTGCGCAAGTAACATTTTCCCAAAAGTTAGGTGCAGTTAAAGACAAATATATCTATGTAGGCATACCTGAGAGTGAATTTTCCAGTATTGCATCATTTGGTAAACAGCATAGCATGAATTGGTGTTGGGCTGCGTGTATTCAAATGGTATTAAATTATCATTCAATTCCAGTATTACAAGAACTTGTTGTTAAAAGAACTTTAGGTA
>FWPU01010841.1_pt1 | contig 13204 bp, 12 predicted proteins | sample 2228361 | NCBI WGS metagenome assembly FWPU01 (sample SAMEA103939777, study PRJEB20133) | metagenome | reverse complement strand
CTTAAATGTGGCGGAGCGAAAGGATAGTGCCCAGAAATACACTTTTTTCTAGGGGTTTATCTGGTAAAATCTTGTAGTGAGCGAAGCGAATCTATTAGTGTAATGTCTAAAGGCCCTATCCAAACCTTAATGAATGACAAAAAATCCCTTGCAAAGGAATTGGTAGCCGCTGCCTATCTTGAGGGGGACTTTGAGCTCAGCTCCGGGAGGAAAAGCAAGTATCTTTTTGATAAATATCTCTTTGAGACCGAACCGAGGCTTTTAGGCCAATTGACGGAGTATCTCTCCGAGATGATACCAGCCGACACCAAGAGACTGGCAGGGGTAGAGATCGGGGCAATACCCCTGGTAACTGCCCTATCCCTCAGGACTGGTATTCCCTTTGTTATTGTCAGGAAGACCCAAAAGTCTTATGGAACCGCCCGCCTGATTGAGGGTAAATTATACACGGGAGATACTGTTGTACTGGTTGAGGATGTGGTTACTACTGGTCAACAGGCCCTGAGAGCTGCCAGGGTACTGCAAGAAGCTGGGGCCAGGCTATCCAAGGTGATATGCGTAATAGACAGGGAAGAAGGGGGCAGGAAAAATATTGAGGCCGAGGGAATCCCTTTTGAGTCATTGTTTACAAAAACAAGCCTTGGTGTTTAGTAGGGATTAGAGACAGGTGAAAGAAGAATCCCTTACGTCCGAAGACCCCCTGGTAGGCCGTTACGCCAGCCCTGAGATGGTCCATGCCTTCTCAGAGAAGAGGAAGCACGTCCTCTGGAGGAGGCTCTGGATTGCCCTGGCGGAGGCGGAGCATGAGCTTGGTCTCCCAATGGTCTCAAAGGGACAGATTGAGGAGATGCGGCGGCATGTAGAGGACATAGATTATGAAAAGGTTAAGGAGATAGAGGCAAGGATAAGGCATGAAGTCATGGCCCACCTGCACGCCTATGGCCTTCAGTGTCCTGGAGCCAGGCCAATCATCCATCTGGGGGCCACGAGCGCATACATACTTGACAACGCAGACCTGATAATTATCCGTGAGGGGCTGGAGATTCTCAGGCGTAGACTGGTGGGGGTGATAAGCGAACTGGCCCATCAGGCCTGGCGGCATCGCTCCCTGATTACTATTGCCTTTACCCACTACCAGCCCGCCAGCCTCACTACGATAGGCAAGCGTATTTGCCTCTGGCTACAAGATTTTGTTATGGATCTGGAGGAGTTGGAGTTCAGGCTCAGGAATCTACGGTTCCACGGGGCCAGGGGGGCAGTAGGCACCCAGTCCAGTTTTATGGCCCTTTTTGAGGATGAGGAAGAAAAGGTAGAGTCCCTTGAGCGCCTTGTGGCAGAAAAGATGGGATTCAAAGAGTCCTACCCCATGGCTGGGCAGACCTACACCAGAAAGGTGGATGCCCAGATGCTGGCCTGTCTTGCAGGGATCGCCCAGTCAGCCCACAAGATGACCAACGATATCAGATTACTCCAGAACCTCAAGGAGATGGAGGAACCATTTGAGACGGAGCAGGTAGGCTCCTCCGCCATGCCCCAGAAGCGTAATCCCATCCTTTCCGAGAGGGTGGCAGGTCTGGCCAGATACGTTATCTGTTCCAGCCTCAACCCCGCCTTCACGGCCGCCAACCAGTGGTTTGAGAGGACGCTTGATGACTCCTCTAACCGCCGGTTGAGTCTCCCAGGGGCCTTCCTGGCCACAGAGGCCCTCCTTAATCTCATCCACAGTATTGCTGCCGGTATGACCGTTTATCCACAGGTAATCGGCCGTCACGTGAGGGAAGAACTCCCCTTCCTGGCCACGGAGCGCATCCTGATGGAGGCCACCAAGATGGGTGGCGACCGCCAGCTACTCCATGAACGCCTCAGGGTGCATGCGATGGAGGCCACCAGGGTCATAAAAGAGGAGGGAGGAGAGAACGACCTTCTGGAGAGGATAGCCAGCGACCCGGCCTTCTCTAATATTAAAGAGAGGCTTCCCCGACTCCTTGAACCCAAGAATTTCATCGGCAGGGCCCCTCAACAGGTAGAGGAGTTCGTAAAAGGTGTGGTGGAACCCTTGCTTGAGCGGCACAAAGATTTGATAGAGAAGCCCATCCAGATTAGGGTCTGACTTATGAGCGGCCAAAGACTCAGACTTATCCTCATCACTGACCGAAGCGTTACTGGCCTGCCACTGGTAGAGGCAGTTAGGCTGGCCCTTGAGGGAGGTGTGAGCGCCGTCCAGCTCAGGGAGAAAGACATGGACAGCAAGAGCCTTTTCTTTTTGGCGAGCGAACTCAGGGAGCTGACCACTTATTACGGTGCAACCCTGATAATCAACGACAGGGTGGACGTAGCCCTGGCGGCCGGTGCGGATGGGGTTCACCTTGGTGTAAGGTCCATACCCCTGGGCGTTGCGAGGAAACTCCTCGGCCCTGGCAAGCTCATAGGCTTCTCTGCCCATAACATGCAGGAGGCCACAGGGGCAGAAGGAGGTGGGGCGGATTACATTACCTTGAGCCCCATATTCCCTAGTCATCCTTCCAAGGGTAAGCCCATCGGCCCGAAGGCCATTGCCCTGGTAAAGGAACATGTCGGAATACCGGTAATTGCCCTGGGAGGAATAAACGAGGAAACGGCGGCCGAGGCCCTGGAGAATAAGGCGGATGGGCTGGCAGTCATCTCTGCCATTATGGCCCACCGTGACCCGAAGGCCGGGGCGCAAGGTCTCAGAAGGGTAGTGGATTCCTGGTTCACGCAAGAGCGTAGCACTGCGGCCAGGGGTGTCATTGCGAGCGAAGCGAAGCAATCCCTTTTGCCAGATGAATGAGATTGCTTCGGGGCTTCGCCCCTCGCAATGACAAAAAGAGGGCAGAGAGTAATAAAAGAGAGAGGGATTATAATGACCCTATTAAAACACATCAAATTTAACGAACAGGGACTGATACCTGCTATCATTGTGGATTCCCTGGATGGGAAAGTACTGACCCTTTGCTATATGAACAAGGAGGCGGTGGAGAAGACCCTTGAGACGAGCCTTGTACATGTCTACAGGCGTTCCCAGAAGCGACTGATGCTCAAGGGAGAGACCTCCGGCCATACCCAGGCAGTGAAAGAGGTCTTTGTGGACTGTGAGGGTAATTCCCTCCTCATCAAAGTAGACCAGAAGGTGGCCGCCTGCCATGCCGGCTACCGCTCTTGCTACTACAGGGGTTTTAATCCAAGGAGTGGTGGACTAGAGGTAAGAGAAAAACAGGTCTTCAACCCTAAGGAGGTGTACACCCCGAAGTAAAAAAACCTTGAAAAGATTTATTTCTGTGATATATTGAAAATTTGTAAAACAGAAGCATACAGAGTTCAGTAATAGGGTGCAAAGGTTTGAATTCTTTTTTAAGTTCTCAGAAGGGGTGGGCAACGGCACCAGGGGAGAGAAAAGATGCGTAAGATTGAGTTTTATTTGAAACTATTCTTTGTAACTGTACTAATAGGTTTATCAGTGGGGTGTGCAGACACGGAGGAGTTAAGGAGCCTTAACCGCCGCCAGGCCATCACTATACGTGACCAATCGGATGAGATAGACCGTCTGAAGAAAGACCTGGCGATGTACCAGGAAAGGGCTAACAAGGAGGCAGAGGAGAAGAGGAGGCTGATGGATGAACTGGATAAACTGGCGAAGGCCATAGGACACGGTGCCACGGTAAGAGAAACTCCCGAGGGGCCCGTCATCCAGCTTCCCGAGATAATCCTCTTTGATTCTGGCCAGGCTACCCTGAAGCCTGAGGGAGAGACTGCCCTCGCTAAGATAGCAGAGCACCTTAGGGCCAATCCCAAGGAGGGCCTGAGGATTGATGGTCACACAGACTCTGACCCGATTGTGAGAACCAAGTACATGTGGGACACTAACCATCACCTGGCCGCCGGCAGGGCCCTGAGCGTGTTTAAATATCTTGTCAGCCAGGGTATAGACGAGAAGAGGGTATACATTGCCGCCTACGGTCCGAACCGCCCTGTGGCTAGCAATGCTAGTGATGAGGGGAAGAGGAAGAACCGCAGGGTAGAGTTCCTCCTGGTTGCCGTAAGACCTGAAGGAGAAGGTGGCCCTTAGACACTGGCCTTCGTTTTTAAGGTTTTTGTGATGTAGCGTGCGAGCTTGCTCGCACGTCTCGAACGGTTGATGGAAAACCGTGCGACACCGGGTCGCACGCTACATAGAAAGTTAATGGTAAGTAAAAAGAATGTAGTCCATCCTGAGGAGAGTCGCCTCTGGAGCTTCTTTACCTCGGTAAAACTGGCAGTAGTTCTTATATTCCTTATAGCCATAGCCTGCGGTCTTGGTACCTTTATTGTCCAGGACAAGCCGCTTGAGGAATATAAGGCCCGCTTCGGGGAGAGCCTGGCCAGCCTCCTCCAGCTTACACAGATTACGCATGTATTCAGCTCCTACTGGTTCACCCTTCTACTATTATTACTAGCGGTTAACCTTATCTGCTGTACCATAGACCGCTGGCGTGGCACCATATTACAGACAGGATTTATCCTTACCCACATCAGCATCATCCTCATCCTGGCAGGGAGTATCATCGGCCTCTGGTTTGGACAGAAGGGGGTACTGTGGATTGCAGAGGGGCAAAAGTCGGAGCAATTTTATCTCAGGGACGGTACGCCCAGGCCCTTGCCTTTCGAACTCCATCTGGATGCCTTTATTACCGAGAAGCATCCCCCGAAGTACGACCTCCTTTCCTACGTGAAGGACCAGCATAGGGAGGGTCGCCTTTCCACGGAACCCGGTAAACCCCAGCCCGTGCCCAAGAGCCCCTACGTGGTCACCGTGAGGGATTACATCCCGGATGCTGCACTGCTGGAGGAGGCCATAAATACCTCCGAGGAGGTCAAAAACCCTGCCATCTTCGTACAGCTTTATGGTTCAGAAACCGTGACGGTTGAGGGCTGGCTGATAGCGAAAGACCGAAACTGGTACATAGACAGGAAGAGGGACCTCAGGTTGGAGTACCGGTGGGTGGATTCTGAAGAAGAGCTAAAGAAGGTTACTGTAACGAGTCCCTCCAAACCCAGGCTCATTGTACGCCTGAAGGAGAAGGGCACATCACAGGAGTTTCAGGCAGAGGTGGGTAAGAGCCTCACGTGGGAGGGATACAATTTAAAGATACTGGACTTTGTCCTGGACTTTACCCAGCGGATGAGACCTTTAAGGGAGCAACAGCCTAATAACCCAGCCATACAGGTGGAGGTGGATGGCCCCCAGGGGAAGGAGAGCCGATGGGTATTTGCCAGCTTCCCTGACTGGGATGAGATGCACCCTACCAAATATAAGGAGCTAAAGCTCCTCTGTGAGGTGCCACAGGACATTTCCTTTGTCAGTCAGCAGATCAAGATACTCCAGGGGCCAAATGACCAACGCCTGTTTGCCTACATTAAAGAGGATAAGGTCGTAGAGAGTTTTACATGGGAGCTGGAGAAAAAGTATAGTATCGGAAACTCAGGTCAGCAGCTCAAGGTTTCCAAGTTTTATCCTTCCTTCGGGATAAAACAATCCGTGGTGAAGAAGTCCGATGAGCTTAAGAAACCGGCCCTTTTCGTGGAGATAGATGGCCCAAAGGGTAAGTCTACGGACTGGGTCTTCGCCGAGGCCCCACAGGCCACGGCCTATAAGGACGGGAATTTCTTCCTCCTCTACAAACAGATGGGGGAGAACATCAAGGACTGGAAGAGCAAGCTCAGGATAGTAGAGGGGGGGAAGACCGTAGCGGAGAAGACCATTGAAGTGAATGACCCTTTGAAGTATAAGGGTTACACCTTTTATCAGGCCAGCTATGACCCCCAGAACGAGAAGCTCTCCGGGCTGCAGGTGGCCAATGACCCGGGGGTACCTCTGGTCTACTTTGGCTTTTTCTTCTTATGTTTTGGTATAATATTTATATTTTACATAAAACCATTATTGAGGCGCAGGATGTCCGGTTCAACCGTGCAGGAGGGGACTTAAATGATAAACATCAACGTTACACTGGTGGCCTTTGTCTTAGTTTCCATTGCCTATATCATTAGAGAGGTATGGAGGCCAGAGGTTTTAAGGAAAGGGGCTGTAGCCATCTTCGTGGCAGCATTCCTCCTCAACACTGCACTGGTGGTAAACAGATGGATAGAGTCGGGCCATGCCCCCTTTTCTAACCTCTACGAGTCGCTGGTCTTTTACGCATGGTCGGTTGGCTTTGCGTATCTCATACTTGAGTACCTTTACGGGATGAGGATAGTGGGCGCCCTGGCCGCCGTGCTGATTATGCTCCTGCTCCTCTATGCCTCTACTACGGATGAAACCATCAAGCCCCTCATGCCTGCCCTGCAGAGCAACTGGCTGACCATCCATGTGGTTACCTATTTTATTGGTTATGGTGCACTGGGCATATCCTTTATCACGGCAATCCTGTTCCTCCTGGGCTGGGTACGCTCAGGGAAGAACCCCGGTGAGACTACCCTGGGTTTTGAGAGGCTCTCCTACAAGATAGTGGCCTTTGGTTTCCCCTTCCTCACTCTGGGGCTGGTCACAGGGGCTGTATGGGCCAACAAGGCCTGGGGCACGTACTGGTCATGGGACCCCAAGGAGACATGGTCCCTTATTACCTGGCTCATCTACCTGGGCTACCTGCACATGCCCCTTGTACTGCCCAGGATGAACATAGACAGGGCAAAAATCCCTGTGATACAGTCCTCTTGCCTGGTACTGGCCTTCCTGGCCGTTATATTCACCTACCTCGGACTGGCCTATCTCCCCTCCGCCTCCGATAGCGAGCATATTTACGGAAACAAATAGCAGCTTAAGCATGTCCTGCCCTGAACCCTGGCCTGTCGCCAGGACAGGCTTGTTTCAGGGTATTTCAGGAACAGGTTGCTTTTTCGCAGATAAAAGTGATGTAAGGGGGCATTGCCCCTCACCACCCCCTAAGGCTAGGGTTAAGAAATTGGAAATTTCAAATTTTAAATTTCCAATTTTCATTTTACAATGCTACACGCCTCTAATCTTTAAAACGGAAGATAAAGATGATGGAGACACAGAAATCATACCCCAAAAGGGTCCGTGCCCGTATCCTTGTGGAGGGCAGGGTGCAGGGCGTCTTCTTCCGTGCCAATACCTGTGACAGGGCTGAGGCCCTGGGCCTTACCGGTTGGGTGAAGAACACAAGAGATGGCCGCGTAGAGGCTGTCTTTGAAGGCCAGAAGGAGGACGTAGAAAAAATAATCCAGTGGTGCCATAAGGGCCCTCCAGGCGCCGTGGTAACCAATGTGGAGGTCTCCTGGGAAGAACCAAAGGGGGAGTTCAGAGACTTTTCTATAAAATACTGGTAGGTAACCCGCCCATTCCTCGAACAATTGTTTTATTGTTGAAAAATGTTGACAAATAAAGCACAAAAAAGTAAAGTTACTCTGAATGGGGCTGAGGGGAAAGTGTAAAACGTAGTGTTTTGTTTTAAAAAAGAAGTGTGCACTAAGTCTTAGCTAGGAGTATAGCATTGCTACATCTCTCCTGCCAGTTTGCACCTATCATCAATGCCGTATGTCATGCTGAACTCGTTTCAGCATTTAATAAAATCAAGGACTAGTAGGTCTTTTTGTCGCGGTTTTATTGCAATTTTGAGACCTCTGAAAAGAAAAGATGAGAATACGAACCCTTAAGTGGTCATTGCGAGCGAAGCCTGTCCTGAACTTGGTTCAGGGAGAGACCTCAAATAAATGAAAAAAGCAAGGACTGGATTGACAAGAGGCGTAACACTGAAGCTGGTGACAATACTTGTCCCTTTAATGCTTCTCTTCGTCGCTGCCATGATACTGGGATTTTATAACGTATTTGTGCTGAGGGGTGAAGCGAGGGTCATAAATTATGCAGGTCAAGTGCGTTATCGCAGTTATCAGTTGCAGATGTTGGTCAATGAATATCCTGCCTTGCAAGAGGGCGCAAGGCACGAGGCCATACTCAGACTGGTAAGGGAATTTGAGGAGGTCTTGTACGGCCTGAGAGATGGTAGCAAGTCACTGGGGTTGAAGGGCTTCAGGCCCCCCTCACGAATGGAGATGGAAAGAGGTACCTTTCGGTATGACGACCCCTGGTGGCAGTTTGATAGGCACATCAAAGACTATAACGAAAGGATAAAACCTTTAATCCTTAGTATCCTGGGAGCCCGCACCAATGAAGAGGCCGAGGGGGCCCTTAAGATATACAATAAGAACGTTCCCATTTTCGTTAACGATGTAGACCGCACAGTACAACTACTGGAATCGTTATCAGAAAAAAAGATTTTAAGGTACAAAAATGTAGAGTCTGTACTCCTGGGCCTGTTTCTGGGGGTAGTTGGTGGGGCTTTCTTTCTTGCCATGGTCTACATACGAAGACCCTTAATAGATATTTTTAGAGGGACACAGGCCTTTGCCCATGGTGATTTTGACTATAGGGTGCCTGTGAGGGGAAGGGACGAGATGGCCAACCTTGCCCGTGGCTTTAACACCATGGCGGAGACCATTAAAAATAATATTGAGACTATTAGAAGAAAGAGTGAGGAGGTTCAGGCGAGTCATGCCCTCCTGGACAATGTGCTGAGTAATATGGGCTGCCTTGTAAGGGTTATAAATCCCGGTAACCACAGGGTAATCTGGCAAAATAGACCGTTACAGGCCCTTAATCCCAAGGGCCTGGAGCGTCCCTGCTATGTCCTCTGGGGGAAAGAGTCAGAGTGCGAACTCTGCGTCTCCCGGAAGGCGATTGAGGAAAGCAGGCATTACTCTAAGGAAACGGAAACCCCGGAAGGCATCGTCTACGAGGTCCATGCCTTCCCTCTGGTCGAACCCGAGGGTAAGACAACCTATGCAATTGAGGTAGTAAGGGATATCACCGCCCGCAGGAAGGTAGAAAGGGACCTGGAAGAATCAAGGATACAACTGATGCAGTCTCAGAAGATGGCCTCCATCGGCCACCTCGCCAGCGGTATAGCCCATTCTTTGAATAACCCATTGTCTGGGATAAATATGTACATAGACGTAATTCTAAAAAGGATGGAGGAGATAAAGGATGTGCCTGTGTACGTTGACCTCAGAGGCCACCTCTTAGACGTTAAAGAGGCTACCAGGCGCTGTAATGCTGTAGTAAGAGACCTCTTAAGCATATCAAGGATACCCAAACCAGACAAGCTACCCGTATATATGAACGAGACTCTAGAACGTGTCCTGAGCGTAGTGATCCCTCAGATAAAACTCTTCAAGATTCAGCTTGTGAAAGAGTTTTCACCCACAGCGCCAAGGGTTCTTGGCAGTTCTGGCCAATTAGAGACAGTGTTTATGAATATCATTTCCAATGCCGTAGACGCTATGCCAGAAGGAGGCAAGCTGACCGTCAAGACTTCCCATCTCGCCAGCGAAGGCAAGGTGGAAGTAACCATTTCAGATACAGGCTGTGGGATTTCTAAAAAAGATTTGCCGTACATATTTAATCCTTATTTCACTACCAAGGCACCGGGGAAAGGCACAGGGCTGGGCCTGTCCATTGCCCAATTAACAATCCAGTCCCACAGGGGTACCATTGAGGTTGATTCCGAGGTGGGGAGGGGCACAATCTTCAAGATAAAACTGCCTGTCTATCGGGAGACCTTTCCAACTAAACTGTAGGGGGTAGAAAGGAGGATTCAAGGACCATCATGGAGGGCAGAGAAAAAGTACTGGTTATAGACGACGAGGAGAGTATCCAGAAGTCCTTATCCCTTGTACTAAAGGGAGAGGGATACGACGTTACCATTGCTGGAACAGGTACTGAGGGATTGGAGAAGCTTGAAAAACAACCCTTTGATGCCGTTATACTTGATTACAAATTGCCTGACACAGATGGGCTAAACGTGGCAAGGGTTATACGGGAGAGGGCCCCTGAGGTCGCCCTGGTCTTCATCACCGCCTATTCCTCTATTGAGACGGCCGTTACCGTTATGAAACTGGGGGCATTTGACTTCGTGGAGAAGCCACTGCAAAAGGACGTCATCCTTTCCGCACTAAAAAGGAGCCTCCTTTCAAAGAAGCTGCTGGAAAAGGGAGAGCGGGCCCTTGAGAAACCTAACATCCTGATTGTAGATGATGAGCATATGGTACGTTTCAGCCTGGAGGAGACCCTCAAGGCCGCGGGCTATCCCTGTAGAAGCTGTGCCAGCGGATACGAGGCCCTCAGGAAGGTAGAGGAGGAACTGTTCCACATCCTCATCGTGGACCTCAAACTGGAGGATATGGAAGGCACGGAAGTCATACGGAAGGTGAGGGAGTACTTCCCTGAGATGATGGCCACAGTTATTACGGGGGTTCCCAGTATAGAGAACGCAGTAACCGCCCTGAAATCTGGTGCCATTGATTATGTAATAAAACCCCTGGAACCCGAGGATCTCATTGGCAGGATAAAGATGGGCTGGGAGAAACACAGAAACGGCGTCCTGGTCAAGCAACTCCTTCATAACCTCCAGGTAACCAACCTTGAACTGGAAAAGGCCAACCAAAAACTTAATGCCCTCTCAGTAACTGATAACCTTACGTCCCTCTATAATCATCGTTACATTATGGACGTGCTGTCCATAGAGTATCAGAAGGCAAAGCGGTTTCAGCATAAACTGTCTTTAATCATGCTGGATATGGACCACTTTAGGACAATAAATGATAAATATGGGCATCAGGTGGGGGATGCGTTGCTCATAGAGTTTGGTGCATTTCTTAAGGAACAAACAAGGTCTATAGATACAGTGGGCAGATATGGTGGGGAGGAATTCTGTATTGTCCTGCCCGAGACCGAGAGTGCTGATGCAGTAAGGGTTGGAGAGAAATTACGCAGGGAGATTGCGGGAAAATTGTTTACTCCTGTGGAGGGTTTAAGTGTAAACGTTACTGCAAGCATGGGTGTGGCTAGTGCGGATGATGAAGGTGTAGGCTCTATGGAGGCCATGCTTAACCATGTGAACAAGGCCCTGTACGAGGCCAAATTGGGGGGCAGGAATCGTGTAGTCTGCTGGAGGGAAATCAAAAAGAAGTCTGAAGAGGCGGCAGATAAGGTTACAGAAACGGCAATCCACGATTATGAGCGTTATACAGGGAATCTGGCCAAGGAGCTTAAGGACAGCTACATCCAGTCCGTAAAGGGCCTGGTCAATGCACTTGAGGCAAAGGACGGTTATACAGCAACCCACTCTTATCTGGTTTCCTACTACGCTAAGGCGATGGCAAAACACCTGGGTCTCTCAGAGGAGGAGATAGATGTAATCACTACTGCGGGACTCCTTCATGATATAGGGAAGATAGGTATACCTGATGCCGTGCTGAATAAAGAAGGCAAACTCGACGAAAATGAAATGGCTACTGTAAAGAGGCACCCTGAGGCGGGGGCGAAGATTCTGGGCCCCATAGGCTTCTCGAATAGGGAACTTGGACTAATCTATTCCCACCAGGAGAGATGGGACGGTCTGGGCTATCCTTATGGTCTGAAGGGGAACGATATCCCCTACGGGGCAAGAATTCTTGCCTTTTGTGATGCCTTTGAAGCAATGACTGCCCATAGACCCTACCGAAAGACCCCGTTTTCTGCAACCAAGGCCCTTGGAATAATCTCAAGAGAGGCAGGAAAGCAGTTTGACCCCTCCCTGGTGGTACCCTTTATGATAGCGATGAAGGACCTGCTCACAAAGGAGAGGAAGTTGCATATCAAGGAACTGAACAAGGTAGTGGACCTGCCCGAACTGAGTGAGGCGTAGTAAATGTAGCGTGCCCTACCTCAGGCGGGCCTGGCACGATTATAGTATAATTGAATGAACATGAAGATGTTTTTAAAAACAGGACAAGAAGTCAAAGAAGCTCTTAGGCGAAACCTTGGAGAACTAAACTCCCGCATTGCCGCCGCCTGCGCCCGTTCCGGACGTAAACCCGACGAGATAAAATTGGTAGTATCTACCAAGTACGTTGACCACGACATCATCAGACAGCTCTTTGAACTGGGCGTGAGGGAGGTTGGGGAGAACAGGGTCCAGGAGGCACAGAGAAAGTACGAGGCCTTGAAGGACCCGTCGGGAGTGGCCCTGCCACTCTCCTGGCACATGTTTGGCCACCTGCAGCGCAACAAGGTGAAAAAGGCCCTCCAGCTCTTTGAGCTTCTACACTCCCTGGATAGCCTTCGCCTTGCCCAGGAGATTAACGATACAGCCCTGGCAATGAGAAAGAGGGCCAAGGTCCTTGTAGAAGTAAACGTAAGTCAGGAGCCACAAAAATACGGCCTCAAGGAGGAAGAGGTCCTACCATTTCTAAAGGAGCTCAGCCCCATGAAGGGGCTTCAGATCCTTGGCCTCATGTGCATGACCCCGCTAACCGGTGAATCCGAACCCTCCAGGCCCATCTACCGCCGCCTTAGGGAGATTAGTAAAGATATAAAAAAGAGGGGCGTGGAGAACATTGAAATGAAGTACCTCTCAATGGGCATGACCCAGGACTTTGAAGTGGCCGTGGAGGAAGGCTCCAACCTCCTAAGAATTGGCTCCATCCTCTTTAAAGACGTGCCAAGGATACTTGAGCCACCCCAGGTAGGTTAAATGTAGCGTGCCAGTCATGTCACGCCATAGGCGGATCTGCCTTTGGCACGACCTGAGGCAGATCCGTCCGCCTGAGGCGGAGCGGACTTGTCTCGCACGAATACGACGTGGTAGCCGCAGGCTTTAGCCTGCGTAAATACGCAACCTGAAGGTTGCGACTACAAGGAATTAGGTGGTGTGTAAGATGTGTAGCATGCCAGCTTGCCTGGCTCCTTGAAAAACGTGTTTTATAAGGAATTGCCCGAAGGCATTATCCTATCCGTCAAGGCCCAACCCGGTGCAAGGAAGGATGAGATAGTGGGCCAATGGGCAGATAGCCTGAAGATACGTGTCACCGCACCCCCCGAAAAAGGCAAGGCCAACGAGGCCATAATAAAACTACTGGCCGAAGTGCTGGGTCTGAAAAAATCCGCATTTAAAATCGTCTCCGGTGAGACCTCCAGGGACAAAAAGATTCTAGTCCAGGGTATAAACCGTTCGGGACTAGAGGCCCTCAGGACTAGGGGATAGGGGGCAGTAAAAAAAATTGGAAATTGGAAATTGCAAATTTTAAATTTAAACCTGAAACCTGCGTCATTTTTAAGAATATGACACCACGAATCTCAAAAGATATTAAAAAAGAT
>FWPU01010840.1_pt1 | contig 13205 bp, 10 predicted proteins | sample 2228361 | NCBI WGS metagenome assembly FWPU01 (sample SAMEA103939777, study PRJEB20133) | metagenome | reverse complement strand
CCAAACACGCAACTTCGCGCTGGCCACCCCAGCCGAACCTTGCCCTGGCGATCCGTCAAGTTATTCTATTATTAAACAAGCTCTGAGGGCCAGGCGGATCAGACGGTCGGCGCGCTCCGGCCCATATTGCTCCACCAGGCGGTCGTACTCGCGGAAGGGCGTGTCGCCGACCTCGATCCAGCCTTTGGTCAGGTAGTAGGTGCCCGGCGCGGCCCGCGCCTGCCTGCGGTATTCCTCGCCAGAACCCAGGAAGATGGAGATGCAATCGTCCACGCGCGGCACAACCAGGGTGCAGCCGTTGGCGCGCAGCCCGATCACTGCCTGGCTGCACAGGCCATAGCCCAAGATGACTTCGTCTGCGGCTGCGGTGTCTATCGCGGTTTGGAGCGCTGCCTTGAGCGCCGGCGGGTTCACATGCAGGCCGAAATCGAGCACCTGGGAGGTGACGTCGGCCGGCAACAGGGGCTGCAGTTCTTCCATGACGGTGGCGCAAGCCAGCACTTTGCGTGTGGGCGACACAAGGACCTCCGTTGGTCGGTGGGCATTGTAATCGGGCTAATTATATAATACCCTAGGGAACTTGTCAAATCCGGCCAACGCGTGTATGATAAAGGCCGAACGATTTCTGGCCCGAGCTGCGGCCGTCCGCAGGCAGCTGGGGCCGGCCAGGGAGATCCGCCCAGGATGGCGAACGTGCAGGCATCCAAAATCAACAGCCGACCGGCCTCGGCCGCGCGCATTAATCGCGATTCGTTCGAGCCGCCCTACTACCAGCTGGCCAATATCTTGCGTTGGCAGATCGCGACGGGCAAGCTCCGGCCGGGTGACCGGCTTCCCTCCGAGGCGCAGCTCTGCGCCCAATACGAGGTGAGCCCGATGACGGCCCGCCGCGCGCTGACGATCCTGTTGGACGAGGGGTTAGTTACGGCCGAGCGGGGGCGGGGTACTTTCGTCAAGCCGCTGGTATTGGGCACGGCGACCTTTGGCTTGCACGCGCTGGAAGACTTGTTTGCCCACGAGGATACGACGGTGCGGTTCCTGTCAGTGAAGACAATCCCGGCCACCCCGCGCATCAGCCAGAGGTTGGGCGTGCCCGTCGGCAATAAGGTGATCTCGATCCGGCGGTTGCTCTCGCAGTGTGACCGGCCGGTGGCCTTCCATCGAGAATATCTGATCTTTGACCCGGCGCGGCCCATCGTGGAGGCCGAGATGGGGATCACCAGCCTGCAGGGGCTGTTTCAGGGCCGGGGCGAGACGGTGTTGAAGCGCGGCGATCTGGGCATCGAGGCCACCACGCTGACCGAGGAAGAGGCACACTTGCTGGGAGAACCTGCCGGCAGCGCGGCCTTTCGCATCGAGCACATCTTCTTTGACTTCGATGAGCAGCCGGTGAGTTGGGGCTGGTTCATCGTGCCGGGGACTCGTCTGCGCTTTCGCGCGACGGTGGGCGTCCAGCCCCCTGCTTTGTGAGCCGATCCAGGAGGCGAGGTGCACACATGACTGAAGCCGAGCAATTGGAGCGCGCGGCCACGCGCCTGACCCAAGCGCTGGCCGATCTGCAAGAGAACGAGGCGCTGGAAATCGTCCGGCAGCGCATGGCGGCTGGTGATGATCCGCTGCAAATCATCGAGGAGTGTCAGGCCGGCATGCGCGAGGTCGGCGAGCGCTATGCCCAGCGGCGCTACTACCTGTCGGGTCTGATCATGGCCGGCGACATCTTGCGCGAGATCATGGACATGGTGCTGCCGGCCGTGGAGCAGAAGTTTTCCGGCCACAGCTCGGGACGGGTGCTGTTGGGCACCGTGCAGGGCGACATCCACGATCTAGGCAAGAACCTGCTGATGATGTTGCTGCGTTCCTACGGCTTCACCGTGGTAGACCTGGGCGTGGACGTGCCACCGGAGAGGTTCGTCGAGGCGGCGCGCGCCGTCAAGCCGCACGCCATCGGCATGTCTGGCCTGATCACGGCTGCGCACGTGTCCATGCGCCGGACGGCCGAGGCGCTGCGGGCCATGATGGCCCAGGATGGGGTGCGCATCCCGATCCTGTTGGGCGGCCAGGTGGACGAACAGGTCTGTCGCTTCGTGGGCGCCGATTATTGGAGCACCGACGCCATGGAGGGCGTGCGGCTGTGTCAGCGCTTGGTCGGCGAGCGCTGAGGTGCTCTTAAACGCGAACCGGTGCCCGCACAGATGCAGCCCATGCGGACACCGGCACCGATGTGGTGGGCGAGAGGGGACTCGAACCCGTGACCTCACGGATGTGAACCGTGCGCTCTAACCAGCTGAGCTACTCGCCCTGAACTGATCTAATTATAGCAGCATTCGGCTGAATATGCAAACTGATGGGGGTCTGCCTTTTGCCATGAACCAGCGTTATATGGTCCTCGCGTTTCTGGCTGCGCTGTTGCTCGTGTGCGCGGCCGCGTATTTCGTCGGCCGTTTGCTGCTGCCTCCAGATCAGGCGGCACCCCGGCCGCGGGCCGAGTGGACGCCGCCCGTAGCCGGCGCAACTGTGACCGGTTGGCCGGGCGCTACGGCCATGCCGACCGGCCAGGGTGGGACGGGCTCGGGCACACTGCGTCCCACGCCGACGCCGACGGCCCGCAGCACGACCACCATACCCACGGCCGGCGGCCGCACGCCGACCGCTCTCCCGTCGCCGACCGACTCGCCGACCGCTACGGTGACGCCGACTCCGTCGGCCCCGAGCCCGACTGTCATTGTGTTCGAACTGGCCCGGCCGCTGCGCCACTCAACCGGCGACTGCCCCGGCAGCTACGTGTTGGGCTCGGTGGCCGATGCCGCAGGCAGGCCGTTGCCAGATGTCCGGCTGACGCTGGTTGATGAGTGGGGCAATACGGCCACAGCAGTGTCCAAATCGGCTGCCGGCGAGTTGGGCCGCTATGACTTCCCGCTCTTCGGCGCTCGCCGCTACTATTTGACCGTGGTGGATTCAGCGGGCCGGCCGCTCAGCGCGCGCATCGAGATCGCACACGGCATCGGCCCGAACGCTGCTGCGACCTGCCATTGGGCCGATTGGCGGCGGCGATGAGGCGGTGCGCTTCGCCTACCGCCGAAAGGTTGGCGCGTTTCCGGTGTATCCCCCTCGGCTGCGATCCGTCCTTCTCACCTGCGCGGCGATCATCCCCCGCGAGGGCGTTACTGGCCCGGATCGTATTTACACTTCTGTCCCCGCAGGCCATTGAGATAGAGGCACAGATGGACGTACGCCGGCCGCAGGAACAGGTCAGGATAGCCGGGGCCGATGACCGACCACCAGTATTGCTCCGTGTTCTTCGTCCAGTTCACGTCCGGCATGTAAATTGCGACCATCAGGCCGATCCAGGGCTGCCAGTGCTCGGCCGCCCAGCGATAGGCCCGCACCAGGTACTGAGCTTTCAGATCCTCGGTGATGCCGGCATTAGCGCCGTGCCAGGCGTATTCGGGGTGAATCGGGTCGGTCGTCCAGCCGAACTCCAGCACCACCACCCGCTTGGCGGCATCGCCATATCGCTCCATCACGGCGCGCACATCCTCGATGTGCCGGAACGCGAAGAAGCGTTCGCCGCCGTATTTCGCTTTGTTGGCGGCAGCCTCATCGGGGCTGAGCTCCGGCGGCGCAGCGTAGCCCGCGCCGTGCACGCCGAGCATGTCGAAGTAGCCATTGCTCGAACCGCCCATGGCCTGGTACATTAGTTCGTAAAATTTGATGTCCGGCATGGCAATCTCGCTGTCGGTGCCGGTTGGCGCCATGCCTGCGGTGACGACGATTGCGTTCGGATCCGCTGTCTTGATGGCGCGATATGCTTGCTGCATCATGCGGACATAGCCCGCCGGATCGGGCCGTTTGAAGCCCCATTCGCGCGCCAGGTTGGGCTCATTCCAGACCTGGAAAGCGTGGATGCGGCCACGATAGCGGGTGGCCACCGCGCTCAGAAAATCAGCGAAGTGGCCGGCATTCTCCGGCGGGTTGCCGGCCCAGAACGGCCGATCGGGGTCCTGGCTGACGCGAACGATCAGCTTCAGGTTGTATTTGGCGACCTGCTCCACGATGCGGTCGGTGCGGCTCCAGTCGAACTGGCCTTTGCCAGCACCCTCGATGTCCTGCCAGGAGAAGAGCTGTTTGACCCAGTTGAAGCCGCCATCTTTGATCAGCCCCAGGTCGCGATCGGCGACTTCGGGGCGCCACCAGAGGAATGCATGGATGCCGTAGTCGGGCGAGCTCATGCCGGTGGGCGCTGCCGGGACCTGTGTCGGCGGCCGTGGCGTTGCCGTGGCCGGCACAGGTGTGGCCAGAGGCCGGGTCGCGGTCGGCGACACGGCAGCGGGCGCTGGGGCGGTATGCGTGGCTGAGGCCACGCGGGTTGCCGTGGCCGGCTGCGGTTGCGCGGTCGGCGAGGCCGGCAATGTGTGCGTGGCCTGCACGCCCACAGGTCGCGGGGTCTTGGTCGGCGTCGGCGTGGCGGTCGCCGCGCTCGAGGCACACGAGGCGACGATCGGGCCGAGGATCAGGGTCAGTGCAATCAACAGCCACGGCCAGGTGATCGGCCGGGCAAAAACGGAGCGTTTCATCGGTTGCATTGTTCTCATTTCGACATGCCTTGCAGAGCAGCGTAGGCGGGGCGACCCATGATGCCCCACTGCGCCATTTCGCTGCTCGGCTGTGTTACGTTGTAGTTCAGGTTCCACAGGAAAGCCGGGCCGACGAAGCCCCAGCCACGCATCAGCTGGTAGGCGCGCACGGTCCATTGAGCCTGCTCTTCCAGCGTATTGTCCCGGGCATACTCATAGCCCGCGTGACCGGTCCAGCCGGAGGCCCAGCCGAACTCGGTCGGCCAGATGCGTTTGCCTGCGTCGCCGTAGCGCATCATGATGCTGCGATAGCCCTCCATCGTCGAGCGGAAGCTCCACGAGTGGTGCGGCGAGTTACAGGGGCCCGTGTAGAGCGAGCCCTGGCTGCGGATGAAATCGCAGGCCGGTCCGCCGCCGGGGATATCCGGCGCGACGTTGAAACCGCTGGGGTGCGCGCCGATGGCGTCGGCATAGTTGCGCAGCCCGGCCTGGTACATGCGCTCCAGGTAGACGAAATCGTCCATCGCCACCGGTTCGGGCGCGCCGGTCGGTGTGAGCGCGCCACTGACGACGACGATGCTCGGACAGGCCCGCTTGATGGCGCCGTAGGCCGCGGCCAACAGCCGCACATAACGGGCCGGGTCAAGCGGTTCGCGGCCCCATTCGTAGTCCAGGTTCTGTTCGTTCCAGACCTCGATGGCCTGGACGCGGCCACAGTAGCGGGCAGCGAATTCGCCCACGAACGACGCATAGGTGCCGGGGTCGGCCGGCGGCCCTTCGACGCTGAAGTCGGTGTTCGGCGGTCGCGCCCAGTTCGGCGCTTTGACGATGCTGGCCAGGATTTTCAGCCCGGCGCCATGCAGGTCGCGGATCACGTCGTCCGGCCAGTTGCGTTGGCCCGGCCCGCCGCCCTCGAAATCTTTCCACGGCAGCTGGAACTTCACCCAGTCAAACTGCATGCCCCTGATGGCGGCGACGGCCGCACCGCGGTCGCCGGCCGGGTCAATCTGGATGCCATAGCCGAAGTAGCCGCCGCCGGAGGGCGCAGGTGCCGCCAGCAGGGCCGCAGCTGCAGCCTGGGGTGCCGGCGTAGGCGGTGGCGGCGCCTTCACGACCGCCAGCCGTTCGAGCGCGCCGAAAGCCGTTCCCAGATCGCCGAAGACCCAGCCCTTGCCTGCCTTTGTCTCGATCTGCCACCACTTGCCGTCTTCGCTCTTGCCGACGATCGGCACAAGCGTTTCTTTGGTCAGCCGGCCCACCACGGGGTAGGCGGTGCCCGGCCCCGAGCGGATGTTCAGGATGTCGGCCGTCACCTTCAAGCTGGGCGGCTCCGGGGTGGCCGTAGGCGTCGCGGTGGCCGTGGGCGCCGGGGTGGCCGTGGCGGTCGGCGGCACGGTTGCGGTCGGCGAGGGCGTGGCGGTCGGCGGCAGCGGGGTCGCCGTAGGCGGGCTCGGCGTAGCAGTCGCCGCGGTGGTGGCGGTGGCCGGCCCGGCTGTGGCGGTCGCAGTAGCCGCAGCACGGGCAAGTTCCGGCGCTTTGGCCGGCCCAGGAGCGGAGCCACAGGCGACCGCGAGGATCGCCAGGGTCAGCAGTGCGGGGATGACGATCCAGAAGATCGGTCGCCAGGCATGAGTCGAGCGGCTGATGGTCATGGTGATCGTCTCCGTGATGGGCGGTTTCAGGGCAGGATGGGAACGCTGGCGATTGTGCCCGTGATGACAGCATATTCAGCGAACAGCCAGGCCCGATTGGTGCCCACGCAGCACACCTGCAGCCAGGTGTTGTCGGCCGTGCGCGCGGTGACCGTGAAGGTTGCGCCGGCCTGGCCGACAGCCACGACCCTTTGATCGCGACCTGGGCCGGCGCGCAGGTTGAGCGGGCCTTCGCGAATCTGGACAAGTGCCGCGGCGCCGACGGGAGCCGTCATCGTGGGCGCCGGGGTCGGGCCGACCGTCGTCGCAGTCGGCCCAACGGCGACTGTTGACACCTGGGTCGGCGTTGCGGTCGCAGCCGCAGTCGGAGCAGCCGTGGCAGTCGCAGCTGTGGTCGGCGCTACGGTGGGGGCAGTCGTGCGTCTGGCCGTTGGGCTGGCGGGCACCGATGTCGCGGTGGCGGCCTGGCGGGTGGGTGTTGCGCCAGACGGCGGCGTGATTGCGGCTGTGGCCGGCGGCGTGGGCGAGAGCGCGCGCGGCGTGATCGGCGTGCGCGCCATGGTGGCGGTGACCGCCGGGGTGGCGGTCGCGGTGGGCGGCGGCGTCCAGTTAGCGGGCGCGGGCGCGCCGCGGCCACCGCCCGAGGCCAGCGGGATCACCAGGCCCATGGCGAAAGCCAATCCGGCGACGACGATGGTCAGTACCACGATGGAAGAACGGCTGTCCAGGCGCATGCGACAAATCTTTCAGGGGACGCCTTCACCTCCGGCCTCTCTCCCGCACAGAGAGAGGCCGAGGAAACCCAACCCGATCCCTCCTCCCTGGACGGGAGAAGGGAGTGAGGGCTACTTGGGCATTCGGGCCAGGGCATCCTGGGCCGGACGTCCCATGATGCCGAAAGCCGCCAGCTCGGTGCTCGGTTGGGTGACGTTGTAGTCCAGGTTCCACAGGAACATGGGGCCGACCCAACCCCAGCTCTTGGCTATCTGGTAGGCCTGAACGATGAACTGCGCCTGTTCTTCGGCCGTGTTATCGCGCGCATATTCATAGCCGGGATGGGGATTGGGGCTCGATGCCCAGCCGAACTCGGTGGGCCAGATGCGTTTGCCTGCGTCGCCATTCGCCACCATCACCTGGCGGTAGCGCTCCATCGTCTCACGGAAGAAGAAGCTCGGATGGTTCTTGAAACTGGGCTCGGCCGGATTGCTGTAGCCGAACCTGGCATCTGGCGGGTTGTTGTAGCCGCTGGGGTGCGCGCCGACCGCGTCGAAGCAATTCCTGGCGCCGGCTGCGTACATCCGCTGCAGGTAGACGACATCGTCAATGGCTGTCGAGCCATCGTTCACACCGGTCGGCGTCGGCGCGCCTGCCACGACCACGATGCTGGGATCTGCTGCTTTGATGGCCTGGTAAGCCCGGCACAGCAGCGTGACGTAGCGGCCCGGATCGAGCGGCTCGCGGCCCCATTCGTACCACAGGTTCTGTTCGTTCCAGACCTCGATGGCCTTGATCCGGCCCTTGTAGCGCGCGGCCACGGCGCCGACGAAATCGGCATAGGTGCCGGGATCGGCCGGCGGACCCTCGACGCTCCGGTCGGTGTTGCCGGGCCGCGCCCAGTCGGGCGCCTTGACGATGCTCAGCAGAACGTTCAGCCCTCCGCCGGTGAGATCGCCCACGATGTCGTCGGGGAAGTTCTTCTGGCCGGCTGAGCCCTCGAAATTCTTCCACGGGATCTGCACTTTGACCCAGCTGAACCCCATCGCCTTGATGGCGGCAATGGCCGCCGGTCGGTTGCCCCATGGATCAATCTGGATGCCGTAGCCGAAGTAGCCGCCGGCCGGCGGATAGGTGGGCCCGCCGGAGACCGGCGCCGCGGCTGGCTGGCTGGCGGCGACCGGCGGCGCCACCTTGACCACTGCAATCGAATCGGTCGGGCCGCTCAAGGTGGCGAAGTTGGCCGAGATCCAGCCCGGCCGGTCCTCGCCGTAATTGAACTGGAGCCAGTCGCCGGCTTCGTTCTTGCCGGTGATGCGGTAAACCGCGCCGGTCCGCACCTCACCGATGCGTGCGTAGGCCGTGCCGGGGCCAGAGCGGACGTTGACCGGCCCATCCTTGACCGTGAGTTGGGCGAAGCTGGGAGTGGCGGTGGGCACCGGGGTCGGCGTGAAGACCGGGGTCGGCGTCGGCGATGGCGTGTAGGTGGCCACGGTGATGCCGGAAGCGCTCTCCTTGTGGAGCACGCGGCCGCGATCCACGATGGCCGCTTCGATCTGCACCTCACCTGCGGCCAACGGCGCGGCCAACGCCACAGCCGGATCGGTGAAGGGTCGCACCTCGCTGATCAGCTTACCATCGCTGCCTTTGATGGTCCACTCCACGGCGAAGTTGCTGCTGATGGGCGTGATGCGCCCCTGCTGATATTCGCGCATCAGGCGCCACAGGTCGGCATCCTGGCCGTCGGCCGGCAGGTTCTCGAGGGTGACGCCCTGGATGTGATAGCGCTTCAGCAGGTCGAGCTTGTGGCTCAGGCTGGCGGCGTTTTCGAGCCAGACGGTGCGGGCATTGCCCTGATCATCCTGATAGCGATAGATGTATGTCCCCAGGTTCGGGTCATAGACCAGGCCGCTGGTCGGCCGCGACGAGACGAGGGCCAGGTTGAGCGGCTTGCCCGGCTCGACGACCGTGAGGTCGGCCTGAATGCGACCGAGCAGCGGCTGCAATGCGTCGGCATACCGCTTCTGCAGGAAGTAGACGCCAGCCTGTTCGATGCTCTGGCCGGTGAACACGGGCTGCAATTTGTAGCGGTTGATCTGGCCGGTGGCGAACCGCAGCAGCGCTTCCATCTGGCCGTCGGGCATGTAGGCGAATGGGTTCACCGGCGCCGGCACTTTGACCGTGTCAGCGAGCAGGCCCAACGTCTGCCAGTCGTAGGGGCCGGTGTCCCAGCGGTCCTCGGCCACCTGCTTCGGCTCTTCCACGCGCACCGCAAGCACTTTGTTCTGTTTGTGGAGCTTTTCGGCCAATGCCGCGATGAACTGGTTGAACTCGCCGCGCAGGTTCATGTCCAGCCCACGATAGTCAATATCCACGCCCTTGTAGAGGTTGCCGACCGTCAGGTTGACCAGGGCGTCGATGTGGGCATCGCGCTGTTTGGGGTCCACGAGCATGTTCGCGAGCAGGTCGGTGCGCACGATCGGCCCATCGTAGTTGCGGATCACCGGGATGACATCGTACGTGCTGGCCAGCCGATCCCAATTGGCATCCAGGGCGCCGTCAATGCGACCTCCACCGCCCAGGTACAGGCCAGTCGGGTGGACCTGGGCGACGGCGCCGCGGCTCTCGGCCGGCAGGTCGCCGGCCTGCGCCAGGTCGAGTCCCAGCACGGCCGGCTTCGGGTTCGTCTGGACGATCAAGGCCGACGAGGCTACCGCAGGCAAGCGCGCTTCGATCTGATCATCCTCGCGGATGAGCTGATGGGGGAGCCATTGCCAGCTTTGCTTGACGGTGTCCCACGTGTACACGTCGAGGGTCTCGTACGGCTCACTGTCGTTGGGGATCGGTATGACCCACACCATTTCGGCGGCCGCATTCCCGCGGTACTTGATCTGATAGAAGGGGCTTTTGGCGACGATTTGAGGCGGGATGGCCTTTGCTGCGGCCAGGAGCTCCCTGCCCGCGCTCCCTTCCAGGAAGTTCACCCGCGGCACCACGTTCAGCGCGGCGCGAAACGGCCGTTCGACCGTGCCGGGCAGAAAGGTGATCTGCGTGCCGTCCGATGCGGTCAGCACGCCTCCCTCTTCGGTGATACGCTCGTAGCCCATTCCTGTGATCCGATCCACGAGCGAGATAGGAGGAAGGAGCAGCGCGGCGATCAGCAACATCGGAATCACCACAAAGCTGATGATCCGACTCTCCTTCTTGCCTTCCAGCCAGGTGGTGAGACGTGAAGGCTTCGGGTAATCCATGACTGCCATCTGTTCTTTTATACTCCTGCGGAAAAAATCCGGCCCGCTAGCCGCATCAGTGCTCCGGCCGGAGAAGTGATAGAGCGCGCGAGCGGGCGGATGCCCGGCGCAGCGTGCACATGATGAACGGTCGCTGCGGAAGGCCGGTTGGGGCAGTGACCAGGCGCCTCCGACAGGCGAAGATCAGGCGTCAATGTCAGCGTACAGCCCGAAACGATCATTTTTCGCGTCATTCTACGGCGCATTTCGGCCGCTCGTTTACGTAAGCCACAAACATAAACTGGATTCTAGCATAGCCGCGGGGATTTGGCAAAATGATCAAGGCTCGTGCAGTCATTCCCGGTTGGAATTGCTATCGTTCGCCGATCTGTGCTACACTGCCCTCGAAAATCGGTGTTAGACGCGCCCCTGCGACAGCAGCAGCACGTGGACATTGGCTCGTTTCCATGGCACGTTGTGCGCCGAGCGTAAGATCATCTCAAGAGGAGCTCTTTCTCATGACCCAGGAGATTCCCCGACCAGAGTATCCGCGGCCGCAGTTCATGCGGGAAGACTGGCTTTGTTTGAACGGCGAGTGGCAGTTCGAGATGGATCCGGGCGATAGCGGCCTGGCCCGCGGCCTGCGCGAGCGCGAGCTGCGTGACCGCATCCGCGTGCCGTTCTGCCCGGAATCGGTGCTCTCGGGCATTGGCCATACCGATTGGATGAACGCGGTCTGGTATCGCCGCACGGTGACCATCCCGCCGGAGTGGCGCGGTCGCCAGGTACTGCTGCATTTTCAGGCCGTGGACTACGATGCCACAGTGTGGGTCAATGGCGTCGAGGTGGGCCGTCATCGCGGCGGTTACACACCGTTCACCTGCGACCTGGCCGGTGTCGCCGAGCCCGGCGAGCAGGCCACCATCGTAGTGCGGGCACGCGATCCGCGCGAGGGGCCGAAGCCATCCGGCAAACAATCCCCGCGCTACGAGAACTATGGCTGCATGTACACCCGCACGACCGGCATCTGGCAGACCGTCTGGCTGGAGCCTGTGCCATCCATGCGACTGGGCCGGCCACGCATCACCCCGGATGCAGGTCGCGGCCTGTTCCATCTGCAGATCCCGGTCATCGGCGCGCCAGCAGGTGCTGAGGTGGCTGCCGGATTGTACGACGCACGCGGCCTCATCGTGAAGGCGAGCGTTCGCCTCGGCCTCGACCTCCATCCCAGCCTCGATCTGGTCATTCCCGCCGATCGGCTGCGGCTGTGGAGCCCCACCGACCCCTTCCTCTACGATCTGGAGCTCGCGCTGGCCGATTCGGATGGTGTGATCGTAGATCGGGCACGGAGCTATGCCGGACTGCGCGGCATCAGCATGGAAGGGCCGGCGCTCAAGCTCAACGGCCGGCCGCTGTTTCAGCGTCTGGTGCTCGATCAAGGCTACTACCCCGACGGGATCTACACGGCGCCGAGCGACGACGCATTGCGACGTGACATCGAGCTGAGCCTGGCAGCGGGCTTCAACGGCGCCCGATTGCATCAGAAGGTGTTCGAGGAACGCTTCCTGTACCATGCCGACCGCCTGGGCTATCTGGTATGGGGCGAGTTTGCCGATTGGGGCTGTAACGGATTCGGCCCGGAAGGGGACAATCAGCAGCCCGGTGCCACCTATATCACGCAGTGGCTGGAGGTGCTGGAGCGAGACTATTCGCACCCATGCATCGTCGGCTGGTGCCCGCTCAACGAGACATGGCAGCTCCTCACCGATCGGATCACGGTGCTGGACGATGTGACGCGCGGCCTGTTTCTGGCGACAAAAGCCATGGATCAGACCCGGCCGGTGCTCGACGCGTCGGGCTATTCGCATCGCGTGCCCGAAGCCGATGTGTACGACAGCCACAACTACGAGCAGGATCCGGCCCGGTTCGCGGCCATGATGGCGCCGCTCGCCGCGGGCCAGCCCTATGTGAACACCCGCAACGGTCAACCGATCTCGATCCCGTATCGGGGTCAGCCCTACTTCTGCAGCGAGTTCGGGGGCACGTGGTGGAATCCGGATGCCCAACCAGGCGAAGCTTCGTGGGGCTATGGCGATCGGCCGCAGACGATTGAGGCGTTTTATGCCCGCTTCGAGGCGCTCTGTGGCGCGCTCCTCGACAACCCGTTGATGTTCGGCTATTGCTACACCCAGCTTACCGACGTGTTCCAGGAACAGAACGGCATCTACCGCTTTGACCGGCGACCCAAGTTCGACCTGGCGCGGCTGGCCGCCATCCAGCGACGCGCGGCCGCCATCGAAGTCGGACGGTCGTGATCGTTTGTCCGGCCCCGTTTGTCCCAGATTCCCGTTTCCAGGGACAATCACACCGGGATGATTCGCCGTGCGATATCCGGGCGGGCCTCCATGCCCGCCCATTTCCGCAAAAGCTCCCGCGCGCAAAAGACCGATTCTGTGGTATACTTATTTTAAAGCGCACCAATCCACATCGCTACTCGCGCTTCCGGCGACAGCAACCGCGGCTTTGCCACTAAAACAAAATCCGCATCTGGCATGGCAGAGCCTGTCTTCCCACCCCTACATCGCCGTTGAAACTGCCAGGGAGGTGTACCGACCAGAGACATCCCATCGTTTCTTTACACACATATAGACCGGATCGGTTGTCGTTTCCTGTGCCGATGAGGAGGTGACGTGATGAAGTGGTTCATCTTCAGCACCATGTTGATCGCGTTGATCGTCCTCGGCGCCGGTCTCACCGTAGCTTCTCCCACCGATATGTTTCCGGCTGCCAGCACCACGCTCTACCCTGTTGCCGATGCGTGGGTGAATTATCTGCTTCCGACGAACAACTATGGCAACGAGCAGACGATGCTCGTCGGGTCCGAGGAATGCCCGGGCCAGGAGTTCCCCGAGCGTGGCCGGGCCCTCATTCGTTTCGACCTCTCAGAGCTTGTTTAATAATGGTATTTCTTGTCGTTTTGCGCTACTAAGTAGGTAGTCAAAAGTTCTTAGTACTTTACAAATTGAGCGTTGGCA
>FWPU01010838.1_pt1 | contig 13205 bp, 11 predicted proteins | sample 2228361 | NCBI WGS metagenome assembly FWPU01 (sample SAMEA103939777, study PRJEB20133) | metagenome | reverse complement strand
TATCGTTGAAAATCCACCAAAAGGTCACGTCGCCAAATAACCGTGGATCCCTCACTTTACGACAATCTATCTCACCTTTCAAATCATAATACGGATAATCGCCCGAGCCCTCCGGATCATATTGCCCGTCTCCGTCTACATCATAAAATGGGGCTAAGTAATAATCCTGTCCTAAACTCACATCTCCATGGGCAGGATAGTTCAATATGGATTGCGGGATGGTGTAGTTGGCCGGATCGGTCTTGCCGCTGTTCCACCATGCCACAAACTGATCCACTTCGTCGCGCGTGATGTAAAAGTATTTGTCCCATTTGGCACAGGTGGCTGCATCTATCTCTGCCGTATACACATTCAACGGTCCGGGCCAAAAATCATTACCGCTTTGTCCGTATGTAAACGCCGCAAGTTTTAACTGTCCGTTTACGTCTAAACCTCCCATCCACAAAGCTCCCGCAAATATCGAAAACGATCCGCTTCCTTTCGGCACTTCATATCCGGATGTGCTCGTGGCCCGTTCCATCCACATCCCTCCCTTGGTACCGTCTATACGGCATCTGACGTTGTTTAACTCCAAATAGGTAATGGCCGTTGCAGGCGAACATCCGGCCGTGAGTTTCGATCCGCTTTGTGCAACGTTGGACGACTGATTGCCCTGTACTCTCCCACTTACATCCGGAGCACGGCCCAATAACCCTGCCGACATGACCATCATGCCACTTAACAGGGTTATTTTTATTTGTTGGTTTATTGGTTTCATAGTTGTAGAATTTTTAGGATATACGATGATTATTTACAAAACAAAATTCTATATTTAGCAAAAATGCCACAAGATTAAACTAACAGATGGTTGTTAAAAACAAATGAATGGTGGTTTTCTTTTAATGAACGGTGAGTTTAATTCAGGACGTTTTGTGTTCTAATTGATATAAACGAACGATCGCTCTGTTATTGTTTTGAATAGACAAGATGTTTTTTCAACAAATTAATATTATTTTTTGAAATTTTCCAGAAAAAATTCCAATTTTTCATACCATTCTTTGCCATATCTCCGCAATAAAGCAGGTTTGACAAATTGATAAATTCTAATGTTTTCTTTGCGGCCTTTGACACATGCTTGACTGCAAATTGACCAACGGTGATATCGTAATCTTTCTCCGTAACTTAACTTTTGAATTCTAACCGGATATAAATGGCAGGAAATGGGTTTTTGAAAACTTATTGCTCCCTTTTGAAAAGCTTTTTCGATACCGCACAAGGCTATGCCATTTTCATATGTAACATAAGCACAAGGGCCTTTATTGATCAATGGTGTTACATACTCTCCGTCGGCATCCTTTTCATATACTCCTTTGTTTTCAATGGTCTTTCTGCCTTCCTCTGTAATGAAATCAAAAATTTTATGAATATTTTCTTCCAATAGTCCTATTTCATTGGGGTCCAAAGGCGCGCCCGACTCTCCTTCAATACAACATGCACCTTTGCAAGAAGTGAGTTCACACGCAAATGCAGAATCCAGTACATCCTCATCAATTAATACATTGTCGATTGCTATCATCGTGCCAACCAATATTCGGGATTAAGTTTCACTGTTTGTTTCCAAATTTCCAGATGCATGGTTGAGCTGGCATCATCATCACCCGGAACCAATATTCCAATGTTTTGACGGGTTTTTACCTTATCGCCCTTTTTAACAAAAACTTCAGAAAAATACGAATAAACCGTAAGGTATTCTCCGTGTCTTATCATTACGGCCTTTCCTGCACCGGGAATGATGACCACGGACGAAACTTCTCCGTCAAAAATAGCTTTTCCATAGGCCTCTTTTTCGGTTTTGATATCAATACCGTTGTTGTTCACGATCACACCTTTAATCACAGGATGTTCATATTGTCCGAATTTTCCGGTGATTACTCCTTTATCCACAGGCCAGGGGAGTTTTCCTTTATTGGCAGTAAAGCTGTTGGATAATTTTTGCGCTTCGGGGGTCATAGGAAATTCGCCGGTTTTTGATGTTTTATTTTTTTCGGCAGCTTTTCTTCTGGCTTCTTCTATTTCCTTTCTGATAATTTCTTCTATTTTTTTGTTTAACTCTTCAGCGTCTTTTTGCTTTTTCTTTAATTGTTGACGCAGGTTTTCTTCTTCGGATTTCAATTTTTGCACCAGTTGCTCTTGCTCAATTTTTTCTTTTTCTATCAATTGTTTTTCCAATTCATTTTGCACCAAAAGATTTTCTCTTAGTTTTTTTAAATCTTCCAATTGTGCTATTTTATCTTTGAGTTCTGTTTTGGTTTTTAAAATGTTTTCTGCTTGTTTTCTGCGGTAGTCATTATATTGCCGTATATATTTCAATCGCAAATAAGCTTGATTGAAATCTTCTGCCATGAAAATATACATAAGAACACTTGCCGAATTTTGATGCAGGTAAGACCTTCTGATCAGACGGGCATACTCATCTTTTAGTTGTTCCAATTCTTTTTCTTTTTCTTCAATTTCTTTTTTTAGGCGGAAAATCCGGCCATTGATAAGCTCTGTTTCTTTTTTGATGGTATTGATCAAAACCTGACGTTGTGTTATTTTTTGATGCAATAATTCAACACGCGACAAAGTGTTAAGTTTTTGTTTTTCGGTGTTGGCCAACAATTCATTTGTTTTTTGTATTTCCAACTGAAGTTGTTTACGTTTATGCTCCAATGTTTTGCGGTCTTGACCATGGAGCATAGTCATGAACAAACAAAAAAAACCAAGAAGTGTGTATTTAGCGTATAGGTTCATATTTCTCGGGAATGTTTATCGAAAGATTATATTCGCTTCCCATCGTGACTTTATCAATTTCTATTTTTAATTGAAGATCTTTGTTGCCATCCACATAAAATTTTAACAAACCGGGAAAATATTGATTGTCAACGAAAACAAAATTATCATATTCGGCAATCAGGGTTTGATCTATATCGTTGTCGGTCAGGTATATTGATTTTATTTTGAATGTATTGGGGTCGATCCATAAAATTTGAATATCGTCCTTGATTTTCCTTTCTTTTTCTTTTCTAAAGTACTTGCGCAGTTTTCTTTTTTTATTGGTAGTGATATAATACAAAGCTTTTTCCCGGTCAATGGCACTTTTAACTTTTTCGTTATCATCGAAATCAATGCTGTTGCCCGTCAATAATGATTGTATCATGAAATAATCCACCTCTATGTTTAGTTTCTCTGAAAAAAACTCATAATTGCCCGTAAAATACCTTTTATTTATCCTGTCCAAAAAAACGATTGTGTCCGGGGTTAATAACAATCTTACCACTTCAATGCCCAACAAGGGTGTAACCGATATCCAAATGGCCGAATCATGTTTAATGCGAATGGTGGATTTAAAGTCGTTCTGAATGCTGTCTTCAATAAAAAAAATTTTCGTTTTTAAACTTATCCAATCATATTGAAATTCATGGTTTTTCATTGAATCAAGCAAGGCACGGGTAGATTTATGAGAAATTTCTTTTTTTTCTTTATTTTCCTGTATTGGCCCGGTAGATTTACACGCCCACGCAAAAATGATCAATATAAATGCCCCGGCAACTCTCATTCAATCAACTTTTTTTCTGTTATTTTCTTATTCAAAATTTCGTTGTCGTTTCCGTTGTTTTTTGCTTTCATCCAGTATTCCAATGCTTTTCCGGTTTGTCCGTTTTTATAGTAAGCGTCACCTAAATGCTCTAAAATCGTACCGTTGGCTGGGGATTTTTCTGCTGCTTTTTCCAACCACTTCAAGGCCTCTGCTATGTTGTTCTGTTTATACAATACCCAACCATACGTATCCAGGAAAGACGGATTATCGGGCATTATTTTCAATGCCTGCTCGATCATCTGCCGGGCTTCATCCAACCTGAGATTTCGTTCTGAGAGATAATATGCATAATTATTCAACAAAACAGGGTCTGCCGGATTGATTTTTTTGGCTTTGTCGAAATATTCAAAAGCTCTATCCGCTTTATTCATCCGGTAATTTACTTCTGCAAGATTCAAGTAAATTTGATAGGTCAGATCTTTTTGATTTCCGGCAAATGTCAATGCTTGCAAAAAATATGATTCTGCCTCGGAATATTGTTTTTTTTGCATTAACCCTACTGCTTTGGCAAAATAAAACAACCCTCTTTCGGGAAAATATTCCAACGCCTGTCCTGCATGAACTATCAACGAGTCGTACATCTCCAATTCCAGCTCCAATAAAACAATTTCATTCCAAATGGCAAACTTGCCCGGGTCATAATTTTTGGCTTTTAGAAATTCCAAAAGCGCTTCCGGTTTTTTGCCATATTTTAAGTAATAATCTCCCTTTAAAGTATATACTTTGGCTCCCTCGGGATATAATCCTTGCAAAGTATCGATAATTTCAAACAACTTCTTTTTTGCCAGCGAATCTTTATGAAGTGGTAAATAATCATACAAGTTGATAATGATTTTCATCTTGTCATCCAATTCCAAATCCGGCGATTGGATGGCTTTTTCAAGATATTCCAACATTTTTTGCAATGATCCCATCGATTGTTCGTACTCAGCCAAAAACAGCCATACTTGCGGATTGTCGGGAAATTTTTCTTTGATCAAATTTATATAATATTGGGCGCTGTCTTTAATTTCATTTGCAATGAAAATGTTGGCCAGTTCAGCCCAATAAGATGGCTCGTTGGGATAAAGATTGATCAAACGTCTTGCTTCTTGAGCCAACTCGTTAATTTTATTTTGTTGCAATAGAATGTTTTTCTTATAAATGTATATTTCCTCATTAAACCCCTGTAATTTTTCCAACTGATTGATAATTTCCAAACTTTTTTCATAATCTCCGGTCATATCATATACAAAAATCAATTTTTTTATCACCTCAATATCCTCGGGATAATATTTATGCAGATGTTCCAGAATTTTGGCGGATTTTTCGGGCAAACGCATGTGATACAATATCTCTGCATACAACATGTTGTACCAATAATGCAACGGTTCCAGATCCAAAGCTTTTTCTATAAATTGACGGGCTTTGACCAAATCATTTTTTTTGAAATAAATCATGGCCATTTCATAGAGCGGAGCAGATTCTTTTGGATTTATCCGGTAGCATTGCATAAAATACATTAATGCGGCTTCGGGATTGCCGGTAATTTTTTCTTTACAACCTTCTATAAACAAATTGTCAAATTGAAATTTTTCTTTGTTGGAAGAAAAATCCGGAAAAATTTGGTCATGATTGCCTACCTGTCGTGTTTGATTGACCCGACAAGCCATCAATAAACCGATGAATAAACAGAAAAATATTGCAGCGCTGATATTTAATTTGAATTTCAATGCCCGTTTTTTAATGTTTTCCATTCGGAATAATCGCCTAGATTTACCTCACACAATCGTCCCGCCGAATTAATTTTAACATTTTCACCCAAAATACTGTTTTGAAGATGTGTATCAGTCACTTCGGTATTATCTCTGATGATCGAGTTGTAAACTTTACTGTTAGTCACTTTTACTGATTTTCCAAGCGACACATATGGTCCAATTTCAGAATCAATCAACTCTACACCGGGACCGATATAACAAGGTCCGATGATTTTTGAGTTTGTAATGACGGCATTTTGATCAATCAATGTTTCTTTATCTTTTTTCAATTCCAAAACTTTTGCATTGGTTTCAATCGTCACTTGCTTGTTGCCACAATCCATCCACTGCAAAACCTTTCCGGGCAAAAATTTCATTCCCTTGTTTTTCATATTTTCCAAAGCATTGGTCAATTGATATTCGCCCTTCTCTTTGATATCGTTGTCTATCAAATATTGCAACTCATTTTTCAAAACCGACGCATCCCTGAAAAAGTAAATACCGATAATGGCCAAATCAGAAACAAAAGTGACCGGTTTTTCAATAAAATCCACTATGTATCCATTTTCGTCCAATTTCACCACACCAAAAGAAGAAGGATCATCTATTTGCTTTACCCATATTACGCCATCGGCGGTTTTGTCCAAAGAAAAATTGGCTTCAAACAAAGTGTCGGCAAAAGCCACAATGACCTCCCCTTCTAAAGAATCACCGGCACAGAGTATGGCATGTGCCGTTCCCAAAGGTTCTTCTTGATAATAGATAGTTGACTTTTTGGCTCCCACTCTTGAAGCTATTTGATGTAGCATTTGCTCCACTTCACTGCCAAAATCTCCAATGATATAAGCAATTTCGTCAATTGTATCATCAAATTGTCCTGCCAAATCTTCGACCAATCTTTGCACTATCGGTTTACCCGCCACAGGAAACAAAGGTTTGGGCAATGTCAATGTTTGCGGTCTCATTCTTTTGCCCATCCCGGCCATTGGTATGATTATTCTCATTTGCTTGTCAATTTATTTGTTTTATTTAACTCCGGTGCTGCCAAATCCTCCGACACCCCTGCTACTTTCTTGCAATATCTCCACTTCTTCCCATTCTACTTTTTCGTGTTTGGCAATCACCATTTGCGCTATTCTCTCACCGTCTTCTACCACAAATTCTTCTTGAGAAAGGTTAATCAATATCACGCCTATTTCTCCACGATAATCTGCATCAATCGTACCCGGACTATTAAGAACGGTTATTCCCTTTTTTAACGCCAATCCGCTTCTCGGTCTTATTTGTGCTTCGTATCCTTCGGGCAACTCTATGTACAATCCCGTTTTAATCAAGGATCTTTCCATTGGACGCAGCACAACAGGTTTTTCTAAATTTGCCCTTATATCCATGCCTGCAGAAAGTGCGGTGGCATAAGCAGGCAATTCGTGTTTGGACTTGTTGACTATTCTTACTTTCATTTCCAAATAGCTTTTAAAGGTGCCTAAATTAGTAAAATTTGCAAAATTGTTTATTCTATCTTTTTATTCGTTTTCTACGTAAAGCCGTTTAACATATTGATAATAAAGAAAGTATGTAGATTGAGGAAAGAGTTTCTTGTGATTAAAAAAATCAAAAGATTTTTCACTTTCTGACTATATGGTTAGCATTGAAGATTTGCAAAAAACACAATAAATCTTGCCATAAAAAGAAAGGGCTAACCGCCGGATGATTAGCCCTTTCTTCAATGAGATAATGACCATGTTCTATTGCTTGATCCAACGGCCGCTTTGCAGTAATTTGCCATTGGAATCATGTATGGTATAAATGTAAATTCCTTGATTTAGATTTTCTGTGTTGATCATCCAATTGTTGCCGGTTTGATTATTTCTGCAAGTCAAAATCAACCGTCCGGATGCATCCCATAATTTCAACTCGGCGGCCTGCAAGTTGCCATCCAATACAAAGTAATCGCTGCCGGGATTAGGATACAAATTGACAGATTGGTTAGACAAATCTTGCACGCTGTTGGAAGCCGGTGATTTTTTCAACCAACTCACACTATACACTGTAGAAACACCATCCCAATCCATCTCTACAACAACAAAACGGGCATTGGCATTGTTGCTCCACCAACGCAACGTCATGGTTGAATCTTTTGATACTTCATCAATACCTTGCTGTTGCAATAAAAATTTCATGGTTGGCGACAAAGGTTGCCATTGACCACCGGCATACATTTGCACAGAATCGATGGTGACTACTTTGAAATTTTGCCTTAAAGATGCAAATGTCCCCAAGGGAGTGGTAACATTCCCCCAAGCATCCATCACGCTTGAAATCTCTCCTCTGTGCTTTATTCTCAATGAATCAACGGTAGGATGCGGTCCTGCTCCATCAGGATCTACACCAAAATAAAATGAAGCCGCTACAAAAGCATATGAATCATTATAGTTTGTATTGTAGGTCGATGGGAATGTGATAAAATTGTATGAAATAGGATAATTTGACGGAGTATTGTTTTGATAAACATGATAACCCAATAATCTAAAAGCATTATTGTCTTTTTTGAAAAAAATATTCACTGAATCAACGGTATTGGCCAGACCGATGTTTGCACTGTTGAAATAAGAATAACCTTGCAAATTGACCGGATTGATAAAATTTAAGGTATCGACCTCATCGGCTGTCAAACTGCCAAAATTCCAGGTTTGGTTTGCACCGGCACTACCCGGGCTTACAGAAAAATTAGTGTCATAAGCCATTACAACATATTCCCCGGCATTTACCACATCACCGGGATTAATGGTGATTTGTGCAAATAAATTAAGGGAGCACAACATCACACCGACCAAAAAGTAATTTTTTTTCATAGCTGTAGATTTTTTAATTTACTATGCAAATTTATATCAAAAAATTGTCTTCTTCACTTTACTTAACAAAATAAATGTCTCTACGTTTCAATAAATTTACGAATTTTACGGGTCAGAATTTCTGAACCAACCATGAAACCGGAAACTAACATACTTTACCAAAAGCTGCACGCTTTCATCAAACGGTACTATCTCAACCGCATCATTCGTGGCTTGATATGGACTTCGTTTATTTTGATTGCTCTCTATCTCATTTTGATTTTTCTCGAATATCAACAGTATTTTTCCCCAAAAGCCAAAACACTCATTATTCTTTCCGCCGGTCTTCTTACACTCTCAGTGTTTTTTTGGATGGTGTTTTTGCCTACGCTCAAGTATTTCCGCATAGGTCCAACTTTAACTTATGAAGAAGCCGCCAAAATCGCAGGGCAACATTTTTCAAACATAAGAGATAAAATTTTAAACGCACTACAACTGGAAAAACTTGCCCGTCAACACCCTGATAATGTGTTGATATTGGCCGGAATAAAACAAAAAACCGAAGAAATCAAACCCGTGCCCATCCACCTGGCCATCAATCTCAAAGAAAATGTCAAGTACCTCAAATATCCTTCCATTCCTTTTTTCATTTTTTTGTTGATATATTGGTATTCACCCTCGGTAGTCAAAGAAAGCACCTATCGTTTTATCCATTACGACAAGGTTTTTACACCACCTCTGCCTTTTCAATGGAAAATCACCAACCCTTCGCTCACTGCAAAAAGAAATGAAAATTTTACGCTTGAAATTGAATTCGGCGGAAAAGAATTGCCTCAAAAGGTTTACATAGAACAAAACGGTTATCAATACAAAATGGACAGAACCGACTATAATCATTTTACATTTACATGGAAAAACCTCAAAGAAGATATTGATTTTATTGTCAAAACTGACCAATTTCTCATTACCCGTCAATCAATTAAAGTTATACCGAATCCACGTCTCGAAAACCTGTCGGTAGAAGTAAAATACCCTGCATATCTTTCTAAATCGCCCGAAACGCTACAAAACATCAATGAAATAACCGTGCCGGAAGGAACTCAATTGCATTTTCGCATCAAAGCTTCAGATGCCGAATGGATTTCGGTGACCGGCCCCACAACAACCGATACCATACGTCAACAACAAAATTTTTTCACTTTCGAAAAAAAAGCCAAATCTTCCCATCAGCTTAAAATAACACCTCGCTATAAAAATTTATACTCCGACACTTTCTTTTTTAACCTTGCCGTCATTCCTGATGCTTTTCCTTCTGTTGAAGTGATAGAACGACCCGATTCGGCCAATCCTTGGTTGCGCTATTTCTTTTGTGTCGCCAAAGATGATTATGGATTAAAACGGCTTGAGTTTCACTATCGCATCAAACAAAAAGACAAGATTATCAAGCAAGAATCTTTCCCCGTACAAAACAACATTCCGGGCAACTATGCCGAGTTGTACCATTTTTTTGATTTCGACCGTATCCAACTGCCGGAAGGCAGCATCACAGAATATTTCTTTAAAGTATGGGACAACGATGCCGTCAACGGAAGCAAGTCGTCTGTTTCACAAATTTTTATTCTGCAAATTCCTCAAAAAGACCAAATAGAACAGCTCGCCGACAGCAAAGAAGAAGAAATAAAATCACGCATGCAAAACGCCATGCATAAAATCGACCTTTTTCAAAACAAACTGGACAAGCTAAAACAAAAATTATCGCAACAAAATCAAACCGGATGGCAAGACAAACAAGACCTTCGCGACCTGTTGCAATTGCAAAAGGACATACAAAACCAATTGAAAGAAATACAACAATTGCAAAAAGAAAAAAATAAATGGGAAGAAAAATTTGCAGAAACCGATCCCGAACTGATCGAAAAACAAAAATTGCTTGAAGAATTACTAAAAGAACTAATGACCCCCGAATTGCAAAAATTGCTTGAAGAACTTCAAAAATTGACAGAATCGGAAAACATCCGGGAATGGAAAGAAAAACTTGAAGAAACAGAAAAAATCAACGAAGATCTTTCCAAACAAATGGACCGTTCGTTGGAACTATTCAAACAACTCAAACTTGAAAAAGATTTGCAAGAAACTATCGATGCACTCGAAGAATTAGCCAAAAAACAAGAAGAATTGAGCGAAAAAACCAAAGAAAACAACTCAGACAAAAGCCAGTTATTGAAAGAACAAGAACAACTCAACGAACAATTCAAGCACTTGCAACAAAAAATGGAAGATATCCGCAAACTGAATTCCGAACTCGAAAAACCTCAACCTTTACCCAATACCGAAATGTTGGAGCAAAACATTTCCGAACAACAAAATCAAAGCATGCAACAAATGCAGAACAATCAAAATAAAAAAGCATCGGGATCACAAAAAAACGCCGCTCAAAAAATGCAAGAAATGAAACAAAACCTTCAGTTTGCCCTTGAACAAATGCAACAACAACAAAATGCCGAAGATATCAATCATTTGCGCAACATTTTGGATAACCTGATAGAACTATCGAAAACTCAGGAAAATATCATGCAGGCGCAAGTCAAGACCAAACCTCTTGATCCTGCATACATCAACCACATGCAAAATCAATTTAAAATAAAAGAGAAATTTCAAACTATCGAAGATTCCTTGATGCAACTGGCCAAAAGAAATCCTCAAATAAAATCGGTTGTGTTTAAAGAAACTTCTTCGATCAGACAAAATGTAGAAAAAGCAACCAAAATGATGGAAGACCGTAAAAACCGCGAAGCATCGGTCTATCAGCAAAATGCCATTACTGCATTAAACAATCTGGCACTTTTGTTGAACGAATCTTTACAACAAATGCAACAACAGCAACAACAAAACAACCGGCAAGGAAGCGGCAGTTGCAACAATCCGAATGGACAAGGACAAGGAAAACCCTCAATAAAATCGATGAAGCAACTTCAACAAAACCTCAGCAAACAATTGGAAGAAATGAAAAAAGCCCTCGAACAAGGTGGCAAAATGCCTCAAAATAAACCCGACGGAGTATTGCCCGGTGAAAGCTTGAGTAAAAAACTTGCACAAATGGCTGCCCAACAGGCACAAATCAGAGAAGAACTTCAACGTATGGCACAAGAAATGAAAAACAAAGGTCAATCAAAAGCACTTCAACAAATAGCCGATATGATGGAACAAATAGAAAAAGATATCGTCAACAAAAATATAACCAACGAAACTCTACGGCGGCAACAAGACATAATGACCCGCCTGCTCGAAGCCGAAAATGCCGAACGCGAAAGAGAATATGACGAACAGAGAGAATCTAAAGAACCTCAAAACTACAAAACAACACCCCCTCCCGACATCTCTAAAATGTTTCCTAAAGAAACCATTCGGCAAACCGAAGAATTAAAAAATATTCCCCCGCATTTGAAACCTTATTACAAAAATATCGTAAACAACTACTATAAAAACCTTAATCAAAATTAAAATGGAATTGCTTGAAACTTATTCCATCACCATTTCATCCGACACCAAAGAAATGCATAAAGTTGACAAATATCTAGAATCCATCATCAAGGATCTATCTATACCCGAGCAGGTTCAAGGCAATATGATTATCTGCCTTACCGAAGCCATCAACAACGCCATTCAACACGGAAATGCCAACGACCCGTCCAAAAAAGTGGAAATAATTTTCGATTACGATAACCAATTTTACAAATTTACGGTGAGAGATCAAGGCAATGGTTTTGACTATCAAAATCTGCCCGACCCTACTTCTCCCGAAAATATCACGAAAATTTCCGGCCGTGGCATTTTTATCATCAAAAACCTGGCCGACAAAATCGAATTTGAAAATAACGGATCCACCATTCATATTTACTTTTCAAAGTAACCCTCTTTTTTCACATGGAAGACGTGCAAGTGTATGTGCTAGGCAATGCCGTAAAGCCCTATTTTATCAAAAAAAAAGCTTTAACCCGTTGGATCAAAAAAGTAGCACACCTGTACCGATGCCGGTTGGGCCCAATCAATATCATTTTTTGCACCGACGAAGAACTCAGGGAAATCAACCTTAAATATTTAAACAAGTCCTATTATACCGACATCATAACATTTGATTATTCTCAGAAACCAATGATATCTGGAGATTTGTTTATCAGCACAGACCGAGTAAAAGACAATGCAAAACAATTGAACGAAATCTATTATCGGGAAATGCATCGTGTGATCATTCACGGAATTTTACATCTTATTGGTTTCAAAGACAAATCAAAAAAAGAACAACTTTTGATGAGAAAAGCCGAAGACAATGCCCTCTCTCATTTATGATTCCACGTTGTCCGGTTTTTTATTTTTACTTTTTAGAAATATCATCACGATAGATGTAGTGATAATTCCCATCACGAAAGAAAAAATAAAACTCATCACCACATAATTTTCAAAATTAAAATGATTTTGGGCTTCTTCTATAGTTGCAAAATATCCTAATTCTACCGATCTTTTAATAACATTTGGGAAATATTCCGGAGTAATCACATACGTTGTTATCCATTGATTGACCGGACTTAATATGGCTATAAATGCAGATAAAACCAAGCCACTTTTCATGCCTTGCCAATAGGTAATATTTCCCTTGTAAAATTTTTGTTTTTTTTCCCTTAAAGCCAATATCATCATAGCCACCGCCGGGAAGAAAAATAAGTTGGTTAAATATTGATGATAATCGATATACTTATCATGTAAACCGGCTAATTTTTCGATCCACATCCACAAAATTGCCACAATCGAAAAGATAACAGCCCACTTAATTTCTATTTTAAATCGTTTCATTTTTTTTTCAAAGGTGAATTCAAGTCACAAATGCAACTTTTTGATGGTGCAAATATAAATAAAATTTTAATCTTGGAAAACACTATTGTCCAAAATATTTTTCAATAAAAATTTAAGCTATTGATTATCAATAACTTAAATTTTTATTTTTCTGATTTTTAAAACATACTC
>FWPU01010837.1_pt1 | contig 13207 bp, 12 predicted proteins | sample 2228361 | NCBI WGS metagenome assembly FWPU01 (sample SAMEA103939777, study PRJEB20133) | metagenome | reverse complement strand
CAAGTGCCCTGCGGTGGGAGGATCAAGGCGAAAGGACGCGGAAAGAGGTGAATCTGTCGAAAGAGCTGAGTATGATGGTTGGATGAATGCAATCGTGGGCTCGGCGTTAGGCTAACCGCATATGGGGTGCGATCCCTCGCCAAAGGTGAATACAGTTGCTATAATGCTTCTGGTCGCGGATGCAAGACTATCGCGAGCCAATTGCCTCCACTTGGGAGCTATTTATGAGTAGTAACCTTGAATATCTGCGTGAAGCTGATCCTGAGATGTACTGCGTGGTGATTAGGGAGTATCACCGCCAGCACAAGAACCTTGAGCTAATCGCTAGCGAGAACTTCGTCTCCCGCGCGGTTCTTGAGACGATGGGAACCTGCCTTACGAACAAATACGCGGAGGGATACCCCGGCAAGCGCTACTACGGCGGGTGCGAGTTCGTGGACATGGCGGAGAGGCTTGTTCGGAAGCGGGCGAAGGCTCTTTTCGGTTGCGAACACGTAAATGCCCAGCCTCACGCTGGCGCGCAGGCGAATATGGCGGTTTATATGGCGCTTATGACGCCCGGTGACACACTCCTCGGAATGAACCTTTCCCACGGCGGGCATCTCACCCACGGTCATCCACTGAACTTCTCCGGGAAATACTTCACTGTAGTCCCCTACGGCGTGAGCAAAGGTGACGAGCAGATTGATTATGAGGAGCTTCGCCGGCTCGCCCTTGAGCACAAGCCGAAGCTGATAATGGCGGGCGCTTCCGCCTATCCGCGGATAACGCATTACGACAAGTTCCGAGAGATAGCGGACGAGGTGGGCGCGTATCTCGTTGCGGACATCGCGCATATCGCGGGGCTGATAATTGCGGGGCTACATCCCTCCCCCATTCCGCACTGCCACGTCGTGACCACCACGATTCACAAGACTCTTCGCGGTCCCCGCTCCGGAATGATTATGTGCACGAAGGATTTGAAGAAGGAAATTGACAAGGCGGTGTTCCCCGGAGTTCAAGGGGGACCCTTGATGCACATTATCGCGGCGAAGGCGGTGTGCCTGAAAGAGGCGATGAGCGAGAAATTCAAGGAGTATCAACGGCAGATCGTGAAGAATGCGATGGCGCTGGCGCAAGCTTTTATTGATAGGGACTGGAGGCTCGTCTCAGGAGGCACCGACACGCACCTGATGCTTCTGGACGTGAAGGAAAAGGGGATGACCGGCGCGGACGCTGAAACTCGCCTTGACGAAGTGAACATCACGGTGAATAAAAACACGATACCCTTTGACACGGAACCGCCCCTGAAGGCGAGCGGGATAAGAATCGGCGTCCCCGCGGTGACGACTCGCGGTATGAAGGAGCCCGAGATGGAGACTATCGCGGAGCTTGTTACGCGGGCGCTCCTCGGTCCGCGAACCGAGGTGGAAACGAAATCCATCCTCGACCGTGTAACCGAGCTGACGAACTCCTTCCCGCTTTACGAGTGGGCGTGGAAGGACGCCCTCGCGGAAGTGGAAGAATTGGAACGCCAATTCTTCGCTGAGAAAGACTCGGAGAAGGCGGAGTTGGAGGGGTAAAGAGGTAGGAGTTCCCGGAGATGGTTGACGGATGTGTAGATAATTGGTAAACTCCTAGGCTAAGGGAATGACGCTCCATCTACAGGATGCCTCGCCCTTCACTGCTGTATAATAGACGCATATCGCCATGGCGGTCGGCTTCAGAAATCGAAAGCAGGAATTCGGCATTTATTACACCCCCCAGGTGGTCGTCTCGTTCATCTTCGATATGCTCAACATTCTGAAGAAGAAAGATGACGAGGCGAATCACCGCTGGGATAGCCGAAAGCCGACCGCTCACTACCCGTCGGTAATCGACCCCGCGGTTGGCGAAGGGATATTCCTCAAGACCGCAATCGAAAGCGGATTCACGAAACCCCGTTACGTCTTTGGAGTGGACATCGACGAGCACGTAGTGGAGCAGTGGGAGGCTATCAACTTGCTCAAGTCCTTCGGCTCAAGGGCGGAGCTTGACAACCATTTCTTCCACCAGGACGGGCTCTTGCCTCTCAACAGCCGGAAGCCTCCGCCTTACAAGAAGGGTGGACTGAAGGAGTTCGACGCGGTCGTGGGCAATCCTCCATACGGTGGATGCGGACTTGCGGGACTGAAGCTGAAAGGATAGCTTGCCGCTTACTACGGTGGATTTGACCTTCCGCAGAGGAAGTACGCCAATCACAAGAACAATTTGCTTCTCGGAGAAATCCGCAAGCCCGTTCCCGCGGATAGGCTGAAGAAATATCCAATTGAACTTCTGTTTGTTGAGCGGTTCATTCAGCTTGCCAAGCCCGGGGGATGGATTGCGATTATCATCCCCGACGGGATCCTTTCCAATTCAACGCTTCATTACGTCCGCGAGTACATCTCGGAGAAGACGAAGGTGCTGGCGATTGTCTCCCTACCGCGGGAGACGTTCAAACAGGCGGGAACGAGCGCGAAAACGAGCATTTTGTTCCTGCGTAAGTTCCACAAGGACGAGGACAAGCGTCTTGACTATCCGGTGTTTCTGGCGTCCGTAATGAAACTGGACGCAAAGGGTGAAGGGTTCCACGAAATGGTCAAGAGATTCGAAGATTTCCACAAACTCTGAGGCTGTCAACTATGGTGCTAGGTAGGTTCAAAGAGGTAATCTGCGATTCTGACGGCAATGAGTTGCTGATGATTCGCACGGACATCACAATGTGGGAGATGATGAACGAGAAGCCCGCTGGAAGGTGGGATCCTGAGTACTGGCACCCGAAATACGATGTGGTCTATGAGACTAAATACACTCTTCGGCGTCTAGGAGAATTCATCAAAGAAATTACGTATGGTGTGATTCTCACTGGCCACGAGAGAAACTTTTCCCGGAGTGGTGTGAACTATGTATCTGCCACTACGGTCAGGGACACCGGAATTGACCATTCTCTAAACCCACTATTCGTGAGGAAGGATGACCCGAGAAACCGGCTAGACAAGAAGCCCCGAAGAGGGGACTTGATACTGAATAGGAGCGGTATTGGAACTTTGGGTCGCCAGTGCGTATTCACCTACGACCCCGATGACTGGACCATAAGTGACGATACAGACGTCATTCGATTAGAAGGCATATCTCCCTTCTACATCTCCATCTTCCTGAAATCCAGGTTTGGGCAGCTTCAGATAAGTCAAAGGACCAGAGGCGTATCCGGTTTGGTCAAGCTCAATTTTGATGACATCAAAGAAATCAAGGTTCCATTGCTGTCACAACAGATTCAAGGTTCCATTGACCAAGAATACAAGAAGATGTCCGCGTTTCACGACAAGGCGATGGAGGCCAAGGCAAAAGGGGATCAAGTCGGTTACCAGAGGAATATCCAAATTGCGGAAAGGATGCTGAAGGATTTGATTTCTCGGACGGAGGAAGTCATTCGTGGGGAACGCGATGACGTGATTTGACGATGCCGACTCGCAGGGACCAAAGAAGCGAAGATTCGTACATCTACCACGATATCCTTCCCGCGTTTGAAGAATACGGGTACCCGGAAAGAGGCGACACCGAGAATCTTAAGATTAAGAGTATTAGGATCCGCATTGGCAGAAGATACTACACTCCAGACGTTGTGTATTATGCCTGGGAAGTTCCTGTTGTCGTAGTAGAGGCGAAGAAGCCCGGAATGAGTATGCAGGATGCAGAAGACCAAGTCAAAAGCTACATTCGGAATTTCCCAGTTCAGCAGTTCTCGCGCGACGGCATACCGCCTAGATACGCTGCAGTTACGGTGGGTCGGCAGATTTACGTTTATAGGTATCACGTAGAGATTAATCAGCAAGGCGCCATTGTGGACCGGCTTGAACCGCTTCCAACGATACCAGATTATCTCCAGCTACTGTTCTGGTACGGCCTTGTTGCTAGAAAGCCAGTAATAGACCCGTCCATCTTCAAAATCGTGTTTTACGAGCTAGTATCATCCTTTGATTTACAGAATAGGAAAGAAGTAACGCCCAAGATTGTCCTGCAGGTAGTTCAACTCCTTTGTGAGTTCTTGAAGGACAATGCGAATTACGTTAAGTACAAACCTTATACCGATCTTGGACGTCATCCGCATATACAGGCTGCGATACGGAGTATCATGTCCCAGTTTGATTGGCGAAATCTCACGCCGGACGTTGCATTGCGATTCCGCGAAATCGTTGTTCGCGCGTTTCAAGGGAGAAAGAACCTCAATCAATACGTTACACCCTGGCCCGTAGTTAAGTTTATGACAGAGCTTGCCGAAATTAAGCCAAGCGACAAAGTACTGGACTTTGAATGTGGAAGTGGTGGATATTTGGCAGCGGCATTGGCAAAGGGCGTGCCTCTAAGGAACCTCAAAGGGGTTGACATCGCCGACCTTCCCTACTTCACAGCAAGACTCTTTCTTGCGCTTTACTCCAATACCAAAGGTACCTCTATTGATACGAATATCGCTGTCTATCGGGACAACGGGCTGTATGACCAGGGCGATGATTGGGACGTCGTTATCAGCAATCCGGCGGGAAGCAATAAATACTATCTAAGAGACCTTGACCAGGTTTATCTGCATCTTGAGCGAGAACTTGGACAAAGGGGGAGGGACGACGGCGCATGGGAATACAACTTCTCCGTTCAGCAGGCTGTGCGGAGCGCAAAAGTTGGCGGGAGGATTTGCCTCGTTCTACCGGAAGGTTTCTTCTCCAACTCACAGGCGGAGTTCCTTCGGAAGTTCGTCACCAAGCACTGCGCGATAAGGGCTGTGATTAGCCTGCCCCGAGGAGTATTCTCGGTCGGTCGCACAGTTAAGACCGTCACTGGTGGCGTCTCTAGCTCTTCCCAGAAAATGTCCATACTCTACGCGGTAAAGGTAAAGGACGTAACGCGCGGCGCGGGACTGGACTATGATGAGAACAAAGCCAAGTATCCTGTATTCCTCGCGTCGGTGAGCAAGCCCAGGCGAGCGGGGCGTGGTGACCAGTGGCTGAAGGACGCGTTGGACACGGTTCTAGCCAAATACCGCAAATGGGCAAGCGGGAAGTGAGACTCAACTTCCGCCGGGCGGGGATGCGTCAGTGAGCGTGAAACTCCCCTCCCAGATCGTAGACTAGGTGTTGAAGTAGCGGGGGCTACTAAATTGGATGATAGCTGTGCCTACTAAAAAGGAAGAGCGTTCAGTTAGCAGTGGCCTGGATTGCAACGCCCTTCCGCAGGCCGCCAAAGGCGACCAATGCTCTCAGGATGAACCTCAGAAGGACGAATAGAAGGTGGGCGCGTAAGGACGAACTGTCTATTCAACCTGAAGCGGATCCGACGGCTCCCACGGCCCATTCCCCGCCGGCGTTACCCGAACCCAGAAAGGAACGGCGGGCGGATTCGCGATTGTGTAGTAAAAGACGCACGACAACTCCGCCTGAAGGACGAATGGACCTTCTGCGCCTTCAGTTGAAACCTCAATTAGAAACCCCGTTACGGTCTGTCCGAAGCGCTGATATAAGATGCCGATGTCTCCCTGATTGACGATGCGGTTACCGTCGTAATCTACGTTCTCCGTGCCTGGTGGCAAATCTTCTACTTTCTTAAATAAGTGCTCGACTATAGGCGTAACGTCTCGAATATCTATTTCCCCGTCCCTATTTCCGTCGCCGTTTAAGAAGGAGCCGGTCCACTTGATTCCTACCTGAGGAGGTAGAACGCTTTCATCAACCGCCAGGTCGGTGACCGTCACGGGATTTTCCCACGGAACCACGGCGAGAATGTTTCTAGGGGTTCCCTCGTTTCCCGCTGAATCCACCGGTGTGATTTCTAGGTAAAATCCCGCCTGGTTCGGAGACGGGACGTCCAGTTCAACCCTCCAAACCTTGTACCCCCACTCGTCTTTACCGTAGGCGTCGGAATACAAAACATCCGCCACGTGAAGAGGCTCGGTAAGGTCGGTGAAAGGGTAGCCAGGCGGAATTACTATCTTGAAATGGTGGACTTGCTTCCCGAAATCCTCCGCAAGTACCGATACGTCCGCGATATTCACAATCCCATCGCGGTTGTAATCGCCCAGTAAATAATTCGCACCTTCCACGCGTATTTTCCCGAAATCTGATGCAATCGGCGTGAGATCTTGAATGGTGACTATTCCGTCCTGGATTCCATCGGAGCGGAAGAAAAAGGAATCCCAAACGACGAAGGGGGCGTCACCCAAGGGCATATAGTATTGGGAAATAGCCGATTGGGAAACCGCATAGTCAGGCACCGCGGAAACAACCTTTTGACTCCGTCCGGCAAGCTCTTGGACCATGGCATCCATTAGCTCCTCTAAAACCTCATCCTTAACCCCCGCAGGCACCTGCAGTCCTTCAATCTCCAAGAAAACTTCCGCCAGCGGGACGGATTTCGCTGATTCGCTATGGACATCCGGCTTCTCTGCCGTCGCCTTTTCCCCCAAGAGGACGTCGGGAGCTCCAAGCTTTGGGTTACCTCCACCGCACCTATCCCTGCCAAGATGAACCCCAAAATTATTCCTCTTTTCATTTTTCGCCCTCCTCATCCTGCCTTGGCATCCTTGGGATAATCCATAAACAAATACTGACAATGCGCCAGAGAATGCCTCCCGGCAGGAGAACTCTTAGTTTATCCCCAAGCTCGGTTGCAATTCCCACTTGTTATTATAACACGCAACTGAACTCTTGCGGAATTCCAGCAATAAAGGATTCACAATTGTGAATTACGGACTTTGAAGCACCAACGGGATAACCCCTTAAGGAAAAGTTAAGGTTAAGCGCATGTCAGTTCACTACTCTTGCTGGACACTTTCCATCACCTTTCTGAGCCTCTTCGATACCTCCCCGATTTCTTCCTCACTTATCACAAGAGGAGGTTCAATTCTCATCACCCGCGGGTTATTGGCGGTATGTGCTGTTAAGACGTCCGCCTCAAATAATTTCTTGGCAACCGTGTTTCCAAGCCCTTCAGTCACAAATTCAACTCCTAGAAGAAGCCCCATCCCGCGCACGTCCTTTATCTTGTCTGAGAAGTCATCCTTTAACTCGTAAAGCAGGTTCTTGAACAACTCCCCTTTAGTGGTAACCTGGCCAATGACACCTCGCCTTTTTAACTCCCGAATCGTGGCGATACCAGCGGCACAGGCGGGCGCGTTTCCACCAAAGGTGCAGGAAAGGTACCATGGATTCTCCTCCAATCGCCTCCACACCGCGGGCTTTGCGTGAACCGCGGAAATGGGCATTACCCCACCTCCGAGGGCCTTTCCCAGTGTCAGAATATCTGGCACAACTTCCGTGTGCTCGCAGGCAAACCATTTACCCGTGCGCCCGAAGCCCGTCTGCACCTCATCCAGGTGAAGCAACGCTCCAAACTCGTCACAAAGCTCTCTAACGCCTGGAAGAAACTCCACGCTTGGCACGTTTATTCCGCCCTCGCCCTGGACTGGCTCCACGATAACGGACGCAATCTCCTCACTCATCACTTTCCTAAGTGCCTTTAGATCGTTGAAGGGCACTTCAACAAAACCGGGAACCATCGGCTCAAAAGGTTTCCTAAGACGCTCGCGGTTTGTTGCAGAAAGGGCGCCCATTGTCTTCCCGTGAAAACTCATTGAGAAAGTAACGTGCTTGGTTCTTCCCGTAGCAATTCGTGCTAGCTTAATGCCCGCATCATTGCTCTCCGCGCCCCCGCTATGAAAGTATGAGTAGCTGAGATCGCCGGGTGAAATACTGGCTAGCTCCTTGGCGAGCATTGCCTGATAAGGGCTCAGCAGTTCCTGCGAGGACATTCCGATCCTTTCAAACGTCTTTACTACCGCATCAATGACCGCTCTCGGACGATGACCCAGGCAGAAAACACCATATCCGCCTAGGCAGTCAATAAACTTCCTGCCGTGAATATCAATCATCGTCGCGCCATCTCCGCTCCACTCAATGGACTTACTGTCCGCGCTCTTCTTGAACCTAAGAAAGCCTGGATTTAAGTGCTTCTCGTAGGCGAAAATCGTAGCGTTAATTAGTTCGTTTTTCTCGTCGTTAGAGAGATTTTCGTTGAACAGCACTTCAAACATCAAGGGAGCTCCTTTGTGAAAAATATCTCAAAGAATTTTATCATAAACGTGCAGATGAAAGTAAGCCCTTATGCCTGGAGCCTCCGCAATGCGAGGTTCAAAAAGGGTCCCAGCATTCAGTTCAAGAAAGGTACTTGTGAAGAACCGGACTGAGCGGACCCTGCCTAACGCAACCTGCCTAACTCCGCCACCCAAGAAGAACAACCCCCAAATACTACTGTTCATAGTAGATTATGTTATAATCTTGGCAATGATGAAGAGAACTCTTCTACTTTTAGTTTTATCGACGCTGTTGGGACTGATCCTCTGGGATTCAGGACAATCAAAACCTGAAAGGCGCGGGCATGCCCTAGGCGACCTTATGCACAACATTGGTGGTAAGGCGCTTGACGAATACACCTATTCAAGTGACGCCCTGCGTGGCAGTTTCGTCTTCATCACCTTTTGGGCGCTTGACTGCCACATCTGCGAGTTGGAAATGCCCAGATACGAAAGCTTCTACAAGAAGGTGCGGGGCAAGGATCTGAAGTTCTTAAGCTTTGCGATAAATGCTCGGGACGTGGAGCGCATAAGAAAACACGCGAACGAGATGGGAATGACCTTTCCTGTTATTCCCTTGAGCGTGGAGGAGACCCAGAGGATAGCCAAAGAGTGGAGAATAATGAATACCCCTTATAACCTGCTTCTGAACCCAGAAGGCGTGATAATCCTGAAGAACTTCTTTGGTGACGAGGGACTCGCCCTAGTGCGCAAGATTACTAACGAAAAGAAGAGTTTCCGCCCACCGAGAGTTGACTTTGAACCGCTACTAAGTCCGTTGAGAGATGTTATTAAGCTAAAGCTTTCATTCGGCAACCTGAACCAAGGCAGTTATGACTTCCTGGTTTCCGTGGAGGAGCGTTACGTAAGCCAATCCGGGAAGCTTGGCGCTAACCTCCAGCTTATTCCTCTAAAGGTTGAAATCCGCAAGAACGGAAAGAAGTATGAGCTTTCCGCAAGAGTTCTGAATGATGGTAGAGATGGAACCAAGGCGCGATTGCCCTCGCCAAAAAACATTAGCCTTATCTCGGAGGCAAGTGGGAATTCGGGCAGGGTTGAGATTATCCTTCCAGTTTCCGGCTCAAGCACCCTTTACGTTACCGAGGGAAAGATCTATTCAAATGAGCTTAGAACTTACATCCCAATTTGGGGAGGATACGTGGGATACTAGACGCGCTCAGCACAGGAAGGCGCATTTGAACCATATTAAGAGATGATGGAACAATTCTCAAGTATTGAGGTTTGGAAAGTGAAATGAAAACTCCACTTAAAATCCTCCTTTTATTTTTCTTAAGCCTGTATTTGGGCGTCGCAGTTCCGGGTCAAGCCAATGCGACACTTGGTGCGTCCCTTGGACTGGCGGCTCCAAAACTAGTTGGCAAAACGTTAAAGGGGAAACTCGTGGATCTCTCCCACTTTCGTGGGAAGTTCGTTATGGTAACCTTCTGGGCATCTTGGTGCCCAGCCTGCAGAGAAGAGTTACCCAACATCATTGGGCTTTACAACAACCGACCGGACAACTTAGAAATAATTACCGTAGCTACGGACAAGAAAGACAACGAGCAGGGGTTGAAAGATGAGGTTAAGAAACACAAAATCCCTTTCCCCGTGATATGGGAGGCATCCGCTGAAAAATCGCCACTTGCGGTCAATTGGGGAGTTACCGGAACGCCTACAAGCTTTCTGATCAACCCCGATGGCGTAATTGTCGCGAAGGGATTTTCAGGAGCGGAGGGAGCGGACTTGGTCCAAAGCATAGTAACGAGTTATCCAGAGTACCTTCCGCCCAAATTTTCCGCCGAGTATTCCCTTGACCTGAAAGCGAATTCAATAAACGTGAAACTCTTCCTGCCAGATCTTCCAGCCGGGACCTATGACTTTGAGCTTTATATGGAAAGTCACGGTAGTTTTGAGGAGGAAATTGAGGAGAACGCCAAGTTCTCCGTAATGGTTATAAACGATGAAAGACTCAAAGGCTCGCGGACGGAACTCTTAATTGACAAACAGTCCTTGAGGAATAGTGACAAATTCAGTTTCAACATGAAGCGGGGCAAGACGGACGATTCAGTGATCACCATCAGCTATACGCCCAAGATACCTGTTCCCACGACCTTTATCGGACTTAGTTATTACGATAAGCTTCTTACGCGCGTGATGACGATTGAGACTGGATTTGTAATCTCGCCGTATATGAAGCATTAGGAGCCTGCTTGCCGGTGCATACTACCTAAATCGGACGCCCCAGGAACGAAGCTTCAGTTAGCCCGCCCTCCACCACTTTAATGGTAAGATTGATAGGTCTTTACGCTGATTCTAAAGGAGTTTCACATATGCTTAAGAACGTACTAGGTTTATTCTTGGGTTCGCTGTTTGCCTTGTTAATCCTGTCAGGTTCCGCATATTCCGCTCCTCCAAGCCTTGGGCAGGTAGCGCCGGAGTTTGCTGGTAAGTCTCTTACAGGCAAGGACGTCAGTCCCTCATCGCTGAACTCCGAGGGCAAGTTCGTTATGCTGGACTTCTGGGCAAGCTGGTGCGGTCCCTGTATGGTGGAACTTCCCAACGTCGTTGAATTGTACAAGAACTTTAGAAGCGATAAGTTTGAAATACTTTCCGTTTCCCTTGATACTGAGGATACGCTGGAGAAGCTGAACGAAGTCATTACTTCCTACGGAATTGATTACCCGGTGATATACGAAGGCGGTGGCTGGGAGACTAGGCTCGCGAAGGAATGGGGTGTTAGGGCAATTCCCGCAACCTTCCTCGTTTCCCCCGATGGTCGCATCGTCCTCAGAAACATACGCGGAGAGGAAGGGCTTGAACTTGTCAAGAGAATCGTTGATAGCGCCACCCCCTTTGAAGTTCCCGACTTCAACTTGGAATTCTCCGCAGACGAAAGCTGGAGTGGTGTTTCCGCGAAGCTCGCTATGCCTGCCCTGAAGGGGGAGGAGAAGTTCGCCTTCAGTTTCTACTATGTCGCCCTCAAAGAAGAGGGAGAAGACGCGAGAGATTATGGAGGAGATTTCATTGTTTCCCTAAACCCTCAGAAATCAGGGGAAATCCTGGTATCAGTTGAACCTATGGAGCAAGAGGGAGTGGAAGCTCAGCCAGCCGAACATCACCCGGTAAACGTCAATTACGCCCAAGAGGGGGACAACGCAGTGCTCACTTTCACGTTTCAGTTCGCCGAACTGCCCGCCTACGCCTACGCGTCGGTTGATTACTATTCTCCCGCCCTTGGCAAGTTCCTAAACGTTTCCTACGATTACGTTAGAAAACCCAAAGAGGATAGCAAATTGTAACAGAGGAAATAACATTCGCGCCAGCTAGCCTACGGATATAATAAGATAGTGATTAATAAAGCCTTTAAGCTGTGGATCATTTTCTCGTTTCTTTTCGTCTCTCTTGGAACCGCAGGGCATTCGGCGGAGAAGCGCGGGATTGCCCTTGGGCAGGTTGCGCCGAATATTTCAGGAAAGGACCTCAAGGGAAACACATACTCCCTGGACAGCCTACGCGGTAGCTTCGCGCTTATCGTCTTCTGGGCAGTGGACTGTCCCGCCTGCGCGGTGGAGCTTCCTAAGTTCCAGTCTTTTTACAAGAAGCAAGCAGGCAAAGATTTCAAGATGCTTTCCTTCGTCATTGATACCCGCCCCAAGGAGCCGGATATTGAGAATGTAGTAAAGGAAAGAGGATATACCTTCCCAGTCGTTTCCTTTCCATCAAGCGAGTGGTACAGATTGGTGGAAGTTTGGAGGTTCCACCAAACGCCCGCCAGTTACTTCATCAACCCTGAGGGGGTCATTCTTCTTAAGGGATTTATGGCGGATGAAGGCACTAGCCTGATGAAGAGGATTATGCAGAAGAACCGTAGTTTCATCCCGCCAAAGGTTGACTTTAGCCCAAAAGGAAGCCCCCTGGGTGAGGTGGTTATGTGCCAGGCGATATTCCCGGATTATTCCGTCGGAACCTACGACCTGATAATTGCAGTCCAGAGCAGATACGTTAAAGAGAGTGGTGAATTGGGCGTGAACGAAACTCTAATTCCCCTGAAAGTTTCTATCACGAAGGATAAGTCAGGCAAGGTTCGCGTTGACGCAAAGGTTGAAAAGAAGTCAGTTACCGGTATTTCTGCCAAGATTCCTAATCCGTCCGCGATCCAAATTATTAAAAAGAACGTGGGAAGAACGCTACTCGTAGAGGTAATAGTTCCTGCTTACGGCACCCAGTCGCAGTCAGTTGCGGTTGCTAACATCTACTCCAGGGATCTAAAGTCTTACGTTCCAATCGGTGGCGGATTCCCAGTGGTTCAATAGCTGGTGGGGCGCAATCCTAGAATGGGCGCGAACGGACTCGAACCGCTGACCTTCTGGGTGTAAACCAGACGCTCTAACCAACTGAGCTACGCGCCCACCTTTCGACTTGCGGATACAGAAGGATTATATCTTAGCCTGAACCTTCGGAAACTTAAAGACCAAGGGCGTCCGCTAAGGAATTTCTCGGGCAGTTTGGGCCCGGCAGGATTTGAACCTGCGACCTCGTGATTATGAGTCACTCGCTCTGACCGCTGAGCTACGGGCCCAGCCTTCGCTAATCTCATTATAACTCGTTTTTCCTATTAGGCAAGTCTTATAGGCAATCTGAACTGGTCATTTCCTGCCTTCGCGGCGATCCCGCTAGCATCTGGTCCACAGGAATGCTCCCACGCGATTTTACGCTCCGCACGCAAATACCAATCGTGAAAGGCGGTAAGGTAGTAAGAAGATTCTGTAGGTGATGCTAGAAGAAGGTTTCCAGGGGCTACCACAGGAATGTGGGAGTTGTTGAATCCCCCCGCTACCCCTAAATTGGGCAGAGCAGATAGAAGACTCCCTCCATCGGCAAGAACAAGCAAAGATTGCATGACCCCGGTGTTGTACATTCCAGTGACCACGTAAATGATTCCATCCGACCCCAGGGTCGGATGCAGGGCACCTAGAGTCTCGGTGGCATAAGTCCATTTGAGGGTGCCATCGGGGTTAAGGGCATAGAAGTAGTTGTCCCAACTACCGACGTAAATGGTGCCATCGTTGGCTATAGCCGGAGAGCCACCGC
>FWPU01010828.1_pt1 | contig 13214 bp, 9 predicted proteins | sample 2228361 | NCBI WGS metagenome assembly FWPU01 (sample SAMEA103939777, study PRJEB20133) | metagenome | reverse complement strand
GTTTTAAATTTTTTTTGTATCTTATTCTTTAATAATATTTAATTGAATTATTTATATTTTTTTGTGCCAGTTAGAAGTCTTACAATAATGCCATAATGTAATTTTTGAAGTGGGTGCATAAACTCTGATTGCTTTCATACAATTGATCGATTTGCTCATAAAATAAATGGTACCGGGTGTACAGGTTCCACTTGATGAACAAGCAAAAATATTTGACTTGCCAAATTGAATAGGATGTTTTTTATCAATGTATCCTTTTTCAGGTGGTATTTTTGGTACATTTGAGCTTAAAATGCCGATGTTTATTCCTTTCTCTTGACTAACAATCCAAGGACCTTCAATTATTAAATCTATTCCATTTTGTATATCTTTTAATCGTATTCCATTATTATTGCCATCTTTAACTTTTATATAATACCATTCATTTTCAACATTATAGAAAACCATCCCAATAGATACATGATTTGATATCGCATCATATCTAATGATTTTCATTTTACTATAAAAGTATAATGTTTGATGTTTTAAACAGGTTGCTAAATAAAATTTCCAGAACGAAGGTAAACTTATAGCAATAACTAAACTAAGTATAAAAGCAACTATTATTAACTCAATTAGTGAAAATCCTTTATTATTTATAAATATCATAATTAATTTTTAAGATGAAAGAGTTGTGCCATTGTAGATATAATTGAATAATCCGATAAATACTAATTTTAATATAGTGAATATTAATAGGATGTGTCAACTAAAGTTGCTATATGGGGACTGTCCCCTATATATTGACTGAAAGGGAAGTTAAACTTAATATATAAGATGTGATTTATATATTAGATGGAAACAATATAATTGGTAGAGCAAGAAAGACAGAGGATGCATGTATTAAATTAATATTAATGATTAAACATGCTAAGAAGTTATTAAAGCATAAAGTAATTATATTTTTTGATGGAAATAACTTATTAGATGATAGAATTAGTTTACCAAAGAATATGATAATATACTATTCAGGTGAGAGAACTGCGGATGAAGCTATAATTGATTATGTTAGGAAAATTAAGAAGAGAGATGAAATTATTGTTGTTACTGAAGATAGGGATTTACAAAGAGCAGCAAAATATTATGGAGGTAATATAATAGAAAGTAATCAATTTTTAATGTTTATATCAAAAGAAAAAGGAACAATGAGTAAAGAATCTATTTCAAAAAAGCTTCCGACGGATGCTCATAAGATTACAGAGGAGCTTAGAAAGATATGGTTAAAAGATGAATAAATTTAATGTATAAAAAGATAGAATTGAGGAGGTGTTAATGATAAAGATAGGAGAAAGAATTAGTTTAAAAGATGTTGAGAGGGTAGCATTATATGGGGAAGAGGTGAGCATAAGTAATGAAGCTATACAAGCTATGAAAAGGAGTAATAAGTTGCTAATGAGTCGTGTTATAGCGGGTGAAAAAATTTATGGAGCGACGACAGGGTTTGGCAAATTAAGTGATGTAAGTATATCAAAGGAGCAAGGAGAGATATTGCAACATAATTTAATAAAGAGTCATTGTAGTGGAGTAGGTCCGTATTTAAGTGAAGAAGAAGTAAGAGCGATGATGTTGTTAAGGGCTCATATGTTGGCGCAAGGATATTCAGGGGTGAGATTAGAAGTAGTTGAGTTGTTATGTCGTTTATTGAATGATGGTGTTTATCCTGTTGTACCTTCACAGGGTTCCGTGGGGGCATCAGGGGATTTAGTTCCACTTGCGCATCTTGCATCAGTTTTAATAGGAGAAGGTGCGATTATAATAAATGGAAAAGAATATCCGTCAAAAGAGTATTTTGCTAAGGCAAATATAGAGCCGCTTAAGCTTCAAGCAAAAGAAGGATTGTCATTAATAAATGGTACACAAGCTTCTACTGCTATAGCAGTACTGGCTGCTTTAAAAGCTGATAGATTATCTTTATTGGCAGATTTTATAAGTGCAATAACAATAGAAGCTTTAAAAGATACAGATAAAGCATTTGATGAACAGATTGTATTAGCAAGACCTTATACTGGGGCAATTACTACAGCAAGGAATCTTAGATATTTATTGAAAGGGAGTGAAATAAGGAAATCCCACATAGAGTGCAGTCGTATTCAAGATAATTATAGTATTAGATGTATACCTCAAGTTCATGGAATTGTGAAAGATTGTATTTCGTTTATATTAAAGATGCTTGAAATAGAAATAAATAGTATTACAGATAATCCAATCTTATTTCCTGCCACTAATGAAATAATAAGTGGAGGAAATTTTCATGGTGAACCGGTAGCTGTTTTAATGGATGTTCTTTCTATGAATATGACTCAATTAAGTAACATATCAGAAAGGAGATTATTTTTATTGATGGATGATCCTTCAAAAGAATTACCTGCTTTTTTAATAAAGGATGCAGGATTAAATTCTGGTTTTATGATAGCCCAAGTTGTAGCAGCATCTTTAGTAGCTGAGAATAAAGTTTTATCTCATCCAGCATGTGTTGATTCAATTCCGACATCAGCAAATAAAGAAGATTATGTAAGTATGTCGTTCAGCTCAGCTAAAAAAGCACGTTCCATTGTTGATAATACAGAAAAAGTTCTTGCGATAGAATTGTTATCAGCTTTACAGGGAATAGATTTTCATAGATCGTTAAAATCTTCACCTAATATAGAAAAAATAAGAAAATTAGTGTGGGAACATATAAGTTTTTTAGAAGAAGACAGGATATTGTCAGAGGATATTACTACTTTAATAAATTTATTTGATCAAATTTATAGAATAATTAGCAATAAACTTTTAGGAGAGAAAGGAAAGACATAAATATTTATTAATTAGTTAAATATTTTGAATAAGATTTTATAAAGAATGTATGAAGAAATATTAAAATGGTAGAATATGTTTAAATAATGAATATTCTTGCTAAAATTAAGGTAGTTTTATATAATTTTAAGTTATGTTTACAGGAATAATAGAGGAAAAAGGTAAGTTTGTTTTAATAGAGAAAGGTAAAAATGTAAATAAAATTACTATAAGGACGACATTGGTTGAAAAAGTAAACGAATCGGATAGTATATCGATAGATGGGATTTGTTTAACGGTAGTAGGTAAAAAGAAAGATGATGTTATTGTTGAAGCGATAAAAGATACTTATGAATTAACTACGCTTCAGTATAAGAAAGAAGGTGATATTGTTAATATAGAAACATCACTTAAAGTAGATAAATTTTTAGGTGGGCATATTGTATTAGGTCATATAGATACAATTGCAAAAGTTATAGATATTAAAATGATGGGTGAATATGCTACTCATTTTTATGAGATTAAAGAAGAGTTTAATAAATTTATTATAAGTAAAGGAAGCATAGCAATAAATGGTGTAAGTTTAACTATTTCAGAAGTTAATAGGAATATTTTCTGTGTAAATATAATTCCGTTTACTTTAACAGCAACTAATTTAGGATTATTGAAGAGAGATGATTATGTAAATGTTGAATTTGATATTATTGGGAAGTATATTTATAATTTCATAAAGGAATTAAGTAAAGATTTGAGTAATAAGAATAGGGAAGAAAAGCTAAGATTATTTTTAGAAGATAAATAAAGAAGATATTTACAAGAGGATATGAGAAGAAAAGATAATGGACTAAAAAATAATAGAGGGGAAGATAGGTATAAAGGTGCATTTTGCAGTATAGAGGAAGCGATTGAGATGATACGAGAAGGTAAGATGATAATAGTAGTAGATGATGAAGATAGAGAGAATGAGGGTGATTTAACGATAGCAGCTGAAAAAGTAACGCCTGAAGCGATTAATTTTATGGCTAAACATGGGAGGGGATTAATATGTTTACCGATGCTTGGGGAGCGATTAGATGAATTACAGATACCGTTAATGGTATCAGAGAATACATCTAAGTTTGAGACTGCTTTTTGTGTTTCTATTGAAGCTAAAGAGAATGTGAGCACGGGTATATCAGCGCATGATCGAGCTACTACTATAAAAGTAGCAATAGATCCGAAGACCAAGCCATCCGATTTAGCCAGACCGGGGCATGTATTTCCTTTGCGTGCTAAAGAAGGTGGAGTATTACGGAGACCGGGGCAGACGGAAGCAGCTGTTGATTTAGCAAGATTAGCTGGTTTGTATCCTGCAGGTGTGATTTGCGAAGTAATGAAAGATGATGGAACTATGGCGCGTGTCCCTGATTTAATTAAATTTTGTAAGAAGTATAATTTAAAGATGATTACGATAGCTGATTTAATCAAATATAGAATGATGAAAGAAAGATTGGTTAGGAAAGTTGCTTCGCCTTTTTTACCCACTGTGTATGGAGATTTCAGGATATATGCTTATGAGAATATAATAGATGGAAGTTATCATTTAGCATTAGTAATGGGGGATGTAAGTAAGGGTGAGCCTGTATTAGTAAGAGTACATTCTCAATGTTTAACTGGTGATATTTTTCATTCTACCCGTTGTGATTGTGGAGAGCAATTAGAGAAAGCATTAGAATTAATTAGCAAAGAGGGGAAAGGAGCTATTTTATATCTTGCCCAGGAGGGAAGAGGGATTGGTTTATTGAATAAATTGAGAGCTTATGAATTGCAAGATAAAGGTGCAGATACTGTTCAAGCTAATGAATTATTAGGTTTTAGTCCTGATCCGAGAGATTATGGTATAGGAGCTCAAATATTAGTAGATCTTGGTATAAAAAAGATGAAGTTAATGACTAATAATCCAAAAAAATATATTGCGTTAAAAGGGTATGGTCTTGAAATAATTGAAAGAATACCACTTGAAATACCTCCAACAAGAGATAATAAAAAGTATTTAAAAACAAAAAAAGAAAAATTAGGTCATTTATTATCCTCTATTTAATATGAGTTCCTTAATTAGATATATTAATGAATTAAAAAATGCTTCAGTTTCAAAAAAAGTAATGATAATAAAAATATTATCATCAAGTAGACAAGAAAAAGTAAAAGAAGTGTTGATAGATTGTTTAAATGATTTTTCACCTGCTGTTCGACTTGCAGCTTTACAAGCATTGGAGAAAATAGATTATTATGATGAAAATTTATTAATTAAATTATGTCATGACAATAGTAAATTGATCCGAAAAATAGCTATAAAAATGCTTTCTAAGAAGCCAAAAGTAGAGTATTTAAAAAAACTTAATAGTTTAATAATTGATTCAGATAAATTTGTTAGATTAGAAGTAATAAATTTCTTATATAAATTAGGTAAAGATGGTATAACATTGTTGCAACGAGCTTTAAAAGATGAAGATGAATTAGTTAGGAATAAAGCTCTTCATTACTTACAATTATTAGAATCGGATAAGGTAGAAGAAGATAAAAATAATATATCTGCTGAACAAAATATTCCGGAAATAAGTTCACCTCGTATTCTTGGTTCTATAACGACTGAAGAGAGAATAAAGGAAGAGTTATCTTTTGAAGAAAAAATAAATGAAATAAATGAGAAATTAAAGAGTAAGAAAATTAATTCATTAGAATATCTTTTGTCTTTAATAGAAGATAAAAGCTGGACTATAAGGGAATATGCTATACAAAAAATAAGTGAATTAGAAAAAATTGAAGTATCCAGAATATATGAATTATTAAAGCACCCGTTATGGTATGTGAGAGCAGCAGCTGTTAAAATATTAGGATTAAGAAAAGATAAAGATATTATTGATTTATTGGTACCTTTAATTAAAGATTCTAATGTTGAAGTAAGGCGTGCTATAGCTGAAGCACTTGGCAGAATTAATAAAGCTGATGCTATAATGCCGTTGCGGCATTTACTTAATGATAGAAGCATTATGGTAAGAAAAGAAGCAGAAAAAGCTCTTGCTGCATATAGAAAAGAAAAAGATACTTCTTTTTAATATTATTTTATTTTATAAGGAAAGAATAAATATGCTTGAGATTTTATCTAAAAAGTTTGAAAACTTCATAAAGAGAATTAAATCACATGGTAAACTTACCGAAAAAGATGTTGAAGAACATCTTAAAGAATTAAGGATTGCATTATTGGAGGCTGATGTAAATTTTAAGGTAACTAAAGAATTTATATCAAGTATTCAGCAAAAAGCTGTCGGCAAAGAAATTTTAAGCTCTCTTACTGCTGAACAGCAGATAATAAAAATCGTATATGATGAATTAGTAGAGTATTTGGGAGGTCAAAATGTAAAATTGAATATTTCATCTCAGATACCTTCTAAGATAATGTTGGTAGGATTACAGGGTACCGGTAAGACAACTACAGCTGGAAAGTTAGCATTAATGTTGAGAAAAAAGGGTCATAATCCAGCTTTAGTTTCAACTGATATATATCGTCCTGCAGCAAAAAAACAATTGGAAGTACTTGCTAAACAGCTTCAAATTCCATATTTTTCATTTGAGGATACACCTGTAGAAATTGCCAGAAAAACTATTATAGAAGCAAGAAGATTGGGCAATGATGTATTAATTATAGATACAGCTGGTAGATTACATATAGATGATGAATTGATGAATGAATTAAAAGAAATGAAAGAAGCCATTAAACCTGAGGAGATTCTTTTTATAGCAGATTCTATGGTTGGACAGGATGCTGTCAAGAGTGCAACTGCTTTTAATGAAGCACTTGATATTTCAGGCATAATACTTACCAAATTGGATGGCGATGCTAAAGGAGGAGCTGCTTTATCAATTAAATATATTACAGGTAAGCCGATTAAATTTATTGGGACAGGCGAAAAAATGGATTGTTTGGAACCATTTTATCCTGATAGACTTGCTTCTCGTATTCTTGGAATGGGTGATATGCTTTCACTTATTGAAAAAGCAGAAGAAACTTTTAGCCAAAAACAAGCAGAAGAATTGCATAAGAAAATAATGAAAAATGAATTTACTCTTGAAGATTTTAAGAATTATCTTAATCAAGTAAGAAAAATGGGACCTTTGGAAAATTTATTGTCAATGATACCCGGAATGGGAAAAATTAATGTTGACATAGATGAAAAAGAATTTGTTAAAGTTGAAGCTATAATAAACTCTATGACTAAACAAGAAAGATATAATCCTAATATCATAGATGGAAGTAGAAAAAAAAGAATAGCTGCAGGAAGCGGTACAACTGTTAATGATGTTAATATTTTATTGAAACAATTTTTTACAACACAAAAGATGATGAAGCAATTAGAAAAAGGAATGTTTGGTAAGTCACTTAAAAAATTTAAATTATTTCCATTCTAATGCTTAAGATAATTTTATTTTTAAAATTGTTTTGCTTATTAGAAAAAATATTAAAAGATTTTTCAAAATAGAAAGATTTTATTTAATGTATTTTTGATTTTAAAAGAGTATAATAATGAAAGTTAAATCGAAAGATAGGAGGTATCAAAGATGACAAGTTTAATGAAAAAACTAACAATAACAGTATTAAGTATTTTTTTATTAATTTTTGCATTTAATTTAGTAGAAGCTAAGAGAGTAAGGACAGAAAAGAATGAAATAGAGCTGAAGGAATTTAATATTGAAGAAATGTATATATCGCAAAATAATGTTCAGTTAGAGCAATTAATGGATAAGATAATAAATAAAGAGCAATGGCAAGAATTTATTAAAGTTGGTAAAGGTAGATATGTTTATATAGATCCTCGTTCTGGGAGACCAACATCTGTGATTACTGTTATACCATTAATACCAGGTAAGGGTGATGGGAATGGATTAACATTGGATGATGTGTCAAAATACTTAGGGTATAGAGTAGAGGTTATAGACAGTGAAGTGGTGAAACAGCTTGCAATGAAGTTTATAGAAGAGAATAGTTTAATTATGAGAATTGATTTATCAGAGATTAGGGATATAAGGGTATCAAACATAGCAGATCATTTATGGCAAGTATATATAAATCGTCAATATAAAGGGATACCGGTGCGTGATTCAAATATAGTTATAAGCATAAATAATGGTAATATAGTTCTATGGGGTATGGAAAAATGGGGGGATATAGAAATAGATACGAAGCCATTGGTTAATAAAGAAGATGCTGTAAATATAGGTATGAATTATATAGGTGGGAGAGAGAAAAATGATATTTTAACAATAGAACCACATTTAGAGATTTTACCAGTTTCGTCTTCATCAGGTGGATTGATAGATGCAGGATATAACCATCGTTTGGTGTGGGTATATGCATTTCAGAAGGAAGGTTATGTTAATAATTGGGAGATATTGGTAGATGCACATAAAGGTGATGTAATATCATTAAGAGATTTGAATTTGTATGTAAAGAAAAAGATAGTAGGAGCAACTTATGCAAAGACTAATGATGATTGCTGTCCGCAGGGATGTCCTGTATATGGCGCAGCTATGTCATATGTAAACACGGGTTTTGCATCGCCAAATAATTATACGAGTTTAAGTGGTCAGTATGAGTATAGTAGTGGTACTGCGACGACTACATTAAATGGTGTATATGTACGTGTAACTGATAATTGTGGCACGATAAGCGAAAGTTCATCATCAGGTGATATAGACATGGGGGGTAGTTATGGTCAGCATGATTGTGCAGTACCAACTGGTCATTCAGCTGGAGATACTTTTTCGTCGCGTACATGCGCAGCAGAAGTTGCACAGATTAATAGGATAGCAAGAAGTTGGGTTAATTATTCTTGGTTAGATAATACACAGGTGAGCTGCAGTGTTAATATAAATCAGACATGTAATGCATATTATTCTAATAATAGCATCAATATGTATCGTTCAGGAGGCGGATGCAGGAACACTGGCGAAGAGGTAGCTTCAATAGATCATGAATGGGGACATGGTTTAGATGATAATGATGTAAATGGTAGTTTTAGTAATCCAGAGGAAGTATATGCAGATTTAATGTCTATATTAAAATTACATGCATTTTGTCCTGATCCTGGCTGGTGGTGGACAGCAAATCAAGGATGTGGTTCATGGGTATGTCCAACAAATCCATCATCAACAGCATATTATTGTGATGGATATGGTGATTGTTGTATAACATGTACAGGATTAAGATCATTAGATTGGGCAGATCATGTAAGCGGTCAGCCTCATACACCCGCAAACTTCAATTGTGTATATTGTAGTAATGGTACAGGACCATGCGGTAGAGAGACGCATTGTGAAAATGCACCTGGCGCAGAAGCAGGCTGGGATTTAGCAGCTCGTGATCTACAAGCACCTCCATTTAATTACGATCGTCAAACAGCATTTATGATAACAATGAAATTGTATCTTCAGGGAAGTGGTAATGTAACTACATGGCATAGTTGTAATTGTTCAAGTGGAACTTCAGATGGATGTGCTGCGCAAGCAGGCTATATGCAATGGATAACAGCAGATGATGATGATGGTAATTTAACTAATGGTACTCCTCATATGACAGCTATTTATGCAGCATTTAATAGGCATGCAATAGCTTGTCAAACGCCTACTGCACAAAATAGCGGATGTGCATCAGGACCAACACAGGCGCCTGTACTTACTGTTACGCCTACTTCAATGGGAGCTTCTTTATCATGGACTTCTGTACCCGGAGCAGCAAATTATTATGTATTTAAAGGAACCGGTACATGGGCTTGCGATATGGAAAGAGTAAAAATAGCAACTGTTACAGGAACTTCATATACCGATACGACACTTGATTGCCATCCAACTTGTTATGCAGTATTAGCAGTAGGTAGTAATGCAAATTGCTATGGACCTTTAAGTGCAGCTGTGGAGGTAACCCCACCTTATCCAGCTCCGTCTTCTGTTACAGCTACTGCTACAGGACCTGGTCAAGTTACAATTAACTGGTCATCAGTTCCAGGTGCTACTGCTTATAATGTATATAAGAAATATACGGTATGTGGTTCTGAAACTGAATCATTAATTGCAAGCAATGTATCAGGAACAAGCTATGTGGATAACAATGCTGTAGTTGGTGTAACTAATTACTATAGTGTTTCTACTGTAAGTGCTTGTGAATCATCCAGGAGCAATTGGGCTTCTGTTGAACCAATAGGGACATGTTCTCTTACTCCTTGTTTTGATGGTGTAACTAATGCTACAAATGATCAACAAACTAATTGTAGAATTACTGTTAATTGGGATTCTGGAACATCAAGTTGCTCCGCATTTCCAACGCTTAAATATAATATCTATAGAGATACTAATCCGGATTTTACACCTAATTCAACTAATTTAATAGCTAAATGTGTAAATGCAACATCTTATCAAGATAGCTCTGTTCAATTTAATAATATTTATTATTATATAGTAAGAGCAGAAGATTCCAGAACAGATAACACAGGTCCTTGTAATGGAGGAAATGAAGATAATAATTTAGTTAAAGTATCTGCATCAGCAACTGGACCTGCAGTAGTTTTGTTTAGTGATAGTTTTGAAGTAGATTTAAGCAATTGGACAGTTTCAGCAAGTTGGCAACGCAGTGCTACTTATGCTCATACAGGTACATATTCTGTTTGGTCAAATAATCTCAATAATAGAAATTGTGATACAATTACCAAAACACCAGCCGTTGCTATTCCTTCTTATGCAATACAACCTAAATTACATTTCTGGACAAGATATAATATAGAAACAGGTTACGATGCCGGTATAGTACAAGGTTCATCTAATGGTTCTACATGGACTAAATTAACAGTTATTCCTCCTTATCCAGGAACAACTAATTCAAGCGCAAGAGCATGCTTGGGTACCAATCCTCAACCTGCTTTTACAGGTGCTAATTCTAACTGGACAGAATATCAAGTTGACTTAACTAATTATATAAATGGAAATTTTCAGGTTAGATTTAATTATGCTACCGATAATTCAATTGCTAACGGTGGTTGGTATATTGATGATATTGTTATTGATTATGCAACATCTTGCACAACTATTTCAGCTGCTGGAAAAATATTAAATAATCTTTTCTTAAATAAATCTGGTAATAATATAGTTCTTAATTGGCAAGAACCAGGAGGAACATGCTCGGTTACTTCATATGGAATATATCGTGGCTCACTTCCTTTTGTTGATTATAATCATGCTTATCTTGAATGTGATGTTTCTACTACTTCATTTACAGATCAAAATACGCCTGAAAGCTATTATTATCTTGTAGTACCTAATAATTCAAGTAGTGAAGGTTCATACGGTTTAAAATCCAACCAGGAGCAAAGACCAAATGCTGCTTCTCCTTGCCGACAACAAGACATAACCTCCTGTCAAAGTGTGGGGTCAAGTCTTTAATTTTTAATTTGGATTATGTAAACCAGATTGATATTGCAAAATCGTTGCTGTAAGCAGATTTCAGCTATTCAAATTTTTGGATAGCCAAAACCTGGCACCTTTTAAAAAGGTGATTAGGTTAATAACTTTTAAGGTCGCAAAGGCATTAATTGAGATTACCTCTGTTAGTTATGTAATTGCACCTTTAAAAGGTTATTCTATCGGATAGAAAAATAAATGATTGAAGAAAAAGTACTATTAAAGAAAATATGGGAAGAATACGAAAAAAGCATTATTATCAGCAGATAATTTTAGTAGTTAGATAGCAGGTTGAATGTAGATATGTTTAATCATTTTGATAAAGAACTATACTGAATGGACTATAGTGGAGGTGAAATAACGGTAAAGCAAATTGTATATTTATTACTGTAGATAGATTGGGAAAGAGAGAGGAGTTCGCATTTATAATCTATATACAAATAGTAAGCTGCTGTGTTTTTACTTTTTAAAAAATTATCTCAGGTAAAACGCATATGCAAAATAACTTTTTAATCCAGATTTTGGTTTACATAATATAAAGCAAAAAATTAAGACATGAGCCCGTGAGCAAGTTCTTTACCATTTAATAATGCGTTTTCCATTGAAGTATAGTCCCAATTGCCAAAACGACCTGCAGTATATATATGATTTTTAGCAAGAAAACGCTTAATTCGTGATAAAATATTGGTTCGCTTAAAATCAAATATAATATAAGCAGGATTAATAATGTTATATTGATCAGCAACTATATCTGTTATACTGTCAATGTAACCTAAATTAATTAATGATTCTATTACTTTATCATAAAATAAATTTATATCTACTTTCTCATTTTGTTTGCAAGCTATTTCAATATACATAGATGTTGTTTGAGGTGGAGCAAGCGCTTCACTAATATTGCTGTAAAAACCAATCCTGTAAAATGGGAACTCAGCTTCAGGGTAGTATATCCAATGATATGGTGATATGTTAGGCTTCTTAACGCCTATGTTAAAATTGATAACTTTTATGTATTTTAATCTATTTACATATTCATAAATAATAGCAGGTGCATCTTTTAATATATTGAGAAATTTGTTTAATGGTATAGTATTTATAAGAATATCGTATTTGATTATTTCACCATTCTTAAAATGAACAGTTCTATTTTTATAGTCAATTAAAATTGCTTCATAATTAATTAGAATGTTAGTTAAATTGGTAGCTAATTTATTAGGTAATATTTCTATTCCACCTTTAGAAGGATAATAAAATATAGGATTATAACCATACATTTTGTTAGCAATTCCTAATGCTCCCTTCAAAACATCTTCAATTTCAGGTTGTGGAATTGTCCATACCCATTCAGTAGAAATTTTTGAAAGATTGCAAAGCCATAATTTTTCATTATAGGGAAACATAAAATGCTTACACATACCTTTACCAAAATTGTATAATAGCCATTCACGAAAATTAGTTGGTAGCTTCTTGGATTTTTTATATTTTGCTAAAATAAATTCATAAATACATTCATATATAATTTCAGCAGATAAAGGAAATGTGTTAACTTGAAAAGGATATGGAATATATCTATTATATAAAAAAATAGCAGAATTTCTTTTTAATGATATTAAATCTAATTTCAGGTCTTCTAATAAAAGTTTTTCAATTTCGAAGTTTTTTAAATGTAGCAAATGTCCTGTAAGATCGAAGAAGAAACCATTTACATAAAATGTTCTGCATAATCCACCTATTTTATTTTCTTTTTCACATACTATGCAAGATATAGATTTATCCATAAAGTATGCTGTTGATAAACCAGTTAATCCTGCACCTAAAATAAGCACTTTAGTTTGCATCATAATTCTTTAATTATATCAGAAATAAGGGGTCAACCATTAGAAGGTAATTGTCAAGAGAAAATAGTTATTTTGTAA
>FWPU01010827.1_pt1 | contig 13215 bp, 7 predicted proteins | sample 2228361 | NCBI WGS metagenome assembly FWPU01 (sample SAMEA103939777, study PRJEB20133) | metagenome | reverse complement strand
CCTGTCCCAGGGCCAGAAGAATCCCGGCGCAAGCCGGGATTTTTTTTGCGTGGACATTCCCCACTCGCTCGTGACCGATCCAGGACCGTCCCGCTCGCGGACCGTGACCAATTCGCCCTTGTCAACCTCACCGGTTTTTTTTCTCCCACACGAGGCCGTGGATCGCTACGATCGCCCCCCGGCGGGGTGGGGTGGTCCCCGTGCGTTGGGGAACGGCGACCTGAGGTTCTCGTCAAGACGCGGGGATGGCGGGCAGTGCGTCTTGATGGACGACCGGGCGTGTCGAGCGTGTCAGAAGGAGGGCCCTCCAGCGACCGCGCTCGACTCGGCCGACCGGGGTCGGGAGTGTCAGCCAGGGGTTGAGAAGGGGAGCGTCTTCACGCTCCGCCTGCCTGTCCGGGCGACGGCGGACCTCGATCGGTTCGCCCCACCGACTGGACACCGTGACGCGGACGCTGGCGGCGAGGAGGCGAACCCATGACGCGGATCCTGGTGATTGACGACGAGGAACCGATGCTCCAGGCCTTCCGGAGGGCCTTCGACGAGAAGCCCGGGCGATACGAAGTCACGTGCGCGGCGACGGGGGAGGAGGGGATCGCGAGGATGCGGACCTCCGAGTTCGACCTCGTGTTCATCGACATGAGGCTCCCCGGCGTGGACGGGATGGAGGTCCTGCGTCAGGCGCGCCGGCTGAGGCCGGGGGCGGACTCCGTGATCATCACGGGGTCTCCCACCGTCCAGTCCGCGGTCGAGGCGATGAAGTCCGGCGCCGTGGATTACCTCGTCAAGCCCTTCACCGTCCAGGAACTGGACGAGATCGTGGACCGCATCGAGCGCGGCCGCCACCACCGATTGGCCGAAATCGAGGAACGGCGCGGGATCCGGAGGTGGTCGTGGGCCCTGCGCGCGCAGCATTTCGTCCTGGTCGTCGCGTTCTTCCTCCTCAGCCTGACGGGGATCCCGCTTTTGTTCCCCGAGACCTTCAAGGGGGTGTTTTTCTTCGAGGACTCCTCGATGCTGCGGGGACTGATGCACCGGGTGTCCGCGGTGGTCCTCATCCTCCTGAGCATGTTCCACGTGGGGTTCGTGATCGTCTCGGACGACGGGAACAGGAACCTCAAGGCAATCTTGCCGCGTATCCCCGCGGACCTGAAAGAGGCCTGGGGGAGGATCCTCTACAACCTGGGCCTGCGCGCCGCCCCGCCCCGGGCCGGGAGATACAACTTTATCGAAAAGTTTGAGTACTTCGGGGTCGTGTGGGGGACGTTCATGATGGTGATGTCGGGCCTGATCCTGTGGTTCTCGGACGAGGTCCTGCGGATCGCGCCGTTGTGGGTCGTGGACACGGCCAAGGTCATCCACCGGTACGAGGCGATCCTCGCCATCCTGGTCGTGGCGATCTGGCACATGTACACGGTCCACCTTCGGCCGGGGGTCTTCCCGATGAGCCGCGTCTGGTGGACCGGCCGCATCTCCCGGGAGGAGATGATTGCGGAGCACCCCATCGAATATGAGGAGAGGACCGGAAGGCCCGCGCGGCTCGCCGGGGAGCCGGGGCCATGACGAGGAACGGCGTGGCCAGGTTCGTGGCGGGGGCGGGGGCGTGGGCCGTGACGTGCGCGGTCGTCGGGTTGGTCGTGACCACGACGGGAGTCGCGCACGCGGACCCAGGGCCGGAAGCCGAGGTGGAGTGCGTGCAGTGCCACGACACCCCGGACGCTGCGGCCTTCGGGCGGTCCGTCCATGGCCCCACGGGGAAGCGGGCCGACTCTTTGACCGCGGCCTGCCAGGCATGCCACGAGGACGTCCGGGCGACCGAGGCCGGGCACGACGCCCCGCGACCCGTGAACTGCGCGCGATGTCACGCGGAGGCCCGGGAGCAGACGCGTGACAGTGTCCACGGCGAAGGGGACGGGAACGGGACGGCCCCGAGGGCGCGATGCGTGGATTGCCACTCCCCGCACGAGATGGTCCGCGGGGAGGCACGGGACCCCGGGACACGGGCGCCGTTCTTCGAGCGAACGTGCGGGCGCTGCCACGAGGCGGCCTGGCACGAGTACGAGACCTCGTTCCACGGGCGTTCACGAAACGCCCACGTGGCCACCTGCGCGGATTGCCACGGGAGCCACGACATCCGCTCGGCGAGGGAGCCGTCGGCCCGGACGTATCGGCTGAGGCAGGCGGAGATGTGCGCCTCGTGCCACGCGGACCCCGACGTCGGGTTCACCCGGGTCCAGATCGACAAGGTCCGGCACTATTTTCAGTCGGCCCACGGACTCGCGGTCGAGAAGTCCGGCCTCGTCGTGTCCGCGACGTGCGTGGACTGCCACGGCGCGCACCACGTCGAGCACGTGACGGCCGCGGGTTCCCCGGTCTATCGGGCCCGGACTCCCGAGACGTGCGGGCGCTGTCACCTGAAGGCCCGCGAGCAGTACTTGCAGAGCGTTCACGGCAGGCACCTGCTGGAGGGAAACACGGATGTCCCCGTGTGCAACGACTGTCACACGAGCCACGAGATCCAGTCTCCGCTCGTCCAGGGTTCGACCGTCTATCCGACGCACGTGTCGGACACCTGCCTGAAATGCCACGAGAACGCCCGGTTCATTGACCGGTACAGCTTCCCGCCCCTGCGCAAGGAGACCTACCTCTCGTCCTATCACGGCGCGGCCTCGAAACTCGGGGACACGCAGGTGGCGAACTGCGGTTCCTGCCACGGTTCGCACGACATCCGCCGGTCCGATGACCCACTCTCGATGACCCATCCCTCCAACATGAAGAAGACGTGCGGCCAGTGCCACAAGACAGGGGACCCGAGCCGACCCATGGTGGTGGGAAAGATCCACATCACCGTGGCGAAGGAGAGCCACTGGGTCACGTCCCTCGTGCGGAACATCTATCTTGGAATCATCTTCGTGGCTCTGGGCTTCTTCGCGTTCTACATCCCCACGGACCTGCGTCGCCGGTTGCGCGACGCCAGGCGGAACGACGAGCGCGGGGCAGGGTAGGCACGGGCAGGCGGGACGGTTCGATCGAGGAGCGAGGTGAGGATGAACCGTGCAAATCGGCTGAAACGGTGGCCGGCGGGGGCGCGCGGGCGCGGCACGCGGATCCTCGCGGTCCTGTGGGCGCTCGCCTGGGTCCTCGCGGCTCCGGAGGCCGCGGGACAGGAGCCGGGTCCGTCCCGGGCGGGCGAGCCGGGACCCGGCGAGGAGGGCGAGCCGGTCCCGCCGCCCCCCCGGTCCCAGGGCCATCGCCGGTGCCTGTTCTGCCACGGCCGCGAGGATTTCCGTGGCAAGGTGTCCAGCGACGGACGCCACCGCCTGTTCGTGGACGAGGACGAGTTCCAGCATTCGATCCACGGACGCCGCATGTGCTGGGAGTGCCACGCGGACGCGGACGTGATCCCGCACCGGCCCGGGCTGGAGCGGGTCGAGTGCGTGCGCTGCCATTACGTCGGCAACACGGCCGGCGCGCCACAGACCCGGAAGTACAAGGAATTCCGGCAGAGCGTCCATGGCCGGCTCGCAGAGGCCGGCGACCCGAGGGCCCCCCTGTGCCAGGACTGCCACGGGACCCACGAGGTCCGCCCCCCGGACGACCCGACATCACGCGTGCATCGCCGCAACATCCCCGAGGACTGCGGCCGTTGCCACGCCCGGGCGCTCGAAGAGTACCGGTCGGGCCTCCACGGGCGGCTGGCGGGCGAGGGCAACCTCGATGCGCCCGTGTGCACGGACTGCCACAGCGAGCACCAGATCCTGCGCCCGACGGATCCGGAATCGTCCGTGAGCCCCACGCACATCCCCGAGGCATGCGCCCGCTGCCACGAAGACCAGCAGGTGATGGACCGGTACGGGATTGACGTGGCCCCGGTCCGGACCTTCCGGACGAGTTTCCACGGGGTCGCGCTCAAGTTCGGGATGACGCGGGTCGCAAACTGCACCTCGTGCCACGAGCACCACGCGATCTTCTCGCCCGACGACCCGCGCTCCACGGTCCACCGGGACAACCTCCCGAGGACGTGCGGGCAGTCGGGATGCCACCCCGGGGCCTCAGCCAACTTCGCGCGCGGCCGGATCCACATCGCGGCGCACGAGGAATCGGCGGGGGTCGTCTATCGGGTCGCCCAGGCCTTCAAGTGGCTCACCATCATCGTGATGTCCGGCCTGCTGCTGCACATCCTGCTGGACCTGTTCCGCCGCGTCCGGAACCGGCGCGCCGGCCGCGGGTCCGACCCGTCGCGCGACCGGTTCGGCGAGGACGCGAGCGGGGCGACCGCGAGGCTCCGCGAGGTCCTGGACACCCCCGTGCAGAGGCTCGACGTCTTCGTCCGCGTCCAGCACGGTTTCATGGCCGTTTCGGTGATCTTCCTGATCATCACGGGGATCCCCGTCAAGTTCCACGACGCCGGGTGGGCCAAGGACTTGATGGACGGGGTGGGCGGTCTCGAGGTCACGAGCCTCATCCACCGCCTGGCCGCGATTATGCTCATGGCCGTGTCTGCGGCGCACCTGTTCTACATCGCGGCCACCGGCCCCGGACGCCGCAACTTCCGGCACATGCTGCCGCGATTTTCAGACGTGCGCGACTTTGTTCACAACATCGCGTATTTCCTTGGGATCCGGCGGGAGCGCCCGCGGTTCGACAGGTTTTCATACCTGGAAAAGTTCGACTACTGGGCGGTCTATTGGGGGATCGTGGTCATGGTGGGCTCGGGGCTCGTCCTGTGGTTCGAGACGGACGCCATGCGGTTCATCCCGAAGGAGTGGGTGGACGTGGCCAAGGAGATGCACTCGGACGAGGCCATGCTCGCGACCCTCGCCATCGTCCTGTGGCACTTCTTCAACGCCCATTTCAACCCGGACAAGTTCCCCATGAACAAGGTCTTCTGGCACGGGCGGACCACGATCGGGGAGATGCTCGAGGAGCACCCCAGAGAACTGGCGGCGATGCTGCGCCGGGGGACCCTGGACCGGGCGAGGCTCGAGAAGGTGGCCTACCTCGACCCGCGGATCGCCGAGATGCTCGACGAGGTCTTCCCGGACCGCGCGGCCGGGGACGGCGGGGAGGAATGACATGATCGCGGCGACGTCGCAGTTTTTGGTCCGGCGCGCCAGGACCCTCCTGATCGGCGCGGGCGTGGTCATCGTGGGATTCGCCGCGATGGTCGCGACGGGGCACCTCCTGTCGCGTAGTCCCCGGTTCTGCGGGACGTGCCACTACGAGGAACCCTTCGTGGAGGAGTGGAAGACGTCCTCGCACGCGGAGGTCCCGTGCTGGCGATGCCACGACCAGGAGGGGATCACCGGGGTCGTGGCCCGGCAGACGCGCAACGCATGGAACACGTTCCGATACCTGATCGGGGCCTACGGGTTCACGCCGCGTGCCGAGATCCGGGACAGTGCGTGTACGCAGCAGGGTTGCCACGAGGACCGGACGCTGGCCGGTCCGGTGAAGATGCACCTCCGCGACGCCCCGCCCCCGATGCCGAGGACGATTGACTTCGACCACGCGGCGCACCTCGACGGCTCCCCGCGCGGGATCCGGATGCCCTGCGTGGCCTGCCACTCGCGGATCGTGCAGGGCGAGCACATGACCGTGACGAAGGAATCGTGCTACCTGTGCCATTTCAAGGACCTGCCGTCCGGGGTCGCCGTCGCGGGGTGCAAGTGTCACGGCTCCCCGGACGTGCCGGTCGAGCACAAGGGCTTCTCCATGACCCACGAGAAGTTCGTCGGCCTGGGGATGAAGTGCTCGGACTGCCACCTGGACGTCACCGTGGGGGAGGGGAGGGTGCCCGAGACCCGGTGCAGCCGGTGCCACCTGTGGCGCGACGTCCAGAAGTACGATCGCGCGACGATCCACGACACGCATGTGACCGACCACGACGTCCCCTGCGACCGCTGTCACGAGCCCGTCGAGCACCGGCAGGTGACCATGGTCCGTACCCTGGAGGTCGGGTGCGCGACGTGCCACGTCCAGACCCACGACCCGCACCGGGAGATGTACATGGGGGTGGGAGCCCGGGGCGTGGACCCGCTCCCGGACATGATGTTCAAGGCCCAGGTGGCGTGCGACGGGTGCCACCGGGACGTGCGGATCGAGGGACGGGTCCAGGGCGAGTCCGTGGCCAAGGGGACGCGCGAGGCGTGCGTCGAGTGCCACGGGGCCGGCTACGACCGGATGCTCGACGACTGGCGGACCCTGCTCGGCAGCGCGATGGCCGCGCTCGACAGGAAACGCGAGGAGGCCGCGGCCCTGATCGGGACGACCCCGGACGCGGCGGCCCGTCCCGCGCCGGAGGCCGGTGGGGGTGGGCCGACGAGTCAGGCCGATGTGAGGGATCGCCTGGGACGCGCGGACTTCAACCTGCGGTTCCTGCGCGAGGGACGACCGGAACACAACGTTCTGTACGCCGAGCGGGTGATGTTCACCATCGAGGACGACCTCGACGCGGTCCTGCTCGCGGCCCGGCCCGGGGAACCGCCGGCCTCCGTCCTCCCGTTCCCGAAGGAAGCGGTGACGGCCCGCTGCACGGAGACCTGCCATACCAACATGGACAAGGTCTTGCGCGTCCGCCACGGTGACCTGGAACTGTCACATCGCGACCATATATACAAGCATGGACTTCAGTGCATGTACTGCCACGACAACTCGCAGCGACACGGGGCGGTCCGCCTGGAGAGGTCCCAGTGCCTGCACTGCCACCACGTCCAGCAACAGGCCGAGTGCGGGAGTGCATGTCATCGCAAGCAGGCCGCGTTCCTGAGGGGCGAGGGTGGATTCGACGTGCCGCCGACCCCGGACCCCATGGCAGGCCAGGTCTCGTGCGGGGAGTGTCACGCGGACCTGGAACACGGCCACGACCCGGCACGGGTCCGGGGGTCGTGCGCGGACTGCCACGAAGAGAAGTACCGGGACCTGCCGGCCCGGTGGCAGGAGGGTGTCGCGGCCCGGATGGACGCGATCCTGCAGGCCATCGAGCAGGCCGAGGCGTCGCGGTCGGTCCCCGCGTCCGCGCTGATCAAGGCCCGGGGCAACGTGGCACTGATCCAGGAGGATCGGTCCCGGGGGGCCCACAACCCCGGTTTCGCCGGGAAGTTGCTCGACGCCGCCGCCGCGCTCCTGAAACCGGTCCGTCCCGATCAGTCCAGATAGGCCACCGCGCCGGCCCGGAACCGGAACTCGAAGACGAAGGTCTTGACGCCGTCCAGGTCCACGACCGGATTGTGCTTCACCAGGTCATGCAGCGACACCACAAGCCCGCCGGGCAGCGCGATCCGGAACGCCTTGGTCGTGTTCACGGGAACGTGGCCCCGCAGGACCCCGTGCGTGATGCGAACTCCCCCCGGACCCGTCTCGATCCATCCCGAGACCCGGGCCTGGTGCATTGCGAGGAACGTGCCCATGAACCACATCTCGATCTTCTCTTCCGGCGTTTCGAAGCACGGGACCGGATGACCGGGGGGACCGCAACCGGCCGGCAGGAACAGGGGCCCTTCGAATACGGCCGGCTCGTCCGTGGCCGAGAACGCGCACCCGATGGGGGTCGCCCCAATGAACTGGCACGGCCCGCCGCCCACGAACAGGTCCGCGTCCGGGTCTCCGATCTCGAAAGGCACGAACCGGAACAGGAGGTTCAGAGGGTCCTCCGGGTCCCCGACGGCCGAGGCCAGGAACGCGTTGACCATCGTCGTGTCCACCGCGCACCCGCCGCCCCCCGTCTGGAGGCAGAAGTCCGGCGCGACCACGACCAGTTCCGAGGCCCGGAAGATCGGGTCGTCCTGCGGCGGGGCGTCGGGGGGGCCCGGGTCGGGGATTCCGAGGTCGAAAGGTCCCGCGTCGGGACGCGCGAGGTCGTGACCCGGCTCCGCGCCTGGATCGAGCGGCCCCGGGTCCACAAGAGTCGTGTCGGAAAAGCCATCGTCGGACATGGGGATGTCCACTGTCTCATCCCGGACAGCGTCGGGCTCTCCAGGATCGGGGCCGGTCCCCGGGTCCGTATCCGCGAGTCCCTCCCCCCAGTCCTGCCCCGGCAGGTCCAGGTTGACCACGTCGCCCCCGGGGGAACGGGTGCCGTGACAGCCCGCACCGCCAACGACGACCGTCACGACCAGCGCCGAGAGCCTCCGCTGTTGCATGGCCGACTCCCCTGCTGGAGTTCGGGGTCATCTTCCTTCATCGTGTATCATCTTTCAAGGTCCGCCCGATGCGGAGGTGAGCGATGGGATGGCGCAGGGAGAGGCCGCGAGGTCTCGGAGGGCTCGCGGCGCTCGTCTGGGCGATCGGAGGCCCGGTCGCCTGCACCGGCGCGTTGTCCCCGTGCCCTCCCGGCCTGGTCCGCCAGGGCGGGACGTGCGTGCCGGTGCCGGACACGACGCCTCACGAAACCGTCCTGTTCCCCGATGACGGCCCCGGGAACGATGTCGTCTCGGATGCCCAGCGCGAGGCCGACATCGAGGCGCCCGACACGACCCCCGAAGAGATCGCCGGGAATCCCGACGCCGCCTCCGGCGGGTTCGTCGGACTCCCGTGCGGAAAGGACGGCGACTGCCGCAAGACTGGGACGGACGGCGGGGGAGGGTGGGCAAGCCCTCCGGAGAACGTGGTCTGCCTGGACTGGCCGGGGGGGTACTGCACGCTCCTCGACTGCGGTGGCGCGGGCGGAGCCTGCCCGGAGGGGGCCGTGTGCCTGGGGATCACGCCCAACAAGCCCGCGTGCGCCCAGGTCTGCGCCGGGCCGTCGGACTGCCGCGAGGGTGGCGGTTACGGGTGCAAGGCCCTAGCCGACCCCGAGGGCGACCTCGTCCGCGTCTGCTACCAGATCAAGAAAGCAGGCGCCGCCGGGGAGGGGTGCTCGGGGCACCAGGACTGCGCCGGGGATGCCTCATGCCTGACCTCCTTCGCGGGAGGATACTGCGCGGTCCTCGGCTGCGGCGCGGATCACCCGTGTCCCGGCGGGTCCGCGTGCGTGCTCGTCAACGGGATGGCCGCGTGCCTGAAGGAATGCTCCGGCGACGGTGACTGCGCGGTCCCCGGGGATTTGCCGCGCACCTGCGCGTCGCTGAAGTCCGCCCTCGTCCCGGGCGAGAAGGTCAAGGTCTGCGCCTCTGGGACCCTGGGGGTCCCGATCGGTGGCCAGTGCCTGAGCGACATGGAGTGCGCGAGCGAAGACTGCGAAGTCGTGGTCACCGGGAAGTGCTCCGGCTCGGGCCAGGGATGCCGTACGGACGGGGACTGTCCGGATTTCGGCGAGGTCTGCATCCAGTCGGCGGCCGACACGCACGGGTACTGCACGAAGATGTGCGGGTTGTCCGTGCCGTGCCCCGGCCAGTCGTTCTGCGTGGGGACCAAGGTCGGAACGACGGGCCAGGCCGAGGGGACGTGCCTGCCCGGATGCCTGCAGCCGGGGGACCTGGCCTGCCGGGCCGAGGTCGGGCTCTCGTGCGTCTATGGGGACCCGGTCAACGCCCCCGGGCACTACACCTGCGCGCGCATCCCCCGCGGGAGCCCGGGCGCCCCCTGCACCGCGCCCTCCGACTGCGCGGGCGAGACGTGCCTGATCGCGGCGGGTGGCGGCGGGTATTGCGCGTCGTCCTGCGGACAATTCGAGTTCTGCCCCTTCCCGACCTCGTGCCAGGAAGCGGGCGGCCAGAGACGGTGTCTGCTGCGGTGCCACTCTGCCCAGGACTGTCCCCCCGGCCACGAGTGCACGAGGCCGGCCGGCGCGCTCCTCGATGTGTGCTATCCGAAGTAGGCCTCACCCCCCCAGGCCCCGGCGGAAGTCCTCGAACTCCTGTTTCGGGAGGATGTCGAGGGCGGACTCGATGATCTCTCGGGCCTTGTCCACATCGCCGCGGAAGCGGGCGAGGTGGGCCTGCTTGAACAGGAACTCGGTCCCGAACGCGATCTTGCCCTGGCCGAGCAGTTGCGTCCGGTAGGCGCGCCGCTGCTCGCGGTCCGACAGGACCTCGAACGACTCGGCTATCCGCGAAAAGATCGCCTCGACGAGTTGCGCTGACCGCTCGGACTGCCTCCTCGCGGTGGACCCCGGGCCCCATCGCTCGACCATGCGCCGGAACGCGGGTTCAATCTTCGACGGATGCGACGTCCAGTGGATCCCGAGGCGCGTGAAGTGGTCCTCGGACTGGACCCGCTCGAGGGTCTTCTTCAGTTCCGCCTCGAAGACCTCGATCCCGCCCTTGGGAAGAGGGCTCATCCGGTACTCGACAAACCCGAGCAGGCCCGCCATCAGGAACAGGCGGGCCGTCCCGTTCCGCCCGAGCAGGCTCAGGGAAAACACCTCCTTCAGCGTGATGCTCCCCTCCGCAACCTCCAGGAGGGTCTTGCGCTCCTTGTCGGTGAACGCGACCCCCGAGACGGCAGGGGTCAGGCGGTCGGTCTTGACGGGATAACGCCCCATCAGCGGGGCGAGGAAGGGCTCGAGTTCCGCCAGGTAGGCGGTGCGGGTCCGCTCGCGGACGTGCCGGACCACGAACAGGTTCAGGTCAATGGTCACCGGGTCGGACGAGCGGGGGGCGCGGTCGGTCCGCGTGAACTCCCACGCGGCGCCCGGCAGGGTCATCAGGCGTTCGAGGGCCCCCTGCTTGGTCGTCCGGAGGGCGTCCACCAGGTCGCGCGGGGTGCACGCCCCCTGCTCGTACAGGACCTGGAGCAGGGAACGCCCACTCTCGCGGGCGGTCATCTGGGCGCGGGCCGCGGCATCGGCCGCGACTGTACCGGCCGCGAGCAACTGGTTCAGGACCGCGTCCAGGAAGGGGACGCCCTGTTGTTCGATCCCGAGGAGGTTCCCGTCCTTGAAGGCGAGACCATAAGTCCCGCCGGCCCCGGTCAGGACCAGGGTGCCGGTCGCGCGCGTCACGGCCAGGTAGCACATCAGCGAGGGGCCGGAGACCCGCTTCAGGCGCGACGGGTCCTCCGCGAGCGACGGGCCCCAGGCCGCGAAGTCATCGAGGGTCCCCGCGTTTCGCATCTCGCCGCGAATGGTTCGATCCGCCATGATGCCTCACGCCTGAAACACCCGGATTGTATCGCATGTCGCCCGCGATGGGGGTCTTGGGAGGGCCGACCTCGCCCACGCCCACGCCCGCGAGGGTCCGTTTGGGGATGAGCCAACGATCTGGGGGGCAACCTCGGAATGCCACGTTGCAACACGCAACCGCGTTTCGGACTACAATCCGGGGCGATGACTGCCGGAGTTTCGACGATGAAGACCGTGACCGTCCGGGCGATGGGGATCGTCCTCGCGCTCTGGCTCGGGCCCGCCGTGGCCCAGGAGCACCGATCCTCCTCTCCGGCCGACGAGGACCTGATCCGCTGGATCGGGGACGCCTGTCCCTCGACGCCCGACCTGATGGCCCTCGTGCGCCTGGATCAGGTCGCCGGAAAGGCGGTCACCGACTGGCTGCGGACCGGGCGATACCGGGACGCGCAGAGACTGGCGGCCCGATACCTCGACTGCCTGAAGGGACTCGGCCTCGGGGACTCGAGTGGACGGGCCGAGGGCAAAGGTGGGGGGCCGGGGGATGAAGGACCCGCGGCACCCCGGATCGCCATGCTGGAGCAGGTCCTGTGTTTCCTGCCTCTCGTCATCTTCGAGGTCGAACAGAGGGTAGACGCGGACCTGGCGGCGCAGTGCCTCGCGAGATGCCCCCGTCCTCCCGAGGACCCTCCCGGCGACCGCAAGGTCTGGGGCGAGTCCGTTCGCCGCTACCTGCACCTGGTGGCCGCGGTTCGCCCGCCCGCCGAGGTCCTCGAGGCCGCCCTGTCGTTTCTCGAGGCCCTGCGCAGGGCGGGGTTCCCCTTCCCGGACCGTCTTGCGCGGCCCCCTCGCCCGGAGGGGCAGGCCTCGCCGGAAGTCCAGGACAAGCCGGCGTCTCCCGCGACGCCTGGGGCGGCCAGACGGGAGGACCGGGTGGAGCACGAGTCGGGGTCCGCTGGCGAGGGGGCCGCCTCCGGTCAGCCCGAGGGTGATGACCAGGGGCCCGACCCGGTCTTCGCCGCGATGGTCCTCGGGATCGGGGCCGCAGTGGCCGCGGGGGATGTGGACGGGCTGGTCCAGGTGATCGGCGCGGGCACGAAGGCCGATCGCGAAGAACCGGGGCCGACGCGAACCGGAGTTCGCGTCCCCGAGGGGGCGGGAAAGGGGCCTGGTCGCGAGGCGGACACCGAGGCCGGAGACACGGCGGATGAGGACGCCTGTTCCTCGGCCTTCCTCGCGGCCCTCGGGGTCATGCAGGCCATGGTCGGATGGCCGCACCCGCCCGGGGCCGCGGTCCCGCGGAGGGCGGCCCTGCCCATCCTCCAGACGGCCCTCGTCTCCCGCGCCCCCTTCGATGCACGGATGCGGACGGTGCGCGCGACCCTGGAGCGGTTCGGGGACGCGCGGCCCGGACCCGACCGGTCGGTCCCAGCCTCTTCGGACCGACCGGCCCCGCAAGCGCGCCGCAAGCCCTGCGTCGTGCACCAGGTCGTGGCCTCGCTGGTCCTGGCCTCGCTGGACGCGGAGACCTTCGACCGGGCCGTGGCCGAGGGGCGCGCCGAGGACCTCGCGCTGCTCGTCGCGGCCACCTCCATCCCCGCCGGTCTGCCCGGGTCGGCCGGCTCCCGGTTCCAGGTCCTGCGTCTGGTCGCAGACCGGGCCACGGGCGACGAGGACCGGGGGAGATGGCTGTGCGCCCTGGGGGACGCGGCCCTGGCCGCGGGGCGGCTCGGGGACGCGGCGGCGGCCTTCGGGTCGGCCGCCTCCCTTGCCGAGGGACCGGGGAGGTCGTGTGGCGCTCGGGGGCGGTTGCGAGCCCTGGTGGCGGACCCGTCCGCCGACCTGGACCAGGTCACCGCGGCGGCGCGAGCATTCCTCGAAACCGGGCCGGACGCACCGGACGTGTACGGCATCCTCGCCGAGGCCCCGGACCCGCAGGGGAGGGCCGCGGCGATCAAGGCCCTGTGCGATGCGGGCCGCGCACCTCGCAGCGAGCCGGTCGAGGGACCGGGCCTCGTCGAGGCGGTCATGGAGGCGCTCATCAAGGTCGTGGACTCGGACCCCGGCTCCGAGGCGGCGCGGCTGGCCCTCGACGCGGTCGATCGGGCCGGCGGCCCCGTCCGCCCCGAGGACCGGGTGATCTGGGGACTCGTGTCCGCGCGGCACGTCCTGGTGGCCCCGCCCACCCGCTCCCGCCCATCCGCCCAGGCCCC